>Ga0182024_10000473_pt1 | contig 103417 bp, 94 predicted proteins | sample P32metaG_FD_120480 | JGI IMG/M metagenome (GOLD analysis project Ga0182024, IMG submission 120480) | Permafrost microbial communities from Stordalen Mire, Sweden - P3-2 metaG (Illumina Assembly) | ecosystem: Environmental > Terrestrial > Soil > Wetlands > Permafrost | place: Sweden: Stordalen... | reverse complement strand
GCGGACGGTGACGCTGATGGCGCCGAGCAAGACTTACAATATCCCGGGGTTGGGGACGTCGTTTGCGATTATCTCAAACGAGAAGCTGCGGGCGCAGTTCGTGCGGGCTACAGCGGGGATTGTCGCTGAAGTCAATGTGTTGGGGTATGTCGCTTGCGAGGCGGCTTATCGAGATTGCGAGCCCTGGCGCCTGGCTCTGCTCGCGTATTTGAGGGAAAATCGCGATTTCATGTTGGATTTTCTCGCGCGGGAATTGCCCGTGGTCCGGGTCGAAGCACCGCTCGAGGCGACTTATCTCGCATGGTTAAACGTGGAGGCGCTTGGCCTGCCCCAGCCGGCGGCACATTTCGAATCGCGTGGGATTGGCCTGAGCGATGGGGCCTCGTTCGGAGACCCAGATGGTCGCCATGTGCGATTGAACTTCGGATGTCCTCGCGTCACAGTCATCAATGCGCTAAACCGCATAAAGACAGCCATTTGACCTGCCAAAAAATTGTCGCGGCACGATTTTCTTGTGCCGCCGCCAAATTCACGTTTGCAGTCGCTCAGTTCCCAAACTTCTGATCGCGAGCCGGTGGAGCGCTTTTTCGGGCACGGACGACAACTTGCCATCCCTTAGACACAATCTCTATTTCGAGATCATCAAGGCCCGCTTCAGTGCACCAACTGCGCACCGACCTAAGCGTCGCGGGATGATCGTGCGTCGGAGAGAGCATGTCGAAAAGATCGAGCTCAGACCAAATCCGGGCTTGTGCGTCGCTCAAAGGAAGACGTCCCCGATAATCGGGAACTGGCACCAGCATATGGGCCAGCGGAATCCCGATTCCCGGAATCCGGCGCACCGCTGCCTTAATGGGCAGCAATTTAGGTACAATCCAATGGACAAAGTCGAACAGCTTGTCGTGCGAAATGAATCGGCGGAGTAATCGGATGTAATACTTTGGATGTAGCAAGCTCACCGCGGCCAGACGATATATGTCGACCGCCAAATGACCGCCGGGCCTGACCATTCGGACAAGCGAAAGAAAAGCGCGTTTTGGGTCGGGCGTATGCTGCAAAACGCCGATGCATACCACGCGATCGAAGGTCCCGGGCTGGAATGGAATGTTGAAGATATCGCCGCGAAAAATAGTCAGCCGGTCCGATCCGCCGTTGGTCGCCGCGTTGGCGTACACCGCGGCTGAGTAGTCAAATGACACGACGTGTGCCCCGGCATCGAGGAGCACTTGGGTAAAACGTCCTGAGCCTGACCCTGCCTCAAGAATCGTTTGTCCCCTGAGATCGCGCGGCCACCGGGTATATTCGAAAAAACGGTCCCGGGAGATAGTCGTGCCGTTGAATTTGTCGATCTGCGTCCGCGAATGCAAAGTCCACTCTTTGCCAAACGACTTAGCATAATTGTCGGCCTCGCAAAGAACAAGCACACCGCTGCCGAGCCCTGAGCGATGATTGTTTGGACATTGGAGTCCAGGAGGGCCGCTAGTCGTCGCCGTCGCGGGCCCCCCACAGGTTGGGCAAATCCACGGCAGGCTCGGGTCAAACCCAGCTCTCATCGGATGTGTCATGCGGAGCGAAGATTGGAATAAGGATGCCAAATGCACGCAAGAAGTCCCAGTGGCAGATGCAGCGACATCGTCCCTTCCGGGTGTTCACGAAAAATCCCGTTCATCGGCAGATGCGTCCGCGGAACCCCATTATCATCGCACTATTACCAAAAATTCTCGGTTGCCGACCGCCACGACTCGGCCACGTTTCATACATCCAACACCTTCGTGATCAAGCGCACGGCGCTCGCTGCATCCGGCTAATTCTGGCTTCAGGCTGGTGGCTTGGGTCGGCAGTCGCGTTTTCCGCCGAAATAAACCTTCCAGAGCATCCCGTAGATCAGGAGATCCGGGCTGTCTCTGAACTTGCCCGGGTCTGGCTTTCGGCAACCGGCGACCCAGCGTCGATTCGGGATGTACCGACAAACGGCGGCGCGGCCGATCCTGAGAAACCCCGGTTTTTTTTGGGAGATACCCCTTTCACGCGGACCGCGGCTCCCCTCCCCGTCGGCGCTGATCGAGACGGATTTCGCGTCGTGATACGCAATGACGGCACGGTTGTCCTCCACGGACAGACACCGGTCGCAACTGCTTACGCCGTCAATTGGTTCTGCAGCCATGAATTGAACGCCCGCTGGTTTTTCCCCGGCGAACTCGGCGAGGTGATTCCCCATGGCTCTTGGGCACCTCATGAGATCAATCTTTTCGTGCAACCCGCCTTCCGCTCGCGCGAACTCTCCGGTCTCGGTACCAATGGCGAACTTTGGGCTCTTCACAACGGCCTAAACGCCAGATGGCCGCATGCTCACGCGCTGTTACACATCATTTCCCCATCCGAATTCAATTTGCATCCCGATTGGTTCCCAGTCATTGGCCGCCAACGCTACCGTCCCATCGATGCCAATGATTACAATTGGCAGCCGAACCTTGCAAACCCTGCAGTTGCCATGCAGGCCGCACAATACGCTGAAAGGTTCTTTCAGACCAATCCGACCGCGGAGGCCGTCTCCCTAAGTGTGAACGACAGCATTAACTTCGACCAGTCGCCCGAGACGCTCGCTGCCCGCGGGCCGCTCAGGTGGTTCCGCAATCGACCCAATTACTCCGATCTCGTGTTCTCGTTCATGAATCGGGTCGCCGATTTGACCTCAACCGAACTGCACGGGAAGTACCTTAGCGCATATGCGTACTACTGGTGCGAAGACACTCCGACCTTCCCCATCCGACCCGCTATTCTTCCCTGGCTGACCGCCGACCGCGCCCAATGGTATGACCCTGTGTTTGCGAGCCAGGATCAGAGGCTCATCCGCCGATGGTGCCAATCCGGTGCCGCGACCGTCGGTTGCTATGATTATCTCTATGGATCGCCCTTCCTGATTCCTCGCGTCACCACCCACCTCACGGCAGAAAGCATTCGCTTTGAATTTAACGCCGGCGTCAGGGCTTTTTTCGCGGAGGCTAATGCGAATTGGGCGATCGATGGGCCAAAACTTTGGGTTGTCACCCAACTACTCTGGGATCCAAGTCGCGACACGGACACCCTTCTCTCCGAGTATTTCCAGACTCTCTTTGGCGAGGCTGCGCCTCCTATGGCTGCATTCTACGGCCTTTGCGAGGATTGCTGGAATTCCCAGCCCGGCCCCGCTCGTTGGATCAAATACTATCAAGATCCGGCGCAGGCGGAGCTTTTTCCACCTCCCGTCCGCACGCGCCTTCGAGAATTACTTGCCCGAGCAGCGGCTCTCACGCGAGATCCGTTGGCGGCCCGACGTGTGGCTCTGGTGGCGACTGCGTTCGAGTCAACCGATGATTTTTGCTCCTTCTTTGAAGCCAGAAAAGCACTTAAAGAGGCTCAAACACCAAAGCTCTATTTGGAATACTTGAGCAGACGCCGTCGCTTCGCGGACGCCAACTCTCGAGCCGTCAGCGCAGGAGCCATTGCCGCCACTGATCTCTCTGTCTTTCTGCGTGATGATCCCGGCGCAAACCTCACCGCCGAAGTCACCGCCGCGGCATGGCAGCCTGTGCCTCTCGCAGATGCTATTTGGTCTGAATTTGTCCCTCCTTCCCATCTCGACGACACCACATTTCTTTGGAATAACGGTGCGTGGCTGGGAAGGGGAGAGCCCACTCCAAGTCGCACAATCCGCATCATCACCCGTTCCGATGGAACCCGGATTGTTCGTTTTGAGCACACGGCTTTCGACCATCTAACACAATGGATTCCTGCCGTTCCCGGCGCCCTTTATCGCGCGCAGGTTGATTTCGTGGGCCGCGTCGGTCCGGGAAATGAGCAATACTTGATTGCCAGCTTTCGGGATCATTCCGGCCGTTTTGTTGGGGACAGCGCGGAGGACCGCGTTCCTTGGGGAGAATGGCGCGACCTCCGTCATCTCACGATCATTCTCCGAGCGCCCGCGACTGCCAATGAAATTGGGTTCGGCATCTATTCCTGTCACCAATTGGCGGATGATTTTTCGGAATTCAGCGCGCCAAAACTTATGCTCGCCCGCTAATCTGCAGACGGCTCCGTTGAGTCGCATTGTAAGCGTTCAACTTGCACGTGGTGACGAGTAGTTTGGGGCACGGGTATATTCGGGATTGTCACTGTCCCAAGGTAACCGTCCGCGAAAGCAAATTCGCATCTCAAGAGGGGCGTTTAAATGGGTGCCTTTTGAGCTTCATGGCCGGGCGTTCCACTAAGGTCCAGGAAAGAGTCGCAGCAACAATGGTCGCCATCAACGCCCATACAAGGCGCTTTGGCCCAGCCGAAACCCCGCGCCACAAAAACAGATTAATCACGGGCATGTGGTAGATGTAAACGCCGTAAGAGATGTCGTTCCTGTGTAGTAGCCTCTCGGAAAGCCAGGGGGCAGAATATGCACATGAAAACACGGTCGCAGCCAACAATAGGTACAACACTGAGTTGATATAGTTTCCACTTCCGAGTCCACAAATCTCCACACCCAAGTAAGCTGCACCCAGATATGTTGGTATCAGCAACGCTGCCCGCCCGGACAAGATTTTTGAAATCACGTCGAAATTCCTCTGCGCTATCACTCCGACAAGAAACATGTAAAACCACGGAATGAACGTGACGCTCAACATCTTAGACGCCAAATCGGAGCGCGCCCCATACCCAACGGCCGTTGCGCCGCCCAGCAGTTTGGTCTCTAACCACATGGAATATCTCCCAGGCACGCCGTGGATCAATATGTTCGCTATAAGAAACAATAAAATCGCTGCTAATAGAGCAAAGTTCCACTGGACCCGCGTCCGAGCAAAACGCGAGGTCAAGCGATACAACAGGGGCACTAGAATGTAGAATTGAAGTTCGACGCAAACGGTCCAAAGGCTGCCGTTGAGTACGCCAGTACCAAATCGACGCATATACTCCGGATTGTAGAACTGAAGTACTGTCACTTGGCTCGTAAACCAAAAGGCCAGCTTGCATAGACCAACCCCGGCCACGGGGAGATAACCAACCACAAATGCGCTGCTGATCGCAAGAATGGTGCAGATGATCAGCGCAGGGTAGATTCGAAGAGCACGATTCAGAGAGTACTCAGAAATCAGCGAATTGCTCTCGTATGACCGACTGATTAGGAGTCCGCTTACGAAGAAAAAAATTGGCACCCCCGGCGTAAGCGATAAGATCGTCCCAATTAGCCCGAGGCCTACTTGCAAATGCCCCACGCCGTGCTGAATTGCAACTTGGAACGCGGCGAAGAGGCGTATCAGGTCGAAGTTGTTCAGTCGGAATCGATCGTTCATTCGAGTATAGCTTTCGGGGACGAGGAGACCCCTTGCTCTCAGGCGAAAAGCGTGGCACCCGGCAACCCGAGAATCAGAGTGCGGCTGTCGAGCATGCGGAGCAATAATTCCCGATGGGTTTCACGCGAATCCACGCAGTTCTCGGAGGTACGGCGTTTGTGATCATAGGCATATCTTGCTCGATCTTGGCACGATATCGGCGGCCATCACGGCTGTCCAGTTATGAGTAGTTGATCTCCAGTTGCTTAGAAATATCAACGCGTTCGGTTCTTGTATCAATAGCTGCAAGCAGTTCCGGGAGAGCGATTTGCTCCATGGAGGCGATACTGACGATTTGCAGAATTTCCCAGAGGGACTGCGGCAGGTTCAACCGGCGTTTGGTGATGGCCACCAACAGATACGCGCTGATCGCCGACCAGATTTGCACGCGTACGCCGTTGAACGAGGTGCTGTAAAAACCGCGCAAGCGCAGGTGCTGTTTGATTCAGCGAAAGAAGAGTTCGATGGCCCAGCGGCGTCGATAGATCTGTGCGACGGTCAATACCTCCAAGTCGAATTGATTGGTGACAAAGACCAGCGCGTTGCCGCTCTCCGGATCCACATAACCGATGCGGCGAAGTTTGTCGGGATAGCCCGCCCGGCCAATCAAGGAATTGAGCTTGATGATCTGGTCAAGTGCAGGCCGGAGGACTCCTCGACCGGGCGACTTTCCGCCACGTAAAAGCGGGTGTTCGATTTGAGCCGCGTCACAAAGAAGGCCCCGACTTGGTGCAGTCGATGCAGCCGCGCAAAATCCAGGCAGCCTCGGTCCATTACGTAGTAGCTCCCTGGTTGCACCGGCATCTCGTCCAAAGAAGCGACCTCGTGCCGTTTTCCCTCGTGCAGGCTGGCGAAGACGGGGATGTCGCCCCGCAAATCGAACAGCACGTTGAGCTTCACCGAGGCCAAGGTTCGCTTCCAGCGAGCCCACGGAAACAAGGCCATGCTCAGTTCGATGACCGTCGCATCCAAGGCGAAAAGATCCGCCTCCAGCCCGAGCTCGGGTAGCGCATCGCCATACAGTCTTCGCGCGCGGCGCATCAGGACCCCTGCGACCTCGGCGAAGGCACGCCAGTCGCGATGATTGTTGGCGTAGGCAAGATTGGTCCGAGTCACTCGTCCGCGAATGCCCATATGGTAAGTCAGCGCCGGCCGCGAACTCAGGCAGGCTTCGATGCCGCGCAGACTCTCTCGGTAGGTCAGCTGCGCGAAAACCAGGGCCGCGACATGGTCGTAAGCGCGAAGCGTCTTGGAAACGCGCGGCATCGGAAATCGGGCCGAGGCGCGGGCCAGCTCCGTGGCATCCAAACCGGACATGATCTGAGCGAAAACCATCGGAGCGTTGTTCATGCTGCGAGCAGAACAGCACGCGATGACCTCTCGGGGTCCAGCTCGAAGACACCCTGTTTGTATCGCTACTCAATGAATGTGGCCATTATGCAAACTTTCGATCAGCCCTTAACTGGACGGCCGTGGGCGGCCATCTTAACTCGCAATTCACAACTTCTGCGATTTCCCTATCGACGTTGTCGACATACTTTCTGAGAATACGTACTGATGCTGTTTGACGTCGCCATCACAAGTTATCGGCGGCCAGCCATGGTCAATGACGCCGTCGTGTCATGTCTCAACCAGGGGCAACTTCTGAACAAGGTTATCGTCGTGGATGATGCGAGCGAAGACAATACAGCAAAGGTTATCCATTCAATAAACGATCCCCGGATAGTTTTTCTTCAAAGGACGGAGAATGGCGGGATCGCCGCCGCCCGACGCGATGCTTTTGGGCTCTCAGATGCAGACTGGACCGTTAGCTTGGATAGTGATCACGAGTTGTTGCCGGGGGCAATAGAAGGCTTGGCAAAGCTCTGCGAGTCTGCTCCTAGGGCCGTAGACATACTTGGTGCGCGCTATAAGTGGGATACAGGCGGCGTGACTCCAGTGAATGTTCCCGAAGGTATTGTGGGATACCGCGAGCGAATTATTTTGAGTGGCCAGCAAGACAACATTGGAACGGACTATTTATGTGCGGTTTCGAAACGCTTACGGCAGTCAGTTCAATGGGAACCATTGCGGGGCAGTTTACCCGATTCCTTGTTTCAACTCGATGCCGCGAAAAGCGGCCGAGCAATTTTCACGCCCGCCATCTTGGGGTTGCAAAAATCTGATGGAGCACACGGTTGGACACGGGGTAGTGCTGAGCAACGATGGGCGAGGCGCCGCCAGGACGCACCCGATTCAGTGAAGGCCCTAAAGTTGATTTTGATTCGCCATGCAACCGCTTTACAGGACTGGGGGGCGCTAAATCTCGCCAATTTGTACACGAAAGGCGCCTTTTATGCGCTTCTGAGCGGTCAGCGCTCGCAAGCACGGAAATGGCTACTAGACGGTCTAAAGGTAAAGGCCTCTCTCGCGCTGTTGGGCCTAACGGTCTGTTCCGCGCTGCCCCAGCAAGCGCTAAGGCGCATCTATTTGTTGCGAGGGTGATCACGGCGCCAACGTCGTTTTTCCGGAGGGACATAAAGCCAAAATTAACAGAGATTAGGCGGGTTGGGCGACCTGCGACAGTATATACCTCAAGTTGACTCGGTCCGTTGGGCCACGGGACGGGCAACTATGCCGCTTTGCGGTAAAAGAACATCTCCAATGGCCCTGCAAATGACCAAATTGCCTCAGAAGCTTCTCCCACCTCCGTTCCAATGCGAGTTCGAGATTTTGACAGCTATTTGACCAAATCGATCATCATGCACAAACCGTGGGATTGAAGAGTGCGCCGGATCAGCCACCGCGGCCAGAGTATTCTCGCTATTCTTAATGCCGTTCCTTGATGACGCTGCCCTACTCCAGAAGTCAGTAAGTCGCCGTGACCGACCGGCGTGCTAATCTTTATCGACGAGAATCTTTCGAACATCTTTCGCGCTTCGCTCACGGTGTAGGCTTTTGTGCCCGGACTCTCAAGGTGATGAGAATAGATGTCAGTTAAGCTCCGCCAAGGACGAAGCACGCCCAGTGCGTAGCGGAGCCACAACATGTAGCCGACCATGCTGTATCGGTGGTAGATCATGACCTTGGCAAATCCGCCGGGATGAAGCACACGATAGATCTCGTTCGCCGCACGTGGTGTATCGGGAGAGTGATGGATGACGCCCCAACTGAAGACAGCATCGAACGATCCGCTAGGGTATGGGAGCTTTTCGGCATCTCCAACCATAAGATTGGATTGCAGACCAAAGAGCTTGAATCGCGTCGCTGTAAAACCCACCGCCCGTTCAGTCAGGTCAATTCCCGAGAGAATGGCGCCCGCCTCCGCGAGGCTTTGGTGATCCGCACCGAGACCAAGGCCAATTTCCAGAGTCTTTTTTCCAGCGAATGAGGGAAAATCCGCAAATTCCCGAATGGGTTCCAACTCATACCTGCGTTTACGCTGCGCATCAAACGCTTCACAGTCCTCACGTTGGAGATAAAGCGCTTCTCCACATGCCGCGCGATTCCAAAAGTCTCGAACCTGCGTTTTGAGTTCGCTTGGGGCTTCTTCAGGCACTTGAGCTGCGCGGACGGTAAGTTAATCGTGACTAGAGATCGTCTATCAACCTCATAGGCGGCCCATTCGAGCAAAGTCAAGACTTACGGAGGACGGCTCCCCATCGCCACACTCAGATGCGTTTTCCATGGGCCATCCGTTGAGTTGAAATTTTCGACGCGTTTCGGAAGCGCCTGACCAACCGGCAGAGCGATTCTTGCCCATTTCCTCACCCTCCTACGAACACTCCCCTCTCGGCGTAATCCGTTTTGCGGTGACCATTGACCAATGACCACAAGTTGGGGGCGGCAGGCTGAACAAGTGGCCGGAGATTTGGTTGATTGAGGCGCCCTTTCGGCGATGCCATCGATGAAGCGACCGCCTTCGATGAGCTTGTTGGACTAGTCCATGGCCGTAGAGACGACGCCAAATTTTCGCGCTCGATGCCGAATTTGGAAATTATCGCCGGGGGCGAGGCAAAGGCCGCCGCCCTTCGTTTGGCCAGCGCGATGACGGATGATGGCAATGCTCGACTTGATTGGGTTAGTCGTGGGTAGGTGCCGCTAACTTCGCGGCCGGGAAGTTGCGGAAGACGAACAGCATCGTCCGGTCCTTTATCCGACCAGCGCGCGTCTTATCGAATTTGGCGCCATTCACTCGGCGGCCGGTCATTTTCCGCGCAATGCCACCGCGTTCTTTGGCATACCATTCTTGGCCTCGACCGCTCTCTCCCGCATTACCACCCATCGCCATAGGATTGAGAACGCAATCGCGATCCAAAGTGTCGCCCCAATCCTCGCATACGCCGCGCGAGAGATTACAAGCCAAGCCCAACCACACCCGGATACGGCGAGTGCGCCGTAGATTGAGGTTACGAGGAACGGGTGCGCACCGCTGCCTACCAGCCTTTGGTACAAATGAGAACAATGCGGTTCGAGGATATTCTCTCCATTCCCAATCCGTCGTACGATCGTAAAGGCTCCGTCCGCGAGAAATGGCCAGACGACCAGACTCGCGGCCAAGAGATACCGATCGAGATCAGACTCGGAATTCGATTCCAAAACCAACAACAAAGGCAAGACTGCCAAAATGAAGCCGATCACTGTGCTTCCAGCATCGCCCATGAAAATCCTGGCAGGGGGCCAATTCATGGTGAGAAAACCCAGCGCACCGGCAGCGAGGCAAGCCGCGAGCACAGCTGTGCCCCGAGCCCCGGCATGCCCGGCAATCACTGTCCAGCCGATCCCAGCTACGATTGCCTGCAAGCCGGCGATCCCGTCGATACCATCCATAAAATTATATATATTCAGAAAACCAATGATCCAGATCGCGAGTAACCAAAAGCCCGGTGATGGCGGGCTGAAAATTCGGGCGAGATCGCTCGGCGTCCGCGCCTCGCCCGAGCGCCAAGCATGCGCTGCCACCGCGAGGAAAGCCGTAGCTGAAAACAAATGTATGACCATACGGATTGCCCGTGAACAGGACCGCCAGTCGTCGATCAAGCCAACGCCATAGAGCGCGATTGCAGCGCAGAAGAACACGCTCCTAAGAGATAACGGGAGGTCGCCGCCCATCCAGCTCACGCCCACGCCGCCTAACACGATCGGAATGAATGCCGCGCCGCCCATTCGGGGAGTCGGCGTCTTGTGCGAGCTGCGCCGGTTCGGAATATCAAACCATCCTTTCTTCGACGCGAGTACGCCTACGCCTCGGACTGAGAGGACTGAGAAGACAAATGTCGAAAGGAAGAGTAAAAGTTTTGAGAGGAATTCCATTTTGTTCTAAAATCGCTTGCCCTGCTGCAACGTGCCTCCGGCCTCTTGGCCGCCCACGGACAAATCAGCGGTAAATAGCCGCCAAATCGCTCGAAGAGCCAACTCGAAATCGCGATCCTACACTGCCGATGATACTAAATGCGCGATCGTCACTTCGACCTCAAGATCGTCGTGCAGCCGGCTCCGCCAAGCCAGAATCGAGCCTCACTCTTTGAGGGCGCTTCACGGACCGCCGGCGATTCCTGAACTCCTTTCCCATAGCAAATCAAGGCTGCCGTTACGCTCATTCGTCCCCTCACATCAAGCCCATTCTGGCGATCTCGATCCTGACCCCTTCCTTGAAGGTGCGCGGCGAAAACCCAAAATCCCGAGCCGCCTCATCCCATGAGAATGCCTTGTCTTCCTGCAAACGCGCAACCTGCTCCGCCTTCAGTGGAAATGAGAGTTTCAGTCCTTCCAGGATCCGCAAAAGATACATCACCGGAGCGGCTGGGAGATGCCAAAGTCTCACGCGCCGTTTCATAAGGCCTGCGACCGATCGAGCCAGCTCATTGTAATTCAAAGGGGCGGCCCCGGCGAGATTGTAGCACTGCCGCTCACTGGCAGCCGCATTTAATGCCGAAACAATGGCCAAAGCCAAGTCATCGACGAATATCGGTTGCATAAATGCGGTTCCAGGGCCGAAGACCGGCAATACCGGCGAATATTCTAGAAAACCAATGAGCCGGCAGATATTTCGGTCTCGATCGGAGCCGTAGATCATGGTCGGGCGCAGAATGGTCCAGCGCAACCCACTGCCGCGAATCGCCTCCTCGGCTGCAATTCGCACCGCTCGGCTCGGCGCATTGAGTCGGGTAAAGATCGCCGTCGTACTGATAAATATCGCACGCGCGATTCCCGCCTCCTCAGCAGCGCGGATCAGGCGATCGGCGTGGCCAAAGCCAAGTGACGCGACATTCACCAATGCGGTGCGATCGCGAAAGGTCTCAGCCAATGCGTGGTCATCGCCGAGATCTCCAAGCACGACCTCCGCCCCGGCCGCCCGAATCGCCCCCGCGAGGGCCGGTCGGCGCACGAGACAGCGGACCGAATGCCCGCGCTCCAACAGAAGCGGTAGCGTCGCCCAACCGGTGAAGCCGGTCGCTCCGGTCATCGCAAGCTTCATCCGTGGCTCAGTGAAAATCTCATCTTCGCCTCCTCAATCACGTTCAAGTATCGCTTGGCAAGTTGGGCGCGAGAATACTCGCGCGCCACGAATTCCGGGCCAGAGGATGCCATCTCGCGCCGGTGCGCCGGGTCGAGGTAAAGGCGGCGGATACCATCAGCGATTGCCGCGCCGTCTCCGGGCGCCACAATCTCAGCAGAACCGGATCGCCGAAGGATTTCCGCCGCTTCGCCCCGTAAACTCGCGAGAATTGGCCGGCCGACCGACATGATTTCAAATATTTTCGAGGGTATAAACGCATCGAACAAAGGTATATCTCGCAGCGGCACCAAACACAGGTCCGACATCGCATAATAATCCCGCGTTCCCTCCCGATCGACTGGTTCCATGAACTTTATGTTTGTGAGGCCGCCGTCCTGGGCCTGTTTAATCAACCGATCCCTTTCTGCGCCCTCTCCGACAAAGACGAATTGAATTTTGCGCTGATTGAGAAGGCGTTCTGCTGCCTGGAGGACGGCTGCTAGCCCCTGTGAGATGCCGTGAGCGCCAATGTACAACACGACAAACGAGTCGCCCAGTTGCAATCTCTCCCGTAAGGTCGCCGCCGGCCCCAGAACCGGCCGCCAAAAGTTCACATCAGCTCCATTTGGGATCGTGAATATCCGTTCAGCCGGAATTCCCCTTCGAATCAGGTTTCTGCGAAATGCCTCCGTTACGGTAACGATGCTAGTCGCGTCGCGATAAAGATTCATTTCCCACCTTTCAAGCAACCGGATTAGCCGTTGATTTTTTAGAACCCCGAGGTCGACAAACACCGCAGGCCAAAGATCGCGCAAGTCCATCACGTAAGGGATCCGGTGGCGCCGGCCGCACGCCCGTGCGGCCATAGCAGCGAAGAAGGTTGGTGAGGTTCCGATGGCGCAATCCGGAGTTGGGATTCGCCGGGTGCTCCAGATCTGCGCTGAGGCCAAAAACGAGGCATGCCCAAGCGTCTTCTTTAGCAGCCCCTTGTTCGGGGTAATGTAAGTCCAACTTCTATGGACATGAACCCCATTCAGCAACTCGCGCCGATACAGGCGTGCTTCGTAGCCTGGGTAAATGCGTCCCGTCGGATGGTTTGGAAAGCAAGTGGCCACGTGAACTTCGTGTCCAGATCTCAGCCATTGGCTGGAAAGATCGGCAATCCGCGCGGATGGCGCGCCAATCTCCGGAGAGTAATAGTGCGAGTACACCGCGATTCTCATAAGATGCATTCTACCGTTTGCTCCGCAATGCGATACCGGCTTTCCCCTCCAGAGCAGGTAACGCTCAGTTGTGCTTCGTTTTTAATTTTCTTCAGGACAAATTCAAAATTACCCCGCAATGAGAATGCGTAGCCGCAAAGATGTGGTAACACTGCCTTGCTTTGGAAGCGCATGACGGAATTGGCCACCTTATACCCAAAGCGCTCCGAGTACCAGCCTTGGGGCCAGAGCGGACCGCTGCTCATTGCCATGCTCGCCGCTCCGTCGCCTATCTGGTGCAGCCGGCACTGAATCCCATGAGCATTGAGGCGCCATTGGCCAACCCCGGTCTCCCCCAGTGTGACGTCGGGGTGAAAATGAAGGTAGCTCGAGATTAGCGGTGCGCCAGTCCCGAGAACACGGTCCAGAACGATCAGATACTCGCTCTCACGCCACAAAAACACTCTTTGAAGTATCGGTTTTCCCGGCAAATACCGATAGCCATCATGTTCGACAAAAAGCTGCATGCGCCCGGCGGCATGCCGGCAGATTCGAACTCTTGGTCGTGCCCCTCTGCCCACCCTAAAACTAGCCCAAACTTCGGACGAGTTTTGGCCATTGATTTCCACGGTGTTGTGGGCACGAGTTGAGCGGAAAAAATCTCGCCAGGGTCCCGCGTGATACTCGTACACTCCCGAATCAACAACGATGGGGATTCCTCGAATGCAAAGCTCAAAATTGAAGGTGTCGGCGTGGGCGTGCGCAGGGAGGTATTCCGGACAAGGTTTCCCCGCGTCGATTACGACGTACTCGCCGTCACATCCTTTCAAAACATAGAATCCGCTCGCAGAAAGTGGTGCCACTCCGGCGGATCCTGCAATTGCTTGCCATTCGCTCCCTCGTCGCCATCCCGCCCCGCCTATGACCATGTACACCTCGAGTCCCGGTTGCCCGGTCGGCTTCAAGGTTTTCTCATTGAGCAACAGCGCTACGGTGGTTAATAACTCGCTGGGGTCGGGCGTGGCGTCATAAGCGGTGTCCTTAATTAGGGGCAGCCTCCGACTCGGGCCCAGTATTTCCCGCAGAAAATACGCCTGCTGCCGAATTGAGGCCGTCACAAACGCGCCGTGGGTGTTTCCGTTCCGCTCCAACAACAGGGCAATCTCGACGTAATTTTTTAGAACGACGCAGTGATAGCCCGGAGAACGTTCGAAGTGGCCGCCATCGCTGGCAATCTGTTCCTCCGTCTCACGACGCAAGACACAAAGCGCAAATTCGGTCCATTCCGCCGGCTCCGCTCCCCGGAAAACAGCCCCCATCCAGAGAAGAGCCCTAAGGTTCTCGATCAGATGGTTTCCGCGCACGTCGAATTCCACCTGCCTGCGCAGGATTCGAGCTTGGGCGTACATGCTGCGGTAGAAAATAGCGGCAAATTCACTATCGCCGGCAATCCGCGAGTTCCAAACGGCCGCGGCTTGCGCCCAATTTCCCAACCGCAAGGAGAGCGTGTACGGGTGCCAACCGTCGCCACGGAGCCGTTTATTTCCTTGGATCCACGATAATGCCAGTCGCCGAAACGTCGCATAGGCCAAATCCTGTCGCGCACCGATTGTCGCGACCGCCAAGGAGCGAACATAGGAGAAATAGTGCAGGTGGTATCGCCACAGTTGACTGACGGCCGGATTGTGCCAGTCGATCTCAGCTCCGAAATCAACTGGGTAGTGAAGAAAGGAAAACCTGCCCGCTGCGATATCTTCGGTCGCCTCTATCTCGTTCAATATTGCTCTGCTCAGCGGGGGCGGTGGATTTATCTCTAATGCCCCTAACCACAAACCTGAAAAATTCCTGTGGTCGACAACTGCCGGCAGGATGCAGTGAGCATTCGAACACCGCCACCACTCGCGCCGGATAATCCGAACTGCCCGCGCGCAACATTGCCGCGCGGAGAGGCGGTTCAAGGTGCGAAGTAAGCGGAAAAAACTAGCCATCAAGTCCATTCGAATCAACCGTTCGGGCATTTCACAAAATCCATGCTCCTGGAGTCCATTCCATCCATCATTTCAAAAACCTTTGAATCCGTCCTCATCGAATCGAAAAGCGCCCATTTCAAGTTTACGGTTGGGTGGGGCGGTAAATCTCAACTCACGCTTTTGTTCACCCCGCGTTTGAGGGCGGATGCGTATTTCGGGGGCGGCGTTAACCTGCTTGTGGTGCAATTGAATTCAGTACACTAATCAATTTCTATGCGAGACCGTAAAATTGCTGTCGTTGGCCTTGGGTATGTCGGCCTTCCATTATCGCTCCAGTTCGCCCGTTCCGGGGTACAGGTGCTTGGCTTGGATATCGACGCCTCCAAAGTGGAGTCCCTCAATGCCGGGCGCAGCTATATTCAACACATCCGCTCGGAGATTATTAAGGCGTTTGTCGACCAGCGCACGTTTTCCGCCTCAACAGATTTTGCCCGGATCTCAGAAGTCAGCGCGGTCATTATCTGCGTGCCAACGCCGCTTAATAGAAACCGCGAACCCGACATTTCTTATATCACGAAGACGGGTGCGTCCATCGCCCCGCATCTGATGAAGGGCACTCTGGTGGTTTTGGAATCGACCACCTATCCTGGCACCACCGACGAGGATCTTCGCCTGGTTTTGGAGGAAGGGTCTGGGCTCAAGGCAGGGCGCGATTTCCATCTCGCTTTTTCGCCCGAACGAGAAGACCCGGGCAATCCGGACAGCGTAGTGGCACTAATTCCCAAAGTCGTCGGAGGCTATTCGGCGGAGTGCCTGAAGGCGGCGACCGCGCTTTACTCAGCCGCAATCAAGACCGTTGTTCCGGTCTCTTCCTGCCGTGTAGCTGAAGCTGCGAAGCTGCTGGAAAATATTTTTCGGAGCGTAAACATCGCGTTGGTCAATGAACTCAAAGTCGTCTATGCCGCCATGGGAATTGACGTTTGGGAGGTGATCAGTGCGGCGAAGTCCAAACCGTTCGGATTCATGGCCTTCTATCCGGGACCTGGACTCGGCGGCCATTGCATCCCAATCGATCCTTTCTATCTGACTTGGAAGGCGCGGGAATTCGGTCAGAACACGAGGTTTATCGAGCTTGCTGGTGAAATAAACACCGCAATGCCGGAGTTTGTCGTAAATCGCGTGGCCGATGCGCTGAACCAAGGCCGCAAGGCCGTCAATGGCAGTAAGATCCTTGTCCTCGGTCTCGCCTACAAATCCAATGTCGATGACGATCGGGAATCCCCGAGCTACGTGCTTATGGACCTCCTGGCTGCCCGCGGCGCCATTGTCCACTACCACGATCCGCACGTTCCGGTAATCCGCCCGACAAGAGAGCATTCAAAATGGGCGGGCATCTCTTCGATCGCTTGGGAACATGAGCTCATTCGAGAATATGATGCGGTCTTGATCGCGACGCATCATCAAGCCGTGAACTACCAAGAGTTGGCGGAATGGGCTTCGTGCATTATCGACACGAGGAACTGCATGGCTCACTTTAAGACCCGAGAAGGGCAGGTTTGGAAAGCATAAATGCCTCCGTTACTTTCTACTCGAGGTGCTATCGGCCCGCCGCGGGCTCGATCTCGCTATCCCCAGCTGATAGTTTCGCCCATTTTCCAGCGACTGTGATCAGGACGACCCATGTGAACATGATCGCAGGGCACTGGAAAGGGAAATCGAATGCCGCATGCGCCATCGTCTGGAAGCAGCCGAACAACAATGGAATCACCACGGGATTCCAGTAAATCTTGCTGCGCACAAAGTGGGAAACCCACCATAGCGCACCACTGAGCAACGCGAGATCGCCAATTACGCCAAGTTCGATCGCGACCTCGAGCCAATCGCAGTGGGCGTGCTCCCAAAATACCGTGCCATTTCGATAAATTTCGGGATATTTTTTCGCATATTCGGTGAACAAAAACCGAAAACCGCCGGCGCCGACTCCCCGCCCTCCCGTCGCTCGCAGCATATCCAATGCCGCCGCGCGCGCGACCAATCGGGCGTGAACACTCGGTTCGCTCTCTTTCTGAACGGCGAGTTGGTCAATGCGGCTGAGCATTTCCGTGAAATCGAGGGACTGAATTGTGACACAAATAAGGAGCCCAAAAATCGCGATCGTAACAAAGCCTAAAATGCGATTCGTGGTTTTCGCGGGACGACCCCATCTTCGAAGGCCGAAAAACCAAGGTCCCAGCATGACGATGGCGCCCGCCATCATGAGGGTCGCACCTCTAGACAAGGTGAACACAACGACCGTCGCCAAGAACCATGCGCTCAATGCAAATATCCCAGCGGGGGTAGACTTCTTTAAGGTCCGTTCTCCAAAGTCTTGGAACCAAATGGCGAGCGCGATGGTTGGAAAGACGGAAAGTGCCAAATACGCGCCCGCGAGGTTTCGGTTGGCGAAGCAGGCCGTGAGATCCAAAGCGGTCCACCCGGCAATTGGCCATGGTATTCGGTGATCGGCCGTCAGTTGTTGGATGACAAGAAGCGCGCCGACCGCGACTGCATTCAGGACCAAAACCGTCAACAATATCCGCAGCGCCCGTCTGGATGTGAATCCGATCCACACTGAGCACATGACCAACCAGGCAGAAATGTAGATTATGAACTGGCGCCACAGGTTGAACTGCAGAAATGGACTTTCGATACTGGTGGGCAGCCAAGCGCGATTCCGGACGGTAACGAGCCACCAACGACCACCGCTAGTTGCATATTTGAAGGAAGGGTTGGCCGCCTGAATGAGGAGATAAACGAGGAGACCGAGGCCAAGCCAAAAAGGCGGAAACCGCGTCAATCCTGATCGTCGGAGCAAGGAGCCCGGCTCGTCGCTTGCCTCGTGCGAATCCACGGACGCGCGGGCCTGAAACGCGCATACGAACCCAATAATGGCGAGGACCAGGCTCCAGATCTGCCCGGCGAGCAACATGGTCCCAAGAAACCACGGGAGACAGCAGAGATTTATCCCTAAGATCCACATTAACCGTTTCTCTCCGGGTGATCGTGATAATCCGATTCGCCCGTGACGAAAAGCGTCGATTCTGCTGCGGCCAGGGTTATTAGTTCGACCTGAAAAAATCACACGGTCAATCGAGGTAAGGCGTGTATTCCGGCACAAGCCGTTGCAAGAGCTTTTTCAATTCGTTTGGCGAGGCTAAGTGGATCTGATCATCGATCTCCTTTAGGGGGAAATCGTGTGATCCATACTGGCCCACAAGACGCATCACACGCGGGTGTTCGGTTGATTGATGCTTTTCATTTCGATGCAGCAGTTCTTCGAACAGCTTTTCCCCTGGCTTCAGGCCGGTGATCTTGATCTCAATGTCGTCACCCGGGGTGAAACCGCTCAACTCGATCATTTGGCGTGCGAGATCGAGGATTTTAATCGGATCGCCCATATCGAGGATGAAAATTTCTCCCCCATTACCGAGGACCGCGCTCTGTAACACGAGCCCAACCGCTTCCGGTATTGTCATAAAGTAACGCGTCACGTTCGGATGAGTGACCGTCACGGGCCCCCCGTTCGCGATCTGCCGCTTGAAAATCGGGATGACACTTCCAGACGAGCCAAGAACGTTTCCGAACCGGACGGCGATGAACTTGGTCCCTCCTTCCCGTTCGGTCGCCTGCGCAGCCTGCAGCTGAATTTCCGCCAGTCGCTTCGTCGCCCCCATCACGCTGGTTGGATTGATCGCTTTGTCCGTAGAAATGAGCACGAACTCAGCCACCCCATGCGCGGAGGAGAGCTGAACCAACCTTCTTGTTCCCAATACGTTATTGCAGATCGCCTCGGTGGGCTGGCGCTCCGTCAGATACACGTGCTTATGCGCCGCAGCATGAAAAACGACCTTCGGCTCATACTTGGAGAAAATCGATTCCATCCGTTCGTGGTCGAGAATGTTTCCCAATAAAGGCGTCGCGAGACTGCCCAACCCCACCTCATTGAGCTCCTGTTCGATCAAAAACAGGTTCCCCTCGGAATGGTCGACCATAAGCATCCGTTTTGGATTGAGCGCTCCAATCTGTCGGCACAGTTCACTGCCAATACTGCCCCCGGCGCCCGTTATCATAACTACTCGATCTTCGATCATCTTTCGGATGGAGGCCGAATCCAAATTGACCGGATCCCGACCAAGGAGATCTTGCACTTCGACCGGACGAATTCGGCTCGCTCGTACTCTACCCGACGTGAGTTCTTCGATTGAAGGCAGCGTCTCGACCTTCAATCCGCGTCGGGTGGCGAGCGCAACCACCTCACGCATGCGTTTGGCCGGGGCCGATGGCATAGCGATAACAAGCTTGCCGATTCCGTTGAAGCGCTCGTGATCATTGAGTAACTCCGGTGCGCCTGCCACAGGTATGCCGTGAATTTGCTTTCCATGTTTCCGATTGTCATCATCAAAGAATACCACCGGCTTGAAACCGCGCGAAGGTGCGTTGACGAACTCGCCGGCCAAAGATGCGCCCGCATCCCCAGCACCGACAATTGCGATCAGCACTTGGGGCAACCGAGTGGACTTTCGTCCCAGAGTAATGCGTTCTCTATAAATTCGGCTACCGAGCCGAATGGAACAGAGAGCAGCAAGGCAGGCCAGATAATCGACGAGCAACACCCCGCGCGGCGGGAGAAACCAGGGCCATCCCGGCAAGCGAAAAATGATTAGGACCGCACTCGCCGCCGTCGTAGACCAGACCAGCTTGAGCAGGTCAGGAATGCTGAAATAGGTCATGACACTTCCAAACTGGCCTGCCAAAAACAGCGCTGCCAATTTAAGGACTACCACCGGCACGATATAATGTAATCGATCCCGTTGATACGAAGCTGGAACAATGAAATCGAAACGGACTTCGTACGCCAAATAGAAGCTGATCGTAATGATGATTCCGTAGCAGCCCGCCAATATGGAAGGTCTGCGGATTCTTCGAAGATAAGATAGTGGCGTCGTCATATTCCTTTTCGTTTTCCTCTTGGGGCCGTCCGCAGGCGTCGATCGCAGTGTGATCATTCGAACCTTCGATTAACGCGAAATCTCGGTTCTTAGCGTGAGCTATCCAACATTCACGTCGAGTGCGAAACCGAATCCCACGATCGCCCATTCCGACTTCGATGTTTGTTCCCTTCCCGACATTCGCTCAACTGCCTTAGCCTCCCGCGCTCGACAAGCATTTGCAAATCCCGGGATGAAGATTGCGGCCAGGAAACGCGCCTGAGGGCCGATTTCAAAAGCATCCCAACGGCGGAATCGCAAATATTCACTCAGCCAAAATGCACTCTAGATGTTTGACAATACGCTCTCCGGCATGTCCGTCCCACAACGGAGGAACCTGCCCTTTCTTCCATTGGCCGGCAAACAGCCGGGTAAAATGGGGTTCAAACTTCGAGGCTTCCGTGCCAATCATCACATTCGTTCCCAGGGCAATCGTCTCCGGCCTCTCAGTCGAATCTCTTACGGTCATGCAAGGAACGCCCAGAACCGTCGCTTCTTCCGTGATCCCTCCGGAATCGGTAATGACCGCCATCGCATGCTCGACCAAGAAATTGAACTCGAAATATCCCATCGGCTCAATGAGATGCAGATTGCTGGGAATTTCCCCAATCCCAGCGAGTTTTCTCGCCGTCCGCGGATGCACGGGAAAAATAACTGCCCTTCCTCGGACGCATTTGGCGATTCCTCGAATCAAAGTATTGAGCGTCTTTTCATCATCGACATTGCTCGGCCGATGAATCGTCAGGACAAAATAGCCAGATTCGCGCAATCCGATCCGGTCCCAGATCTCAGGACGGCGGAATTGAGGTCTATGTTTCAGCAAGGTGTCGATCATTGTATTGCCGACGAATAGAATCTGTTTTTCATCTGCACCATTCTGTCGCAAATTCGCATTAGCAAACTCACTCGTGGTAAAATAGAAGTTCGAAATGGCGTCCGTCACCAGGCGATTGATTTCTTCCGGCATGGTCCAATCCCCCGACCGAATTCCCGCTTCGACGTGTGCCACTGGCACTCTGCATTTTTGAGCTGAGATCGCACAAGCCATCGTTGAGGTGACATCGCCGACGACTAAACAAAGATCACTTCGATCCAAAGCCAGAGCGCGTTCGTAGCGAACCATAATTGCCCCGGCTTGCTCCGCGGCGGTGCCAGAGCCGACCTCAAGGTTCAGGTTCGGCTGCGGAATGCCAAGTTGGTCAAAGAAACTGGCCGACATATTTCGGTCGTAATGTTGGCCCGTGTGGATGAGGCGGAATCGCAACCGAGAACCTCGCGCCGCTGCCGCCGAAATCGCGTCAATTATCGCCGCGACTTTCATGAAGTTGGGTCGGGCTCCTGCGATGATATCGATGGTCCTCTCCATGCGTCTAAATATCGTCCACCCGCACCCACGCCCGGGTTCGCAGCGATTTCAGTGCCGCGAAGGTTGCTCGAGTTGAATTTGCAATCTCGTTCCACGGAATCAACGGAGGACCACCGGAGTTAATCCGCTCTGAAAAAAGGGCAAATTCACGCGCATGCCCTTTGTCGAGCCGAGTTTTTAGCGAACGAAACTCACGGAACCCGAAACCGCGCAACGTTCGAAAATTGTCCAACACCAGCGAGCGACCCTGCGAGTGCAACTCCACACGCTCTTTGCTTACTTCTCGGTGCCCGTTCGAAAAATAATTGATCACTGCGATTGAACCGTTTTCGTGGTGAAGGAGAATTGAAGCCACGTCAGTGACGGGTGATGGATCGCCATTGAGGCCAAGCGCACAAACTTCCGCAACCATACTCCCGGAGAGATGGATCGCAAGGTCGACGAAATGGCATGCTTCTCCAAGCAACCGGCCACCGCCAACTGTCGGATCGTGCAGCCAAGAGTCCTGGGGCACGGGCCCAGCATTAATCGTCATAACGATTGAGATCGCCCCGGAGTCCGGGCCGAGCAGAAACTTCATTTTTTCGGTGTGCCGGGAAAAGCGGCGGTTATAACCCACCGTGACAATCGGCAAGAACTCCGGCTGCCCCTGAGAGACGGCACTGCTTGGAGCGTGCCGTCTCCTCCCAATCGCCTCCTCGATTAGCCGAAGTTCCTCCGGACTAATACAGAGTGGCTTCTCCACCAAGATGTGTTTTCCGGCCCGAAGGGCCTCAAGGATGATCGATGCGTGAAGATCATGTCGGGTGGCAATAATGACCCCCTTCACCTTTGGGTCATTGAGAATGGCCGCCATATCGGTGGAACTGACCGGCACCTTAAATTTTCGCGCCAAATGGGTCGCGCTGAGCCCCTTCGCACTGACAATTGCTCGAACAGATATCTTGGCCGCCGTCAAAGCCGGCAGCACGGTCATTTTTGAGAAATTTCCAGCCCCCACCACCGCGAGAGACCCTGTCGCAGCGTCAAATTGACCGCCCTCAAGATTGATCGCTCGCTGTTGCAACGCTTTGCCCGGATCATATTGCAATAGTGAAGCGAGATCGCCGCCGTCGATTTCGTCATAGATCTCTGCGAAACGGCCGAACGGGACCCGCTTTGAAACCAACGGTGTCACTTGGAGAATCCCGGTATCCAACGCGGCAAGTACAGCTTGAAAATTTCGATTCTCCGTCCACCTAACAAATCCCGGCGGGTAATCGAATCCCTTTTCTTCATATGCATCCTCGTACCGGCCTGGTCCGTACGAACATGAGACCTGAAAGCTAAGTTCTTTGTGGTAGAATTCCGCGCGATTAAGGTTTAGTCCCACGACCCCGATCAGGACGATCCGCCCGCGCTTCCGAGACATTCGGGCGCTTTGGGAAATGACTTCATGCGACGAGGTGGATGCAGTGATCAACACCCCGTCGACTCCCATCCCTTCCGTTGCGGCAAGCGCGTATTTCACCGCATCCAATTCCCCGTCGACACCAACCGCCTGGATTCCTCGCGCCCGTGCGACGTTGACCTTGTCCCGGTCGACATCGAAGCCTATTACTCGGCATCCGGCCCCACGCAGGAATTGAGCCACCAATTGCCCAATCAAACCCAGTCCGATGACCACAAAGGTCTCGCCGAATTCAGGCCGTGCTAAACGCACCCCCTGCAATCCTATGGCGCCGATCACCGTAAACGCGGCCGCGTCATCAGCAACGCCGTCCGGAATTCTTGCCGCAAGATTAGCCGGGACCGCGACAATTTCCGCATGCGGTCCGTTTGAAGCAACGCGGTCTCCAATCCCAAAACCGGTGACTCCAGGTCCGATCGCGATGATTTCACCAGCATTACAATAGCCAAGAGGTAATGGCTCGTCGAGGCGGCGAAAAACGGCCTCGATCGTGGGGATCAAACCATCGGTCCTAATTTTCGCTATTGCCTGCTTTACCCTTTCCGGGTTCGAACGTGCTTTTTGGAAAAGCGACGCCCGCCCAAATCCCACCAACATTTTCTCCGTGCCCTTCGACACTAAACTCACGCGGGATCGAATCAAGACGTGACCCGCCTCGACGGCAGGAGTTGGCAGCTCGATGAGCTCCAATTTGCCTGTGCGAAGGCTGCTAATTAGTTGGCGCATAAAATCTGATCAATTAACAGCGGCTGGCGCTCGGTCCAAAAAGCGCCGGCACCATGTTTCGATGCAAACCAAGGCGAATAGCGGATAGGCGGCATCAATCCTACCGTCGCGATCCTGTTTTACGAGGCTTTCGACCGCGGCGGGATCAAATATGCCACGGCGCCGAATCGCGTCAGGCGAAAGCGTTACCTCAAAATGATCGCGAAGCTCATGGCGCATCCAATGCCGCAAAGGCGCGCCGAACCCGGATTTTGGCCGGTAAATGATACTGCGCGGCAGATGCACTTCCATTGCCCTCTTAAACAGCCATTTCCCAATCGCGCCACGTTGTTTGCATTCCGTCGGCAATCCAGCCGCGAATGCCATCAGGTCGGGATCTAGAAAGGGAACCCTGACCTCCACCCCTGCAGCCATCGCCATTTTGTCAGTGTAGTTCAAATTGTGGTCCGGCAAGAAGAATTTCTGCTCCAGATAGAGCATGCGATTGATCGGCGCCGTCCCCGCGGGAATTTCCTGCAGAGCGCTGTAGAATGGTTCGAATGGGTCACTGTCCGCCAACGTCTCTCTCACCGCCTTGGAAAAGAGTCCGTTCAAAACTTTTGGGGCAAGCCAAGAGAAATATCCCACCATGCGGGTATCCGGGTGCTCGCCCGCATATTGAAATGCCTTCGCAAGCCGCCGTCCACTCGGAGATGAGCGTGAGACAGCTTGGGCGATCTCCTGCAGATAATGTCGCATCGGTTGATTCAACCAAGCCCAATGGCGCTCTAACTGAATCGCTCGGTGCCGCCGATATCCGCTAAACAAGTCGTCCCCGCCAGCACCAGAGAGCAATACCTTGATGCCGCGAGCTCTAGAAAGTTGCGCAATCTTCAGGACATTAAGGGAGGCCGGATCGGGTTGCGGTTCGTCAAGTTGGTAAACCATGTTCTCAAATCCAGCCGCCATCTCAGATCCGCTTTGCACGATATGTAGCGGCACGTCGAGATGCTGCGCAACGCGTTTCGCGAAAGGCAAGTCATTGGAGAATCCCTCCGAATCGGTTGACTTATCGGAGAGCCCGATCGTGAAGCAGTTGAATTTTCGGTCCGCGGCATACTGTCGTGCGAATACAACCAACGCGCTCGAATCCAGCCCGCCGGATAGAAACGCTCCAACAGGCACGTCTGCGATCATCTGCCTCTTCACCGCTCGAGAGAGGTGTTTCTCTAGTTGTTCCTCCAAGTCCGGTAGGCTGCGGCCGTATTCCGGCACACCGATCGGCAGATGCCAGAACCTCCAAGAACGGGTAATCCTACCCTCTCGAAGGCAGAGCGCTGCGCCGGGTTCAAGCTTCTGCACAGCCACAAGCGGGGTCCGAGGCGCCGGACAATAGAGGTAAGTCAAGTATTGGCTAATCGCCGCATAATCGATTCTTCGATCCAAGTCGGAGTAGCAGCAAAGCGCTTTTAGTTCACTGGCAAAGGCAAATCCTGCCGGGCAATTGAAATAATACAACGGCTTTACCCCCGGACCGTCTCGCGCCACCAATAGGCTTTTCTTCTGACGATCCCATAGAGCGAAAGCGAAAATGCCGTTCAGTTGCTCCAAACACCGGTCCCCATCACGTAAATAGAGATTAAGGATCACCTCAGTATCAGAACTACTCTTAAATCGGAACCCGTCCCGTCGGAGGTTGCGAGCGAGTTCTCGATAATTATAAATCTCTCCATTAAAGACAATCGCGACCCTATTGGTGGAGTCCCACATCGGCTGCCGACCCGCGGACGAAAGATCGATAATCGCTAATCGTCGGTGCGCCAAGCCGATCTGATCCCTCTCGTCCCAGTAAAAATCGTCGTCATCAGGACCGCGATGCGCAATCGCGGCACTCATTTCCGAAAGTAGATCCGGCGTAAACTTGCCAAAAAACCCTGCGATTCCGCACATACTATTTCGCCATTGGCCCGGATTTCATCTCTGGCTCGGCTGGCTGCAGAGCAGCGAGCCACTGACGCCAAACAAACTCGGATCCGCTGAGCGCGCGGACCGCCGCGAACCCCCGTGCGCCCATTTCCTCGCGGAGCTGCTGATTGCGCCTGAGGTCGAGAATCCGAAACCCAATTTCATCGATATCTCCGGGTTCGCAGAGAAAGCCGGTCCTACCTTCTTCGACCACATCAGCCACCGCGCCAACGGTCGTAGCAATTACAGGCCGTCCCGCGGCCATAGATTCGAGTAATGCGTTCGGCATGCCCTCATGATGAGAGAGCATTAGACAGATGTCTGATTGAGCGAGCGCCATTTTCTTTCCTGCCGAGTCGACCCATCCACGAAGTTCAAAGAAATCCTCGAGCCGCAGACGCGCCACCTCGGACTTCAGTTCGAAAAAGTCGCTCCCGTTACCGCAGATCACAAACTTCATGCCTGCCATTTCCGGGCGAAAGCGCTCAACTACTGCCACCAGATCGAATATCCCCTTGTTTCGCTCGACCCACCCAATGAGCAAGGCCTGGACCGCTTCCGAACGATCCAATCTAGGTGCAGGATCGAAGTTTCCGTCTTCAACAATATTGTATATTATTGGCAGCCGCGCCCTCGGCAAATCAGTGACGGACATAAAAAATTCCCGCCAAGCGCGCCCTTGGCAGACCACGATGTCGCTGCAATTTGCGACCAATCTCGTCCACCAGCGCACCAAAGCGGATTGCCGAAACTCCCGGACCAAGTAGCCGGAACGAGGACAGAAGACTACCCGTTTTCTCCAAATGCGGGCTATGATCACCATTAGGCCTTTTTCGAAAAGGCTGAATTCGCTCGCTGAAAATACGATTACAGCGTCTATTTTCTCTGAGAGCAGCAAGATCAGGAAGCGTCTTAAACGGGCTGCCGCCAGCCGGGCCCTCCTGGGCAGAGGCGGCGGCGGAAGCGATTCCATGGTCGAATCGAGCAAGATCCATTCGACCATGTTGCTCAGTTCGCTGGCAATGATCGCCCGACACGCCGACAATTGCCCACCTTGGATTGAGCTTCCTTTCGGAGAAGCGAATGAACCCACAAACAGGACTCGCTGTTTCGGAGGCGGAGCGCCAATTCGATCGGACTTCACGGTTCGATACCCCGAAGGCGGGGGTGGAATCGCTCAAACCAGATCGCCAGATTGAGGCATTTCCACAATAAAAAGCCGTGATCATCGCGGCCGGCAATATGATCTTCGAGAAGTAAAATCGTCTGTTGCCGGTCGAGCAATTCACAGTCCGCCGCCCGTCCCCGGCAAATTTTCTCCCGCGCGAATTCTGCGAGCGGACCCCTTAGCCAACGGCCATACGGCACGGCAAATCCCATTTTTGGCGCATCGAGCACGAAATCCGGAACCACCCCGCGCAAGGCCTCTTTCAGCAGTCCCTTGGGCCGGCCGTGCGGGAGCTTCGTAGCCGAAGGCAGAGTCAGGACGTAGTCGGTTAACTCGTGGTCAAGAAAGGGCACTCGAGCTTCGACACCCCAAGCCATTGTCGCTTTATCCACTTTCTCAAGGAAAATATCCGGCAGCAGAATTTGCATGTCCGTCCATAACATAGATTGCACTGGATCGGCATCCGCGAGTCGACCCCCGATTTCCCGGTATCTTTCAAATGGATCTCGGATTGCCGCCAGCCGACGCGCGCTCACTCCGAGCACTCGCAGTGGAGAAGGTTGTCGCTCATCTTGGGCCATAAGCAACGCCATCCGAATCGACGGATCACGTTCACGCCAAATATCCACCATTCGCCTGATCCGACGGCGGCGATGATTTCCGAATGGGAGCCAATCGGCGATTGCCCCACCAGTTGCGAACGCTTGCATCAATCTCTCGTGCGCCAACAGGGAGTAGCGGCGATATCCGCCAAAAACTTCGTCTCCGCCATCTCCCTGCAGCACAACTTTGACGGTCCGGTGCACTTCGCGGCAGAGCAGGTAGAGCGGAATGTTCGCCGCATCGGAAAACGCGTCGTCATGACAGTCCACCATTGCCTCGATGATCTGAGGTAGATCGGTGCCTTTGATAAATAACTCGTGATGTTCCGTTCCGAAATGCCGAGCAACCGCGGCGGCCTTGGGCAACTCATTTGTGCCCTCGGCGAAGTCAAATCCAACCGCATAAGACTTCAAACCCCGCCCGTAATGCTTGGCCGCGAACGCCGTAATGGCACTTGAATCGATGCCACCGCTTAGGAACACACCGATCGGCACATCGCTCATCATCTGTCGTTGGATTGCCGCTTCAATCAGAAATCGAACTCGTTTCGCCGGCTCGGCGGAGACGCCGTCGCCGGAGAGTGATTCACCAATGCGCCAATATTGGGTGATCTGACATCCGCCGGACCGACTGAATTTCAGATATTGGCCGGCCTCAAGCCTTCTCACTTCGGCGAAAAGGGTTCGAGCCCCAAGGCCGCCAACGCCATAATGCATAAATTCATGCAACGCCTGCCAATCGAGATCGCTGTCCCTCTTTCCCGCGGCCAATATCGCCTTTACCTCCGAACCAAAACAGATGCTCAAGCCGCCATCTTGTCGAAAATATAGCGGCTTAACCCCAAAACGATCGCGCACAAGATGCAACTGCTTTAGCTCCTGATCCCAGATGGAAAAGGCGAAGATTCCATTCAAGCGTTTAAAGCAGTCGACTCCCCAGCGCGAGAATGCTTGCAGCACAACCTCGGTGTCAGTTTGTGAGACAAACCGATCACCAGACGCCTCCAGGGCGCGACGAAGCGCATGGTGATTGTATACTTCGCCATTGTAGGCGATTGTAAAGCGACCATCGGCGGTGGACATCGGCTGATTCCCCAAGGAAGAAAGGTCGATGATACTAAGCCGCGCGTGCCCGAATGCCGCTACGCCCCGGCTCCAAATCCCCTCGTGATCCGGCCCGCGATGGCTCAATCGGGCCACCATCGCCTTCGCGACAGATTCGCCCGGTTCGGTTCCGGAGAAATCAACGACACCGCATATGCCGCACATAATATCTCCGTTAAGCCATCGAATCTCCGGCGGAATAAATCTCGACAAGACGCCCGGCAATCTGGGACGGCGCGAACCGCGCCGTCACTCTGCGCTGGGCTGCCAGCCCCATCGTAAGTCGCGTCGCGCTATCGCCAAGAAGCTGAATTACACGTCTGGAGAATTCGTGCTCATCATTCGTCGGGACCAAAAATCCTGTCTGCCCAGAAATGATAATTTCGCTCGCCCCGCCGTTGTCCGTCGATACGCAGGGAATTCCCATTGCCCCTGCTTCGGCAAGCGCAAGGCAGAAGGACTCTTGCGGACTGGTAATTACCGCCAAATCGGTCGCCTCAAGTATTGCCGCGACATCCGTGCGGTGGCCGAGAAATCGCACGTTTTCGTTCAGACCCATGGACTGGCATTGGGATTGCACCGCACCGTGTTGCCAGTCACGGCCAACCGAAAGAAAGATAATTTCAGGATGTACCTTCCGGATAAGTTGGGCCGCGCGCAGGAATAACCCATAGTTCTTCCACGGATGAAGGTTCGCTACCATTGTGACGATCAGATGCCTGGGCTTGATTCCTAACGCCAGCTTAGCTTCTGCTGCCGTCCTGGTTCTCCGAAAAGCGGTCAAGTCAACGGGATTGTTGACTACAAACGTTTTTGCGCCCGCCCGAGCGTAATTAGATTCTACGATTACCGCGGCGGCTTTTGATGGCACGATCCAGCCCGAGGGCCGGACAAGCGGCGATCGGCAGAGAGTTCGCACAAACCATTTATCGCGGCTCAAGGCGTGGTGGCCTCCGAACCAACGCGCCTCCGATCGTCCGAAAGTTGCGCAGCGGCCCCAGATCAGACAAGGGGCTTTGTAGGCGTGGATAATTTCGAATTTTCCCTGGTGCAAGAATCGCCGCAGTCGCGGCGCGCGGCATCTCGCCCCGCCTCGCACGATCTCCGTCTGCACTCCTGCCTCTGCCAACCTCAGCGCAAAATCGTTGAACGGATGATATGCCACCATGGCGACACAATGTCCTTGTCTCGACAATTCGCTCGCGCACGTCACTGCCACTTTTTCCGCCCCACCCATCGCCAAGGTGTCGATCAGCATGCAAATTTTCAGCGAGGTCATGTTCCGAACCGTCGCAGCCGCCATTTCGAAATGGGGTCCTCCACGCCCACCCGGAGGACGAGGCACAACAGCGTAAGCACTGCACCAAAAACCAAAATTCGGCTCTCGGGGAATGTTATGACCAACGCGACTGTGTTCAATAGCACCAGATGCACGATATAAATCAGATAGGAGAATTCCCCAAACCAGCGATCAAACCGATTTTCTCGGGTCCCGTGAAACGCAGCCGGAAGCAGAAATGCAAAGATCAAATAGAACCCGGACATCCCCAGCCATGTTGGCCAAGGAGTGAATCCGAGACTCAAGGTGAAAGCCAACAGCGCAATCGCAGCAGCCTTCACTAGACCTGGGTTCGAGGCCAATAGCGGTTCAGAGAGCTCGTAAACCCGGAACGCCAATACGCCTGGGAGAAAGCGACTGAGCTCGAATAGGAAGAATCGGTAATCCCACGGCGGATGATGGAATCCATGTCCAAATGCCCAAGCTCTCGCGCCTAGGCTAACAGCCATCAGGCCGGCAATGAGCCAAAAGGATCGGCGGACAAGAAATGGCGCTACGAGGTAAAACCAAAGTTCCACGCCCAAAGTCCAGGCTTGAGGCACGAGTAAGAACTCACGTCCCTCCACCGCTCTGCTGGGTGATGGGGTCAATCGCGACGAAATGAGTCAGATCCTGAAGCCACAAGCTTCCATTTGAAACCGCGAATACTGTGCGCCACCATCCATTTAAGGACGCACCGTCACTCTCCCACCCCAAGGACATTTCCGAGTGCCGACCGGTGATCCGCGGGAGAGTAACGGAAATCAACAACGTGAGTACGAGAACCGCGGCATATGCCAGCCAGAGGCGAAAGAATCGGCTTAGCCAGAACCGCATGCGACCACCAGCACCTCGATATTTTCCGGAAAGGACAAGCGTCATGTAAAAGCCTGAATTAATGTAAAACAGCTGAACTGCCTGGGCGCCGCTGGCGACCTTCAACCAAGCCGGTGCATTGACGTGCGCTATCAGGACGAAAAGAGCGAGAAGGACGCGAAGGATTCCCATACTCGAATCAAATACCGAATTTGTCCCGGAACGCGTGGCGCCATTGATTGAGGTAACCCAATAGGGGCGGCGCAAAGACCCCCGTGACAAGCACCGCCCAGTAGCAGAAATCGGTTGGTGCCTCACGCAGGTAATTCAGTCCGTAACGCACGGCCAATTTTCGATTGCCCGAATAAAAGTTATGAAGCGACGCCTGGCGCAAAGCCTCCCGAAACGCACTTGGCCCATGGATCGATAGTGCTTTGCCGTGCACTCGGACAATCTCCTCGTATTGCCATGCCATATCCGGGCCCCACTTCCGTAGCGATCGCGCTCGGCCAACATGGCCCCGCGTGGAGCTGTTGCCCGCGTTCGCGCACTGCCGGGCAATCTCGTGGTTGATAAATAGTTCCCGCCACCGTTTAGAGAAATTCAAATGAAATAGCGCATCCATTGATGCTTTGCGGTCCTTGAACCAGTTCGATTCAAGCAAAGCACTTCGACGTGCGCAGAAGACGCAGTCGCGTCCACCCTCCCTTTCCACCCACCGCATCCGGGCTTCATAGTTTATGGTACCGAGCGGTATGAAAGCCGGGGTCACGTGGCCATCGTCCCATCTGTATCGCGCGCAAACCGCGCCGATTCGGTCGTCGTGCAGGTTGTCGATTGCGTGCTTCAAGACGTTCAAGGCATCGACCTCCAAGACGTGATCGCTGTCAACCTGAACGATCCATCCGCCACGCGAATGAATGACGGCGTCGTATCTGCCGGCAGAAATCCCTAAATTCTCCGATTGCACGAATAGCCGGACCCTCGAATCTGAAAACTGTCGGGCCATAGCGACCGACCCATCGGTGGATGCGCCATCAACTACCACGATCTCGAAGTCGGTAAACTCCTGCATTAGGCAGCTTTGGATGCACTGCCTCAGCATCGTCTCACGGTTATAGGTTGCGATCGCCAGGCTAAACAATGGATTCATGGCGGACGCACCAATGGCTAGACCGCCCATGGTCCCTGAACGTCCGTCGGCGCGGTTCTAGTTGCATTGGCCAACCGCGCGATGTCCCAGAAAGAACGGCGAGCGGCACTGGATCGCAGGCTCAATGGCATCGCGCAACGGACGGATGCGGTTCGCGTGGCGGGGCTTGGACCATTCCCTTAAAACTATTTCGACGACTTTTCCGCCAACGGTCGATCGATCCGCATCCTCTTGTTCAACATAAAACGGTCCTAAATAGGATCCAAGCGCAGATCGGATAGCCAAAGCGCAATTTTACCTCAATGAGCGGGTGGCGCTGGGAATCGTCGCGGCGACGCCATGCTCGCAGCGCCATGAATCTCTATCCAGGCAACTACACCGATTACTAAACCGTAGGGAATGGTGTAAAACGTGGACGGATTTGTTTGGGAAACCGTTACAATATATGTCCCAAGAGCAAATCCGTAAACGCGAAGCCAAGAATCTTTCGCCGCCAGCGAACCGAAGAGGGTAAATCTCACGGAAATCAGATAAATTACAATGGCGATTAGTCCGCCTTCAACGCCCATCTCTAAGAACGCGTTATGGGCCACACCCAAAGAGGCACTGCTGCCCAAGCCTCCACCCATAATCGGATGATCCCGAATGAAATCCACCGCGGCCGGCCATAGATATTCGATCCGTCCCGCCGAGGTTGCCGTCGGATCCGACATGGTGTCGATGCGAGGGGAAATCAACTCGACCACAGGCGCAAAGAAATCCTGCTGCCAAAGCGCACCAATCACCAAACCAATAAAACCGACTGACAAAATGAATCGCCCGGTCATCCATTTCCCTCGGAGCGCGATCAGCCACAACCAAGTAAGGACTGAACTCACCGCAACTCCGGCCCAAGCAGTTCGGCTGTGCGTCAGAAGGACGCAGATCACCAGCAAGATATCCGCAGCCAAAATCATCAGCGTCGTAATCCTAGAGGCACCAAGCAATAGCAGCCAAGAGAGAGATACCGCCAAGCCAAGTTGAATTCCAAAATCATGATCATAGTATACGGTGACTCCCTCAACCGCAGAGTACAATTGCGCGGTCAACCCAGACGCACCATAAAACATAACCCAGACGCCTAACAGAGCAGAGCCCGTTATCATAAAAAAAACCGCCGCTCGAAGCTGCGCAAGGTTCTTAGGTACAACGGTGACGAGAAACGCCAATGCGATCACGCCCGCAATGTTATAGAGCCGCATCAATTTCTCGCTTGCAGTCGCAACGCCGAAATAGCCGATCAACATAAACCAGAGCGCGGGTGCCATATAGTAAAGCAGAGCCTTGCTCTTCGCCGCTCGGCCAAGGTCTCCGAATAGAGTCGCCCTAAATAAATATCCCGCAGTTGCGATCAGGGCTGCGAGTTTCGAATAGGAGAAGAAGTTTGGCACCAGAACCGCCAGCTGACCCAGGCCGGAGAAGAGAAACGCGATGATGAGTCCTAATATCGGACACAGCAGTATAGAAACTCCGACTGAGGCGGAGGCCACCACTAATGCAGGAACCATATATGCGCGGTTGATCGTCAGTATCCCAACCGATGCGATCGCTCCAAAGGCAAGAATGATACATGCCAGACGCCACGGCTCCTTGGCCTCGGTCGGGATGGGCCGTCGGGTCCCCTCGGGCGTCCTTTGGGGCAGACTACGACCTTGCACGGCTGGGAGTATAGGCATGAAATCTGAGAGCGATTAAAAAGAGTAAGAGACAGGTGAGCCGTCTTTAGCCGTGAAGTCTCGGTGAGTGTTTTTCAGAATCTTCATGGATCGCCGCATTTAGGCCAGTGTCACTTGTTCGCCGGTGGTTGCGTTGGCGAGTCCCAAGTGGACGATTCGCGGGTGGAAGCGCGTCACACGATCCTCGATGGCCAGGCTTAGGTGGAAACCCCGCCGGTAATAGGAATTCAGCATCAGGTTATCAATACCAAGATTCTGATTCGCGGAAACATTTTGAACGCGATTCAATTCGACACCGACTAGCGCAGATTCCCGAAGACCAAACCCGCGCCGCAGCACCCGTTTGCGCTCGGCAAACCGGCATACCACCCCTTCAAAAGTGTTTGGGTTAACATAGAGAATATTTTTGATGAACTTTAATAGGAACAGCCGATCGTAGATATGCCCGTCAATCGAGAAGCGGTACGACCAATGGCCGTCGTTTTCTCGTGCACTGTAGTCCCAACTTATCGACGTTTCAAGGCAGCGCATCGATTCAGGAAGATTGGCCAGATTCAAACCGTGCCGTAAGCTGAATGAATTTTGGCGCGCGCTATCGCGAAGCAAGGAAAACATTCGCCGATCAAATGCCACTGGAACTCGAAAGAAGCTATCATCTGTTAGAAAAGCGACGTAATCATGTTTGGATTCGGCGATTATCTGCTCGAGTAACTCCTTAAAGTTGAAAATCTGTTTGGTGTTGCGATAATATGCATATTTTGAAAAATAATAGGCGTTTCTAGGATGGAGCAATAATGCGTACGGCGTCTTGTAGGCGCCGGTTGTCTTCCGGACATAGTTAACTCGCAAACGCCTGAATCTTTCCTTTAGAATCTCGAAGCCTTCCTCGTAATCCTCGTTTGTCGCGCCATAAAGGACCGTGATCGTTACGGTCTCGCCCAGCGTTTCCACATGTTTTTCGATGCTTCGGAGCAGGTTTTCGCAGAGAATTGGTCGATTGAGACAGAAAATGATCAACTGGAGGGTCGCCTCTTTATCCCGATTCGGTCGCTCGTTCATGTGTCGGTGCTCCGGGTCTTCGGCCCGCCTAATGGTTCGGGCCGGACGAAGCGTAGGCTCGTTTTCCTCTATTGACTTGCATCAGCCATCAGTGCCCTAGGCCCGTTGCGCAGCTTGCGAACCAGGAACCCTAGCCCGCGCCGGATTGGAAACCACGGAATGAGCCACCAGTCTAGGACCTCCGCTTTGCTACATTGGCGCACGAAATTCAGAAACCGGGGTCGGTTATTCCGCGGCAGCCGAAAATAGCTATCGGGGAGGTTAAGAGCGCACCAAAAGCGAAACCGCCACAACTCGCGCGCACTTGCGTCCGGACTGAGCGCAAGGCGGTACTGGTGCGCCAATCCTATCAGATGCGTCCCAGTCAGTGGTCCGGTGTTCGAGATTTGCGTGGGATGCTCCCGGTAAAGCTCCATGGGATCTAATAGTAGTGCGGCTCCCCCGAAGGTCATTGCATGAAAAAGAATTGGCCGGTCAGCGATAATGGAGCACGCCTCGGTCAGGGCCTTCAGATTCACGCGTTTGAGCGCCGAAGAACGATACAGGACCGGGCCAAAACTGATCTTATTGGCTCCGGACAGCAAATCGGCGGCAAGCTCTCGAGCGCTGTTAAAAAGTTTTACCTTTTTAGTGAGATTGCTTTCGAAGAGCGGCGGTTTGCTCCGGAAGTATTTAAGCTGGCAACTCACCCAAGCGAGATTGGGTCGCGCCAACATAACCTCCATCTCCCGCTCTAACAACCGCGGGTGCATTAGATTATCGTCATGGAATATCATCAACAACGGATCCGTCGAGTAGTGTTCGATGGCAAACGCGAAATTACCCCACAATCCCAGGTTCGTGGAATGCCGGATGTATGTCAGTCGAACATCCGAGCAGGAGCCGATTACTCGGGCGTAACTGATCGAGCTGGCGTTATCCAGAACGACCACGCGAAATCGCACCCACGTTTGCGCGAAGATGCTGCGCAGCGTGTCCTCCAGGTAGTCCGGTCGATTGTACGACAAAACACAGATGGTTATGTTAGGCAGCTCCATGGGACACTTGGTCGAGCGCATCAACTAGCAATCGAGCTTGGGTTCCAGACCGAAATGATTCGAATGCGTCGGACGCCAGAAAGTCTGCGCCGGCTGCTCTCATCCGCTGAACTTCCACTTCGGGGAGGTTCGCAAGGTACTTCCCCAGACTCGCCCATGAAGGAAATTGCCTAACGTCCACAAAGGAGTCCGGAGGTACTTGACCCGCTATATCCGGCGCGCCGAGATAAACGGGAATCGCGCCGGCGAACATCGGCTCGAAGATTTTTTCGGTCGCGTAGCCAGGAAAGCGGGTGTTTTCGATACAGAGACAGAAACGATAGCGCTGGAGAGCCTCGATCTTAGCCTGGGGGCCAGCTGGTAGTGGGCCGCGATAGCATCGGTTGACAGCGCGTGCCAATTTCCGATTGAGCCCGCCACGAACGGATTCCCAACCAGGACCGTATAGATCGAAATCCGCGTTTAGCCCAAACCACTCGATGGCATTTCTGCGTGCTTTCGCCAGTCCATGATACATCCAATGGTCAACCGCTCTTATCCAGATTGTTGCCGGTGCGTTTATGATCATCGATCCGAACCATCGGACCAACCGCCATGGGCGCCGTGACTGTGGCGGCCAAACCAAGCGAAACGGCCGTTTATTCGCCGTCACCATTGCGATAAGGCGTCGGCTTTGCGGCCCGCGTGGTTCGGGCAGCGGTCGATCTTCGTTCGGCCACGAGATGGGGTGGAACGAAGCGCGGGGGGATGCCCGCCCTGAAGCACCCCGCCAAAGAAATACGTGACGGAATGGTTTCGTCTCTTTTTCCAGCCGATGGAAGAAGCGATTGGCGATAACCGGCGATTCCAGACACCAGCAGATTGCCGGTATGGCATCACCTTCACATTCCTCAAGGCCGACTCCCATGTCGGATACCAGAAGCGCAGGTCTTGGCCAATCCCTGCGGTCGAGGAATTGGTCCAGCGTAGCGACGAGAAAACCCCGCCTTTCTGCCTCTTCCACGAGATCGGTGAGTATTGAAGCCCCCGGGAATTGCCGCATGAAAGCCCGGTCTCGGCAGCGCCCTTTCATAAAAAGCTGGCTTCCGGCAACCACTACAGTTCCGCGGCAGGTATTGGCTGTCGGAGGTGTGTCCGAATTTCTCAGCTGGGCCATATCGTCTCCGGTGCCACCATGACTGATCGAGCCAACATGATTGATCGTTCTATCAATTCAGGACGCAGGGGCCCTACGCGAAACGTTGGAACAGCAGCTCGAAATTGGCCTAAACAGCTGGATTTCTCTTCCATTGGCCCGCGGTCAGCCTTTGGAAGAGCTCTTGGAAGGCCACGGAGAAGCCCGGTGACACAGCCGCCAATACCGCCGCGTAGGTTGCGACGTCCAAAACCGAGCCAAATACAAATAGTGACCAGCCCGTGATCGAGAGCATCAAGGTGATGCACGCAGAAACTGAAGTGGCAACAACTACCGCGATTCCCTCGCGAAGCAAAATGCGGGCGTCAGCGCGGCTGAACCTTGCCCGACGTATGGTCGACAAGACGGGGTAGTGAACGAGCACCAGCATCGCAAGCAGCCCTCCAACTGCCACGCCGATCAATCCCCCGATTCGAGCGCCGACAAGCACGAAAACAAACAGCAAGAAGCTGCGAACAAAGGCAACAAGGTTGAGCTGCTTGATGTCTCCAAGATAGAAGCAGAGCGAGCTGAATCCACTGATGATCATGAAGACCGCCATTTGCAACGAAACCAAGAAGTTGATCGTGGTCCCGGCAAAAAGCCTACTTCCGACCCACAGGCGCACAAAATCGCCATTTAACGCAAAACAGGCTGAGGCCGCCAAGCCGGTCGCCCACAAACTCAAGTTCGCCAACCGGCGCACAACGCTTTGAAGTTTCTCGACGTCACCCTGCCCGAAAAGATGGGACAACGGAGGGCCTGCCGATTCAATGGGCAGCGAAACAAGTGGTCGCAGGAAATCGGGAACTCTTCGCGTAAGTCCATAAATTGCGGTTACCTCAGGCCCCAAAACCTTGTTCGCCACGAGCAGATCGAAGGTCTGAACCAAGTTCGCAATTCGGCCGACAAAATTGAAGCTCACAAGCCCGCCCAGCTCTTTGGCAACAATCCGCGAACTGCCGAGGCAAATTCCGCGGCGACGAATAAGAATCCAAAGGCAAATTCCGTTACCAGCCGAATTGAGCAGCCCGGACCACAATGTAAGCAATCCAAATGATTCCAACCCGAAGCCGCGCCGCAGTGCCAAAAGGACAACGAAAACACCGGTGACGCGGACGCTCAGGTCGATAGCGCCGACGGGAATGGCAGCGTGTAAAGCCTGATTGCTGCATCTGAAAACGAAGGACAGGAGGTTTAGCGTCCCACCAAGGGCGGCGAGAATGAATGCGCGGTAAAGCTCGGTCGCTACAGCAGAGTTTGGGGCCGCCACCAGCCAGGAAAGTTTCCAGCTCATGACCAGGGCCGCGAGCAGAAACAATCCAACCAAAACAAGGTTCATCAAAATGCCGGTACCGCAGATCATCCCTACGCGCGGGAGATTTCGTTCGCCATACGCTTTCGCCACCTGCTGCTGTAGCACGTAAGCGAGTCCAGGATCTACTAAAGAGATCCACATCAGCACGTTTCCCGTCGCCAACCAAAGACCGTATGTAGCCACCGGTATATAGTGCAGGTACACTGGAATCAGAAATATTCCTATCACCATTCCAAGCGCTACCCCAAGATACTGATAGGCGATGGTGATAATGGTGTATCGGCGACGTGATGGCGTGCTCATGATCAAGTCAGTTTCGTTGAACAAATGGGCACAACGGCCGCGCAATTGGTCGGGTGTTGTTGCGCTCGAAAACGGGCGAGTTCCCGTCCGCCTCTGTGCCCGCGTCCGTATTCGCGCGAATCCACTATTCTACGCCGGCGCGGAAGCCAGGTGCTCTTGCAGTGTTGAGATACCAGGCGCAGGTTTCATCCAAGCCTTGATCCATGCTATGAGTTGGATGGTATCCTAAATGGCGCTCGATCGCGCCGATATCCGCCAGAGAATGCCGGACATCTCCAGCTCGCTCCGGAACGTGGCGGGGTTGCGCCCCGGCAGCCGAAGGATAGGTCCGGGCGACTCGATCCCTGATTTTCACAAACAATTCGTTGAGAGTCACGCGATGGCCAACTGCGACATTGAAAACCCTGCCCAACGCGTCGTTAGGGTCCACACCCGAGGCTAGTAAGTTAGCTTGCAACACGTTAGCGATGTAGCAAAAATCGCGACTGGTCTCGCCATCGCCGTTTATCACCGCGGGCTCGCCCCGCGAGATGGCCGCGATCCATCTTGGTATTACGGCCGCATAGGTGCCATCGGGGTCCTGACGCGCCCCAAAGACGTTGAAATACCTTAGGCCGATTATCGGCAGTTTGTAACAGCGATGATAAACGCTCGCATATATTTCTCCCATCAGCTTTGTCGCCGCGTATGGGGACAGTGGCTGGCCGATATTTTCCTCGATTTTTGGCAGCAATGGATTGTCCCCGTAAACCGAACTGCTGGACGCAAATACCAGTCTTTCAACCCCGGCGCCGCGCGCGGCTTCAAACACATTCAAGCAACCGTTCACGTTATTTGCATGAGATTGCAGCGGGTTTTCCAAAGATCTTGGTACGGATCCAAGAGCGGCCTGATGCAAAATGACCTGCACCCCGATACACGCTCGGCGGCAATCCGTAAACACGCCTACATCGCCGGGAACGAAACTAAAATTCTTCCATTGTTTGGCGCCCACCCGCAGCCGCACATCTTCGATATTTCGGGCGTGACCGGTCGAAAAGTTGTCCAATCCGACTACCACCTGATCCAACTTTAGCAGGCATTCAAGCAAATGAGATCCAATGAATCCAGCGGCCCCAGTCACGAGCCACTTCTTCGGCGACTGTTGGAGCCGAATCTTTAGCGCTTCAAACGTTGTAGATTGCATCCGGAATCGATGATACCATGGGCCGCTTAATGTTTCGAATTAGAGCGGAGGTGATCTGCCTGGGTGATTCGATTTATTTGGTTTCGCGGAGGTTGGTAGTGGACTGCTCCACCGCGAACCAAAGATCATTCACTCGCCCATACAAGTCGTAATAAGCCTCATTTTCCTCCTGAAAGGTCGTGAGCAGCTCTTTGAGCGGCTCGATGCGCCGATCCCGATTCTGCGCCCGTTGCTCCTGGGCGAATGGGTCGTCCATGACTAGAATCGGTGCGCGCTTGGGGCCGTCGGCCCAGATCTCGAAACACCGGAGTTTGCAAAAACTGTCGACTTCGACTTCCAATATTACCCCGGAAATCGTCTGAAATTGCGCCCTCCATCGCCCGGCCGCGACCGCGCTGTTGTAATCCAGCCGCGACTGGACGACGGCTGCGTCCGGAAATAAGTGGGCTATCAGGGCCAGCAGTTGGATCCCGTAGAACCGGAGCGCTCCGCCGCCCGAGCCGTGGTCCGCCTTCCAGGTGATGATTTTTCGATCAAAGTGGTCCGCCATGAATCGCCAATGAATCGTGAAATGTCCTGTTTTGGCCGATGCGATTGCCGCGGCCGCCGATCCACTCCAAGAAGCATGCTGGAAGGTGAAACCCACTCTTACTTTGCCTGCTTTTGCGACCGTTTCGCGAAGCGTCATCTCGGCGTACGCCGGCGTAGTAGCAACCGGTTTCTCCAAAACGATTGATTGGTAGGTCTTATGTGGCGGAATACCGGCAATCAACTCCTGCTGGGCTTTGGGTGGGATTGCGAATACCAAGGAATCGGCGCACCGAATTATTTCTTCCGCCGAAGCTGCCCACCTAACCCGATCGCGGTATCGACTCAGTTCCGGTCGATTTTCGAGTTGAGCCTTATAGCGCGCCGCCATCCAGACATTCCCTTCACCAGAATCTACCAGAGCGGGAAGGTATCCATAAAGCCCAAACCCGCCTCCCAGAATTCCCCAGTTTCCGTTGCCTGCCATGTCTCTCACTCGAATGCGCCGGGTGCGAATATGTCCACAGTCTGAATATCGGGGTCTAAGGCGTTCAGATATTTATGGATCTCCCCGCTGATATGCCAAGCCAAGTTGAGAATCTTTCTTGGTTGGGGAATTCTCCCAAGCAACTCTTCATCGCTTAGAATCGGAATACGCGTTCCCGGAACGTAGTGACCGATTTTTTGCGATCCCGGTTTTTCAAATACCGCCGCTAAATCCCGCTCCGTAAGGTTCAGTAATTTGATCAGGATTGCCGCTCGACCTGGAAAAGCCTTTGCGTAGACTCGCCCATCGCTCGACCGAGCTGCGGCCAATAGATTTTCTCGTGAGGCCAGCCAGGTTTTCAAGACGGCTCTTAGCCTCGTGAATTGCTCCGGAAACGACGTTTCCGTCCGCAAGATACCCTCGAAGGCGCCTGGATTTCCTCCAGTGGGTCCGATTATCACACGAATGTTGCCTCCATATCGAATGGGAAACTCGGCTGATTCGATATGACGGCCAAGGCGGGAAGCTATCGCCACAAATGATGTCAATGAATACGTCCGCGGATGTTCGTGATAAAACGTATCAAACTGGAATCGCTTCAAGACCGCACCCAGGTAGTGATTTTCGACAACCAATCGAGTGGACGGGCCCAGGAGGATTGCCACCGATTGGAGGAGCTCGTCAATGTTCTCGATGTGCGCAAAAACATTGGTGAAGGTGACAAAATCAGGGTGCCCAATCTTGGCCACGATTTTTCGCGCGGTGTTCGTGTCGAAAAATTCATTGAATACCTCAATTCCCGATTTTTCCGCGTCGAAGGCCGCGGCGGTTGGTTCGATTCCAAGCACCGTAGCGCCCGCTGCCCTAAAATATTTGAGCAAGCTTCCGTCGTTGCAGCCCACGTCAACGACGGATTTTGTGTTGAGACTGCCGTAGGTGGCCTGAACTGTTTCGATCAAACTTGTCATTCCCTTCAGCACATCCTGGGTCATACCCGATCGGTAGTGATATGAGGTCGGGAAAAGTCGGCGTTTCGGAACAGCGTGGATCTGGTGCGCCGTGAGACATTGCCGACATAGAGCAATTGCAATTTCGAATTCCTCACAGCGATCTTCGCTTCCAATCTTCAGCAAGTCGTCGCACAGGGGATGGTTGCCCAATGTTAATACGGGAACAACATCGTCAGAGCAGCAGAGCTCGCATCGATTTGGGGTAGGGATCATTGTTTCTTAGCGGATCGGCAGGGGTTCACGCGGCGACAAATGGCAAATTTAGCCGACCCAGGTTATTCCCTGTTGGCGGGCATCGACCAGGTATTCGTTGATTTGTCGGTTTGTGATCTCGCGGGCGATGGTAGGGGAGTTTTTTGTTTCCAGATACCATTGGGCGGTAAGTTCGATTGTCCGTTCGAAACTCCAAACGGGCCGCCAGCCGAGTAAACGATATGCCTTTTCGGAGGCCAGATTCAGCGATTGTGCCTCGTGCGCAGCAGCGGGACTGCTACGGTCCTCCCACGATCCGTGCCAATGTTTCAGAAATTCCTGAACCAGCTCGGCGACCGTGCGATTCGACGCTATGGCGGGCCCAAAGTTGAAAGCAGCGGCAACCTCGGATGACCGGAAGCTTTCCGGAAGTTCCGCGGCCGAAGCAGCCCGGCGGTTATTGAGGCAGGCCCCGAGGCGTAGGTAGCCACTGAGCGGTTCGAGCACGTGCTGCCAAGGCCGGCGCGAACGGCGATTTCGCACCGGAATCGGCTCTCCCCGAGTGAGGCTGCGGACGCTATCAGGAACGATGCGATCCTGCGCCCAGTCGCCGCCGCCGAGCACGTTCCCGGCCCGAGCCGAAGCCAAATGCACCGTGCCGATGGGCTGCGAAAAATATGCTCGCCGATAGGAATCGATCACTAGTTCAGCCGCGGCTTTCGAGCAGCTATAGGGATCATGGCCGCCGAGCGGATCAGTTTCGCGATAACTATGTAGCCATTCTCGGTTTTCGTAGCACTTATCCGATGTCACGGCGACAATGGAGCAGGGGATTTCCGCAAGACGGATCGCTTCGAGTATGTGAACCGTTCCGAGAATATTGGTCGCGAAGGTCTCAACAGGCTCCGCGTAAGAAGGGCGGACCAGCGACTGGGCCGCCAGATGGAACACGTAGTCGGGCTTGAATTCCGCCACCATTCGTTTCATCGCGGCCAGATCGCGAATATCGCCCACCTGATGCCGCAGGCGACGCGAGAGGCCGAGTTCATCAAAAAGGGAGGGTTGGTTTGCAACGGCCAGCGAAAAGCCGGTGACTTCTGCACCCAACGCCAGCAGCCATTCCGCCAGCCAAGAGCCTTTGAATCCGGTGTGCCCCGTGATCAACACTCGCTTATTGCAGTAAACGGATCCGAATGAATTGTCGGACTGGGGCTTCATCTCAAATTGAGCATTCGCGCTGTGGGACATGGTCAGACGGGACCTGCCTGTGTTCAACCCGGTATTCACCAGGTTTTCCACGGCGCTTTTCCCGACGACCAAAGTTCGTCCAGGCTCAACTTGTCTCTCTGAGTATCCATCGGCTGCCAAAAGCCGCGATGCTTGAATACACTCAGCTGCGCCGCGGATGCCAAGGCTTCCAGCGGCTGCCGCTCCCAAATCGTCGCGTCATCTCGAATCAAGGCCAAGACCGCGGGTTCCAAAACAAAAAAGCCGCCATTTACCCAGAGACCCGAATCATCAGGTTTCTCCTGAAAGCGCAGCACCCTCGATTCTTCGATTTCCAGCGATCCAAAACGCCCGGGTGGTTGCACTCCGGTCAGCGTCGCATTTCGCCCTTCGGTTCGGTGAAACTCGACCAGGCGCTTAATATCTACGTCGCTCACACCGTCGCCATATGTGAAGCAAAATGCATCCTCATCGAGATATTCTTTCACGCGGAGAAGCCGTCCGCCAGTCATCGTGGCATCGCCCGTATCGACGATTGTGACTCGCCAAGGTTCTGAACGGCGTTGGTGCACTTCGAGTCGGTTTTGGGCCAGGTCGAAGGTCACGTCGGACATGTGCAAAAAGTAGTTGGAAAAATATTCTTTGATCACATATCCTTTGTAGCCCGCGCAAACGATGAAGTCATTTATCCCATGGGCGGAATACATCTTCATGATATGCCAGAGAATGGGCCGGCCGCCAATTTCCACCATCGGTTTCGGCTTCGATTGTGTTTCCTCGCTGATCCGAGTTCCAAGGCCGCCAGCTAGAATTACAGCTTTCATTGGGAGCAAAAAAGGGCGCGGGCGTCGCCACTGCAATTCCCGGGTGGTTGATCGGCACGGCTGGCCAAGGTCGCGGGAGATTCGTCGCGGTGTTCAGCCACGGTTTTGTCGGCGATTTTCAGATTCTTCCACAGCTTCGCCCCGTCACTTCCATCGGGCGAGTAACGAAGGCCTGGATGATGCATCGTTAACGCGAGTCGGGCGACCCGCCTCTGCTAGGTTAGTTTCAGAAAGGCTCTGGTAAGCGGGAGAAGTGCTCGGCTCTTGTCGTGCCAGCTCTGCAATGCCTTAAGGCGGCCACGCAGTTCCTTGCCGGCAGCAGATCGGCCTCCAGGGATCACGCGCGCGATTTCCCGGAGTTGATTGCCGCCCATTTCCAATTGCTTTTGCAGCCGCTCTTCCAACCAATGAGCAACCAGTTTCCGCAGTTCCAGATCCGGTTGAAATCTCTCTCTTCGGTCGGTGGGGGAATCGGACGCCTTTACCGCGCCGACTTCACGCAACACTCTTAGACCTTGGCTGACAGATCCCGCACTGATACTGAGACGCTGCTGGATTTCGGAAAATGTAAGGGGCTCGGCGTTCGCAAAACACACGCCGTAGATCGCCGCCACGGATTTTGGAACACCCAACAAACGGGCGGCTTCGACAAAAAACGAGACTAACGCTTCGTCGAAAGCAACCTGATCGGGGTCTCGGCCCTCCGCGCATACGAGACCCGTGACCAAAGGTCGATGACTGAGGCTTTGCTCAATCCTCGGTGATGCCGGGGTTGGAGGCATACGCCAAATAAGACAAGGCAAGGAGCATATTTCAATTCAAAATGAATTAAATATTAGCCTGTTTGTGTGATTCCAGGCCGGCCGGAAGGCGTTTCCTGGACGCGCGACAGGGATCATTCCATACACCGCCCCCACCCCCCGCCGCCGATCCTGATCAAAACGCGAATTCCTCTCCGCCGGCTCCGTATTGCGACGGAGCTTAAACCCGCCTCACAGGGGGTTTTTGGGATCGTTGGGCGTCGAGGGCTAACTCCGCGATTTGCGAATCCGTGGTTCTTCTGAGATCTTTGGCCCCGCGCCGTTGGCGCCCTCAGCCTTGGTCACGTAGTAGCCCTTGTACGAACGATCGTAATAATGGGAGTAGTAATAGCCCCCGATTCCCCCTGAAAGACCGTTCAGCACAGCTCCGAAATTGGGCACGTTTGTACCCAATAGACGTTGCGCACTGATCTGAACGACCTTCCGGCGAGCCTTGTTGAAATAGATCGCGTAAATCGAACCGTCGACCAAAGGTAGGACCAAGAGGGCATCGCTCACAATTGCAATCGGCGGCGTATCGATGAATATCCGATCATACCGTTTGCGCAGTTCCGATACCATCAGAGCGAAGCCCTTGCTGTTAAGCATCTGCGATGGATTTTTCGACCGGCCGCCCGTCACGATCACGTCAAGATTCGGCCGGATGTTCTTATTGATCACTTCGTCCAACTGCGCCTCGCCGGAACAGACATCAATAATGCCCTTAAGATTCTCGAGGTGAAAGACCCGATTCACGGCCGGTCTCCGGAGATCGCAATCAACCACCACCACCCGTTCCCCATGAGCCGCATATGTCTGGGCTAAATGAGTGGTTATAAATGATTTTCCTTCGCCGGCAATCGTGCTGGTGATCAAGATGCATTGAGCTTTCTTGCTGTCCTCCTTGAGCTGAAGGGTCGAAAGCAACGTCGAGAAAGCCTCTGCCGTTTCTTGATTGGCATTCTGACCGGTAGATTTCTCGATATCTTCCGGATTTTTCATCTTTCGGACCTCCGGGATAATTCCAATCAGCGAAAGGCCGGCCACGTTTTCGATGTCGAACGCGCTCTTTATTCGGTCGTCGATGTGGGCCACGAAAAATGCGAGTGACAGACCGAGGAGTAATCCGCCGATCGCCCCGAGTCCTAGATTGACAGGATATTTCGGGAACACGGGCTTCTTGCTGGGTGCCGCCCGATCGAGGATCCGCGCATTTTGGTTCTCAAGCGTGCCGGCAGATGCGGTCTGTCTCATGCGCTCCAAATCTAGGATTTGCCCCAGGATCTTCTCATTCACCTCAAAATCCCGCTGGAGGTTACTGTATTCTAAACCGTAACGGTCTAGACTAAGCGACTGCTTCTCTTGGTCGACGCGGGCCGCTTGCGCCTTGGTATAGTTCTGTAAGGCGGTTTGATAATCGGCTTCGACTTGAGCCGCGCTGGTGTCGATTGCTTGCCTCAGCTCGGTTTCCGCTTGATCCAGTGTGCGGCGCGCGGAGAGCATCAACGGATACTTGTCGCGGTATCGTTCGCTTAATTGGGCAACGACGATCTTTTGGGCGGCGACTTGCCCTTGCAGTTGGCTTACGGCCGGTACACTCGCGATGAACGGCAATTCCAGTAGCGTTCGGCCGGATTTCTGCGCGTTCTTTACCTGGTTGAGGCGAATTTCTGCATTTTGCAGTACTGCAGAGGTTTGGGTGACCAAAGTATTCAGCTCTTTCAAGGTCTCCGTATCGATATCGGTTCTTTCATCCAATGAAACCAGCTTGTTTCGCTCTCGGTATGCCTGAATCGAGGCGGCTATCTCATCGACTTTCTTTCGCTGGTCGTTTGCGCGCTGTTCAAGTTCCGAAACCGCGCGCATAGATTCATCGACGCGAACCTTCGCGTTGTAGTTGCTGTAAGCATCGGCAAACAGATTCGCGATCTCGGCCGCGACATCCGGATTCGGATGCCGGTAATTTATCGATACCATCAGACTCAATCGTTCCGGTACGATATCTCGATTTACCTCCAAAATTCCATCCACTCCTGGAGCCGGCTTACCTGGTTTACGGTATGGCTGAAGGAAGCTATCCAATTCTGCTCCTGTTAGCTTGTCGGCAACACCTTGGATGATCGTGGTACTCTTTAAAATGTTTACCTGAGTATTTAGATCCTCGGCTGAGTTGATTTGATTGTCCAAGACCTGCTGAACCTGCATTACGGTCGGCGCACGGCGGAAAATTTCGACCGTCGCGGTCGCTTGATAGACCGGGACGCGCGTAACCGTGTAGACAATCGTTGCCGCCATCACGACGACAAAAGCAGTGATTACATACCAGATTCGCTCGCGGAGTATAAGCAGATAGTCTTGAAGCGTCCGCTGAACGGTGGTGTCCGCTCCCCCTCCACTGCCGTAACCGTAGCCATAGGCGTTGCCGTAGCCGTAAGTGCCGTATCCGTAAGAGGATCCGTATGGTCGCCCTGTCCTCCCTTGCCCATATCCAGAGCCACGTTTTTTTTGCGAAGAATCCATCAGGTTATTCAGAGAATGCGCTCTGGCACATAAATTACATCACCCTTTTGCAAAACCCAGGAATCACTCGAAGTACTTTGGATGATATCATCGGCGTTGATCACCGTCGTCGACGTTCTTCCATCTGCAGTAATGCGGGTCAATTTCACCCGTTTACGGTCCGCCAAACGGGTAAATCCTCCCGCCCTCGTGACCGCATCGATCAACTTCAACGGCTGATCCGGGGGAATGGCGATCGACCCGGGATTTCCAACCGAACCCAATACATTGACAGTCACCTTCGAGTATTCCAACACCGTAATATTCACCTGGGGGTTAACCAAATAATCGCGATCATACAACTTGGTCACCATGTCCTGGGCCATTCTGACGGTTTTGCCAGTCAGGTTTACGGTTCCAATCAAAGGAAGCGTCAATGACGAATCCTCGGAAAGCCTGGCCTTGCGCTCCAAGTCAGGTTCTTGAAAAACCACTATTTGAACCAAGTCGAACGGCTGCAAGACATAGTCCAGCTGAGATACAGCCGACACTTCCGCCGAAGTCGTCGTACCTACCGCGCTATTTTCGTCCGCCTCTAGGCTGCTTACTATTACCGTTGAAAGAAGGAGACAAGGTATTGTGCGTAAAAGCATTCGATCCTAATGCATTGCCAACTATCCTAGATCAGAAATTGGCCGATGCCGTCACGCTGAAAATATTGTTGGTAAAGCTACCCGCGGCGACAGACGACTCATCCTTGTAAAAGGTGTAGCCGGCACGGAACTTAAGATTCAAACTAAAGATGTAGGTGACTCCGGCTTGCAACGTATAGAAATCGTCGACTTGGCTCCTGGTGAGATAGCTGTAACGACCATAGGTCCCCGTAGCGTCGACCGCCCACTGATCATCAAGGGCGCTGTTGACCCCAAGGCTGCCCGAAATGAATCGAAATGGGCTTCCATCCGATCCGTATCCGAAGTCGTCGGTTAGACCGGCAGTGACATTTGTTTTTGGGGAATAAGCGTAGGTGAGTGAGGCGTCGGCCCCGAGTCCTCCCGTTCCAGGACCGTTGTCAATCGATTGATGATTGTAGCCAACATCAATTTCACCGGTAAGATTTGGAGTGAATTCCCCGCGGAAGCCGACATTAGCGTAAACATCGCGGCTATCATTGCCACCGGCGAGAGTATTGATTCGATACCGCACGCCGGTGCTGAAATCCAATTTGGGTTCAACAGACAGGTAATAGTTTACCGGAATCGAGGTGGTTTTGAGGTCGGTATATCCGGAAGCCTTATAATCCGTGTCATCAAAAATAATTCCGGCCGAAACGCTCGATTTCTCATCGATCCGTTCCTCTCCTGATCCGTCTAGGTGGTAGGTATTGCGGTCGACCAAAAATCCATTTTGGTGAACATCCCGATCAGCTTGGTCGATCTGGTGAAAGTTTGCGTCGAAATTCAATTTTGTACTGGCGTCCTCATATTTATTCCAGAAGACCGCGTTAAACAATTGGTTGTTCAGGCTGCTATAATCGCTGAAGAGCTGAAAATCCTCATAGATTTGAACGGCCCCGCTAGTCGCAGCCCCGTTTTGTCCGTAATCGTATGAAAGTCCCGGGATGAAATCGACCACTCCAGACGACTTAGCATTTGAGTGACTCAGAAAGATGTTATCGTTCTCAGCCGCAGACAACACACCAGTGGCGAATATGGCGGAGTCGTCTCCAATAGGAGCAAACGCGCAAACCTTGTTAGCTGTTAAACCGAGGACAATAGCAAGGCCGCTGGCCAGCAATGGAGTCCGGAGTTTTTGGAGATACTTCGTGGCGTTAGGTGCTGGGTGCATTGTAGGTGTGTGCGACGGAGGTCAGAACGAAGCTAAGAGAACAGTTGTGCTCCAATCAATCGTTGCGCAATCAATCAGAGCCGTACTTATGCCAACAATTAAGAGGAGGGACTTACGGTTTGCGGATTAACGGTTCCACCACCGGTAGTGGAGGAAGTCGGCGTCGTCGAAGTTGAACTCGTAGCGCTGGCTGAACCCGAGGTAGTCGAGCCCGTCGAAGCGGCAGCGGCAGTCGAATCCGCAGTCGTTGCGCTAGCAATAGCGGCCGTTTCTGAGGCGGTTGCGCCGGCGCTGATCGCAGCAGCGATAGCCGCTCCTTGGGCGGGGGCGGCAGCCGTCGCAGCGGCGGAAATCGCAGCCGACTGTGAAGGCGCAGCCGCAGCGGCTCCTTGAGCAATTGCAGCGGCTTGAGCCGGAGCGGCGGTCACCGCAGCAGTCGTAATCGCGACTGCCTGAGAAGGAGCGGCGGTCACCGCAGCTGCTGTGACCGTAGCGGCAGCGGCACCAGTGTCCCCGGAGCCCGCGGCAGTGACGGCGCTTTGCACAGCGGCAGTTGTGATGGCAGCGGCTTGCGCCGGAGCAGCAGTGACAGCGGCGCCGGTGATCGCGGCGGCTGAAGCCGGAGAGGCGGTAATCGCTGCAGCCGCGATCGCGGCCGCCTGGCTCGGGTTAGCAGCGACAGCAGCCGCCACCAAAGCCGCTGCATTCGCAGGATTCGCGGTCACGGCAGCGGCCACGCTAGCCGGGTCGTTTTGCGCGTTAACGAAGGGGACGCTGACAGCGAGGGCGGCGATAACCGCTAGGAGGCGTGTTTTCATAAGATTAAGGTTTGCTGCGAGATGGGCTATAGCGATGCGAAATTTATGTAAGGCGTTATCCTACGAACCTAGGGTATAAGGAGGGCGTAACGATGCTGGCAAGCGCTAATTCGGCTATTTTGGCGTTTCAAATTGTTACAGTCAAAATCGAAAGCCTTTGATTATTATTACAGTTACAAATGAGTGTCGCCGACCAAACCCGGTAATATCGACCCGCGGAATCGCAGGGCGATAGATCGTGTAAGGGGCAGTAAAAGTTGGAAAAACCGGAAGAACGCTAGATTCACCGAAATGACGTGTGGTTCCCTGGTCGGTTTCATTTAGTCAAAAAAACGTTGGATTTGTACGCCCGGACGGAAATCAGATTGCCCTCCCTGAACTGTAGCTAGTTACAAGCCATATACCGGATCCGCCGGCGAAGATTGCGGTTTCCAGTCAGATTTTTCAGCCTCTAGCCCGCGATGTTCTCACCCGCCCATTTCGGAGAATTGATCCTCGGCACCATCGTCGCCCTCCTGCCGCTGATCAATCCCCTGGCCACCGCGCCCACCTTCCTCGCCATCACCGAGGGGGACTCCCACGAGCGCCGGATGGAGCAGCTCGGCAAGGCCTGTATCTATATGATCGGGATCCTGGTGGGCTTCCTGGTCTTCGGGACGTTCATCATGGACTTCTTCGGGATCTCGATCCCGGGCCTGCGCATCGCCGGCGGCATGCTGGTCGTGGGTATCGGCTGGAAAATGCTGATGGGCGAGGCGCCCCAGAACGAACACGCCAGTCCCGAAGCCCGGGCCAAGGCCGACATTTCTTTTTCGCCGCTGGCCATGCCCATGATGAGCGGGCCCGGCTCGATCGCCGTCACGATCAGCTTCACCTCCCTGGCCACCCAATGGTACGATTATGCCGCGATCATTCTGGGAATCCTGGTGGTCGCGGCCATCAGCTACGCCGTCCTCAGCTTGTCCACCCGGATTGTCCTGGTAATCGGCAGCAACGGCCTGAACGTCCTGACCAAGATCATGGGGTTTCTCCTCGTCTGCATCGGGATTCAGTTTGTCGTCAATGGGCTCATCGGCGTCGTGACGGAGCCGGCCCTCCTCCAGGGGATCCGGCAAGCCCTGAGAAAGTAAGGACCCATTGAGCGGAGCCGGTGTCGGACCGGCCCGGACCGGCGGCTTGAGCTGCTTTCCTTCTTCCGCTTCGCGCAATTTTACCCTACGCTGGTCCCTTTACGCCTTCATGAAACGCCCGCCCTATCTCGCCGTCCTCCTGCTTGCCGCCCTGTTTTCCGGCGGGTGCGCCCATTTTCACGTGCCGTTCCTCGGCAAGAGGACGACGCCCCCGGGCCCGATGGGGCCCAAGGAAACCAATCAGGTGGCGACCGCCACCGAAACGGATTTCCGGACGCGCTGGGTGGACAAGCGGGCGGCCGAGCTGATTTCCCAGGGCCAGTCGCCCGATGCGGCCAATGCCCAGGCTTTGACGGAGTTTAAACAGAAGTACGCGGCGCTGAGGATTTCGCAGCAACCGTAAATGGCCTCGGCGGCGGCCATCGAGCGGCATTTGGCCCAGCTGAAAGCGTGCGTGCGGTGCGATGGCATGCACCGGCCGGTGGTGGTGGGGCGGGCGGTGGACAGCCGGGTGCTCCTGGTGGGCCAGGCGCCGGGCGACAAGGAGCCGGTCATGGGCCGGCCGTTCGCGTGGACCGCCGGGAAGACCCTCTTCAAATGGTTCGCCGAAGCGCTGGGCTGGACCGAGGACGAGACGAGGTCCCGGGTGTATTTTGCGGCGGTCTGCCGGTGTTTTCCCGGCAAGCGGCCGGAGGGAGGGGACCGGGTGCCCGCGCCCGCTGAAATCGCCGCCTGTTCCTATTGGCTGAAGCGGGAATTTGACCTTTTGCGGCCGAAACTTGTGCTGCCGGTCGGAAAGCTGGCGATCGGCCAATTCCTGCCGGTGGCGCCCCTGAACGACATGATCGGCAAGCCTTTCGCGATCGACTACCAGGGGCATGCGGCGGACTGCATTCCCCTGCCCCACCCCTCCGGGGCGTCGCCCTGGCACCGGATGGAGCCGGGAAAAACACTGCTCCGAAAAGCAATGGCCTTGATTGCCCAACACCCAGCAATTAAGGCAGAAGGTTGATTTCAATGCGCATCCCACGACCCCTTTGTCTGTCGGCCCTCTTTTTCGCGGCGTTGCTCGCGCTGCCCTCGGTTCAGGCCCAGCGCGAGCGGCTGCCCTACGACGATCTGTTGATCGTCGAGCAGCGGTGGCCCAATGCAAAAAAGACCGCGACGGGCATCCGGTATGTGGTCGACCAGCCGGGGCATGGCCTGCCGGCCAATGCCGGCGATCTCGTGTCCGTGATCTATGAGGGCACGCTGCTGAACGGAACCCGCTTCGATCGGAATATGAACCGGGACCATGCTTTTCGCTTCCGGGTCGGCCGGGGGATAGTGATTCAAGGGTGGGACCAGATCCTGCAGCGGATGACGGAGGGGGAGCGGTGCACCGTGATCATTCCGTCGGAATTGGCCTATGGGTCCAAGGGCGAGGCGCCGAATATTCCGCGGGATGCGACGTTGGTGTTCACGATGGAGCTGGTGAAGATCGAGCGGGAGAATTGAGGCGGGCGCGCGAGGTTATCCGCGCGACTTTTGGGAGCTCATCGCAATCTGCGATTTCGAGCTCATAACCCCATCATAGCCAGATTGAAGCCGATAGCCGGTCGGAAACGCCTTCCGTACGATCGACGATCAATCGCGGGAGGTTGCTACAATCGCGGGGTAACTGCATCGCGATGGCACCGAAAAACTCCAAGCCTGACGGGAGATGGGTCACGATTATCAAGGCGGTCAGCACACCGCTGAGCTTCTATGTCTTTTCGCTCCTAATTATCGAAGGAACGTTGGGCCTCGTTCTCGAGCGCTCAAAGTTAACCGAAGATCACGTTTGGATCGGATTATTCGTGATGCTCGGGCTTTTCCTGATGGTTTTTCTAGCGGTAACCGCTTTTGCCATTTGGAGCCCAAAAAATCTCCTTTTTGGAAAAGAGGAACATGCAAATGTTAGCGTCGAAAGCTCGTCATTCCGTGACTTGGTCGAGGACCTAATCATCAGAAACGTAAACGCCGAATGCTTGAAAAAATTCAAACCGTGACTAGGGTCGAAATATGGACTGGCGAACCGAAATAACCGACGAAGACGAGATCAAGGTGTTCGCGGCTCTGGACGGTCCCGATGTAACTTGGCGCACAGTTTCAGGCGTCGCTCGCCACGCCGGGTTATCGGACGAACGGGTTGCGCAAATATGCGCCAAATACAATTTGCGGATGACGCGCGTGTCCGATGTTCCGTCCGCCTCTGGATCGCCATTCGTTGGATTGATCGAGAACGTCGGTCGGTAAAGCGGCTTTTTCACCTATTGATTGGCCGAATATGAGCATCCTCCAGGCCAGGATTCCGGACCTGCTTCTTCAGCAGGTCAATGAGCTGGCGGCGAACGAAAATGTCGCCGTGGATGAGGTTGGGTCCGCAGCGTTGGCGGCTCACGTCTGCCTCGAAGGCCCGGGAAACCGTCTCGGCGCGAGCCCTTCGCGTGAATTGGAAGCACGTGGATGAGATCCTTGACCGCGTGCCGGATGTTCCGCCCGTGCCAGGGGATGAGTTATAACCGCGTTCTACCCCGCCGATGATTATTCGGAGATACTCGAATAGTAATTCGAGTATACCTGAATAATTCCGGCAGCCCTAACGGGCGCGCCGGCCGCGGCCGCCGGAGAAGGCGCGGCTGCCGCCGCCCCCACCGCCGCCGCCGCTGCCAAACCGGCTCCAGCCGCCGGGATTGCTCCCGCCGCCGCCTGCGCTACTTCCACCTCCACCACCACCCCCGCCGCTGCTGTAAGACGACCGGCGGCCGCCCTGATGGCCGCCGCGCGGGCGCGCCGGCTGCGGGGACCGAGCGGCGAATGCCTTGTACGGGAAGCCGTCGAGGCGAAGCTCGGGGATCTTCTGGCCAATGAAGCGCTGAATATCCCGCACGTCATCCGCATTTTCCGGGGTGACGAGCGTGAACGCGTCGCCAACCGCCTGGGCGCGGCCGGTCCGGCCGATCCGGTGGACGTAGTCCTCGGGGTTCTCCGGGACGTCGTAATTGATGACGTGGGTCACGCCGGCCACGTCGATGCCGCGGGCGGCGATGTCGGTGGCGACCATGACCTCGTACTTGCCGCTCTTGAAGCCGGCCAAGGCCTCCATCCGCTGGTTCTGGGACCGGTTGGCGTGGAGGACCGCGACGGAGTGATTGGCGTCCTTCAGCTTCCGGGCGATCTTGTCCGCCCCGTGCTTGGTGCGGGAGAAGACCAGCACGCTGTCGAAGCCGGCCTGGCTGAGCAGCGCCAGGAGGAGGTCGAACTTCTGGTCGAAGGCGACCGGGTAAAGGGCGTGGTTCACCGAGGTGGTGACCGACCGGGCGGCGCCGATTTCGACGCGCTCGGGCTTGTTCAGGGCGAAGGCCGCGACGGCGGCGATCTCCGGCGGCACGGTGGCCGAGAAGAACAGGGTCTGGCGCTGCTTGGGGCAGCGGGCGATGATGTCTTTGACGACGGGCAGAAAGCCCATGTCGAGCATGCGGTCGACCTCATCGAGGATGAGGACCGAGATGTCGTTTAGGCGGATCGTGCCTTCCTGGAGGTAATCCATGAGGCGGCCGGGGGTGGCGACGATGATGTCGACGCCCTTGCGCAGTTCGCTGCGCTGCAGGCCGTAGCCGACGCCGCCATAGATGGCGACGGCACGGATGTCGGTGAAGCGGGCGAAGTCGCGAAACGCGGTTTCGACCTGGGCGGCGAGTTCCCGGGTGGGCTCGAGGACGAGGACCCGCATGCGGCCGTGCGCATTGAGATTGGTGAGGACGGGCAGCGCGAAGGCGGCCGTCTTGCCGGTGCCGGTCTGGGCGGAGGCGATTAAGTCGCGTCCGGAGAGGACGACGGGAATCGCCCGCAATTGGATGGGCGTGGGATCGGAATAGCCGGCGGCTTGGACGCCGCGGAGCACCGGTTCGGATAAATTAAGGGCCTTGAAGGGCATGATAACGGAGAGAATTTGCCTAGCGAAGCGGAATCTCCGTCACCAGGCGCGGCCGCCGAGTGGCAGCCAAAATTAGCGGACCCGCGGCGAAGCGCCGGGGTTCGGATGTAAAAAAAGAAAAGGGACGGAGCCCCGTAGGAGCTCCGTCCCTTGGAATTGAAAATCGGTTCGTTAACCGAGATCGCGCTTAGTAACGACGTTCGCCGCCGCGGTCACGACCGCCGCCGCCACCGCCGCCACCACCGAATCCGCGACGTTCACCGCCGCCGAATCCACGACCACCGCCGCCACCGCCGCCGAAGCCACCGCCGGGGCGGTCTTCCTTCGGACGAGCTTCGTTGACCGTCAATTGACGACCACCGAGTTCTGTGCCGTTGATCTTTTCTGCTGCCTGCTTAGCCTCATCGTCGGTACCCATCGTAACGAACGCGAAGCCACGGGGGCGACCGGTCATCTTGTCCATTGCGACATACACGTCAGTGACGCTGCCGAACTGGCCGAAGTGAGAACGAAGTTCGTCCTCCGTGGTTTTAAACGAGAGGTTTCCAACGTAGAGTTTGGAGTTGCCCATGATAGATTTCGTAAGAGCCAATGTCCGCTGCCAGTCCGTTCCCACTATTGGGTTTCGAAATCATCACTTAAGCGACCTGCTCAGCCAACGACTCACCAGAAACTGTCACCAAAACGCTTTCTCTAACGAGGGCGCAACTAACGTGCAGTTGCCGGATTAACGCAAGCAGAATTGTTCTTTGGCCTAGGCTACGAGGTCTTTAGGTGCCAAGTGGCCCGGTGCATCCATTCGTCGAGGATCTGTTTCTCGTACCGGAGGGGGTCGTCCCGAAAAGCCGTGATTCGCATCTGAAAATTGAGGTCGACGATGTCCTCCTGGCCCTGTTTGACGACCGTGCCGCCCGAGTTGGTCAACGCCCAGGTAAACTTGAAGTGCGGGGGATAGATGTCCTTCACGACCCGGATGCCGTCCCATTGCGCGCCGCGCCAGGGCTCAAATTCCCCGGCTAAGTGGATGTCCTGGAAGGTGATCGTAAGCAGGTCGCCGTTCGGGACCACGTGGCCGGCGTCCTGGACCAGGTAGTCGCTGATCTGCTGCAGGATCTCCTGCTGGCCGCGTTCGGTCGGGCTATAGTTATCCTTCACGTCGGCGAACTTCTCCCAGTGATCGAAGTTGACGACGGCTTTCTTGGGCGCGGTGCTCGAATCAGCGGCCCAGACCGTTCCGGCCGCGCACAAAGCGAAAACGACACTAAGCAAGGGTGTTTTCATGCGATCGGGGATTAAGAGCATTGGTAGCATAGAACTCTTCCCGCCGCAACCCTCAGCCCGGGGGTCGGAATCCGCTCCCCAGGTGGCTCGGAGTTTGCATTGCGAGCGCGGAAATGAATCCTAGCGCGACGCCATGACGACCGGACCCCTCTTCAACTGGCTGGACACCCGGGGGACGGGCGTCCTGCTGCATCCGACGTCGTTCCCGGGCAATCAGGGCGTCGGCACGCTGGACGAAAACGCGGTGCGGTTTCTCGATTTTCTGCAGGCGGCTGGCATCAGCTACTGGCAGGTGTGCCCGCTGGGGCCCACCGGGTACGGCGACTCGCCCTACCAGTGTTTTTCGGCGTTCGCCGGCAATCCCTACCTGATCGACCTCCAGGATCTCGTCCGCCGAAAGCTGCTGACGGCGGCCGAGGTGGCTCCCTTGGCGCGCCTGGATCGGCAGCGCGTGGACTATGGGGCGCTCTACGAGCTCAAGTGGCCCCTGCTCGAGAAGGCGTGCGCGCGTTTCATCCAATCGGGAGCGGCCGGAATCGAAGAACGGGAGTCCTTCGCCGCCTTCAATCAGCGCCAGGCCGGTTGGCTCGAGGACTATGCGTACTTCCAGGCGCTGAAAACCCAGTATGGCGGCCGGTCCTGGACGGAGTGGCCGGCGGAGAGCCGCAACTACAAGAAAGCCATCAAATCGCCGCTGCGGGCCACGCTCGCGCCGGCCCGGCTCGCGCACCAGTTCTATCAGTACGTTTTCTTCAGCCAGTGGCGGCGCTTCCGCATGGAGGCCGCCAAGCGGGGGATCGCGGTGATCGGGGATATTCCGATCTTCGTGGCGGCGGACTCCGCCGACGTCTGGTCCCATCCCGAATTGTTCGACCTCGACGGGAGCTCGGGCCAGCCGGTCCATGTGGCCGGCGTGCCGCCGGATTATTTTTCGGCGGACGGGCAGTTGTGGGGCAATCCCCTGTATAACTGGGACGCCCATGCCGCCGACAACTATGCCTGGTGGCACGCGCGCCTGCAGGGGTGTTTCGAATTGTGCGATGTGCTGCGGATCGATCATTTCCGGGGCTTTGACCGGTACTGGCGGATTCCCTTTCTGGCCAAGACGGCGCGGACGGGGGAATGGGTCGCCGGGCCCGGTCTCCCGTTCTTCGCGTCCGTCCAGGCGGCGTTTCCGCACGCGCAGATCATCGCCGAGGATCTGGGCGCCCTGACGCCGAGCGTGATTGAATTGCGGGATGCCACGGGGCTGCCGGGCATGGCGATTCTGCAGTTCGCCTTCGGTGGCAAGGCGGACAATCTTTATCTGCCCCACAATTTGACGGCGAACAGCGTCATCTATCCGGGGACCCACGATAACGACACCACTTTGGGTTGGTACGCGGCGGAGGCCGAAAAGACCCGGGATCACGTGCGGCGGTATTTGCGGGTGACGGGGAAGGAGGTCGGCTGGGACTTCATCCGCGCTTCTTATGAATCGGTCAGCCGCCTGGCGGTGCTGACCCTGCCAGATATCATGAGCCTGGGATCCGAGGGGCGATTCAACACGCCGGGCCAGCCGGCGGGAAATTGGCAGTGGCGGTACCGGCCCGAGCAGCTGGAGGCGCTGTTCAGCGGGACGGCTCCCTATCTGAAGGAGCTGGGCGAATTGACCGGGCGGTTGAATTCGCCGGAGACGGACTAACGCCCCGCAAGGCCAAGTCGGGGGGGTTGCTATCATGTTGGGGATGGTCAAACCCGCTTGCCCTTAACGATGAGTGCGACATTAATGTCGCACATGAGCACGGTCGGCCTTCGCCAAATGCAACGTAATCTCAGCGCGATCTTGCGACGTGTGGAGCAAGGTGAGGAAATTCTGGTCACCCGTCGGAAACGGGTGGTCGCTCGTCTGGTTGCCCCCGACCAAGCCACAGGCGGCCGACTCGAATGGCCCGACTTCGCCGCCCGTGCTCAAGGCATCCACCTCAAAGGGAAGCCGATCTCGGCGACTATCCGAGAAGAAAGGGAACGCTGATGCCGGGTTTATATCTCGACAGCAGTGCGCTCGCCAAACTTTACGTGCCCGAAGCGGAGTCGGCCGAAGTCGGCCGTTGGGTCCAAGCGCAACGCGAATCGATTCCGTTTAGCCTATTGCACGAATTAGAGCTGACGAGTGCGTTGACCCGCCGGCGACTGGAGGGTGAAATATCGCAAACGGCGGTCGCCCGCATCGCTCGGATGATCGAAAGCGATCTTCAAACTGGCGTCCTCAAGCGACCGGCCTTGGAATGGAATGTGGTTTTCGGCCTCGCCGTAGGGTTGGTTCGACGCCACGGAAGCGCGGGGCTGCGATCGCTCGATAGCATGCATCTGGCGTGCGCCTTACAGCTCCGGTCGCGAATTCTGATCACCTTCGATGAGAAGCAGAGGCGCGCGGGGTTGAAGGAGGGATTGCAGGTTCTTCCGTAAGGGATTCGTCGCCAGATTTCACCCAGGCGGATTTGCTATGGTCGTCGATTACAATGCTTGAACCTAGATTGATTTCGCACCTTACAGGGGCTATCTGATTTTACATGAAAACTCTCACGGTGGAAGAAGCGGCGCGCAATTTCTCCGATTTCGTCAGCCGGGTGCACTACCGGGGCGAACGCACGCTCCTAGTGAAAGGCGGGCGGCCGATGGTGGAAGTAATTCCGGTCAGACAAGCGAAGACCGGGAGCGAACTCGCCGCCCTCTGGGAGAAATCCAATCATCTGAGTCCAGACGAAGCGGACGCGTTCGGCCGCGACTTGGAACATGCCCGCCATCGCCTTCCTTTGCTTCAATTCCCGTGGGATTCGTCGCCGACACCACCATCTTAGTCGCGGCGTCTATGCTGCACGATGATGATCCACCGGTAATACTCAATCGGTCGATTTTCGGGCGAAATCCCCGCCCTGACTTGCCGATCCCTCGCCTTAGCTGATATTCGCCGGTCACCACAACGGATTTGACAGCCGGGCGACCGGTGGATTCGTTTTTCTTATCTCCCCCTAGTAGCTTCGGCGAAAGGGTACAGAGCCGCCTTACTGGAAACAGGGGCGGCTCTCGTTTTTTGTACCCATTGCGTTTTCGGAGGCGGCGGCTATCGTCTGGGCGGTCCGATGTTCCCCAATCCCCTCAATCTGATTTTGCGGCGGCCGTCGGCCGACTACGAGCGCGGGTTCGTGCGGGAGGTCAATATCCGCCAGCACCGGACCCGCAATCGCCGGGTGGAGCGGCTGCTGATCTGGGGCTGGGTGATCATCGCGGTCAAATGCGTGGTCGTGACCTGGCTGGTGAGCCACTACGCGATTCCGTTCAATCCGCTGTGGGTCATCGCCCCGACCGTCATCTTCGCCGCCCTCTGCACGGGCGTGTACTATTGGCGGGATTGACCGATGGCCCACGTCCCCGGTCTGCGCAGCCCCTACGCTAAAATCGGCCGCCTGGTCTATTTTGGCCGCATGCTGGATAAGATCCGGCTGTTTGCCGCGGGCCAGCTTCCGCCCGACTACCACGCCAACCTCGGCGATCAGGAAGAGGGGATGTTCGACACCCGCTGCTGCCGGTTCCTGCGGGTGGCGTATGCAGAGATCAAGCCGCGCGCCCTCGCCGGCACCGGCGACCGGGCGATTTTGGACTGGGCCGAGGATAAAGGCGGCCGGCGCACCGACGAGGAATGCGAGGTCTGGAACAGTTTTCTGATGAAGCGCGGCTGGCACGATCCGGCCCCGAACGTCAAACACCTGCGCCGGCGGGTCCATGAACTGGGGCTCGAGCGGCATCCGATTCAGACTTATTTTGACCTGATCGACTTCGACGAAGGCCGCGACCCGGTGGCGCGGCGGGCCTGGGAAATGCCGCCGCCGTTCGCGATCGTGCTGATGGGCGTGTCCGGCACCGGCAAGACGACGATCGGCCGCCGATTGGCCGATGAGTTGGGCTGGCCTTTTCGGGACGCGGACGATTTTCACTCCCCGGCCAACATCGCCAAGATGGCGGCGGGAACGCCGCTGGATGACGCGGACCGGGCCCCGTGGCTCGCCGCCATCCGCGGCTACCTCGATCACTATCTCGCCCGGGGCGAGAGCCCGATCGTCACCTGCTCGGCCTTGAAGGAACGGTACCGGCAGGTGCTGCGAGGCGCGGCCGGCGCGGTGAGATTCGTCTACTTGCACGGGGACCCAGCTCTCCTGCGGCAGCGCCTGGAAAGCCGCCCCGGTCACTACATGAAGGCGGGGATGCTCGAGTCCCAGCTGGCGGACCTGGAGCCGCCCACGGACGCGGTCGCCGTCGACGTCGCGCTGCCGCCGGATGAAATCGTGGCGCGGCTGCGGCGGGAATTCAGCGTGTGAAGGCGCCGCGCACGGGATCCGGCGGGTCGCCCTGGCTCAAATTGGTCGGCATCGCGGTTGCGATTGTCGCCCTCTTCGCCGGCGTGGTCGGCAGCTGGTTTTACGGCAAGCTGCGGAGCAGCCTGCCGCAGCTGGACGGAACGGCGACAATCGCCGGGCTGCAGCATCCGGTCTCGGTCGAGCGGGATGCCCTGGGAATGCCGACGATTCATGCGGGCAACTCCTTTGACGCGGCCCGGGCGCTGGGCTTCCTGCACGCGCAGGACCGTTTTTTTCAGATGGACCTCACCCGCCGGCGGGCGGCGGGCGAACTTTCCGAGCTCTTCGGGAAGGCGACTTTGGAGATCGACCGCAGCGCCCGGCGGCATGAGTTCCGGGCGCTCGCCCAGCAGGTGCTCCAGCGGGAGACCCCGTCCCAGCGGGCACTGCTCGAAGCCTACGCGGACGGCGTGAACGCCGGGCTCGCCGCCCTAAAGACGAAGCCCTTCGAATATGTGGTGCTCCGGGTGAAGCCCGCGGCCTGGCAGCCGGAGGACAGCATTCTGATCCTCTACGCGATGACGCTCACCCTGCAGGAGGACGACGGCCGGTATAAGCATTCGCTGGCGACCCTCTGGGACGTTCTCGGGGAGCGGGCCTTCGCCTTCCTCGCTCCAACCGCGGGGCCGGATGATGCCGCCCTGGACGGCAGCGTGGCGCCGCTGGCCCCGATCCCGCCGGCCGGGGTGATGGATGTTCACGCCCCGGCCCCTGTCGCCGGCTCCGCGCCCGATCCTGCGCCCAGCGCGCTGGCCCAATGGGTGTCGCAGCGGAGCGATCCCTCCGGCGGACCGGCGGCCAGGGAGGAGTTCGCGCCGGGCTCCAATTCCCTCGCCGTCTCGGGAGCGCACACCGCGCCCGGCGGCGCGGTGCTGGCGAACGACATGCACCTCGACCTGAATGTGCCGAACGCCTGGTACCGCGCCCAACTGCTCTGGGAGGGTCACCAAGTGGCCGGGGTCACCTTGCCGGGTACGCCGTACATCGTGGCGGGAAGCAATGGCCACATTGCCTGGGGCTTCACCAGCGGCTACACCGACACAGGGGACCTCATCGTGCTGAGCCAGGACTCCCCTCGGCTCTACCGCGGGCCAAAGGACGAAATCTTGAATTTGGAAACCCGGACCGCGGAAATCCGGGTCAAGGGTTCGGCTCCGGTCACGGCGACCTACGAATGGACGGTGTGGGGACCGGTGATCGGCAAGGACCCGGACCAGCGGCCGCTCGTCTATCACTGGACCGCGGACGATCCGGCCGCCACGGCGGTCGACTTCCTGCCGCTCACCGAGGCCACCACCGTCGCCGAAGGCCTCGCCGCCGCCCACCGCCTCGGCATCCCCAATGAGAATTTCCTGGTGGCCGACGACCAGGGCCACATCGGCTGGACCATCGCGGGGCAACTCCCGAAGCGGGTCGGCTACGACGGCCGCCTGCCCGTTTCCTGGCAGTACGGCGATCGCAGCTGGGAGGGCTATTGGCCGGATGCCGAAGTCCCGGCCGTGACCACCGGCGACTACCTGTGGACCGCCAATCAGCGCATGCTCGGGGGCGACGCCTTCACGCGCCTGGGGGACGGAGGGCCCTACAATCCCGCCCGGGCAGCCCAGGTCCGCGATGATTTGCAGGACCTCGTCGGCCAAAAACCCCATGGAATCGGGCCCGCCGATCTCCTCGCGATCCAGCTCGATGACCGCGCCCAGTTTCTGGCGCGCTGGCAGCAGCTCGCGCTCCGGGTCCTGACGCCGGATGCGCTCGCCCAGCATCCGGACCGGGCGGCCTTCCGCGCGGCGGTGGAGAACTGGGGGGCCCGCGCGGCACCCGAGTCGGTCGGCTATCGGCTCGTGCGCGCGTTCCGGTTGCAGGCCGCGAATCTAGTCCTGAATCCGATCTTCGCGCCGTGTGTCGCGGCCGACCCCGGCTTCGATTGGAGCCGCTTTCAATTTGAGGGCCCGCTCTGGGCGTTGCTGCGGGAGCGGCCAGCCTACCTGCTCAATCCGGCGTATGCCGGCTGGGATCAGCTGCTGCTGGGTGCGGTCGACGGAACCGTGGCGGATCTGAAAGCGCAGGGTACGACTGTCGCGCAGGCCACGTGGGGCGCGTACAATACGCTGGAGATGATCCATCCTTTCAGCCGACTATTGCCGCGGGCGCTGACTGGCTGGCTGAACATGCCCGCCGAGGCGCTCCCGGGCGGCGACGACATGCCCCGCATCTCCGCGCCGTCGTTTGGGGCGAGCGTGCGCTTTGCGGTGATTCCGGGGCGCGAGCGCGAGGGCATTCTCGAAATGCCGGGCGGCCAGAGCGGGCATCCGCTCTCGCCGTACTACCGCGCCGGGCATGAGGCATGGGTGCATGGGGACCCGGCGCCGTTTCTGCCCGGGTCGGCCGAGCATACGCTCACCCTCAATCCGTAGGTCCGTGTCGCGGGAAATAAACGTTGAGCCATCGGCGGGCCCGGCGCTAAATCGCGGGCGCTGCGTATGCCGCGATGGACCAAAAAAGCCGGGAGCCTCACCGTTTATTATTCGAGTGAGCTGTACACCTTGAAGCAACTGCTCGGGAACGCCTACTTGGCCGAGGCGATCTACGAGCGCTCTCACGGGCGCTACCTCTGCGAACTGCCGCAGGATCTCGAGCCCCGGAGCAAGAGTCCCCGGGCAATCCGCGATCATGATATTCGGGCCCTGATCAGCTGCGATTTGGCGCTCTTTGTCTTCGACGGCGCCGATATCGACAGCAGCACGGCGATCGAATTCATGCTGGCCAAGTTCGCGGACATTCCGGCGGTGATCCTGCGCAGCGATCTGCGGCAAGCCGGAGACGGGGCCAATCCCTGGAGCCTCATGGCGAGTCACTATCCGCGGACCGTGAACATCGTCCTCGATAGCCTGATTGCCTACCGGACGATCATGAAGCGGCGCCACCGCAAGCTGGACGAGGTCCTGCGGCTGGCGGGCCAGCACAGCTCGGCGGACGCCCAGCGGATGTGCGACGAGGTCGCGGCCGCCTGCGTGCGGGCCTTCGACCGGGTGCGGGAGACCGAGCCGGTCATGCCGAAGCACCTGCGCGAGGAGGTCTACAATTGGCTGTCGGTCATGCCGGGCCTGCGGGGCGCCCAAAAGCCGCTCCGGAAGGAATTTGAGCGCTATCTGGAGCGGAAGGTGGAACGGGGACTGCTCTGATCGGAACCTGACCGGAGCCGCCTTACTGGATCCAGTCCAGGATCAGGCGGGTGTAATAGGTCGTGTCCAGGCGCTGGAAGCCGGGGCTCGGCTGGCCATTGTAGTCGTTCGCCACGCCGATCCGCAGCTTCCACTTCGGGTTGAGGAGCGGAATCTGGAAGAAGCTGTCCTGGGTGACGATGACGTCCGAGAGGTTGTTCAAGGCCGGGACCACCGCGAGCTTGTTGCCCATTTCCCAGGTGTGGTGCTTCAGGTCGTGTTCGATTTCGAAGTCGCCGGCGGCCGAATTGACGGCGGGTTCGCCGACCGTGCCGTATCCGGTATAGCGATAGGCGAGACCGACGCGGCCGGTGAGGGTGTCCTCGCTGGTCTTGATGAAATCGTAGCCGACGCCCGCCGCCGCGGTGTCGTCGAAGGTGATGTCCATGATCCGGTCGTAGCCGCCCTCATCGCGCAGGAACCAGGAGGACCGGGGGGCGTAATTGTCGGCGTAGTCGATGCCGGCCTTGAACTGATCGGCGGACTTGACCCCACTGGTCTCCTGCCGGTTGTACGCGGTGTAATACTGGAGGGTATCCTCCGGGGTGACGAGCTTCGCGGAGAAGCTGGCCCCAGTCCCCAATTGGTCTTTGTTGCCGGTGGTGCCTTCGATGTCGACGGAGGCCTCGTAGGCCCAATGCCGTTCCAGGGCAACTAGTTCCGGATCTTTGCCGGTGGTTGGCCAAGCGGCCGCCACCTTGGTGACGGTGGTCGTGATCGCGCCTTCGGGGCCGGTGACGACCAGGGCCCCGGCCGCGTCGGTCGTCAGGGTGCCCGCCAGCTGCGCGCCGGTGGCCAGCCGCACGGCGATCGGCGCGTCGGTCTGGATCGCAATCACTTCCTTTTGCTTGATGACCAAGGGTCCGGCGTAGGTGGTATCCAGGTAAATATTACCTGCATCGATCTTGGTCACTTTGCCGATCAGTTTGGCCCCGTCCTTGGTTTGCACCGTGTCGGCGCAAAGGGAGGCGGCGCCCAGGAGGGCGAGGCTCGAGACGGCAAACAGGGTCTTGATGGCGTTGGTCATAGAAAAGTGGTGCGGAATCCCGCGCAGAATCGCTGCCCGACCCGATGAGCCCACATAGGTTCCATCGATCGGAGGGTCTAAAGGACACACTCGCGGCCCGGTGACAAGCCGAAGTGGGGGGCCACTCCGCGCCCGGCGCGGGCGCGGACGCTGCCCGCGCGCAAATCCACCGGCCGAGGCGAGGAAAAAAATGCTCGCCGGCCGGCCACCGCTGGCGGCGACCCTCGAAAAACATCTGGCTTGGGCTCGCCGCCCCGATCGCGCAAACTGCCACCTGTCACCCCGCACTGTCACCCCCAAGAAAAGGTATTCCCATGTCCGTGCTTCTCTCCCTCTGGCTGCCCATCCTCGCGTCCGCCGTCTTCGTCTTCATCGTCAGCACGATCATCCACATGATGCTGCCCTGGCATAAGGGCGACTTTCGCAAACTGCCGAACGAAGACCAAGTGCTGGAGGCGCTGCGCCCGTTCGCCATCCCCCGCGGCGACTACATGGTGCCGCGCGCCGGTGGAATGGACGAAATGAAGACCCCGGAATTTAAGGCCAAATTGCAGCGGGGCCCCGTGTTTTCCGCCACCTTTACCGACTGCGAAATGGCCATCGGCAAAAGCCTCGTCCAGTGGTTTGTCTATCTCCTGGTGATCAGCTACTTCGCCGCCTACGTCGGCGCGCATGCGGTCGCCTTGAGCCCCATCACCATCGCTCATTCCCGCCGCTTGATCGGGATCACGGCCTTTCTCGGCTACGGCGGCGCGCTCTGCCAGGGGTCGATCTGGTACAAGCGTTCCTGGGGCACGACCATTCGCTCGCTGATCGACAGCGCCATCTATGGTGGGGTGACGGCCCTGACCTTTGAGTGGCTCTGGCGCTAGGCGGGGGCTGGGCCGCCTGCTCCTTAGACTGAGCTAAAAGCCGGGACGATGTAGGGCGCCCGGTATTCCCGGGTGAGCAGAGCGTTCGCGTCGGCGTTGCCCGGAAACTGCCCACTCGCCCCGTCGAAGGCGAGCGGCGCGCCCAGGACGGCCGGCGTTTTGTCCAAGCTGACGCCGTTGTCGGCCAGGTGATCGATCATCCGGCCGAACGCCTCGTTCAGCGGCGCGTTGCCGTTGATCTGCTCCTGCATCTCGGCCGGCGGCCGGGCCTGACCGAGCCGGTGGGAAATATTGCCCAAGTGGCACAGGGCGCTGGAGGCGTAGCCTTCGGCGATCGGACCGTGCAGGTCGGCCAATTTGCGGCTGCGCACCACATCGATGAAGTTCGCCATGTGGCTCACTTCGACTTCGGGGTACGCGCCCGTGCCCTCGAAGCTCTTGATCAGTTTGCCCGCGCGGTCGTAGGCCTGCGCGGTGGTGTAGCTGGAGGAAACCACCGTGCCGTTTTCGCAGTGCACGATGATGCCGATGCTCGCCCCGTGCGGCTGCGGAAACTTGTCCATCGCCGAATCGCCGGACTTGTCCGGCAGGCCCCGCACCTCGAAGACCAGGGGGGCGGTCGGGTAGTCATGCACGATCACCTGCGTGTTCGGGGTTTCGCCGTCGTCGACATACCCCAGGCGGCCGCCGATGCTGAGCGTGTGGGCGGGCAGGCCCGGCTCACCGAGAAACCAGCGGGCGATATCCATTTCATGGATGCCCTGGTTGCCCACGTCGCCGTTGCCCGTGGGCCAGAACCAGTGCCAGTCGTAGTGGAACTGGCGCCGGCGCGGCGGCGACAAAGGCGCCGGCCCGAGCCACAGGTCGTAGTTGACGCTCGCCGGCACCCTCTGCGGCCCTTGGGTGAGTCCGATGCTGGCGCGGCGCTTGTAGCACAGTCCGCGCGAAACGAGGATTTTGCCCATGTTGCCGGCATGCACCCAGGCCACGGCGTCGGCGACAGCTCCGGAACGAATTTGGGTGCCCGCCTGGACCACCCGGCCGATCTTGGTGGCCGCGCTCACCAGTTGCCGGCCTTCCCAGATATTGTGGCAGACCGGCTTTTCCACGTAGACGTCCTTGCCGGCTTGCATGGCCCAGATGGCGAGGAGCGAGTGCCAGTGGTTGGGGGTCGCGATCGAAATCGCGTCAATGTCCGGGCGCGCGAGCAGTTCGCGCACGTCGACGAAGGTCTGAGGGTCGTTCTTGCGGCTGCGCTCGCCGGCGGCGGCTTTTTCGAGGACGGCGCTGTCGGCGTCGCACAGCGCCGCGACCCGCACGCCCGGGATTTGCGCGAAGCCCTTCAGGTGGCTCTTCCCGCGGCCGTTGAGGCCGACGACGCCGATGCGGATGTCGCCATTGGCTCCGGTGACCTGGCCCCAGGAGCGGGCGGACAAGGCGGCGCCGGCGGAGGCCCAGGCGGCGGTTTTCAGGAAGGTGCGGCGGCTGAGAGAGGTCATGAGAGCGGGGCGGGAAGCCTGTCGGGGGTTGGAAAAGGCCGGCGAACGATGCGGCCCGATTAAGAGGGCCTAGCCGGTAGACGCGCAAACACCGAATAGGGTGCGACGAAGCGCCGAACCTTTCCGAACCGTCGGCTGGTCCTGAATGAACGCTGCGACTTGCTATCATTGGAAGGTCATTGATTGACTCGTAATACGTTAATGTATTACATTCTGGCAATGACTGCTCCCTCCGTGCTCAAAACCATTCGTATTCCTCGAGATCTCGATGAACGCATCATGCGGGTCGCCCGCGCGCGGAAGCAGGATTTTTCCACGGTTCTCCGCGAGGCGGCCGCCCGCGGTCTCGCCGACGAAGAAGGGATCGACATGGCAGACGCGTTGATCGACTTCATCGGCAAGAGTTCCGGCATTGCCGAAAGCCCCAAGGAAACGATGAAACGCTATGGACGCTCGCGCCATCGTTGACACCGGTTTTCTCCTCGCCCTGCGCGATCGCACTGACTCCCACCATCCGTGGGCGACGGCCTTAGCGCGCCAAGTCCGCGGGCCATGGATCACATGCGAAGGTTGTGTTTCTGAAATGGTCTTCCTGTTTGCCGAGCGCTTGGGTCCCCCCGCCGTCCTCGAGCTTTATCGGCAGATCGAACGCCGTCTGATCTTGAGCCGACACTTCCTGCCGGAGGACTTGGAGAAAGTCGCCGATGAGACCGCTCGCTATCGCGATCGCGTAGTTGATTTTGCCGATGCCTGTTTGATGGTGCTCAGCGACCAATTTCCTCGACTGCCTATCGTTACCACCGACGTCGCTGATTTTACGGTCTATTTGCGGGGTCGCTCTGTTCGGCGCCTCCTCGCTCCCAACAACGAGGGAGGCAAATAACGAGGGCTCAGCGGCTATAAATGCCAGTCTGCCGAATGGAAGCAGCCATGGGAGCTCTCAACTACCACGGCGCCGATGGTTGCCGGAAAGGCCGCGCAAAAAGCTCAAGTTGGGCGCTTGTTATTATGTCTCCCCATGGTAGACTCCCTCCAAGTTTTTGAGATCCTGAAATCCGGCAATCTTCCCGATGCCCACGCCCGCGCCATGACCCTCGCCATCCAAAAGGCCGAGTCCGACGTCGCTCTCGATGTCAAAACCGTCCTGGAGCGCCAGCTGACCGCGTTTGAAGAGCGAATGGAGGCTCGAATGGAGGCGCGGTTCGATGCGTTCGAGTCCCGGGTCGAAGCTCGGTTTGTCGCCTTCGAGTCTCGATCGGAAGTGCGATTCGCCGCGTTTGCCGCGAATGTTGAAAGCCGATTCGCGGCCTTTGAGACCAAAACCGCCGCTCAATTCAAAGCCGTTGATACCCGGTTTGACGCCGTCGAGGCCCGGTTCGACCACAATTTGACCGTCAGCGTGGAAAAGATGAACACCAAGCTCGCCGAAACGAAAACCGAGATCCTGCGCTGGAATTTTGCGTTCTGGGTAGCTCAGCTCGCGGCGGTGGCCGGACTCTTCAAATTAATGAAGTGAGCGCCGGCCTGTGCGGCCCGACTTGGCCAGATCAGCCGCGAGGGGCCAGAACTGGGGTTATTCCGTCGGCGCGAGGACAGCCAGGCGGAACTTTGGACCTTGAACCCCGGCCTCCCCGCCCTTGCCTTTGACCCACTACGATGGCTCTTTCGGTCGAACGCCCCGCTCTCATCGTCGCCGACCGCTGGCGCGACTACCAATTGCTGGACTGCGGCGACGGCATGAAACAGGAGCGGTGGGGGGCGTATACCCTCGTCCGGCCGGATCCGCAGATCATCTGGCCCCGCCACGGCGAAGCGCCGGGAGCCCCTTGGGCGCAATGGGACGGCCTCTACCACCGCAGCGAAACGGGCGGCGGCCAATGGGAGTATCGCCGCCCGCTCCCCGAACACTGGGAAATCAAATACGAGGACCTCGGGCTGAAGTTTAAGATCCGGCCCACGTCGTTCAAACACACCGGACTCTTTCCCGAACAGGCGGTCAATTGGGATTGGTTTTCCGCGAAGATTCGCGCGGCGCGGTCGGCCGGCCGGCCGGTCTCGGTGCTCAATCTGTTCGGCTACACCGGGGCCGCCAGCTGCGCGGCGGCAGCCGCCGGGGCGAGCGTCTGCCATGTGGACGCGGCGGAGGGCATGGTGAAGTGGTGCCGGGAAAACGCCGCGCTGAGCGGGCTCGCCGCAGCGCCGATCCGGCTGATCGTCGACGACTGCCTCAAGTTTGTGCGGCGGGAGCACAAGCGGGGGAAATCCTACGATGCGATCATCATGGATCCGCCGACGTTCGGCCGGGGGAGCACGGGGGAGATGTGGAAACTGGAGGACGACCTTTGGGATCTGCTCACGGCCTGCCGCGCCATCCTGAGCGAGCAACCGCTGTTCTTCCTGGTCAACGCCTACACGGCCCGGCTGTCGCCCACGGTGGTCGCCAACCTGCTCGCCGAGCTCCTCGGCAACCGCGGCGGGGCGATTACGGCCGGCGAAGTGGGCCTCCCGGTCCAGCGCGACGGCAAGGTGCTGCCCTGCGGAATTTACGGCCGCTGGGAAGCGGGACCGTAAGCCCCGATCAACTTGAACTCGGGAGGTAACTCTCCACGTTATCTCGAAGATGAATTGGCATGCCGATTTCGTCCGAGCATTTTTTCGCCGCAAGGAGATGCTGCCGGGCCTCCGCCGGCACCCGCCCGATCATTTGTTCGGAATAGACGAAGGTCCAATCCGGACGGTCCACCCTCCAGTCGGGGCGGTCGCCGAAGGTGAACAGTTGCGTGAAGACCACGCCATCCGCTCCGATGCGATGACCCAGCCGGACAAAATCGGCCGCTTCGGCGAGGTTCTCCCGCATCAGGGTCATATTGATGTAAACCGTCATGGTCCGTTCCGGCCGGGCCACCCTGGCCTCCAGCAGCGTGGCGATCCCCGCCAACGCCCGCTGGAAGTCCCCACCACGGATTTTGGCATAAGTCTCGGGATTGGCCGCATCGAGCGAGAAACTGATCTCCTTGAGTCCAGAGTTCAGGATCCGACCGGCTTTTTCGGGGGTTAAAAAATGGCCGTTGGAATTCGCGCGAATGAACAGATCCGTCCGGTCGCGGACGTGCTCGATGATCCACCAAAACGACGCGGCCATCGTCGGCTCGCCCAACCCGCTCACGATCATGCGGGAGGCTGTGTCCAAGTAGGGCCGGGCTCGTTCCAGCAATTCCACGGGCATCGGCCGGGGATTCTCCACCAAACGCATGCCGTGCGGGCACATGACGCAGCGCAGGTTGCAGATCGTGGTCACCACCAAAATCAGATCCGCCGGCTTCGCCCGGAGCACCGTGCGGCCTTGCGCATAGTCGAGCAGCCCCAACGCCCCGTTTTCAATCGGCGCGGGGCGTGGCGCGATCCGCCATCGACCGGTCAAGAATGACCAGCATCGCTTGAGCAAGCCGTCGCCCGGGGGCTCGCTGATCCCGACTTTCAGCCGGTAGCGCATGCCGAGCTGCCGTCCGTGCCGAATGTAGTGTTCCAACCCCGAGGTAAATCGCCGCTCGAAGACGGCGAGGCGCACTTCCCAATAAGTCGCGAGGTACCAATCTTCATCGAAGGCGCGCGCGAGCGATTCTTCGACGAAAAGTGGCTCCGTGCGCTCGGGAAACGCCGGATGCTCCCGTTGGAATGGGCACTCCGCCGAGCGGCAAACGCGATGCACCTCTCCTTTGAGCAAACATCCCCGCACTTCCTGGATCAACGGTCCGTTCCAGATCTCCTCGATGGTGTTATCCCGCAGGTTGCCCACCGCGGCGGCGCCGTGACTGCAGGGCAGCACATCGCCGTCATTGGTGATCAGCGCCCAATGCCAGGGAAAAACGCAGTGGCGAACACTCATGGAGGAGGGACTCGCCCCGACCGGCGGTGGCGTCGTCTCAGCTTAAGACAAGCCACCACCTCCAAACCGCCATGGCAAACGACGAATTTCCCGGCGGTCGGCCGATCGCGGTGGGAACGGTCGATAAATCGACCGATTCGGTTCGCCAAAAAACGGGGATGCTGGATGCATGGGTTAGAGGTTGAACGCTCAAATCGGCCTTGGATAGGGTTCAATCTCGTTTTCGGGTTTCGCCACGCCGCAAACGCCATTTTCTTGGTCCATCTCCCATGCTCTCCCTGATCGACACCTACTACGTCCGCGCGAACGAATTGCTGGCGGCCGCTTGGGTCGCCAACGCTGGCCCGATTCGGGCGGTGGCACCGATCATCGGCGCCAACATCGCCGCCGGCGGGGTGGTTCACACCTTCGGCAGCGGCCACAGCGAGGTGATTGCCCGCGAGATCATCGGCCGGGCCGGCGGCCTCGTCTGCGTGACCGGCATCATCGACCCCACGGGGGGCTTTATCGAAAACCTGCCCGGCTACGGCGCCAAGCTGGTCGAGCGCTACGATCGGCAGTATCAGATGCGCGCCGGCGAAACGCTGATTGTCATTTCCAACTCCGGGAAAAACGCCTCCCCGATCGACGTCGCCCTCTTCGCCCGGCAAAAGGGGCTGAACGTGGTCGTGCTCACCTGCATGGCGATGTCCCGGGTCACCCCGTCGCAGCATCCGAGCGGCAAGCGCCTGTTTGAGTGCGGCGACCACATCCTCGACAACGGCGGGGTGCCCGGGGACGCCATCGTGGAGGTGGCGCCCGGCGTGATGGGCGGACCCACCAGCACCCTGATCGGCACCTCCGTCCTCAACTGGCTCATGCTCGCGGCCATGGATTGGCTCAAGGCCAACGGCCACCCGCTGCCGGTCCTGCGCAGCCAGAACCTGCCGGGGGCGATCGAGCACAACCGGGAGCTCGCCCAGAAATACAAGGGCCGGCTCAGCCGGCAACTCGCATGATTTACAAGCTGGGAGTCGACGGCGGCGGCTCGAAGACCGAATCGATCCTGCTCGATGCCTCCGGCGCGGTGATCGCCCGGGAAGTGGGGGCCGGCTGCAATCCCAGCATCGTCGGCCCCGACAACGCGCGCAAAATCGTCGCTGACTCGCTGCGGACGCTCCTGACGCCCGTCTCGGCCCGGGATCCGCAATTGACCATCGGCACGACGCTCCTGTGCATGGCCGGCAGCCGGTCGTTCTGGCAGGAATTCGGGGGCGCCCTGACGACTTTCGGGCGGGTGGTGACCGTGGACGATTCCCTGCCGGTCCTGGAACTGGCGACCGGCGGAGCGGCGGGCCTCGTGCTGCACGCCGGCACGGGCTCCTTTGTCGCCGCGCGGGCCGCTGGGGACCATCCCGCCGGGGAGCCGCGCGGAGCCGGGGCGCCCTTCGGCACGGTGCACTATGCCGGAGGGCTCGGCTGGCGGTTTGGCGATGCGGGCGGCGGCTACGATATCGGCCGGCGGGCGGTCGGCCGGGCCCTGCTCGAACTGCAGGGCTGGCTGCCGCCCTCCGGGCTCGGCGGGTTTCTCCAGGAGCAAACGGGGATGAAGGAGGCGATCGCGATCAGCCGCTACTTTTACAACGACTCGGCCGCCAATCCGCGGATTTCGGTGCTGGCGCCGGGCATCCTCGAACTGGCGGGCCGGGACGCGGCCGCCCAGGAAATCGTGCACGCCTCGGTGACCGAATTGCTCGATCTCGCCCTGCAGGTCACCGCCAAACTTTTCCCGGACCAGCCGCTGGCCGCGCTCAAGGCGGGCCTCAGCGGGCCGATTCTCAATCATCCGGTCGCGCTCGCGGCATTGCAGGGGCATTCGGACCTGCGGCTCGTTCCCGTCAGCGGAAATCCCGCCGAAGGCGTGCGCCGGCTCTTGCTCCGGCTTTAGCCCCAGACCTCCCTCGGGAAACCCCAGGTGGCCGCGATGCTGGCTCTCCGGAAAACGGCCGCGGGACAGGGTGGCGAGGATCGGCTCGAGCGCGCGTCGCATCCCCGAAGGTTTTCGGGCCTTCAAACGACCGCCGGATCCGCCGCGACGTAGGGCTCTTCGTGCAGCACCGGCTGGCGCCGGCCGGCCAGCAGCTGCACCCACACCCGGGCGTTCGCGAGCACCACGATGGCGACCAGGATCAGGAAGAAGGCCGTCACCCCGGCATCCACGCGGTCGTTAAAGATGCGGCGGTCGAGCCCGGCCAGATCCGCGGCCCCGGCGCTGGCCCGCTGCGACTCCAGCAGGTCGGCATGAGCCAAAAAGCCCAATCCCGGGAGGGGCGAAAAAATCTTCATCCAGCCGGCGGTCATGGTCACGGCGGTCAGCCACAGCATCGGCATCAGCGTCACCCAGGCATAGCGGGCCCGCTTCATTTTGATCAGGACCGTGGTGCCGAAGGCAAACGCGATGACGGCGAGCAGCTGATTGGCGATGCCGAAGATCGGCCAGAGCGAATTGATCCCGCCCAATGGATCGACGACTCCCTGGTAGAGAAACCACCCCCAGGCGGCGACGAAGAGCGTCGTGGCGAAAACATTGCTGGGCAGCGAGCGCGTGTTGCCCAGAGGCTTCCAGCCGATGGCGAGCAGGTCCTGCACCAGAAAGCGCCCCACCCTCGTGCCCGCATCGACCGTCGTCAGGATGAAGAGCGCCTCGAACATGATCGCAAAGTGATACCAGAGCCCGAGGGCGGTCCGGCTGCGGAAGGCCCCCGCGAACATATGGGCCATGCCAACGGCGAAGGTCGGGGCGCCGCCGGTCCGGCCGATCATGGTCTTTTCCCCGACGCTGGCCGCCAGGTCTGCCATCTGGCTCGTGGTAACCGGGTAGCCCAAGGCGCTCACCTTGGCCACGACCGCGGGCGCATCCCCGGCCATGTTGATCGCGAAGTATTCTCCGGGCTGCAGGGAGCAGGCGGCGATCAGGGCCATCACACCCACGCACATTTCGGTCACCATTGCGCCGTAGCCGACGATCCGGATGTCGGATTCGCGGGCCAGGATCTTGGGCGTTGTGCCCGAGGAGATGATCGCGTGGAAACCCGAAATCGCCCCGCAGGCGATCGTGATGAAACAGAAGGGAAAGACCGGCCCGGCCACCACCGGGCCCGAGCCGTCGATGAAGGAGGTGAGGGCCGGCATTTGCAGCTTCGGCGCCAGGATGAGAATCGTGATCGCGAGCGCGGCCAGCGTCCCGATCTTCATGAAGGTGCTCAGGTAATCGCGGGGCGCCAGCACGAGCCAAATGGGGAGCACCGAAGCCAGGAGGCCGTAGATCATGATCACCCACGCCAGTTGCACTCCGCTGAGGGTGAACCAGGGCTCCAGGGCCGATCCGGCGATGAAGCGGCCGGCCCACACCGCCGCCAGCAGCGCGATCACGCCCGCCGCGGAAATCACCGGCAGCCAGCCCGGGCGATTTTGAGTGCCGTGCATCCCCAGGCCCATGGCGATGGCAATCGGGAGCGTGGCCGCGATCGTGAACAGGCCCCATGGACTGTTGGTCAGGGCCTTGACCACTACAAGCGCGAGAACGGCGAGAAGGATAACGGTGATCGCCGTGATGCCGACCAACGCGGTCAGGCCCGCGAACGGGCCGACCTCGTCCTTGACCATCTGGCCCAGGGACTTGCCCCCGCGGCGCACCGAGCAAAACATAATCACTGAATCGTGGACCGTTCCGCCCATCGTGGCGCCGATCAGCATCCAGAGCAGACCCGGCAGGTAGCCGAATTGCGCGGCCAGGACCGGGCCGACCAGAGGACCGGGGCCGGCGATCGCGGCGAAGTGGTGGCCGAAGACGACCCACCGGTTCGTCCGCACAAAATCCTTGCCGTCGGCCCGGACGGTCGCCGGGGGCGCGCGCATTTCATCGAGGGTCAGCACCCGCGCCATCAGCCAGGCGGAATGGAAACGGTAGCTGACCGCGAAGAAGCAGAGGGCGGCCACGACCATCCAGAGAGCGCTGACGGGCTCGCCGCGGGCCAGGGCCAGGATCGCGATCGAACCGGTGCCGAGCGCGACCACGGCCGCCCAGATCAGCACGCGCAGCCAGCGGAAGGGGGAGGAAAGCGTCATGGGGCCGAAGAGAATCGGATCAGATGATGAGCGGCAGCGGTAAAAAAACAAGCCAGAGGGACGGATGGTCGAGCCCTTTGCCGTCTGTCAAAAACTGATTTGCCCCGATTGAGCCTATTTCGCTGATGCAGCCAGCCGATTTGATTCTGGCAATGCATCGTTTCCGCGGTAGGTTCCCCGTTGTGGAATTGTCCATGAAAGTAATCGGAAACGCACCGGGCCCCGCGACCTATTGGCAGCGCTGGGGACGATTACAGCGGACCGCCGGAACGGTAATCGGGGGGCTATCTTATCCCAGGGGATTGTATCGTTTTGCAACCATCGAGGAAGCCGACTCATGGCAGGATCACCACCGCCTTCACCGCCGCGACCACCCGAAAACAGAGACTTGATTGCCCTCTGCCGGGAACTGAACCAGCAAAACGCAAAATACCTCATCATTGGAGGTATGGCGATCGTCCATCATGGCTATTTGCGCGCCACCGAGGATATTGATTTGCTCGTGGAACGTTCGGAGCGAAATCGCATCGCGATCATAAATGCCTTAGAAATGTTGCCCGGTAAATCGGCCCGCGAAATTACGGAGACCGATTTCAAAGACTATTCTGTAGTCCGGGTGGTCGATGACTTGATGATCGATCTGATGATGGCTGCCTGCGGCGTCACCTACGAGGAAGGCGTCCGCGATGCGGAAATCGTCAATATCGATGGCGTTGAAATCCCATTCGCGTCAGCCGCTACCCTCCTGCGAATGAAGCAAACCTATCGTGACAAAGATGAGATCGATCGGCTTTTCCTAAAACGCCTAATCGCCGAACAAAATGGCCCATCTTGACGCCGAGTTTGGCAAGATCGAACCAGAGGACCGGCGCTAAGGCGCCGGCTTCGCGTTCCAAATCGCCATGGTATCGGGCGAACCCTGGCTGCGCACGCCGTTGTCGCCCAGGAGGTCGTCGGTCGACGCCAGCAATTCCTTGCGCGGGAAGATGAGCACCTCCCGGTTGCGGCCGGCAAATTCAAAGCGGATGAATGGGTCGCGCGCATCGCGCAGGACCGCGACCAGGTGCTCCAGATTCCGAATCGGGATGCCGTTGACGCTTGCGACCACGTTGACCTGGGGACTGTCGTAGCCTTCGGCGAGCTTGTGGGGAAAGAAGGGCGAGGAAACCACGACCAGCGCCTCGCCGAGAAAGGCGGGCTGATCGCCCCGCCGGGTCATGAGCGGGTTGCCGAGGATACTGAGGTTGGCCAGCATCCCGGCGTTGCCGCCGATCCCGGCGAAAAACTGCGCGGTCGCCGTCGAGAAGACCAAGGGCCCGTACACGAAATAGGACGGATAGTCCCCCCGCAGATCGGGAATCAACAGCGCCCGGTTGGTGGCCACCGGCACGTCCAGCGTCACGGGCTTGCCCTCGCGCACGGCGGTCAGGCGCACCTTCCCGTCATGGGCGAGCTTCTGGAGCAGATATTGAAAGCCGACGCGCAGGGAGTCGGTCACCCGGATCATGCCCTCGTCGTCGATCGGGGTGTCGCCGATGCGGGTGATGACATCCCATTTGCGGAGAGGATAGCCGGCACCCGTCCGGTCCGGCCGGCTGACGACCAGGCCCTTTACGGCGGGATCGAGTTTTAGGAAAGCCCGCAGGCCTGGATTTTGCAGGGTCTGCATTTCGTCGAAGAGCATGGGCTTGGCGTAGGTGCGCCCGCCTTGCACCCCGCGCAGAAACAATTCGATTTCCTCGGAAGGAATGATGTAGCCGATGTTTTCGGCGCCGCCGCCCAGGCGGCTGAAGGCCAGCCCGATCATGTTGTCGCCGGCGACCGCCGGGCCGCCGCTGTTGCCCGGATTGATCGCCGCGTCGATTTGAATGCGCAGGCCCGAGACGGGAAAATTATAGCCGGCAAATTCGATCCGGGAGACGATGCCCTTGGTGATCGAAAGGCTCGAGCCCCCGGTGGGGAAGCCGTACACCAGCACCGAATCCTTGACGCTCGGCAGGGTGCTCGCCCGCGGCAGCGGCGGGTGGGTGTCGAAAAACGTCTCATCCTCCAGCTTCAGGACCGCCAGATCGATGCCGGGAGAAATGGATTCGACCGTGGCGAAGATCTTGTCGCCGGACTGGTTGGCCTGGATCTGAATCTGCGTCGCATAGAGGACAACGTGGGCGTTGGTCAGGATCCGCTTGCCCTCGATCACGACGCCGGTGCCGCTGGCGTCGGCCGGCGCCTGCTTGGTCCAGGGCCGATAGGGATCCGGCAGGCGCATGGTCGAGAATACCTTGACGACCGAGTTTTCCACGAGCGCGGTGCCACTGACCGGGGGCGCGGACGGCGCGGCAACGACGGGGCGCGGAGCGCCCGCGGGCGCTTGCGCGAACAAACCGGCCGCGCCCAGAAACCACAGGGCGGCGAGCGAACCAAAGGGAAGGGCACAGGCGCCACGGGAACGGACGGCGAGGAACGGCATGGGGAAAGCGAAGAGACACCTTGCGGCCGCGCTCCCCGAACGCGACCCTGAAATGGCCCGGAGCCCGGGCTACGCGACCGCCCGCGGCGCGCGCAGTCCCAGGGTCTCGGCCATGGTGCCGCACAAGCGGATCAGGGCCTCTTCGGCGGCCGCCAGCCGGCGGCCCTTCCAATAGGCGATGCCCCATTGCCGGCGCAGGGGGCGCGCCCCGAAGGGCAATGCCACCAAGGTGCCCGCGTCCAACTCCGCCCGCACGACCCAGGGCGCGGCGACCCCGACCCCCAGGCCCAGCTTCACCAGTTCTTTCATCGCCTCGATGCTGCCCAGCTCGATGAAATTGCTCAGGAGAATTTTCTCCTCCCGGAAATAGTCGTTGAGCGCGCGGAACGTGTAGCCGGTCCGATTGGCCACGATCAGGGTTTCGGCGTCGATCGCATCGCGCGGCACCTGCTCCAGGCCCGCCCAGCGGTGCTTCGGCGAAACGATGAGGCTCAGCTCATCCTCGAAGATGGGCGCAAACACCAAGTCGTCGACGGCCGGCGCCGGCGGCTCGAAGATAAACGCCATGTCGACCTGGGAAGCGCGCAGCAGCTCCAGCTGCCGGCGGTGATCGCCCGGCTCGATCTTGATCGTGCAGTCCGGAAAACTCTCCTGGTAGGCCCGCAGGACGGGCGGCAAAAAATACTGGCAGGCGGTCGACCCGGCCGTCAGACGCAGGTGCCGGTGATCCCATTTCGAAAGGGATTCCATTTCGGAACGGGCGGCCTGCATCTCCCGCAAAATGTTTTCGGTGTGCCGCAGGAACTCCCGCCCCGCTTCGGTGAGTTGCACCCGCTTGCCCACCCGGTCGACCAAGCGGCAGCCCAGATCTTTTTCCAGGGCCTTCAGCGCGTGGCTGACCGCCGACTGGGTGAGAAATAAATCCTTCGCCGCCAAAGTAAAACTCCCCCTTCGGGCCAACGCCGAAAAGGCATGCAACTGACGGCTATCGAGCAGTGGTTTCATGGGTCAAACCCCCGGGATACCGGCGGCAAATACCACTAAAGAGCACGAAGTGGGCCACCCGGCCCAATCCTCGATCTTCCCGCCCCCATCATTTCGAATGTAACTCTTTGACGGAGTGTAATCTAAACTCTAATACCTTTGCGGCGGCCGCCCGCGGGCCAGCCAGTCACTTAAGCGCCGCGTTGGCGCCAGGTGTGCGGCCGCGACCAAAAGGCGTCGTCCCGACGGCCATAGAATGACTGCAGCGCCTGGTCCATCACCTGCGTCGTCCGCCGGCCCGACTCGCCCGTGCTGGGACAAATCCCGCGGCCGAGCAAGTCGTCGACCACCGTTTGAATGAGAGGCTGCGCGACATGCGGCGGGTTCGGCCGGTCCAATAGTTCCACGCCCGCACCCGTCTCGAGCCGGACCGCGTCGTTGCCATAGACCGACAGCGCTACTTCGCCCAACGTCCCGCTGATGCGCAGGCAATCGTCCTTCACCGCGCTCGCAAAATTGCACGCCATCGCCCCGGGCACTCCCGCTGGCGTGGAAAAAGTGAGCGTGACCGCGTCTTCGACCGCATAGGGCGACCCCAAGTTGGCGGCGTTGCCCGCCACCTGCTGCAGGGGCCCAAACCAGCAATCGAGGATATCCAACGCGTGCGAGCCCACGTCGAGAAAATGCCCGCCGCCGGCCGACTCCGCGTCCAGGCGCCAGCCGGAGGCCGCTTGATGATGCGGCGCCGCCAGTCGGTAGCTGATGCCGGTCACCACGCCGAGCAGTCCGCGCTGCAAGATCTCCTCGACCGCGAGAAACCGCGGCAAGCGGCGGCGATAATAGGCGACGAATAGCGGCAGGTTGGCCCGTGCGAACGCATCGACCATGTGGTCGCATTCGCCCGTCGTGCGGGCCATGGGCTTCTCCACGTAAGCCGGCTTGCCGGCCGCGGCGACCTGCAAGGCATATGCGGCGTGCGTGCCGGGCAGCGTCGCAATGTAAACGGCGTCGACCTCCGGATCGGCGATCAGGGCGGCCGCGTCATTGTACCAGCGGGCGACGCCATGGCGGCGGGCGTAGTCCGCCGCCAGGTCGGCGTTGCGGCGCATCACGGCCACCAGGCGCGAACCCGCCGCTTTTTGAAAGCCGGGCCCGCTCTTCACTTCCGTGACGTCGCCGCAGCCCAGGATGCCCCAGCGAATTTCAGTGCGGCCCGCATAGTGTCCGTGTTTTGCCATGGCCGTCATCACGGGCCGCCGGGCAACCCCGTTCAAGTATTTTGATACTGGTCCCGTTCGATTCGCTGGGCCGGGCCTAGCTTCCGGGCCGAGCGGCGCGCTGCGGCGGCGGCCCTTCCCGGGCCAAGATGGCCCGCGCCGCGGCGTGGATGCGTTCGCGCAGTTCCGCCGGCTCCAGCACCTCGGCGTGCTCCCCCCAGCTGAGGAGCCAGCGGGTCACTTCGGCCAGCGCGCCCAGGCGCAGGGAAAGCTCCAGCCGGCCATCGGGCAGATCCCGCATCTCCTGGGATTCGTGCCAGACCCGCTCGCGAATGTGATCGGCGACCGCCGGCGCGAAGCGGACTCGCACCGCATGGTCGCCGGTTCCGACCAGCACCCCGAGCGCGCTGGAAAAGAACTTCTCCGGCGTAAAATCCGGCGGCCGGGCAAAGCCATGGTCCAGCACCCGGACCGCCGTGATCCGCGGCAGGGCGAAGGTGCGCAGGCCGACCCGTCCGACGTCGAGGCCCACCAGGTACCAGAGATTTTCGCGGTGCGACAAATGGTAGGGCTGCACGTGGCGCCGCGCCGCCTTGGTCTCGCCCGGCTTGCGGTAGTCGAACTCGACCTCGTGCTGCCGGAGCACGGCGGCGCTGAGGGCGTTGAAGACGGCCAGGTCCGCCCGGCCCAGGCCGATGTTTTTAAACGACACGGCGCTCAGCTCGTCCGCCGGCGCGAAGGAAATGCGATCCTTGAGGCCGCCGGCCAGCTTTTCAAAGGCCACTTCCAGCTGCCGGTGGAAAGGGGTCCCCTGGTACTGCTCCAGCGCCCGGCGCGCGACCAAGAGGGCGAGCAGTTCGCCCTCCGTCACCTGCACGGTGGGAAACGCATTCACCGGATGAGTGTACCGGTAGGCCTGAATCGCCGGATCGTATTCGATCGGGAGGTCCAGGCGGTCGCGCATAAAGGCAATGTCGCGGAGGACGGTTTTGCGGGTGACCTCCAGGAGCCGCACCAATTTGGTGCAGTTGGTCAGGGTGTTCCGGCGCAGTTCGTCGTGAATGCGCAGCATTCGCTCCAACGGCGGGCGGGAAAGCTGGGCGCGTTCGGCCATGGGAAAATAATGAGGCATCTTTTTGCCTGGGACAAGCAATGTCCCAGGCCCCGGCGTAAGATCGCGCCCATGAAACGCTCTTCCGCCCGCCGTCCCGCCTCGCCCGTCGAACTCGCCTGGAGCCACGCCGGCGTCCCCCACCGTGTCACCGCCATCCCGGCCGTGCGCTTTGAAAAACGCGTCGACGACCGCTGGATCGCGGCTGAGCCCACCCCGAGCTGCGCCTCCTTCGCCTCGGCCGCGGCGATGATCGACGCTGGCCAATGGGACCGGTTCCTAGAGCTCTTGCCCGCGCCCCAGGCGGAATTTGTGCGGCGGTTCGATCTGGGCCGGCTCGCGGCCCTCGCCGTCATCACGCAGTGCCCTGCCCTCTTCGATGACCTGGCGGCGACGCCGGCGCTGACGCCGTTTCTGGCCGCCCATGTCGATCTTCGGGGCGAGGAAGCCCCGCATTGGAACGAGATCACCGCGGTGCACGAGCGAGCGGGGGTTTATGGAATTCTGGAGTGGCTCGGGCTGCCGGCCTCGCGCCAGACGCTGGCGATTTTCGGCCGAGTCGTGGACCCGGGCCTGCCGCGGCGCTTGCTGGAGCCGATCCGGACGGCGCTCTGGGAGCCGGAGAATCTTTGGCGGCTGCAGCGCGGCGGGGCGCTGACGGAGCGGGACCTCGTAAGCGCGGTCCATGCCCTGGCGGCCTGAGCAACGCTCCCGCTAACCGCCGATGGGGCCGACCCGGTCCAGGCGAATGACCGCCCGGTCACTGGCGCGGGATTCCGCGAGCGAAACCCCAAAAACGGCCTCCCAGTCGTTGCCCTCCTCCGCGTCGATCAGCACTTGCGCGACCTCCCATTCGCCCGGCGAAGCGTCCTCTGCCCAATGGGTGTGCTTGGCCGCCCGCCCCTCTGGATCCAACCGAAAGCGGCCGCGCGCGGCAAAATAAGGCCCGAAGGCGGCCGCAATTCGCCGCCCTTCCGCCGAGGCGGGCTCGCCCTCGGCCAGCACCACCGCCTCGCCGGTCTGCAAGCGCCCGGCGGCGCTCTCCCAGTCCCGCGCCGCCACGTCCTGCAGGAAGCCAAAAATCGCCGTCCGCACCAGCCGGCGGAAGGCCGGGGCATCCCGGGTCACGTCGAACGTCGCCGGCCGCGCCGGCTTGTCCGCCGCCGTCTCCGCCACGAACTCCGGATTGCGGAGCCGCTCCCATTCTTCCAAGAGGCTGGAGTCCACCCCGCGGATCAGTTCGCGGAAATAATCCTCCATCTCGGTGACTTCGTCGGTCTTGGCACTCGCGGGCACGGTCTGGGCGAGCACCTTCCAAACCTGGGAGAGGTGCCGCAGGAGCAGGCCCTCCGAACGCTCCAGTCCGTAGGCCCGGATGTATTCGGCGAAAGACAGGTAGCGCTCGTACATTTCGCGGGCGATCGACTTGGGCCGGACGTTCTCCTGTTCGATCCAGGGATGGGCCAGGGCGAACGCGTTGAAGGTGTCGTACAGGAATTCCCGCAGGGGCTTCGGGTGCTTGATCGCCTCCAATTTTTCCATCCGCTCCTCGTAGGGCACGCCCGCGGCCTTCAACTCCTCGATCTTCTCCCCTTTCAGCCGGTCGACTTGCCGCCGCAGGATCTGGTCCGGGTCTTCGACAATCGCCTCGCACAGCGTGAGGACGTCGAAGGGGTAGTCGGCCGAGCTTCGGTCCAGCAAAGGCAGCGTATCGATTAGGTAGAGCGACAGCGCCTGATGCAGGGAAAAGTCCGCCTGCAGGTCCAGGTTGACGCGCAGCTTCCGCCCGGAGGCTGCCCGCGGAATCCATTCGATGATTTTGCGCTCCAAGAGCGCCCGGAACAGCTGCCAGCCCCGGCCGCGCAGCGCGCGCTTGCGCGGGGGAGATTCGTGGCTGTTTGCAATCAATTGCCGCATGACCCGGCACCCGTCGGCGTCGCGGCTTAGCACCAGGAGCAGCATGCCGTGCGAAACATCGAAACGCGAAACCAGTTCCTCCGCCGGAGCGGTCTGCAGGCGCTCAAACGTCTTGGCATCCCAACTGGGCGTGCCCTCGGGCGGCCGCTGCTTGACCAGCTTCTTGCGCTTCTTCTCATCCCCCGCCGCCTTTTCTTCGGCACGCTTGTTGGCGATCACGTGCTCCGGCGCCTGCGCAATCACGAAGCCCCGGTCGTCGAAGCCTTTGCGGCCGGCCCGGCCGGCCACCTGCCGGAAATCGCGGACGCTGAGGATCGCGCTTTTCTGCCCATCGTATTTCCAGAGCTGGGTGAAAACGACGGTGCGGATCGGGACGTTGATCCCCACCCCCAGGGTGTCCGTGCCGCAGATCAATTTGAGCCGGCCCCGCTGAGCGAGGGACTCCACCAGGATCCGGTACTTGGGCAGGAGCCCGGCATGATGGACGCCGATGCCGTGGCGCAGCCAGCGCTTCATTTCCTTGCCGTAGGGGCTGCTGAAGCGGACGCGCTCGAGCTCCTGCTGCAGGGCCGCCTTCTCCTCCTTGGTGCAGATCGCCAGGCTCATCAGATCCTGCGCCGCCTCCGCGGCCGACCGCTGCGTGAAATAAACGAGGTACACCGGGGCGCGCTGGTCGGCCAGAAGCGCGGCCACCCGCTCGGCGAGCGGCGTCTCCGAATACTCAAATTCCAGGGGCACCGGGCGGCGGTCGCTTCGCACGGTGACGCACGGCGCCCCGGTCAGCCGCTGGATTTCGCGCTCGAAAAACGCGGTCGCCCCGAGCGTCGCGGACATGAGCAGGAAACGGGCGCCGGGCAGCGCCAGCAGTGGGACCTGCCAGGCGTAGCCGCGCTCCGCGTCCGCGTAATAGTGGAACTCGTCCATGATGACCGCGCGCAATTCCGCGCCGTCGCCTTGGGCCAGGGCCATGTTGGCGAGAATCTCGGCCGTGCAGCACAGGATCGGGGCCGACGGGTTGACGCTCGCGTCCCCGGTCATCATGCCGACATTTTCCGGCCCGAAGTCGCGGCAAAGCGACAGGAACTTTTCATTCACCAGCGCCTTGATCGGACAGGTGTACACCGAGCGCTCGCCGGCGCAGAGGGCGCGGTAGTGAAAGGCGGCGGCCACCAGGGATTTTCCGGAGCCGGTGGGCGTGTTGAGGATGACGTTCCGGCCGGAAAAGAGCTCCAGAATGGCTTCTTCCTGTTCGGGATAGAGCAGCAGGCCCCGGGCCGCGGTCACGGCGACGAACTGATCCAGCGCGGCGTCCGAATTCGGCCTCCCGGGCAGGGGAGCGAGCGGAGCCGGGGCGGCAGTCGGCGTCGACATGGGGCCTGACAAGGAAGGCTCCGCCAGCGCGACACAAGCCGGGATGCGGCCGCCCCGGGAAAACGGCCGCCGCGGGCCAGCCGTTTCCCTTCAATTCTGTAATGTCCGTGAAAGGCGCCCGATAGCCGGATGAACGATCATGGCGGCCAATCAATCGCCCAATCACCCAACCAAAATGAATTCCAATTCCTCCTACCTCCCCCGGATCTGGCTCCTGCTCGGCAGCCTCGCCGCGGGCAGCGTCGTCTGGGGCGCCACCGCGCTCGTGGACAACAGTCATCCCAAAGTGGATGTCAAAATCGATTCCACGCCCATCTCTAGCATCGCCGTTCCCGGCGCCTACGCCAGCTTCGCCCCGGTGGTGAAGCGCGTCGAGCCGAGCGTCGTGCGCATCCTCGTCACCCAGCGCGCCAAGAACGTGCCCGCGCAGGATATGTCCCCTTTCTTCAACAATCCGGCCTTCCGGCAGTTCTTCGGCAATCAGTTTGGCAACGGCAACGGCAGCGGCAATGGCTTCGGCGGCCAGGGGACGATGCGCCAGCCCGAACAGCAGGGCCTGGGCTCCGGCGTGATCGTCAGCGCCGACGGCTACATCCTGACCAATAACCATGTCGTGCATGATGCCGACACGATCGAGGTGACCCTGCACAACGGGGACAAGATGACGGCCAAGGTGATCGGCACCGATCCGAAGGCGGATCTGGCCGTGATCAAAATCGAAGCCCACAATCTCCCGGCGATCACCTTCGCCGACAGCGACGTGATCGAAGTGGGCGATCGCGTGCTCGCGATCGGCAACCCCTACGACGTGGGTGAAACCGTCACGAGCGGGATGGTCAGCGGCCTGAGCCGCGCCAATCCGGTCCTCGGCCTGGACTATGAGGACTTCATCCAAACCGATGCGGCGATCAACCCGGGCAACTCCGGCGGCGCGCTGGTCGACGTGGACGGGCGCCTGGTCGGCATCAACACCGCCATCTTCAGCCGCTCCGGCGGTTTCCAGGGCATCGGCTTTGCGATTCCGAGCAACCTGGCCCACAACGTCATGGAGCAGCTCGCCCAGACCGGGAAGGTCGTCCGCGGCTATCTCGGCGTGAGCGTGCAGGACCTGACGGCCGACCTCGCCGCCCAGTTCAATCTCGACCAGCATAGCGGCGCCCTGATCGCCGATGTGCTGCCCAATGGTCCGGCCGCCCGCGCCGGGCTGAAGACCGGCGACGTGGTCACCGGTCTCGACGGCAAGCCGGTCACCGATGCCCGCCACCTGAAGCTCGAAGTGGCGACGCTCGCCCCCGGCACCAAGGTGAATTTGGCGGTGCTCCGCGACGGCCATGGCCAAAACTTGACGATCGCTATCTCCGAGCAGCCCAAGGACCGTTCGCTCGCGAGCGCGGACGGCGGCGAGCAGGCGTCGCCGGCCGACGATCACGGCACGTTGAATGGCGTCGGCGTCGCCGACTTGGATCGCGACACCCGCGACCAGCTCGGCGTGCCGGCCGGCATCCACGGCGCGGTCGTCACGCAGGTTGACCCCGCCTCCCCCTCCGCCGCCGCGGGCCTGCAGCCCGGCGACGTGATCGAGGAAATCAATCACCAGGCGGTGCACAGCGCCGACGAGGCGACCAAACTGACCGAAAATCCCAGCTCGAAGAAGACGCTCGTGCGCGTCTGGAGCAAGCAGGGCACCCGGTACGTCGTTGTCGACGAGAGCGCCGCTCCGGCCGCCTCCTAATCAATTTTGGTGTGTTCTGTTGACCGTCGCCCCGGTCCGGTTTCGCCGGACCGGGGCGGACGTTTTCTGACGCGCAGCGCAATCGAGACTTTCGTCCCCGGCCGATCATGTCTATCGTGGAGTCTGTGAGAATTCTCGTGGTCGAAGACGGCGCCAACATCGCCTCTTTCGTGGTCAAGGGCCTCAAACAAGAGGGCTACGCGGTGGACCACGCCCCGGATGGGGAAACCGGCCTCGCCCTGGCGGGTTCGACCAGCTACGACGCGGCGATCGTGGACGTGATGCTGCCGGAACTCGACGGGCTGAGCCTGGTCAAGCGGCTGCGCGCGGCCAAGTCGGACATGCCGGTCCTTTTTCTCAGCGCCCGCACGAGCGTCGACGACCGCATCAAGGGGCTCCAGGCCGGGGGCGACGACTACCTGACCAAGCCGTTCGCCTTTGCCGAACTGTCGGCCCGGCTCCAGGCGCTCATCCGCCGCGCCACCCGGGCGCCGGAGGCCACCCGGCTCACCGTGGGCGATGTGTCGCTCGACCTCGTCAGCCGCGAGGTGCTGGTCGCCGGGCAGCCGGTGGAACTGCAGCCGCGGGAATTCGTGCTGCTCAAGTACCTCCTCCAGCACCCCCGTCGCACCGTGACCAAGACGATGATCCTGGAGCACGTGTGGGATTACAGCTTCGACCCGCAAACCAATGTGGTCGATGTGGTCATGTCCCGGCTGCGCAGCAAAATTGATCCGGAAAAAACCCGCATCGAGACGGTCCGCGGGGTGGGCTATGCCTTTCACGGGAACGCTTAAATCCTGGCGCCGGTCCGTCGCCGCGCGGCTGAGCGTGTGGTTCGCCACGCTATTCACCGTCGGCTTCTGCGCCATTTTCGCGCTGCTCTATTGGACGCTCGAGCGGCACATGGAGGAGCGGGACGTCGAAAGCCTGAAGCTGACGCTCGGGCAATACAGCGCGACCTATATGGCGAGCGGCCTGCCCGGTCTGCAGCAGCGGGTCGCCGAGGACAGCCGGATGCCCCATGTGCGCTCGCTGTTCATCCGCATCGTGGGCCCGACCGGCAATGCCCTTTGGGTCAACGTTCCGCCCGACTGGATCGAATCGGACGTGCAGCGCGTGGTGATTCCGGGCGGCTGGGCCGAAAAATCGATCCGCACCGTGAAGATCCCGCGGGATGAGCAGCAGGACCTGGCGGTCGCCACCGAGTCGCTGCCGGGCGGGGTGATGCTGCAGGTCGGGCGCAGCACGGACAGCCGCATGGTCCTCTTGGAGCCGCTCCGGCGCACCTTCCTGTGGGTGGGGGGTGCGGTGATCATCGTCGGCCTGGGCGTGGGCTTCTTTGCCGCGCGGCGGACCACCCGCCCGCTCCACAGCGTCGTCGAGACGGCGCGCAAAATCATCCGGACCGGAACGCTCGACCTCCGGGTTCCCGTGCCCGCCCGCGATGACGAAATCGCCGAACTGGTGCGGTATTTCAACACGGTGCTGGACCAGAACCGGGCGCTCGTGCGCAGCATGCGCGAAGCGCTCGACAATGTGGCGCATGACTTGCGGACCCCGCTCACCGGTCTGCGCGGCTCGGCCGAACTGGCGCTCGGCCGGCCGGCCGACCAGGCCGGGGCGCAGGAGGCCCTGGCCGATTGCGTCGAACGCGCGGACGAGGTGCTGAGTCTGCTGCGGGCGATCATGGAAATTTCGGAGGCCGAAGCGGGGATGCTCCGCCTGGACAAGACCGCCTGCGATTTGGGCGAACTGGCGCGGGGGCCCGTCGAACTCTACGCCGATGTGGCCGAAAGCCGGGGCCTGCGGCTCAACGGCGAACTGATCGGCGCCATTCCCCTCTTTGCCGATGCGACGCGCCTGCGCCAGGCGATCGCGAACCTGATCGACAACGCGGTGAAGTACACGCCGGCGGGCGGCCAGATCACCGTACAGGCGCGGGCGCAGGACGGCGAGGCGGTGCTCATTGTCCAGGACACCGGGCCCGGCGTCCCGGCGGGCGAGCAGCCCCGGATCTGGGAGCGGCTCTACCGCGGCGATCAAAGCCGCTCGCAGAGCGGCTTGGGCCTGGGCCTGAGCCTCGTGCGGGCGATTGTCGAGGCCCACGGCGGCCGGGCCAGCGTCGCCAATGCGCCCGGCGGCGGGGCGATCTTCGCCGTGCATCTGCCGCTCGCGGCGGCGCCGGCCCCCGTGGCGGTCGGATAGCGCGCGGGCCAAGGCGCCGCTACGGCACCTCGTTTTCGTAGCGCCCCCAGCCGCGCAGCAGTTCGTCGACGACCACCCGGCCGACCACGTAGGCAGAGACAAACGCCTCCTTGTCGGCCATGTACGCCTTGTCCGTCCCGTACTGGAGGCTCTCGGCGGAGGTCGCCCCCGGCCGCGGCACGCAGTAATCGCTCGCCGTCCGCAGGACGAGCACGCGGCGCAGGTCGACCCGGCCCGCCTTGGCGAGGAGGGTCATCGACTGCATGAAGCCGCTGTCCTCGCAGGCCGCGGTGGTGAAGGTGCCCTGCCCGTGCGTGTACAGTTTCACCCAGCGCCGGGCCCATTGGGTTTCGAGAGTGCCCTGCCAGTACGTGGCCGAGGCCATCGTGTCGCCGATCAGGACGAAGGGCGGCCGCTGAGCCGCGGGAAAGCCGACAAACCGGGCGCGAAAGGCGCGCATTTTCGCGGAGTCCGGAATCGGCGTGTCGCGGGTGAGGTTGTAGGCCCAGTGCACGAGCCGCGGGTTGAGGTGGTAAACCTCCCCGATGTCGGCGCCCGGTTTATCGAAGGGCGTCGTCATGTCCCAGGGGATGTGGCCGTCGGGCCAATCCGAGGGAATTTCGCGGGGATCGACCCGGTTGGCGATGTCGCCGTCCACGACCCATTCGGCCCACGCGGCGCTGCCCTGCGACGCCTGCTGCGGATCCACCCCGGCGATGCCGGCCAGCAGCCAATAGGCCTTGGTCAGATCAAAGCGGGGATCGAGTCCCAGGGCCATGGTCGAGGCGGCCGCCTTTCCGGTGGTCATGCCCGTCATGATCTCGAGGACGCCCTCGCCGTTGAGGCGCACCGGGCGAAATCCCGCCGGCAGGGGCACCACCTCGTCCAAATGCATTCCCCGGATCCAGCGGGCGGCCTCGCCCTCGGAGGCGCCGGTCGCCTGCGGATTCTGGTAGTCGTCCTCAAAGGTGGTCAGGATCACGACCTTGATCGGCCGGGGGCCGGTCTCGGCGCGCAGCCAGGCGCCGGCGACGAACAGCAGGCAGAGTCCGGGAACCGATCGCCATTTCATCCCCGAAATAAAGCAACCCCCGCGCCACTCTGGCCAGCACCGGTGAAGCTGCGCCGCTGGCCGTCCCTGGTTCAGGTGCCGTTCGCGAGCGCCGCCTGGGCGGCCGCAATCAGCTTCGCCTGCACCGGATCGGGCTCCCCTCTGGTGACGAGGAAGAGCGGCAGCTCGATATCGACGTCGGTCTGCAGGATGCTGGTCGGGCCGCGCTTGTGCGCGGCGGTGATCACGCCGATGGCGTTGGGGGTGGCCGCCACCACCGAGGCGATTTGATCCGCGGAAATCACGATCCGGGTCGTGGCGGGAAAATTGGCCCCATGCATGACCGTGTCGCGCAGCTCCACGCCGGGACGGCCGATCGCCACCACCTGCACCGGTCCATTCATGCCGCCCACTTCGGACCAGGACTTGATTTTGCCGGCGAGGAGGTCCCCGAGCTGAGCGGCCGTCACCCGGCGGACCGAATTGCGCGGATTGACGATGAAGCGCAGCTTCGCGTGGCCGATCGGGGCCACTCGGTAGGCCTGCAGGTCGACGAGCCCCGCATTCTTGGCGTTAACCGCCGCAGCGATCTCGTTCAAGGGGCTCGAAATCATCCCCACGTCGGCTTCGCCTTTGGCCAGCGCCTCCAGGCCCAAAGCGCTGCTGGTGCCGATAAACTCAATTTCCCGGCCGAGCTTCGCCTCCAGCTCGGCTTGTTTTCCGTCCAAGGCGCCGGCGACGGTGGTCGACCCCACCAGTTTCAACGGCGCTTGCGCCCGGCCCGGGGCGGCGGTCGCCGCCAGGATCGTGACCAAGCCCAAGCAGGTCCTCCACTTTGTCCGGATTGGCGCGCTCATCTCACGGCCACTCAATCGGTTGGATCCCCGGCAGGCAAGCGGGATGACGGCGGGAAAACAAAATTTGCGCGGATAACTTTTTTCCGGGCGGGCTGCGCGGGCGCGCCGACCCGCCTTGCAGTTTGCACGCCTGCGGTTGCCAGCCGTGCAATTAAGCGGATCGAAGGCGGCCCCTTCATATCCCCGCGCGAACGCGCGCCGCAATTTTAAGGCCGCATTCCCCCTTTCGGATCGGAACGCAGTCCGGCGCGCTCGGTCTATCGTGAGCCGACCTGGCCACAGAACCGATTGGCGGAGTTGCGGGAGCTTCAAGAGTGATTTTCTTTTGGAGATCAATCCGTCACTGCAGGCCCAAGCTTACCGGACCAACGCCCATGCTCATACGTTTCGGATACGATATCGTCTATGATTTGCCCGTCCGCACGCCACTCGTGCTGATGCTTCACCTGCGGCCGGAACTCGCCCCGCGGCTGCGCCTGCCCGAAAATCTCAACACGTTGCCCGCGGTGGAAACCGAGGAATTTCTCGATGGGTTTGGCAATCGCTGCACCCGCTTGACCGCTCCGGCGGGGCGGTTCGAGCTGACCTGCGACGCGGTGATCGCGGACTCGGGGCTTCCCTCCCCTATTGTGCCGGGCGCGCGCGAGCACCCGGTGGCCGAGCTTCCCCCGGAAGTTCTCACCTTCCTGCTGCCGAGCCGGTACTGTGATTTGGAGCTCCTTGGGCCCCTGGCCTGGTCGCTCTTCGGCCAGATCACGCCGGGCTGGCATCGGGTCCAAAGCGTGTGCGACTGGGTGAACCAGCACCTGCGTTTCGACTACCATCTCGCCCGCGGCACCCGGACGGCGCACGATGCCTTCAACGAACGCACGGGGGTTTGCCGGGATTTCACTCATCTGGCGGTGGCGCTCTGCCGCTGCCTCAATATTCCGGCGCGGTACGCGACCGGCTATCTCGGCGACATCGGCGTGCCCCGGGATCCGGCGCCGATGGACTTCAGCGCCTGGATGGAGGTCTATCTCGGCGGCGAATGGCACACCTTTGATGTCCGTCACAACATGCGCCGCATCGGGCACTTGGTGATGGCATGGGGCCGCGACGCCGCGGATGTGGCGCTGACGACCAGCTATGGCCCCCATACGCTGCAGCAATTTACGGTCAAAACCGAAGAAATCCCGGAGTATTCGCCCGTGCCGCTGGTGCCTGCCCTTGTGGCCGCGGGGGGCTCCTTTCTCGACTAGGCTTGCCCATGATCGCGGCGCCAACGGCCGAAACCGCAGCCTGGTCGCCCGCGGATCCGGCGTGGGATGACGCTTTCTTGCGGGTGCAGAGCTACCTCCGGGCGCATGGCCTGGAAAGCCCGCAGCTGCTCAATCACCTCACGGCTGAGATTATTCAGGAAGCCCGCGAGGCGGGCAGCGGCGAGGATCCGATGGGCGCCGCCATGCGGATCACCCATGCCCGCATCGGGGCGTGGTTTGCGCGCAGCGGCGTCGCGCTCGATTGGAGCGACGAACGGATCCGGACCCAGGGCCGGCTGGCCCTGATCGTCGCCAATCTGCCCGGGCGCTGGCCGCACCAATTTCTCAGCGCCGGTCCGGTGCCGCCAGAATTGGCCGCCGCGCTCACCTCTTATCGGCTGCTCGCCGGACCGGAATTGAGCCTCAGCGGCATGTCGGCCGCGCCGCTGGAATTCGGGCTCATCGAGCCCGATGATCCGCGCCTGCCGGTCCGGCGGTTTTGGGTCGCCTCGCGCGCCGCCGTGTCCTGGCTGGTCATCGTGGGGTTTTTTGGCGTCGCCTGGGCGGCCAGCCACTGAGGCCGCCGATGGATCGCGCGCGTTTCGATCCCTCCGAGCTGACGCCGCTGGACGCCTCCCACCGGCGCCATCGCCTGATCGCCGTCGTGCTCCTGCTCGCCGGCCCGGGAATTCTAACCATGGCCGACTTGCACTGGCGCACCGGCTATGACTGGGCCAAGGCGGTCAATCTCCTGCTTTTTTCCACCCTCTTTTTTCTGATCGCGCTCGGTGCCGCGCAAGCCCTGGTCGGGTACATCCTGCGCCGCCGCGGCGGCGACCCGTGCCAGATCGAGGACAGCGTGGCCCCCGCCGAGCGCGCCGGATCGGTTTCCGTGCCGACGGCCATCGTGATGCCGATCTGCAATGAGGAGGTGGGGCGCGTGATCGAAGGCCTGCGGGCGGTCTACGAGTCGGTCGAGCGCACCGGCCAACTGCCGGAGTGCCATTTCTTCCTGCTGAGCGATTCGACCGACCCCAACTGCTGGATCGCCGAAGAGGCCGCATGGTTGGCGTTAACCCAGCGACTCGGCGCCCAAGGCCGGATTTTCTACCGCAAGCGGCGCATGGGCATCAATAAGAAGGCCGGCAATCTGGCCGACTTCTGCCGCCGGTGGGGCAAGCTCTACCAATACATGGTGGTGCTGGACGCCGACAGCATCATGACGGGGGAGGCCGTGCTCCGCTTGGTCGAGCTCATGGAGCGCAACGGCCATGTCGGCATTATTCAGGGGGTGCCGCTCCTGGTGAACGGCGAAACCATCCTCGCCCGCCTGCAGCAATTCGCCAGCCGGCTCTACGGCGCGGTGTCGGCGGCCGGCCTCAACTACTGGCAGCTCGGCGAGGCGAACTATTGGGGCCACAACGCGATCATTCGGCTCGCCCCGTTCATCCGCCACTGTTCGCTGCCGGAACTGCCGGGCAACGGCCCGTTCGGCGGCCGGATCCTCAGCCATGACTACGTCGAGGCGGCGCTGATGCGCCGGGCGGGCTGGGAGGTGTGGCTCGCGACCGAAATTGCGGGCAATTACGAAGAGTGCCCGCCGACCGTCGTCGACTTGGCCCAACGCGACCGGCGCTGGCTGCAGGGCAATCTGCAACATGCCCGGCTGATTGTGGCCCGGGGATTCCACGGGGCGAATCGCGTGCATTTCATACTCGGCATCCTCGCCTACCTCGCTTCCCCCCTGTGGCTCACCTTCCTCGTCATTTCGATCATGATCGCCCGCCAGTTTGCCGTCACCGGCCTGACGCTGCGGCCGGTTCCCAGTTTCGCCGCTTACGTGCACTGGAGTTATCCCGGCGAGGCCATCTGCCTGTTTGCCTACACGATGGGGCTGTTGTTCGTGCCCAAGGCCCTGGCGCTGCTGGATCTGCGTTCGCGGCCGGAGGACGTGGCCGCCTTCGGCGGCTGGAAAAAACTCGGGTGCGGGGTGCTGCTGGAAACGGTCATCTTCACTCTGCTCGCCCCGCTGCTCATGCTTTTCCACACTTGGTTTATCGCGCTCACCCTGACCGGCCGCAAAGTCTCCTGGGGGACCCAGCGGCGCGGCGTCGGTTCGGGCGCGGCGTGGCTGGAGGCCGTCATCGCCCACGGGGCGCAAACGGCGATCGGGCTCGTCGGGGCGATCGTCGTCTTTCGCATCGATCCGCGCCTGGCTCTGTGGATGTCGCCGATCCTGGCGGGTCTGATCCTTTCGATTCCGCTCTCCCTCCTCACCGGCTCGCCGGAGCTGGGCGAGGCGTTGCACCGGCGAGGGATTTTTCAGACGCCGGAGGAAAGCCATCCGCTGCCGGAACTGGTCCAGCTGGCGGACGCGTTGCGCCGGCGCGGCCACGATGCCCCGCCGCTGGGCCGCCTGCGCGCCCATTACGGACTCCTGCAGGCCGTGCTCGACCCGTACGTGAATGCGGTCCACGTCTCCTTGCTGCGGGAGAAGGACGACCTGCCCCCGCGCACGGAGCAGCGGCTGACCGCCCTGCGGGCCAAATTGTTGCGGGAGGGGCCGAAGGCCCTGACCGCCCGCGACCGGATGGCGCTCCTGTCGGACGCCGACTCGATGCATGCGCTCCATCAGGAGCTGTGGTCCGCGCCCGCAGCGCGTCTGGCCGAGTGGTGGCAGCTCGCGTTGCACCACTACACCCGGATCGCGCCCGCGCCGCAAACGGCCTTCTCCCCTTGACTCAGGCCTTGACGGCCGAGCGGATCTGCGGACAACCGCCGCGCAGACCCCGCGATCGGCGCTGCCAAAGGGATTCATGCGTTTGCTCCGGCCGATCAAACAGGCAGAGGTCGACCCATTCCGAGCCCGCCGAATAAAGCGCGAAATTGACTCCGTTGCCGTCCCAGGTGGCGCCCTGCGGGAATGGCTTGCCCGGACGGTAGGCCCGGCCGAGAACCAAGGGATCGTCCGCGGCATTCGGGAGTTCGGCCAGCGCGGCATCGGGCGCGGAGGCGGGGCTGGCTGCGAGTGTCGATTCCATATCCGGTCACCATTGGAACGCTGCGGCCGGATTCGGTTCGCAACGAAGTCCCGGAAACGCTGTCGAAGACCGGGATGAGGAATCAGGAACCCAGCCGGCAAAAGCCGGTCGCTCCGGCGCAACCCCCAGCGCCGACCGCCCGCGCCTCGAATCCGGAGCAGATCCGGGCGGAACGCCCGGAGGCGTCGACCCAGTCGGTGCAGACCCCGCATGGCGGCCACGAGGGCCAGGGCGGCGGCAATCCGCCCGCTCGTCAGGTCCGGCGCGAGGATTAAGGGCGCGGCGAGCCGCCGCTGCTGCCCGGGGCTGGTCCCACCCAGCGCCACCGTCAAATAGGGTTATACCCCATGGTTTTTACTCCGCTTTTCGCCCATCGTGAGCGACGGGAAACGACTGCGGGAAGCCCGGCCCCCGAACTCGGCAAGGGCTCCAGCCACCCGCGTCTTCCTCCATTCATCATGCGTTCGATCCCCCCCCATCTCACTGGTTCGCACCTGAGAACCTACGAAACTATTTTCCAACATCCTCTGGCGCATAATCTTGAGTGGCGAGCGGTGCGCTCCCTCTTCGAAAAGCTGGGCCAGGTCACGGAGGAGCCCAATGGCAACCTGAAGGTGACGCGAAACGGGCAGGTCCTCGTCCTGCACCCGCCGCGGACCAAAGATGTCGCCGCTGCCGACGAGATCATGACCTTGCGTCACTTTCTGGAGCGTTCTGCCGCGGTCCCGGCCGGCGCGGATGGCGGCGAGGCCCATTGGCTGCTGGTGATCGACCACCACGAGGCCCGCATTTTCCAGCCGGAGCGGCGGGGCGCCCTGGCCGAGCTGATCTTGCCGCACCCGCCCGAGGACTATTTTCGCCATGCGCCCCACTCGCGGGATTTTTCCCGCGGCCAGGAAAAGCCGGATCCGAATAGCTTCTTCGAACCGGTGGTCAAGGCGCTCGCCGGCGGGGGCCCGATTCTCATCTTCGGCCGCGGCACGGGCACCGGCAGCGAAATGGACCAATTCATCGTTTGGACCAAGCGGCACCATCCGGAGTTTGCCGAACGGATCATCGGCTCGCTCAGCGTGGACGAAAATCATCTCAGCGATGGAGAACTCCTCGCCAAAGCGCGGGAATATTACACGACCGCCGCGGCGGCCAAATAGCGCGGGCCGCGCGCGGGCGCCATTCCACGAGGCCATTTTATGCTCCATCGCACCAATGAACTATACGGCTACAAACTCGCCGCGCAGGACGGCGACATCGGCCAGGTAACGGACTTCTACTTCGACGATAAAACCTGGGTCGTCCGTTACCTCGTCGCCGACACCGGGCCGTGGCTCGCCGGACGGCTCGTGCTGCTCGCACCGCATGCGTTCGGCCCCATCGACGGGAAAGGACAGCTCCTGCACGTCAACCTGACCCGGCGGCAGGTCGAGTACAGCCCGCCCATCGAGACCCACCAGCCGGTCTCGCGCCAGTATGAGGCCTCGTACTATCAATACTATGGTTGGCCGGCCTATTGGGACGGCGGGGCAACCTGGGGCCTGGGCGGCGGCTATCCGGGAGCGATGCCCCCGGCGGACGACGGATCGACGGCCCCGACCAACCGCGTCCACCGGAAGGAAAAGCATCTCCAAAGCACCCGGGCGGTGACCGGCTACGCCATCCAGACGATCGACGGTCCCATCGGCCATGTCACTGGTCTTTTGGTCGACGACCAAAGCTGGGCCGTGCGGGACCTCGTGGTCGAAACCGGCCATTGGTATGCGGGCAAGGAAGTCTTCGTCGCCCCGAACAAGATCGAACAGATCAGCTACGAGGATTCGAAGGTGGTGGTGAACCTCACGAAGGGGGACATCGAAAGCGCCGCGGAAAACGAAGTGGCGCAGGCCGGGAACGGGCGAGATCTCGCCGTGGACTAAACCGGAAGTCGCAACCCATGGTCATGGCTTTTTTTCCCTCCCCCGCCCCCGGGGGCCGATGCGGGACCTCCAGTCCGGTGAACCGCGAGATGGTGCATCGCCGGGCGTGCGAATTGGCCGTCATCGCCGGCCGCGCCCACGCGCTCGTGACGCAAAGCGACTATGAACAGGCCAAATGGGAACTGACGGGGGTTTCGGATCCGGATCGCCAGACGGCGATTTTAGACGGCGGCCGCGGGGGGTGAGGCAACGCCGCCGGGCCCGATTCCTCGCCCGGCGCCGCGGGGATCCGACGGACTTCCTTCCCATCCGCCGGCCCCAAAAAACACCCCCGGGGACCGAAGGATCGGCCAGCCCCGGGGGCGTGCGATAAATCTAAATCAGCCGTTCGGCTTAGAACTTGCCGCGGATGCCCAACTGCCAGATGGCGCCGAAGTCTTCCCGGCGATCGAGCGTCGCATAGGCGGGCGTATTCGGGCTTTCAAAGAGCAGATTCCAAGGCTGGTTGGTGATGTTCTGCCCGTTGAGGTAGATCGAAACGTGCTGGTTCACGTTATACTGGACACCGATGTCGGTCTCCAGCCGGGCGTTGAAATACTCGTAGCCGGCCCCCGACGGATCGAAGGTGATGATGCCCGATTCCCGCTCCTTGCCGCGCAGATTCCAATTCACCGTGAACGAGAATCTCGGCTGCGCGTAAGTGACACCCCAGTTCACCGTGCGGGAGATGAAGGTGGTGAAGTCGGCAAAGGGCCCGCCCTGCAGGTGGAGCGCGGTCCCGTTGGCGAAGACGCTCAAGCCGCTTTCCCAGCCGCCCAGGAAGGCGAAGTTCTGCCGGTAGTTCAGGTCGATGCCGCGCACTTGGGCGCTGCCGGAATTGAGGGGCGTGGTCACCTGATAGCCGAGATAGTCTTGCGACAGGCCCAATTGATTCAGCAAGCCGGCGGTCGCGGGCACGGTATAGGAGCCCCAGAAGTTGGAGAAGTCCTTCACGAACGCGTCCGTTTGTAGGACGCCCCCTTTCACCGGATAGTATTGGAAGCCGGCGACGAAGTTGTTCGCCTGTTCGGGCGCGAGCGATGGATTGGGCGCGCTGATCGTGAGCGAGGTCGTGTTGACCGTGTCGTAACCGGGGATGATGTTGCTCAAATCCGGCCGGCCCACCGCCCGGTTGTAGGCCGCGCGGAAGATCAGCTCGTTCGTGATGTTGTAGGTCAGGTTGACGCTGGGATAGACGCTGCCGTAGTCGGTGCCGACATGCGCGGCGCGCTCCTGGAATTGGGCCTGAGCCAGGGCGACCGAGCCGGCGGCGAGCCCGACGCCGGCCCCGGGATCAAAGGATCCGCCCCAAATCTGATCGTGGGTTTCTTCCCCGCGCAGACCATAGGTCAGGTCGAGGCGGTTATCGAACATCTTCGTTTCGCCCATCACATAGGCGGCGGGAATTTCCTCGATGAAGAAGGGCGACTGGAAGGTCTGGTAGGCGATCGAGCCGCCGGTGCCCGTCTGCGCGAGCGAGAAATCCTGCGGGTTGGCCTGGAAGAACGCATAGGTCGCGTTGTTGCTGGCCCATTGCGTCGCGGGGAAGCCCCAGGGCGGCTGCACGGTCGAATACGCGGTGTCCAGCAGGTTGTAATTGCCCGCCAAGGCGGCCGCGCCGGTCGGCGTAAAGCTGAAGACATTTTTCTCCGTCTGAATGTCGCGATCCTCGGTCTGGTACTGGCCGCCCAGCGTGAAGGTGGTCGGCGCGCCCGGAATGGCCCAGTCGCGCTTCAGGTCGCCCTTGAAGACGCGGAACACGTCGGTCGCATCCGCCGGATCGGAAGTGACGCTGGCCAGGTTGTAGCCCGCGTAGTTGAACGGATTGAGCGTGGCCGGGGTGGCGGCGTTGCTGTAGACGCTGATGGTCGCCGGCCGCACATTGCCGTACTGGTCCATGCCGGCGTAATCCACCGTGACGCTCTTCATGGTCAGGCTGATGATGTCGGGATAGCCGTTGGCCGCATCCGCATAGTGCGCGGACGCGTGGGAGAAGGAGAAGCCGCCGTCGATGGTCCAGACTTCCCCGTCGTGCTTGTAGCGGGTGTCGAAGTTAAAGGTCCGCCCGAACTTCTTGCGGTCGCTGGAGTACATGGTCACCGTGCCTTTGCCCAACGGGCCGTCGGTGTAGGTTGGGCCGTAATCCAACGCCGTCGGCGTGGTCGGCATGGCCGCCGCGACCAAGGCCCCGGTGCCGGTGTCGAAGCTGATGCCCCGGGCATGCACATAGCTGTTGTAAGCGTTTTCCTGGACCGAGAAGGAAATGAGGTCGTTGTCCGAGATTTTCCAGTCCGCGGTCGAAGAGTAGTTTTGGCGGATGCTGATCTTGGGCGCGTCCTGCAGCAGGTATTTCTCCAGGTACGGCTGGGTGAGGTACGGGCTGGTCGCGGCCTGGGCCGTGTTCGTGCCGTTCGGATACCACGAGGGATTGGAGCGGTACTGCGGATTGTATTGGTTGGAGTCGAGGACCGCGATCGTGAAGCCGAACTTCTTGTTCACCGGCTCGATCAGCGTGAAGCTGCCGCCGGGCATGATCTTGTGGGTATAGGCGCCATCCTCCGGACCCGGCGTGGAACCGAGTCCCTCCCAGGCGCTGTTGGCGATGACATTGACGTCGTAGTCGAACTCGGGGTGCGCGTATTCGAACGCGCTCGTGCTCACCATGTTGATCGAGCCGCCCAGCGCGTCGGCCGGCAGGTCGGGCGTGCGCGAGATGATGACTTCGGCGCGGGCGAGATTATGCACGGAGTCCTGCTCCAGTTCGAAGAACCGGCCCGGGCTGGTGGAGGCCGCGCTCGCCATCCGCATGCCGTCGACCGTGACTTCGGTGTAGCGGGGGCTGACGCCCTGGATCATGATCCAGCGGGCGTCCATCGAATTGTACTCGATGCTGACGTCGGGCATGAACTTCAGGAATTCGCCCAGGTTGCCGGCCGGATTGCTGATGTTGCCGAAGGCGTCGGCCGCCATGACGTACTTCAGGTTGGGCGCCGCGCGCTGTTCATTGATCGCGATATTGTCCGCGTTGAATTCCTGCTTGGCCGCGACGACGTAGGCGTCGAGCTGCACGGTCTCGGAGCCGGCCGCGCCCAGCGTGATATCCTGGGTGACGGTCTGGCCGGGGCTGACGGTGACGCTCGCCGTCTGCGTCGCCGAACCGCTGTAGCTGACGTCGAGCTTGGCGTCACCGGCGGGGACGCCGGACAGCCGATAACCGCCGTAAAGATCGGTCGCGGCTTGGAGCTTGGTGCCCTCGACCGTGACGATGGCGCTTTCCACATACCGGGCGGTGGCGCCATTGAGGACCCGGCCTTCGATGGTGCCGGTCGCGGCCGCGGGAACGGCGGCAGGAGCCGATTGCGCGAGAACAGAGCCAATCGAAAATAATCCGATGGCGGTCAAAACAAGCGTACGCAGTAGCGCACGCGGCAATGGGGGGGTGAGCATAGCTTGGGTTAGTTTTAGGTGGGAAACCGCCGCCATTGGTAAATTCAGCGGAAAACGAGTCAAGGACATTTGCGTACACGTGTCCGCCAATTCAGAAAGAGCTGGTTTTTGCGGAGGACGGTCCCTTTCCTGAAGCCCCTTCCCCGCCCCCTGATGCCCTCCCGCCTGCACTTGACCGCCGCCGCGCTCGGGCTGGTCGCCTTCTGGATTCTGCTGCAGGCCAGCGGGGCGTCCAAAAGCGCCACCTACGACGAAACCGTGCATGCGGCCGCCGGCCGGGCGTATTGGGGCTGGGGCGATTACCGGCTCAATCCCGAGAACGGCAACCTGCCCCAGCGGGTCGCCGGCCTGGCCCTCGTCCTGGGCGGGGTGCCCCCGCCCGCCCGGAACACCCCCGCCTGGCAGTCGGCCCGGGAATGGGACGTGGCGGACGCCTGGATCCAGCGCCCCGGCGCAGACCCCGCCCGGCTGCTGCGCTGGGGCCGAGGGGGCTGCGGATTACTCGCGGTCGCTCTGGGAGTGCTGGTGTGGGGACTTTCCCTCCGGTGGTTTGGACCCGGGGCGGCGCTCACCTCCCTTTTGATCTGCCTCCTCAACCCGGCAATTCTCGGCAATGGCGCGCTCATGACCTCCGACACGGCGGCGGCCCTCTTTTTTCTGGCCGCCGCGGCCGCGATTTGGGCCGCCATGCGGCGGCCCACCACCGGCCGGATCGTCCTCGCCGGATTGGCGGTCGGCGCTCTGCTGGTCTCCAAAATGTCCGGTTTCCTGATTCTGCCGATCGCGCTGATTCTGGGCGCGGTCCGCCTGGGCCGGGAGTACCGCCGCCCGGCCGGTCCGGCCGCGATTCTGGCCGTGGGCGCGCTCGGCACCACCGCCGTGGCCCTGGCGCTAGTCTGGATTTTCTATGGTCTGCGTTATTCCGCGTTTGCGGACACGGGTCCGTTGGCCAGTTTCGATCCGGGCTGGGCCCGCGTCTTGGGGGCCGCCCCGCTCGCCGGCGTACCGCATCTCCTGGCGGCGATCCGTCAGCGGCATTGGCTGCCGGAAGCCTTTATTTACGGCTGCGCCTATGCGTGGAAGTTTTCCCTCTGGCGAGACTCCTTCCTCAACGGCGCCCATCATTTGCAGGGTTCCGCGGGATTTTTCCCTTACCTCTTTCTGGTCAAGACGCCCCTGCCGCTTTTCGGCCTGCTCGGGCTCGCCGCGGCGGCCACCCTCGCCCGCTGGCGCGCCCGGCGGACGCGGGAGGGCATTGGCTTGCGCCGTCAGGCGGCGGCGGCGGCGTACGCCCTGCTCCCACTATGGGTATTGGTGGTCGTCGATGGTGCGGCGGCCATGGCCAGCCACCTGGACATTGGCCACCGTCACATCCTCCCGATCTATCCCCCGCTCTTCATCCTGGCGGGCGCGGCGGCCGCCTGGCCGGCGGAGGGGCCCCCGTCCGCCCGCGCCGGGCACCGGGCCGCCTTCGCCCTGCTCCTCAGCCTGCTCGCGGTGGAGACCGCCGCGCGCTTCCCGGACTATCTCGCGTATTTCAACGGCTTGCTTCGGCCCGCCGACGCCTATCGCCACGTGGTCGATAGCTCGCTGGATTGGGGACAGGATCTGCCGGGGGTCAGACAATTGATCGACGCCCATCCGGAAGGCCGGCCTTACACCCTCGCTTACTTCGGGACCGACCGGCCGGCGGCCTATGGGATCGACGCCATTGTGACCCAGTGCGCCAGTCCGGCCGAAGAGCCGCCCGGGGCGCTGGCGGTGATGACGCGCGACTTCGCGCCGGCGGAACGCGCCCAGGGCCAGGCCGATTTCCTGGCCGCGCAGCCCGAATATGAATTCGCCGGGGCCGCCCAGGTGAACGGACGCGATCTCGATCGGGTCATCTTCCTGAAGCGGGCGCCGGCGCTCCGGCTCCAGCCCGGGACCTATTTGGTCAGCGCGACCGTCCTGCAACAGATGGAATCCAGCCTCGCCGCTCCGTGGGGCCCCTGGAACCGGCGGTTCGAGGCGGACTATCAGCGTTTGCGCCGCGAGACCGCTCCTTTGCTCGGCGACGACCCGGCCGCCCGCCGGGCGGCGCTCGCCGCCGGCTCCGACGCCGCGTGGTGGCAGCTGCTGAACGATCTGCTGCGCTTTGACGCGCTGCGTTTTTCTCGCCTCACCGCTTATTTGCGGCGACGGCCGCCCGACGGGACGGTCCACGCTTCGATTCTGGTCTTCCACTTGACCGCGGCGGAGTTGGACCGGGCCGTGGCGGGGCCGCCGCCGGAATTGGGGCCGGACCTGCCCACCGAGCTGACCCGCAGCGGGCTCTTAAACTGATGCCCGCCTCTCCCTCTCGGCCTGCATGGCTTTGGCGGCTCGCCGGCGCGGCCGGCCTCGCCCTGGCCATCGCCTGGGTGATCGGGCCGGCGCTCGGCGGCGGCTGGATCTGGGACGATATTTCCGAAGTAACCCGCAACGGCACCCTCCGCGACGGCCACGGATTGTGGCGGATCTGGCTGCATCCGCCCGGACCCGATTACCTGCCGCTAAAATCCACCTTGCAGTGGCTCGAGTGGCACCGGTGGGGCGATGCTCCGGCCGGCTATCGCTGGGCCAATGCTGGCCTTCATCTGGCCGGTTCGCTCCTGATCTGGCGGCTGCTGGCCCGAATCGGCGTCAAATACGCCTATCTGGGCGGGCTGCTGTTCGCCATCCACCCGCTGGCAGTGGAATCGGTGGCTTGGATCTCCGAACAAAAGAACACCCTATCCCTGCCGCTCCTGCTCCTGGCCGCGGACGCCTACCTCGACTTCGAGGCGGGCCTCGGCCGGTGGCCCGATTATCTGCGCGCGTGGGGCCTGTTCACGGCGGCCATGCTGGCCAAGAGTTCGGTCGTGATGTTTCCGGCCGTCATTTTGCTCTATGCCTGGTGGCGGCGCGGCCGCGTGTCGCGGAGGGACCTGGCGGCGAGCGCGCCATTTTTCGCCGTCGCGCTCGGCCTGGGTCTGGTGACGATCTGGTTTCAACAGCATGCGGCGATCGGCGCCGAACCCTTGGCGATCGGCGGCCCGATGGAGCGGCTAGCCGATGCCGGACCCGCGCTCGGGTTCTACGTCAGCAAATGCTTCCTGCCGATCGGGCTGATGCCACTCTACCCTCACCCGCTCTCCGCCGGCCCGGTTTTCTCGCGCTTGGTGCCCTGGCTCGCCTTGGCCGCCGGATTCCTCTGGCTCTGGCGCAAGCGCCACACCTGGGGCCGGCCCCTGCTGTTCGGCCTCGGCTTCATGCTGCTGAACTTGCTGCCGGTTCTCGGACTGATTCCGATGTCGTTCATGCGTCTGTCCTGGGTTTCCGACCATTTTGCCTACGTCGCCCTCGTTGGGGCCGTGGGATTGGTAGCCGGCGGCTTCGGGGCGGCCATGGCGCAGTTCGGTCCGGCCCGGCGGCCCGCCGCCTTCGCCGCGCTGGGGGCGGTGGTGGCGGCCTTGGCGCTATCCAGCCGCAGGTACGCGGCGGTATTCCATGACAGCGAAGCGCTCTGGGGATATGCGGCCGCCAAAAATCCCGGCTCGGCCGCGGCGCATTATAATTTGGCCAATGCCGACGTTTTGTCCGGCCAGCTGCCCGCCGCTCTGGCGGAATTCGCCGCGGCGGTGCGGCTGCGACCCGATCTCCCGGCGGTGCGCTCCAATTTTGGCGATGCGCTGGCGCGCTCGGGGCAAAACGCGGCGGCGCAGGCCCAATACGAAGCCGCG
>Ga0182024_10000472_pt1 | contig 103419 bp, 86 predicted proteins | sample P32metaG_FD_120480 | JGI IMG/M metagenome (GOLD analysis project Ga0182024, IMG submission 120480) | Permafrost microbial communities from Stordalen Mire, Sweden - P3-2 metaG (Illumina Assembly) | ecosystem: Environmental > Terrestrial > Soil > Wetlands > Permafrost | place: Sweden: Stordalen... | reverse complement strand
GCCGGGCCGCCGAGGCCGCGGCGGGCAGGGAGCGCACCGTGCGACTCGGCCCGCGGACCCTCGACGCGGACGTGCTCTTGGTGGGCGCACAGCACGTCGACGACGACGACCTCGTGGTGCCGCACCCGCGGATGTGGCAACGACGCTTCGTCCTGCAGCCGCTGGCGGACCTCGCGCCGCACCTCGTGGACGACGCCACGCTCTCGGCCGCCGAGGGGGAGGTCTCGCGCATAGGTACACTGTCCGAGTTCCACTGAGCGAACGGCACCGACTGGGCCGGAACGCTGGAGGGGGAAGATGTCGCTGATCCGCATCATCGGCGCCGGCAGGGCCGGCACGTCGCTCGCGCGCGCCCTTCGCACCGTCGGCCACGACGTGGACGGCCCCCTCGGCCGGGAGGCTGACGCGGCCTCGGCGGCCGCCGGCGCCGATGTGCTCGTGCTCGCCGTCCCCGACGACGAGCTCGCCCACCTGGCCGCGGCCGTCGACCCCGATCCCCGCTGCGTCGTGGCGCACCTCTCGGGCTCGCTCGGCCTCGACGTGCTCGCGCCGCACCCGCGCCGCGCGTCGCTGCACCCCCTCGTCCCGCTGCCGAACGCCCACGTCGGCGCCCGCCGGCTCCTCGAGGGGGTCACCCTGGCGGTCGCCGGCGATCCCGTGGCGCGCGAGCTCGGCGAGAGCCTCGGCGCGAGGCTCGTCGTGGTCGCCGACGAGGACCGCGCCTCGTATCACGCCGCGGCGTGCGTCGCGGCGAACCACGTCGTCGCCCTCCTCGGCCAGGTCGAGCGCGTCGCGGCCACCGTCGGGCTGCCCGTCGACGCGTTCTTGGGGCTCACCCGTGCTGCGCTCGACGACGTCGCGGCGCTCGGCCCGCGCGCGGCGATCACCGGCCCTGCGTCGCGCGGCGACTGGGCGACGATCGCGCGGCACCTCGAGGCGCTCGACCCCGCCGAGCGTGCCGGCTACGGCGCGGGGGTCGCGCTCGCGCTCGAGCTCGCCTCGGGTCCAGCCGTCTCGCCCGCGGTCGCCGCTCCGCCCCCAGTCAGCGCTGCCGACGCACCGCGGTAGCGGTGCTCGAGGTCGTCGAGACGCTCGCCGAGTGGCGGGCGGGGACTGAGGCCCGGCGGCGTGCCGGTGCGACCCTCGGGCTTGTGATGACGATGGGCGGGCTGCACGCCGGGCACGCCTCGCTGTTCGCGCGCGCCGCGGCCTCGTGCGACGTGGCGGCGGCCACCATCTTCGTGAACCCGCAGCAGTTCGGTGACGCCGCCGACCTCGCCGCGTACCCCCGCGACCTCGCCGCGGACCTCGCGGTCGCCGAGGCGGCGGGCGTCCAGCTCGTGCTCGCGCCGTCGCTCGCCGAGGTGTGGCCCTCGTGGCCCGAGCCCACCGCGACGACGGTCCACGTCGCCGAGCTCGCAGACGTGCTCGAGGGCGAGGGCCGTCCCGGGCACTTCGACGGCGTCGCCACCGTCGTGACCAAGCTGCTCGTCGCCACGGGGGCGTGCACAGCGTTCTTCGGCGAGAAGGACTTCCAGCAGCTCTGCGTCGTCCGCCGCCTCGTCGCCGACCTTGCGCTCCCCGTCGAGGTCGTCGGCTGCCCCATCGTCCGCGACGCCGACGGGCTCGCCCTCTCGAGCCGGAACGCACGGCTGTCCGCGATCGGGCGCACCGCCGCACGCGCGCTGCCCGCGTCCCTCGCGGCCGGCCGCGCCGCGCTCGCCGAGGGCCACGGTGTCGGGGCTGCGACCGCAGCGATGCGCGACGTCGTGGCCCGCGAGCCGCTCGTCGCCCTCGCCTACGCTGCGGCCGTGGAGCCGCCGACGCTGCGCGCACCCGTCGACGCCCCACCGGGTGCGACGGTCCGCCTGCTCGTCGCCGGCGTCGTCGAGGGGGTGCGTCTCATCGACAACCTCGCGGCCCAGGTCGGCGTCGCGCCGTGAGCCTCGACGCCCTCGTCGTGGGCAGCGGCGTCGCCGGGCTCTCCGTCGCGGTCCGGCTGGCCGACGCCGGCGTGAAGGTCGGCGTGGTGACCAAGGCCACGCTGTCGGAGACCACGACGCGTTGGGCGCAGGGCGGCGTCGCCGCGGTGCTGCACGACGACGAGGACTCCACGGACCTGCACCTCGCCGACACGCTCCGCGCCGGCGCCGGCCTGTGCGACGTGGACGCCGTCCGCGTGCTCGTCGACGAGGGTCCCGCCCGGGTGGAAGAGCTGATCGCCCTCGGCGCGGTCTTCGACCGTGAGGCCTCCGGGGCGCTGCAGCGCGCCCGCGAGGGCGGGCACTCCCACGCGCGGATCCTCCATGCCGGCGGGGCGGCCACCGGTGCCGAGGTCGAGCGCGCCCTCGTCGCGGCCACGCAGGGCACCGTGTCGGAGATCCGCGAGCACGCCGTCGCCGTGGACCTGCTCGTGGAGGACGGCGCGTGCCACGGGCTCGCCGTCCGCGACGCCGCCGGGCGCCACGAGCTCGAGGCCGCCACCGTCGTGCTCGCGACCGGCGGCGCAGGGCAGATGTTCGAGGTCACGACGAACCCGACCGCGGCGACCGGTGACGGGCTCGCCATCGCGCTGCGAGCCGGGGTGCCGGTCTGCGACGTCGAGTTCATGCAGTTCCACCCGACCGCGCTCCACCATCCCGCCATGCCGCGTCCGCTGCTCTCCGAGGCCCTACGGGGCCACGGGGCGCTCCTGCGCAATGCGAGCGGCGATCGATTCATCGACGAGCTGGCGCCCCGCGACGTGGTCAGTCGCGCGATGGCCGCCGAGATGGAGCGCGACGACGTGCGGCATCTCTGGCTCGACGCGACGGGGCTCGAGGAGTTCGCCGCTCGGTTCCCGACGCTGTCGGCGAGCCTCGCCGCGGCCGGGCTCGACCCCGAGGTGGACTGGCTGCCCATCGCCCCAGCCGCGCACCACCTCGCAGGAGGGATCGTCACCGACCTCGACGGGGCCACCGCGCTGCCAGGTCTCTTCGCCGTCGGCGAGGTGGCGTGCACGGGCGTCCATGGCGCCAACCGGCTCGCGTCGAACTCGCTGCTCGAGGGCATGGTTTTCGCCGCGCGGCTCTCCGAGGCCCTCGAGGACGGACGCCGCGGCCCCGCGCCGAGCGGGGCGATGCGCGCGATCCTCGGGGCGCACGGCGGCATCCCGGCGACACCGCTCGTCGTCGACCAGGTGGCGGACACGGTCGACGGCAGCGGGCTCGACGTGGCCGCCGCGCGCCGCGGGCTGCAGCACGCGATGACCCGGGGCGCGGGGGTCGTGCGCTCCGCCGAGTCCCTGCGCTCGGTCCATCCCGCGCTCGGCGTCGCCAGGGCGACGGCGGGCGGCGGGGAGGACCCCGCGCGCGCCGAGCTCGTGAACCTCGCCACCTGCGCCGAGGCATTGCTCGCCGCGGCGACCGAGCGAACCGAGTCGAGGGGCTGCCACGTGCGCGCGGAGTACCCCGACGTCGACGCCGCCTGGCGGCGACGGCTTGTGCTGACCGCCCCTCGATGACCGCGCACCCCGCCCGTGAAGAGGTCGCAGCGACCGTTGCCGCCGCGCTCCGCGAGGACCTCGACGAGCGCGGGGACCTCACCGGCGCGCTCCTCGACGACGGCGTCGTGGCGCACGCGGCGATCGTCGCCCGCGAGCCCGGCGTCCTCGCGGGCGAGGCGTGCGCCGTCGAGGCGTTCACCCAGGTGGACCGCTCCCTCGTCGTCCGCTTCGACCGCCACGACGGCGACCGACTCGCCCCGGGCGACGTGGTCGCCTCCGTCGCGGGGTCGATGCGAGCGATCGTCGCGGCCGAACGCACGGCGCTCAACTTCCTCGGCCACCTGTCGGGGATCGCGACGGCGACGCGGGCCCTCGTCGACGCGGTGGCAGCGGTGGACCCCGGCGTCGCGGTGCTGGACACGCGCAAGACCACGCCGGGGCTCCGGTCCCTCGAGAAGGCGGCCGTCCGTGCGGGCGGGGGGACGAACCACCGCTCCTCGCTCTCCGAGTCGGTGCTGATCAAGGACAGCCACCTCGGGGTGATCGGGATCACCGAGGCCGTCGCTCGCGCGAGGACCAGGTGGCCAGGGGTCAGGGTCCAGGTCGAGTGCGACACGGTGGCCCAGCTCGACGAGGCGGTCGCCGCGGGGGCCGACGCGGTCCTGCTCGACAACATGGGCCCGCAGCAAACCGCGGCCTGCGTCGAGCGCGTCCGGGCGTCTCGGCCCGGCGTCTACGTCGAGGCCTCCGGCGGGATCACCGTCGCGTCTGCGCCCGGCTACGCCGCGGCCGGCGTCGACGCGGTCAGCAGCGGCGCGCTGACCCACAGCGTGCGCGTCCTCGATCTCGGCCTGGACGTGCGCGAGGGATGATGACCTGATGCTCCTCGCGATCGACGCCGGCAACACCGAGACCGTCGTCGGCCTCTACGAGCTCGACGACGTCGTCGTCGACGCGACGTCCGCCAGTGGTGCGTCCACCCGCGGGCTCGTCCACCACTGGCGGCTGTCGACGGTCTCGTCGAGGACGCCCGACGAGCACGCCGTCGTGCTCACCCAGCTCTTGGACCTCGAGGGGCTCGACGTCGCCACGGCGGTCACGGGGATCGCGATCAGCTCCTCGGTCCCGGAGGCGACGTCCCAGCTCCGCCGGATGACAACGCGGTGGTTTCCCGGGGTCCCTTGCGTCGTCCTCGGGCCGGGGACCAAGTCGGGGATGCCGATCCGCTACGCCAACCCGAAGGAGGTCGGCGCGGACCGCGTCGCCAACGCCGTCGGGGCCTTCGACCTGTACGGCGGGCCCTGCGTCGTCGTCGACCTCGGCACGGCGACCACTTTCGACGCGATCTCGAAGGACGGCGAGTACCTCGGAGGGGCGATCGCCCCGGGGGTGGCGATCTCCTTGGAGGCGCTCTACTCCCACGCCGCGGCGCTGCGCGCCGTCGAGCTGGTCGAGCCGCGCACGGTGATCGGCCAGTCGACCGAGGAGGCCATCCAGTCGGGCGTCCTCTACGGCTTCGCCGCCCAGGTCGACGGGATGTGCGCCCGCTTCGCCGGGGTGCTCGGGCCGTCGACGACGGTCGCGACCGGCGGCCTCTCGCCCCTCGTTGCGCCCTACACGAGCTCGATCCAGCACGTCGAGCCCTGGCTCACGCTCCACGGGCTGCGCATCGTCTACGAGCGTAACGGGGGGGCCGCGTGAGGGACCAGCCCTACGCCTTCCCCCACGACGCCTTCGCTCGCGACGTCGTCGAGCGCTTCGACAGCCTCGCACCCGGCGAGGAGTCCGGCACCGTCGTGACCGTCGCGGGACGCGTGATGCTCGTGCGCCCGCAGGGAAAGCTCGCCTTCGCGACGCTGCGCGACTCGACCGGCGAGGTGCAGCTGTTCGCGCTCGGGTCCGAGACCGCGTCATTCGACGCGTTCTGCGAGCTGCGCATTGGGGACTGGGTCGGGGCGGCCGGTGAGGTCGTGCGGACACGGCGCGGCGAGCTGTCGGTCAAGGTCGCGACGTTCAGCGTGCTGGCCCGCACCGAGCTCGGCTTCGGCGACAAGTGGCACGGGATCACCGATCCGGACCTCCGCTACCGGCACCGCGAGGCGGACCTGTGGGCGAACCCCGAGACGCGCACCGTGCTCGACCGTCGCCACGCCCTGCTCCGCTCGGTCCGCGAGCAGCTGTGGCGGCGCGGCTTCGTCGAGGTCGAGACCCCGATCCTGAACGCAATCCCCTCGGGTGGCACCGCGGAGCGCTTCTCGACGCACTACAACTCGCTCGACGCCGACATGTTCCTGCGCATCGCGCCCGAGCTGTGGCTCAAGCGGCTGGTGGTCGGGGGCTACGAGCGCGTCTTCGAGATCGGCAAGCTGTTCCGCAACGAGGGCATCTCCCCGTGGCACGCCCCCGAGTTCACGACCGTCGAGCTGTACGCGGCGTACTGGGACGTCGAGGACATGATGGCGCTGACCGAGGAGCTCGTCGCGAGCTGCGTGGCCGACGTACGGGGGACCACGTCGCTCACCTACCAGGGCGCCCCCATCGAGATGGGTGCGCCGTGGCGGCGCGCCACGATGAGCGAGCTGGTCTCCGTGGCGCTCGAAGAGGAGGTCACGGTCCACACGCCGGTCGACGTGCTGCGCGCACGCCTGGCCGACCGCGACGAGCCCGCGCCGCCACCGAGCTGGGGTCCTGGTCGGCTCTTGGAGGCCCTGTTCGGCGCGGTCGTCGAGCGCGGGATCTGGGCGCCCACCTTCGTGCTCGACTACCCCGTCGAGATCTCCCCGCTCGCGCGCCGGCACCGCCTCGACGCCGAGCTCACCGAGCGCTTCGAGGTGTTCTGCGTCGGCCACGAGTTCGCCAACGGCTTCAGCGAGCTGACCGACCCGGCTGACCAGCGCGAGCGCTTCGAGCTCCAGGCACGCGCGCGGGCCGAGGGGGACGACGAGGCCATGGCGATGGACGAGGACTACCTCGTGGCCCTCCAGTACGGGCTGCCTCCGACGGCCGGACTCGGGATCGGGATCGACCGTCTCGCGATGGTGCTCGGCGACGTGGCGAACATCCGAGAGGTGATCGCCTTCCCCACCTTGAAGCCGAGGGCGGAGCCCACGGAGACCTCAGGCGGCTGAGGCTCCCGCGAGCTCGCGCTCGAGGTCATCGAGGGCGTCGGGGTGGTCGAAGCCCTGGGCGGCGAGCTCTCCGCGCGCCCGGCGCAGCACGGCCAGCGCCGCGCCGCGGCGGCCCTGGGCGACGAAGGTCCGCGCGGCGGTGAGGTACCACCGGTCGTCGTCCGGGGCGAGGTCGATCGCGCGCTCGACGGCCCAGCGCGTCTCGTCGAGGTCGCCGCTCGCCGTCGCCACGTCGCAGCACAACTGCAGCAGCTCGAGCACGATTCGCCGCGCATGGTGGCGCGCCGGCTCCGCCCACGCCTCATAGGCGTCGTCGGGGAGCAGCTCGCCGCGGTACCGCGAGATCGCCGCTCGGGCGACGGCGACGGCGAGCGCCGGCTCGGTGCGGCCGAGCGCGATCGCGCGGCGCGCCTCGTCTTCGAAGCGAACGAGGTCGACGGAGATCGCCGGCTCGAGGACGAGCGTCTCGCCCGCGCGAGTGAGCACGTCGCCCCCCTCGTTGCGCAGCCGGTTGAGCACGGTGCGGAGCCGGTTGCGCCCCGTTTCGAGGTCGACGTCGGGCCACAGCGCCTCGATCGCGCGCTCCGCGGGGACGCGCCCGCCGTTGACCGCGACGAACTTGACCAGCTGGAGCCCCTGGCCGGCGGAGAGCGCCACGGGGCGGCCCCCCCGGGTGAGTGTGCAGCGTCCGAGGACGAACAGCGAGACCGGCTCGGCGTCGAGCGCGAGCGCGAGCGACGCGGGCAGGCCCGTCTCGGCGGCGAGCCCTGCGAGCTGCTCGGTGATCATCCGCTCCTTGGCGAGCGGGAGGTGCGCGAGCCCGAGGGCCGCGGCGGCCTCGAAAGCGCGCGCAGCGAGTGGCCCCGTCGCGCGGTCCGCGCGGCGGAACGCCGCGTAGGCGCGCAGCAGCTCGATCCGCCAGTACTCCCTGGGGTCGATCCCTGCACCGGGGACCAGGCGCAGCGCCGCATCGGCTGCGTCCGGGTCGCCGTGGCGCGCGAGGAGCGACGCCTCGGCCATCGCGATGAGCGCCTCGGCGTCGGTGCTGAGCTCCTTTGCCATGGCCAGGTGCTCATGGGCGAGCGCGATCTCGCCGACACGGCCAAGGTCCTCAGCGGCGTGCGCGCAGAAGTCCGCGCCCGCGACGGACCACCACTGCGCCTTGTTCGCCTCCACCTTGCGGAGGTGCTCGAGGACGGCCTTCACGTCGCCTGCCTGCGAGGCCGCCCTCATCGCGTTCCAGTGCGCGTAGGCGACCAGCTGGTCGTCGCGCAGCTGGACGCCGACCCGGAGGGTCTCGTCGAAGGCGCGCCAGAACTCGTCGTGGCGGCCGAGCTCGAGCAGCACCTCGGCGTGCATCGTGAGCAGGTACGCCCAGCGGCGTGGTCGGTTCGCGATCGCCGCCATGGCCTCGTCGAGCATCGACGCCGCGCGCTCGGACTCGCCGCGCGCGAACTCGATCCACATCGACCGATACGGCACGATGCCGGCAGCGGCCACGCGCATACCGAGGCGCTCGTAGATCTCGGCGGACTCCGCGAGGAGCGCGTCGGCCTCGCGGAGGGAGTCGGCGTCACGTCGCCCGTCGTCGTCATAGTGCCAGCACAGCGTCCGCCCGAGGCACGAGAGCAGCCGTGCGCGGGTGAGGAGCTCGTCGTCGGGCGTCGCGACCAGCAGCTCGCGGGCGACGACCTCCGCGTCGGCGTGCCGCCCCGCGCGCACGAGGTCGATGGCGCGCTCGGCGGCGACGGCGCGCCCGAGGGCGGGGTCCGCCAGCTCGGCATTGAGCTGCTCGATCCGCTCGAGGACCTCGGTTCGGGCGTCGAGGATCGCAGCGGCGTCGAAGAACCGCGCGAGCAGGATCAGGACCATGGGGTGGGTGCGCACCGCGGCGTCGCTCAGCCGCTCGACCGCGGCGCGGTACTCGCGAACGTCCATGGCGTCGATCGCGGAGAGGTCGCCAGCGCACAGCATTGCGGCGGCCGCGACGTCGTCGCCCGCGGCGAAGAGCAGGTCGAGCGCCGCGGTGACGAGCCCGAGGTCACGGTACCTCGATGCCGCGCGGCGCAGCGCATCGGGGTCGGGTCCCGAGAGCGAGGCGAGGAACTCGCGGACAGGCCCCGCGAGGTCCCACCACCCGTCGTCGGTCGCGTAGAACGGCGTGCCTGCCGCGAGCGCCTTGTCGAAGAACCCGCACTCGACTGCGGCGTCGACGACCTCGGCGTTGAGCAAGGGGAGCCGGGCGACCTGGGCGAGCCCCGCACGGCCCAGTTGGTCGAGGCCGGCCACGGTCTCATCGAGGATCGCGGCGACCGCACCGAGGCGCGCGCCCTGCGTCGCGTGCTCGGCGAGCTCGAGCACGCTCTCTCCGGTCCGCTTCGCCCTCGCGGCGGCGAGCACCGTGGCCGCGGTCCACCCACCAGTGGCGCCGTCGATCGCGAGAGCGGCCTCCTCGTCCAGCTCGAGGTCGAACCCGACGCGGCACAGCCGCAGGGTCTCGTCCCCGGTGAGCGCGAGGTCCGCCGCGGTCAGCTGCAGTGCGTCGGCGCGCCGCAGGCGCTCCGCACCTGGCGGCAGGCGCCGACCGAGCACGACGAGCCGCTGGTCGTCGGCGAGGCCTGCGGCCATGCGGTCGAGGAGCAACCCCGCGTCGCGGTCGGCGTGGTGGGCGTCGTCGACGACGAAGGCGCAGTGCTCGCCGGCGAGCGACGCGAGCATGACGTCCACGGCGCCCACGAGGTCCTCGGGGCCTGTCGCCGCGTCGTCGGCGGCCTGGCTGAACCCCGCCGCCGCGATCGCGGCGCGAAGGCGGGCGACCAGCACCTTGGCGGGCACGCCGCCTTCATGGAGGGCGACCTCGACGCCCACGAGTCCCCAGGCGTCGACGAGCTCCGCGGCGAAGACCGACTTGCCGAACCCCCCGGCCGCTTCGACCACCACGACCCGGTGCTCGAGGCACCGCGCGGTGAGGCGAGGCCGCGCAACGTGGTGCGCTGGCAGGCTCCGCATCTTCGGCCCCCGACGTCGGTCGCCGGCCCCACCGGCGTGCTGAGCCGCCAAGTGTACGGGGCTCTTGGACAGGGCCCCGACGGTGTGACGCCGGTGTGACGCAGCCCCCCGAGGATCTGGCCTGGCACATCGCCTACGGAAAGGACCACCAATGCACACACCTACCACCACAGAGGTCCGCCGCCGGCGGCGCTCCGGCACGCTCGCGGCCGCCCTCGCGACCGTCGCGCTCGGCGCCGGCCTCGTCGCGCCCCTCGTCGCCTCGGCATCGACGGGGCGGCCGACCCTCGCACGGCACCACGCCGTCATCGCCCACGCAGGGCACGGGACGATGATCTCAGTGCTCGATGGGCAGTTCGGCGACCAGCTGGTCGTCGGGAGCGGGCAGTTCGCGGGGTTCAGCGTCTATGCGATCACGAGCGACTCGATGACGCACTTCGGCTGCTCGACCACGGTGTACCACCAACAGGGCAGCGGCTTCAGCTGCACCGGCCCGCTCAGCGACCAGAACCAGGAGTGGCCGCCGGTCCTGACGTCCGCGGTGCCCAAGGCGGGTCCCGGCGTCAACCAGGCGCTCCTCTCCAGCGTCTACCGCAAGGGCCTCGGACACCAGGTGACCTATGGCGGGCACCCGCTCTACCTGTTCGACCAGGGCCCAGGCCAGGTGACCGGCGAGGGCTTCGACGAGCCGTCGCTCCCGCCCTTTGAGGGCAGCTGGTGGCTGGTGAGCCCGGCGGGGACCTTCCTCATGTGGAACCAGACGCTGACCGCCAGGGTCGACGGCCTCGGGACCAACGCCCTGTCGGCGATGCTCATCACGGGCGGCGGCTGGCACGTGTTCCCGCTGTACTCCTTCAGCCTCGACACCTCCACGACGTCGGCGTGCTCGGCGGCGTGTGCGCGACGGTTCCCACCACTGCTCACGAGCGGCACGCCCGGCATCGAGGGCGCAGGGGTCGCGGGGACCATCGGCACAATCACGAGGTCCGACGGCACGAAGCAGCTCACCTACAAGGGCCACCCGCTCTACCTCTTCGGCGACGAGGGCGTGAAGCGTGCGGCAGCGGGTGGCGGCGTCGCGCTCGGTAATGGCAACGGCAAGGTCGTCGGCGGCGGGACGTTCTCGGTGGTCACTCCGTAGGACCGTCGTCGTCGAGAAGGCGCCCGGCGCCGGCCCTGCGAGGGGGCCGGCGCCGGGCGCCGGCACGTACGGACCCCCCACCGTCGTGGCAGTCAGTGGTCGCGCGTGGACGGCGCCAGCGGGCGTCGGCCGATGGGGGCTCAGCGCAGCGCCGCGGACACCTCGGCGAGCAGCGAGGCCACGAGCGCGCCGAAGCCGTCGCGGAGCGAGGGCTCGGGCACCCCGTCGAGGGCGGCACGAGCCGTCGCCGCCCACCTCGCGCCCTCGTCGAGCGCGAGCTCGACGCCGCGGGTCGAGGCGACCAGCGAGCGGGCCTTCTCGCGCTCGGGCTCGTCGAGCGGCCGGCCGAGCAGGGCGCGCAGCTCCTCGCCGACGGACGGATCGTCGAGGGCCACGAGCACCGGCAGCGTGTAGATCCCCTCGCCGAGGTCCTGGCCGGACGGCTTGCCGAGCTGGCCGTCGGTCGCGACGAGGTCCAAGAGGTCGTCGCGGATCTGGAAGACCATCCCGAAGGCGTGGCCGAACGCGCCGAGGGACTCTGCGACGTCCGCGTCGCGTCCCGAGGTCAACGCACCGACGCGGCACGACGACGCCATCAGCGTCGCGGTCTTGCCGCCGATCGCCTCGACGTAGTCATCGACCGTGCGCGTCACGTCGTAGGCGGTGCGAACCTCGGAGACCTGTCCTCGCGTGAGCCATGCGAGCGTTCGTGCGAGCAGCCCGGCGACCTCGGTGCCCAGGTCCGCGGCGATCGCCGCGGACCGGGCCATCAAGTAGTCGCCCGCGACGATCGCGACGACGTTGCCGAACCGCGCGTTCACCGAGTCGACGTTGCGGCGGATCTCGGCCTCGTCCATCACGTCGTCGTGGTAGAGCGAGGCGAGGTGCATCAACTCAAGCGCGATGCCGCCGAGCAGGTCCTCCTGGGAAGCCTCGCGTGTACCAGCGGTGGCGGACGCAATCGCGAGCAGGGGCCGCAAACGCTTGCCGCCGGCCCTGATGAGGTGTGTGGTGACCTGGTCGAGGTAACTGTCACCGATGACGACGGACTCGGCGAGGAGCGGCTCGAATCGAGCGAGATCCTCGCCGACCGTCGGCAGCCCGAGCGCGACCAGGGGATTCACGATGACAACCCTATGTTGGACGTGGCAAGGCGGCCCAGTCCGATGCGACGCCGGAATGACAGGGGACACCGGTACACTCGATCCACGGTCCAGTGACGGGAGGCGCTTCGTTGTTCGAGCGATTCACCGATCGAGCACGACGGGTGCTCGTACTTGCCCAAGAAGAGGCACGCCAGCTCAACCACAGCTTCATTGGCACGGAGCACATCCTGCTCGGCCTCATCCACGAGGGCGAGGGGGTCGCCGCCAAGGCGCTCGACTCGCTCGGCATCACCCTTGAAGCCGTGCGCGAGAAGGTCGAAGAGGCGATCGGGATGACGGGCTCCACGCCGTCGGGCTCCCCGCCGTTCACGCCCAGGGCGAAGAAGGTCCTCGAGCTCTCGCTGCGCGAGGCGCTCCAGCTCGGCCACTCCTACATCGGCACCGAGCACATGCTGCTCGGCCTCGTTCGCGAGGGCGACGGCGTCGCTGCCCAGGTGCTGGTCTCGCTCGGTGCGGACCTCGGCCGCGTGCGCCAGCAGGTCATCCAGATGATGTCGGGCTACCAGGGCAAGGAGGCCGTCGGCGCGAGCGGCACCGGGCGCGAGGAGCAGTCCTCGTCCGGCTCGGCCGTCCTCGACCAGTTCGGACGCAACCTCACCCAGCTCGCGCGTGACAAGAAGCTCGACCCGCTCGTCGGGCGCGAGCGCGAGATCGAGCGCGTGATGCAGGTGCTGTCGCGCCGGACCAAGAACAACCCGGTGCTGATTGGCGAGCCGGGCGTCGGCAAGACCGCGATCGTGGAGGGCCTCGCCCAGCAGATCGTGTCGGGGCAGGTGCCGATGACGCTGACCGACAAGCAGGTGTACACGCTCGACCTCGGCAGCCTCGTGGCGGGATCCCGGTACCGCGGCGACTTCGAGGAGCGCCTGAAGAAGGTGCTGAAGGAGATCCGCACGCGCGGCGACATCGTGCTGTTCATCGACGAGATCCACACGCTCGTCGGCGCAGGAGCCGCCGAGGGCGCGATCGACGCGGCCAGCATCCTCAAGCCGATGCTCGCGCGCGGCGAGCTCCAGACCATCGGGGCGACGACCCTCGACGAGTACCGCAAGCACATAGAGAAGGACGCCGCGCTCGAGCGGCGGTTCCAGCCGGTCAAGGTCGACCAGCCGAGCGTGTCCATGACGATCGACATCCTGAAGGGGCTGCGCGACCGCTACGAGGAGCACCACGAGGTCACGATCACCGACCAGGCGCTCGTCGCCGCGGCGAACCTCGCGGACCGCTACATCTCGGACCGCTTCCTGCCCGACAAGGCGATCGACCTGATCGACGAGGCCGGCAGCCGGCTCCGGATCCGCCGGATGCCCGCGCCGACGTCGTCACGCCAGCTTGACGAGGAGATCGACCGGCTGCGCGCCGACAAGGAGGCCGCGATCGAGCGCGGCGCGATGGACCAGGCCAAGCGCCTGGCCGAGCAGGAGCTCGAGCGGATCGACCGCAAGACCGCGATCGACGCCGAGTTCCGCGAGGCGGGCAACGACGCCTTCGACGTCGTCGACGAAGAGACGATCGCCGAGGTGCTTGCCGCGTGGACCGGCATCCCCGTGTACCGGCTGACCGAGGAGGAGACCTCGAAGCTGCTGCGGATGGAAGACGAGCTGCACCACCGCATCGTCGGCCAAGAAGAGGCGATCAAGGCCCTGTCGCGCGCGATCCGCCGGACCCGTGCGGGCCTCAAGGACCCGAAGCGGCCTGCGGGGTCGTTCATCTTCCTCGGCCCGACGGGCGTCGGGAAGACCGAGCTCGCCAAGACGCTCGCCGAGTTCCTGTTCGACGACGAGGACGCGCTCATCCAGCTCGACATGTCTGAGTACATGGAGAAGCACACCGTGAGCCGGCTCGTCGGCTCCCCGCCGGGCTACGTCGGATATGACGAGGGGGGCCAGCTCACCGAGGCGGTGCGTCGCAAGCCCTTCAGCGTCGTGCTCTTCGACGAGGTGGAAAAGGCGCACCCCGACGTGTTCAACACCCTGCTGCAGATCCTCGAGGACGGGCGGCTCACCGACGCCCAGGGCCGCACGGTGGACTTCAAGAACACGGTGCTGATCATGACCTCGAACCTCGGCACCGCCGACCTCCGCAAGGCCTCGATCGGGTTCGCCAAAGGCTCCGAGGCCGTCACCTACGAGCGGATGAAGGAGCGGGTGAACACCGCCCTCAAGGCGCACTTCCGCCCGGAGTTCCTGAACCGCATCGACGACGTCATCGTCTTCCACGAGCTCGCGATGGAAGAGGTCGTGCAGATCGCCGAGATGCTGCTCGCGCGGACCAAGGACCAGCTCGCGCTCCAGGGCATCGGCCTCGAGCTCACGCCCGCGGCGCGCCAGCGCGTCGCCGAGAAGGGCTACGACCCGCTACTCGGCGCGCGTCCGCTGCGCCGGGCCATCCAGTCGATGATCGAGGACCCGCTCTCCGAGAAGCTCCTGTGGAAGGAGTTCCGCAGCGGCGAGACGATCCTCATCGACGTGGACCCTGACAACGTCGATGAGCTCGCCTTCAGCTCGATCGAGGGGTTCGTGCCGCCGACGGTCGAGTTCGCCGGCTCCGCCCCCGTCTCGGACTGACCGGGGCGCCCGTCGTCCACCGGGGCGCCGACGCGGTCGTCTTCGACTGCGACGGCGTCCTCGTCGACAGCGAGCGGCTCGCCATCCGCGTCGAGGCCGAGGTGCTCGCTGAGCTCGGGTGGCGACTCAGCGAGGCCGAGGTCGCCGAGCGGTTCGTCGGTCGATCCGCGGGCTACATGCATGCAGAGGTCGAGCGGGTGCTCGGCCGGCCCATCGACTGGACGGCGACCTTCGAGCACCGGCACCGTGCGGCGTTCGAGGCGGAGCTCGCGCCCGTCGACGGCGTGGGCGAGGTGCTCTCTGCGCTGGCCGCGCGAGGCCGGCCGATCTGCGTCGCGTCCTCGAGCACACACGCCTCGATCGAGTTCAAGCTCCGCCGCACCGGGCTGTGGGACGTGTTCGACGGCCGCGTCTTCAGCGTCGAGGACGTGGCGAACGCGAAGCCCGCGCCCGACGTCTTCCTCCACGCGGCCCGCGAGCTGGGCGTGGACCCGTCCCGTTGCGCCGTCGTCGAGGACAGCCCCTCGGGCGTCGAGGCGGGGATCGCGGCGGGCATGGCGGTGTTCGGCTTCGCGGGCGGGGTGACGAGCGCCGAGCGCCTCTTGGCCCCGGGGGTCGTCGTCTTCGACGACATGTCGGCGCTCCTCGGGCTGCTCGAGGGGCCTACGGTCCCCCGCTGAGCCTGCCTTTGGGCCTCCGTGGGGTGCGGTTGGCTTCGCGGTCACCAGGGGCTACCTTCGGCGCCAGTACGCACGACGCGACCGGCGCGGTGCGGACGACCCCAGAGAGGTGACCATGCGAGGACTGCTCCCATCGCCAGCGCGCGCGTCGACGCACCCATCTGGTCGTCTCCGCGTGGCCGCGCTCCTCATGGCGGGTCTCTCGGCCGCGCTCGTCGCGGGCGTGGCGACCCCCGCGCTCGCGGGCGGCGGTGTCGTCGGCGAACCTCAGCCGGAGCTGACGGCCTTCAAGGTGGGCGCGACCGGCGGGAACGGCACGGGTGCCGTGCTCCCGGACGGCAACCTCGTGCTCGCGACCCCGTCTAGGTCGGCGACCTCGATCACCGTGTGCGTGCTGCACCCGGGCGGTCGGTCCTGCGCGTCGACGGCGACGCTGCAGGCGAACAGGGCCGGCGGTCAGGACACCTTCTACGGCACTGTCGAGGTCCTCGCGACCGGTGGGAGCCACGTCGCGGTCGTCGCCCTCGACTGCTGCAACATCGGCCCGGACGGCGCGGTCATCTTCGACAGCACGAACGGCGGCGTCTCGTTCTCGGCGCTCAAGGAGGCGGGGACCATCGCCAGCATCGGCGCGGCCACCTACGCGGGCGGGAACGTCGTCGTCGGTTCGGTCTCCCAGGGCGGCCTGCAGGTCCAGGCGCTCGCGCCCGACCCCGTGACACCCCAGACGAGCTACGCCGTCCCGGTCGGCGGCGCCGACGGGGACACCTCGCTCGCGACGTACCACGGCGGCGTGCTCGTGGCGAGCGACAACGTGAAGAACACCTACGTCGAGTACGCCTCGTCCGGCAGCGGCCTCAACACGACGGGGTCCTACAAGCGCGTCGGGACCTTCTCCAACGAGCTCGTGACGGCCGTGTCGGGCGACGCCCTGCTCACCGACCCGGGTGGCTCGCTCACCGGCGGCGAGCGGCTGCGCATCTTCAACGGGACCTCGTTCGGCCCGCCGCGCAAGGTCCCCGACTCGAGGGAGGGCGACGACGGGTACTTCGCGATGCAAGAGGTGGGCGGCGTCGTCCACGTCTTCTTCCTCGGGCGGCGCTACGGCTACGACGTCTTCGAGGAGACGACGACCAACGGCGTGCGCTGGTCGCCGCTGCACCAGTTCGGCCCTGCCATCGGGTCGACCTCGCTCGTCCCGGTCCTCGGCCCGAGCGGCGCGGGGCTGCTCTACGCGACGGCGGGCACACCGCTGCTCGCACAGCCCGTGCTGAACGCGCTGAACGTGCACGTCACGCTCGCGCCGCGCGTGAGGGCGGGACACCCCGCGGTCCTCAGGGGCACCGTGCGCCCCGTGGTCCCCGGACCGCAGGTCGTCACCCTCCAGACGCTGCGCGCAGGGAGGTGGTACCCGGTGAAGTCGACCCACACCAAGGGCGGCGGCTTCTTCTTCAACGTGGCTGGCCGCACCGCCACCTACCGCGCCGTCGCGAACTACAAGCCGGGCTACTTCGAGTACGGCTACTCGAGGGCGGTCACCGTCACCGCGGTCGCCTGACCGACGGCGTCCGTTGCCCGTCGCCCGCCCCGGTCCCCGGGGCACCGCCGGGCAGGCTGGGCACGGCCGCGGCCGGCGTCGTACGCTCCGCCGGGGGAGGGGGCGTGATGGCCACGACGGCGCCGTGCGGCTGAGGTACCTGGCCCTCGCCTCGGCCGCCGTGGCCGCGGGCCTGTCGGGCGCCCTGGTCGTCCAGGCGCTCCAGACCTCTGACCGCGGGTTCGGGGCCATCGCGGGCGTCGCTGCCCCGTGCGGTCGGACGCCCCACGACGGCGCGCTGCCCCCGGTCACCGTGCAGGTGACCCGCGGCGCCACCACCGTCGCGACGGTGGCCGCGTCGACGCGCACAGGAGCCTTCGACGTGACGGTCAGGCCGGGTCGCTACCTCGTGACCTCGAGCATCGGCGTGCAGCGCGCGGTGACGGTGCTGCTCGGTCGTGTGGCTGTCGCGGACCTCGAGGGCGTCTGCCTCTAGCTCCATCTAGCTGCGCGACGTCGCGCCCATCGGCTCCGACGCAGTCGACGCTCGTTCGTGAGCTGAACGCGGAGACGGCACCGCCTGCCTGCGCCGACCCGCGGCGGCGCCACCTCCCGTCCAGTCACGTCGGCGCCCGCAACCGGTACAATGTGGGGTCCTCCGAAATCGCCTTCGGAGCCCCTCGCGTCCCGTCGCAGGAAGGCACACGCACCCATGACCCGCAAGTTCAAGAAGGGCGACAAGGTCGTCTACCCCCACCACGGCGCCTGCATCGTGGAGAAGGTCGAGAAGCGGGAGGCCTTCGGAAAGAAGCAGGACTACCTCAAGCTCCGGGTCGCCTACTCGGACCTCGTCCTCATGGTGCCCATCGACAACACCGACGTCGTGGGGCTTCGCGACGTGATCAACGACGAGGAGGTCGAGGAGGTCTTCGCCGTGCTCCGCAAGAAGGAGGCACGGATGCCGACCAACTGGTCCCGGCGGTTCAAGAACCACTCCGAGAAGCTCCGCAGCGGCGACATCTACCAGGTCGCCGAGGTCGTCCGGAACCTCTCCATCCGTGACAAGGACAAGGGCCTGTCGGCGGGAGAGAAGCGGATGCTGACCCGCGCCCGCCAGATCCTGGTCTCCGAGCTCACCTTCGCGCTCAACGTCGACGAGCCGACGGCCGAGGAGCGGCTCGCGTCGGTCCTGCCCTAGTCGTGCGCGTCGCCGCGATCGTCGTCGCGGCGGGCACCGGGGAGCGCTTCGGCGATCGCAAGCAGTTCTGCGAGCTCGCGGGCCAGACCGCCGCGGCCCGCGCGGTCGCCGCCTCGAGGTCGGTCGCCGACCAGGTCGTGCTCGTCGCCCCCGCCGATGCGCTCACCGACGCGCACGGCGCGGACCTCGTGGTGCCGGGAGGGGCGACGAGGTCGGCGTCGGTGCGCGCGGGGCTCGCCGCGATCGACGGGGATGCCGACGTGGTCGTGGTCCACGACGCCGCGCGGCCGCTCGCCTCGCCTGGGCTGTTCCGATCGGTCCTCGACGCGCTCGTGGTGACGCCAGGGGCCGCCGGTGCGGTCCCCGGCCTCCCCGTGACCGACACCCTCAAGCTCCTCGCCCCAGGCGAGGCCCGGCTCGTCGCCGCGACGCTGGACCGCACGTCGGTGGTCGCGGTCCAGACCCCGCAGGCGTTCGTCGCCGAGGTGCTGCGCCGCGCCCACGCCGCCGGCGCGGACGCGACCGACGACGCGGCGCTCGTGGAGGCCATCGGTGGGATGGTGGTCGTCGTGGACGGCGAGGCCAAGAACCGCAAGGTCACGACGCGCGAGGACCTCGACGGCCTCGCCGCCGAGCTCGACCGGTGATCCGCGTCGGCCAGGGCACCGACGCCCACCGCTTCAGCGACGACGCCGGGCGGCCCTTGGTCCTCTGCGGCCTCGAGGTGCCAGGTGCCCGCGGGCTCGCGGGCCACTCGGACGCCGACGTCGCCACCCACGCGCTCTGCGACGCCCTCCTCGGGGCAGCCGGCCTCGGTGACCTCGGGCGGCACTTCCCCGACGACGACCCGGCCTTCGAGGGCGCCTCGTCGATGGCGCTGCTCGCTCGGTGCTGCGCAATGACCCGCGAGGCCGGCTTCCTCGTCGGCAACGCCGACGTCACGGTCCTCGCCGCGGCCCCGCGGCTCGCGGGGCTGCTCGACGCGATGGCGGCCTCGCTCAGCGGGGCGCTCGGTGCGCCGGTGTCGGTCAAGGCGACGACCACCGACGCGATGGGCGCGATCGGGCGGGGCGAGGGGATCGCGGCGACCGCGGTCGTGCTGCTCGAGGACCCGACCGCGCCATGAGCCCCGCCCCGCGCCGCCCGCCGCGTCCGAGGAGCCCCGAGCGCCGGCCCGCCGCCCGCCGCGAGGGGGGCCTCGGCGGCGACCAGGTGGAGGGGCGCCGTGCGGTCCTCGAGCTCCTCCTCGTCGGTCGCCGCCGGACCCGCAAGGTGGTCGTCGCCGAGGCCCAGGAGTCCTCCGACCAGCTCGACGCGATCGAGGTCGCCGCGCGGGACCGGCGCGTGCCCGTGGCCTTCGTGTCCAAGGCGCGGCTCGACCGCGAGGCGAGGACCGAGGGCAACCAGGGCGTCTACGCGCTGTGCGACCCCATCCGCTCGACGCCCCTCGAGGAGCTCGCCGAGGGCGGCGCCGGCACGCCGGCGTTCCTGCTCGTCGGCGACGGGCTCACGGACCCGAGGAACCTGGGCGCCCTCCTGCGCAGCGCCGAGTGCGCGGGCGTGACCGGCGTGGTGCTGCCCTCGCACCGCTCGGTGCGGCTCAGCCCCGCGGTGACCAAGACCGCGGCAGGGGCGATCGAGCACCTCCGGTTCGCCTCGGTGGCCGGCGTGCCGACGGCGCTGCGCGACCTCGACCGGCTCGGCGTGCTGACCGTGGGGCTCGCGCCCGAGGCGCGGCGCTCGCTCTACGACCTCGACCTCGCCGGGGCCGCCGTGGCGCTCGTCATCGGTGGCGAGGAGCGCGGCCTCGGCCGGCTCGCGCGCGAGCGGTGCCGCGAGGTCGTCGCCATCCCCCAGCTCGGCGCGATCGCGTCGCTCAACGCGGCCGTCGCCGGGGCGGTCGCGTGCTTCGAGGTCGCCCGCCAGCGACGCGCCGCGCGGCGCCGCTGAGTGAGCTGGAGCCCAGGAGGGGGATCGAACCCCTATCGCCCGCTTACAAGGCGGGTGCTCTACCGTTGAGCTACCCGGGCGCGATCCTCGCCGCCACCGGACGCCGCGCGGGCGCCCTGCGGCGGTGCTCGCCGCTCGTAACCTTGGCAGATCCCGGCCCGTGCCCGCGCTGGGACAGGGCCAGGCGCGCGCCCCCGCACGGCGCGGAGAGCCTCGATGCGCGGCGCGGTGCGACCTAGGCTCGCTGCGATGACCGACGACTTCGGCGAGGGCGCCGCGCCGCGGCGCTCGGCCGCGCAGGTCAACCTCGTGCGCGCCACCATCGTGGTGATCTGCTTCGTGGCGGCGACGATCTGGCTCCTCGGCCCGGCGAGCAACTACTCGTCCGGCGCCCCGACCTCGACGACGGCCCCGACGCACCCACCGCCGCCGGTGGTCAAGTCCGCGACCACCGTGCAGGTCGCGAACGGGACCGTCGCCCCGAACGCCGCCAAGAACTTCTCGCACAACCTGTCGCTCCAGGGCTGGAACGTGAAGACCGCCCTCGACACGACCCCCGCCCCGACGTCGGCCAACCAGTACCCCGTCACCTACGTCTACTTCCACCCCGGCCAGCAGCCCGCCGCCCAGCTGGTGGCCGCCGAGCTGACCGTCCCCGCGACCCACGTGCTGCTCCGGACCCAGGCGATGCTGCACGCGGTCCCGGGCACCGGGGCGACCGACGTGATCGTGATCCTGGGCAAGGACCTCGCCCACTGACCTGCAGGGGCCGGTCGGCGACCTAGGCGGTCGCGACCCCTGCGCGCTCGAGTGCGACGCGGAGCACCGCGCGCGACATGGCGCTCAGCTCGGACAGCGGCCGGTTGCGGTGCGTGCGCCGCCCGAGGTCGACCTGGGCGATCGAGCCGGCCCCGTGCTTGTGCGCGACGTCGATGAGCAGCCCGAGCTCGGCGCCGTAGCCCGGCTCGATGCCGAGGGCGAGCACCGTCTCGCGCCGCACCGCGGTCTCGCCCGCGAGCGGCTGGAGGACGTCGGCGAGCTCGGGGAAGAGCAGGGACAGGATCGGCCGCGCGGCGAGCTGGGTGACCCGTCCGCCCCCGGTCGGCTGGCCGTCGAGGGGACGCTCGTAGAAGGGCTTCACGAGGTGCACCTCGGGGTCGAGCAGGAGGGGGCCGAGCAGCTGGGGGATCCAGGAGGGCTCGGTGTCGAGGACGTCGGCGTCCAAGAAGACCACGAGGTCGCCGGTGGCGACCAGGGCGCCCTCGGCCATCGCGCGGCCCTTGCCGACCGAGCGCGGGATCCGGTGGACCCTCGCGCCGGCCCGGCGGGCGACCCGGCCGGTCCCGTCGCGCGAGCCGTCGTCGACCACCAGGACCTCGTCGACGAGGCCCGACCCAGCGGTCAGGGCATGGGTGCCGGCGATGGTGGCGACGACGCTGGCGACGGTCGTGACCTCGTCCCTGGCGGGGATGACGACGGTCACCCGCTGGTCGCCCTTCAGGGCCAGGACGTCCTCGGTCGTGAAGGAGCGCGCCGGCCACAGGCGGGCGCCACTCGCACGGGCTCTCGTTCGGGATCGGGTTCTCGTTGGCACCGCTGCGACATCCACTGGCATGGTCTAGCGCCCGGCGGCGACGTCGCGCCCCGGCCATTGGCACTCCTCGGACCTGTCTGCTAGCAGTCCCGTGCCGAGACTGCTAGTCTCGAGGAAGCACCAGTTGACGCACCACGTCCAGGAGGAAAGCACCGTGTCGAAGTTGATCTCGTTCGACGAGCAGGCCCGTCGGTCGCTCGAAGCCGGCATGAACAAGCTGGCGGACGCCGTCCGCGTGACGCTCGGTCCGAAGGGCCGCAACGTCGTCTTGGACAAGAAGTGGGGCGCCCCCACCATCACCAACGACGGCGTCTCGATCGCCAAGGAGATCGAGCTCGAGGACCCGTTCGAGCGGATCGGGGCCGAGCTCGTCAAAGAGGTCGCGAAGAAGACCGACGACGTCGCCGGCGACGGCACGACGACGGCCACCGTCCTCGCCTGGGCGATGGTCCGAGAGGGCCTGCGCAACGTCGCGGCCGGCGCGAACCCGATGTCGCTCAAGAAGGGCATCGAGGCGGGCGTCGAGACGGCCGTGAGCTCGCTGCACGCCATCTCGAAGGAGGCGAACACCAAAGAGCAGATCGCCCAGGTGGCGTCGATCTCCGCGGCGGACACCGAGATCGGCCAGATGATCTCCGAGGCGATCGACAAGGTCGGCAAGGACGGGGTCATCACCGTCGAGGAGTCCCAGACCTTCGGGATGGACATGGACCTCGTCGAGGGCATGCGCTTCGACAAGGGCTACATCTCCCCGTACTTCGTGACCGACCCCGAGCGCATGGAGGCGGTCCTCGAGGACCCGTACCTACTGTTCGTGGGCTCGAAGATCTCCGCGGTCCGCGACCTGCTCCCGGTCCTCGAAAAGGTGATGCAGGGCGGGCGGCCGCTCGTGATCATCGCCGAGGACGTCGAGGGCGAGGCTCTCGCCACGCTCGTCGTGAACAAGATCCGGGGCACCTTCAAGTCCGCGGCCGTCAAGGCCCCGGGCTTCGGCGAGCGCCGCAAGGCGATGCTCCAGGACATGGCCATCCTCACCGGCGGCCAGGTCGTCACCGAGGAGGTCGGGCTCAAGCTCGAGAACGTGGGCATCGACCTGCTCGGCCGCGCACGCAAGGTGGTCGTCACCAAGGACGAGACGACGATCGTCGAGGGGTCCGGTGACGAGGCCGACATCAAGGGCCGGATCAACCAGATCAAGACCGAGATCGAGAACACCGACTCGGACTACGACCGAGAGAAGCTCCAGGAGCGCTTGGCCAAGCTGTCCGGCGGCGTCGCGGTGATCAAGGTCGGCGCGGCCACCGAGGTGGAGCTGAAGGAGAAGAAGCACCGCATCGAAGACGCGGTCTCGACGACCAAGGCGGCCATCGAGGAGGGCGTGGTGCCCGGCGGCGGCGTGGCCCTGCTGCGCAGCCAGATCGCGATCCTCGAGACGGCCGACAAGCTCGAGGGCGACGAGGCCACGGGTGCACGCATCGTGGCCCGTGCCGTCGAGGAGCCGCTCAAGCAGATCGCGGTCAACGCGGGGCTCGAAGGCGGCGTCGTGGTCGAGAAGGTCCGGGGCCTCAAGACGGCGACCCACGGGCTCAACGCCGCGACCGGCGACTACGAGGACCTCATCAAGGCCGGCGTCATCGATGCGGCGAAGGTCACCCGCTCGGCCCTCCAGAACGCGGCGTCCATCGCGGCGCTGTTCCTCACGACCGAGGCGGTCATCGTGGACAAGCCCGAGGAGAAGGCGCCCGCGATGCCCGGCGGCGGGATGGACGACTTCTAGGAGCTCGACTCGCGGGCACGCCCGCCGAGGAGACGCCGACACGACGGCGGGCACCCAGGTGCCCGCCGTCGGTCACGTCACGGGGTGGCGCGGCTCCGTCGCCGAGGCGGGACGGGGGGACTGCGCGCGCCTCTCGAGGTCCGCGTCCGACAGCCCCACGCGCTTCAAGAGGAGCGTGGGCGGCGGGGAGGGTCGGCCGCTCAGCGCGGGAGGAAGTCGACGAGCAGCTCGCTCACCCGGTCCGGCGCCTCGAGCTGCAGCCAGTGCCCCGGTCCCTCCAGGCGCTCGTAGCGGAACCCGCCCGTGACGCTGGCGGCCGAGTCGGTCATCTGGGTCTCGGTGAGCGCCGGGTCGCCGGTGCTCCAGATACCCATCGTCGGGGCGGCGACCGTCGGCAGCTCGCCGCTGCCCTGGACCCAGACGGTCGCCGGGACGTTCGCGCGGTAGTAGTTGAGCGCGGGGGTGAGCGCCCCGGTGGCCTCGAGCTCTTTGGTCACGGCGTCGGCGTCGGGGTGGCGGGCCCAGTCGCGGAAGTTCGCCCAGTCGTCGTCACGGAGCCACTGCTCGGCGAGCCCCTCGTACTGGAAGAGCAGCATGTACCAGGACTTCTCGCGCTGCTCGAAGGTTCGCAGGAACGTGGAGGGGTGGCCGACCGAGAGGACGGCAAGGTGCTCGACGCGGTCGGGCGCGAACATCGCGAGCGCCCAGGCGACCGCCGCGCCCCAGTCGTGCCCGACGACGTGCACGCGGTCGAGGCCGGCGTCGTCAAGGACGGCGAGGACGTCGCCCGCGAGCAACAGCAGGTTGTACGCCTCGACGCCCTCGGGCTTGTCCGAGCGACCGAAGCCCCGCAGGTCCGGGACGACGGCCTGGTAGCCCGCGCGGGCGAGCGCGTCCACCTGGTGGCGCCACAGGGCACCCGTGTCGGGGAACCCGTGCAGGAAGAGCACGGGACGGCCCTCGCCGGTCACCTCGTAGTGGATGCCGACGCCGTCGTTTATCGCTCGTGCCACGGTGCCTCCCTGGGCGGTTCGGTGGATAGGTCTCGGCTCAGGGGTTCGCGAGGGCGACGAGCGCCTCTCGGTCCGGGGCGGGGACCGGGTCGTCACGCCAGCCTGACCCGAGCTCGAGGATCCGCTCGGCGACCGCGCGATCGGCAAGCGCGTCGTCGAGGGGCTCGATGACGAGGCGCGCGCGGACCCCGAGGCGCAGCAGGTCCGGGTCCTTCGCCGACGCGCTCGAGAGCGCCTGCTCGAGCTCGTAGCGCTCGTCGCCGGGGAGGTAGGGCTCGCCGCGGATGCCGGCCTCGACCTCGGCGAGCCGGTGGGCGTCCTCGAAGCGCGTCCAGCGGAACCAGGGGAGGACCTCGTCGTCGGTCGCGGCGTGGAACGCGGCGGCGAAGTCCGCGTAGTCGCCCAGACCCGGGGCTCGGAGGGCCTCGCGCAGCACCGTCCCGTGGAGCATGCCGATCGAGGCCCCCCGGCCGAGGGACGGGTTGGTGCAGGCCCATGCGTCGCCGACCGCGACCACCCCGGTCGCGACGGGGGCGTCGTCGACCACGTAGTCGCGCGAGCGGTCCTCGAGCTTCGAGATCGTGGTCACGCGATCGTCGATCGGCTCGCCGTCCAGCCAGTGCGCGACGAGCGGGAGCGCGCGGAGCACCTGCTCCCAGCGGTCCGCGTCGCGCAGCCCGAGGAGTGCCTTGTCCCGTGCGCTCGTGATGAGCCCGACGCTCCACGTGCCGTTGTCGGCCGGGAGCGAGAGCGTCGAGATCGTCCCGAAGTGCATGAGCCCGGGCCCGAACGCGAAGGGTCTCGAGCCGTCCGTGGAGCGATAGTGCCGCGCGAAGTACATGAACCCCGAGTCATCGAGCTGCTCGTGGGGTGGCCGGGCGCCGACGTCCTCGAGGAGGCGGGGCAGTGTGGAGCGCCGTCCCATGACGTCGACGACGAGATCGCCGCGGACCTCGCCCGACGTCGTTCGGACGCCGACGACGTGGGGCGTGCCGGCACGTACCGACGCCCCGGTGACCAGGCCCTCCACCGTGACGCCCCGGCGCACCTCGAGCCTGGGCGTGGACGCCGCCGCCTCGCTCACGGCCTGCTCGATCACGGGGCGCCGCCCGGTGAGGACCTCGAAGTCCTCGTCGCCCGCGCGCGCAGGCCCGCGGACCGACTCTGGGATGTCGAGGATGGGGTTGAACCGCAGCCCGCCCGCCTTTTCGATCGACGCGGCGACGCTCGGGAGCTCCGCGTCCACGATCGCGCGGTAGCGCGAGAGGAACATGTGCGGGAGTCGGAACTGGTTGACGCCGCGCCGGTCCCAGTCGGTCCACGCGGCCTCGGGGGTCGCGCCCGGTTCGTCGGCGTCGCGCTCGAGCACCGTCACGTCGTGGCCGTCCTCGGCCAGGAGCATCGCCGTCCCGAGGCCGACGACCCCCGCGCCCAGCATCACGATCCTCGCCATCGTTCCTCCATCTGGTCGGCCGGAGGCTACCGGCGATCCGACCCCGACGCCGGTGCCGATCGTCGGGATCGGGCACGCAGACCCGGTGCGTAGCATTGCGAGGTGACCACCACCCCTGCACCGCTCCTCGCACAGGACGGCCTCTCGGTGGTGCACCTGTTCTGTCGCTCGGACCTCGACGTGGACGGCACGGGTGTCGCCGAGGCCATCGCGTCGGCGCGCGCGGGCGGCTGCCAGGTCGTGACGGTGGCCATCCTCGGGCACAAGGCGGACTGCTGCGTCATGGCGCTCGGCGCGGACGCCTGGGCGCTGCGCGAGCTGCAGTCCGAGTTGCGCCGCTGCGGCCTCGACGTCGTGGACAGCTACGTGTCGATGACCGAGGTCTCCGAGTACGCGAAGGGCATGCCGGCCGAGTTGCTCGAGGCGCGCCTGCACCCGGTCCTGCCGCCCGAGGGGCTTCGGGCCTTCTGCTTCTACCCGATGTCGAAGCGCCGGGGGGACACGCGTAACTGGTACGAGCTCGACTACGCACGCCGAGAGGAGCTCATGCGCTGCCACGGCAAGGTCGGCCGCGAGTTCAAGGGCCGCGTCCTCCAGGTCGTGACCGGCTCGACGGGCCTCGACGACTACGAGTGGGGCGTGACCCTGTTCGGCGCGCACCTCGACGACCTGAAGGACTGCGTCTACACGATGCGGTTCGACGAGGCGTCCGCCGCGTACGCAGAGTTCGGGCCGTTCTACGCGGGCATGGTCGCAGGGCTCGACGACGTGCTCGACCACGCGGTCCGCTGAGCGGCTCAGATAGGTTGCCCGAGATGGCCGACGTCTCCGAGCGCCTGCTCCGGCGCTGGGCCGAGGCGCTCTCGGGCATCGCTCGCACGGGGCTCGGGTTCACCGAGAGCGACTACGAGCGCGAGCGGTACGAGGAGATCCTGCGCATCGCCGCGGACATCCGGGTCTCCGCGGACGCCGCGGCGGGCACGGCCCTCGACGCCGACGGCCTCGTCGCCGAGTGGCTCTCCGAGATCGGCGAGGGCGTTGCGGGCTACGTCACGCCCAAGGTCGCCGTCGGCGCGGCGGTGAGCAACGACGAGGGCGAGCTCCTGCTCATCCAGCGGGCGGACTCGGGCGTGTGGCTGTACCCGACCGGGTGGTGTGACGTCGGGTACTCGGCCGCCGAGGTGGCGGTCAAAGAGGTCGAGGAGGAGACGGGCATCGAGGTCGAGCCGGTGCGGCTCATCGGGGTGCTGGACGGGCTGCGGCTCGGCATGTCGAGGATCCCGCTGTACTCGCTTCTCTTCCACTGCCGCGCGGTCGGGGGCACGCTGCGGGCGCACCCCCTCGAGTGCACCGACGTGGGCTGGTTCACCGAGTCGACGCTGCCCGCGCCCCTCGTGGGCTACGAGCGCTGGGGGGAGCCGGTGTTCGCCGCCCTTCGCGGCGAGGTGCGCGACGTGTACTACGACGTGCTGCGTCGCCCTGTGTGGCGGGGCGAGCAGTGACGATCCGCGTCGAGCGTGCCGTCGTCGCCGACGCCGAGGTGGTCGCGGCGGTCCGCCGCCTCCTGCCCCAGCTGACCGAGACGGCCCCGGAGCCCGAGGCGAACGACCTCGAGACGGTCGTCACCTCGCCTGCCACCACGCTCCTCGTCGCCCGCGACGACGACGGGCCGATCGTGGGCATGCTCACCCTGGCGCTCTTCCGGCTGCCGAGCGGCGTGCGTGCCTGGATCGAGGACGTCGTCGTGGACGCCTCGGCGCGACGCCTCGGTGCCGGCCGCGCGCTCGTCGAGGTGGCGCTCGAGCTCGCCGCCGATGCCGGGGCGACGAAGGTCGACCTCACCTCGCGGCCGTCGCGCGACTCTGCACGCCGCCTCTACGAGACGATGGGCTTCGAGGAGCGCACGACGACCGTGTTCCGAAGGCCGCTGCCGCCCTCGCGCTGAGGCCGCGAGGAACGTAGCGTCGTCGTCGGGGCGCGTCCGTGGCCGTACGGGCCAATAGCGTCGGCGCGATGGAGGTCCATCGCTGCGAGGGCGCGGCTCAGTTCCTGGACGCGACGCTTGCCTACCGGGGAGACCAGCCGCTGCGCACGAACGTGCTCGGCTCGGTCGCCGCGACGGCCGCGAGCGGGGGCTACACCGAGCAGTTCTGGTGGGTCGTCCATGACGCCGACGGCCGTGTCGTCGGCGCCGCGATGCGCACCGCGCCCTACGCGCTGTCCCTCGGGCCGATGCCCGTCCCTGCGGCGGTCGCCGTCGCCGCAGCCGTCGCTGCCGCCGACGACGAGGTCCCGGCGGTCGCGGGCTTCGCGCCGTGCACCGACGCGTTCCTCGCGGCCTACGCCGAGGCGGGGACCCCGGGCGGGCGCCGCGCCGTGGTCACGAGCCACCGCCAGGTGCTCTACACCGCCACCGCGGTGCGCCCGCCAGAGGTCCCCGGCGCGGTGCGCGTGGCGACCACCGACGAGGCCGCGCTCGCCCAGCAGTGGTACCTCGACTTCACCGAGGAGATCGACGGCGCGCGGCTCCCCCCGAGCGACCAGGAGCGCGAGATCGTGCTGGGCACGCTCCGCGAGGGCCGGCTGCGCTGGTGGTGGGACGCCGGGGAGGCCGTCTCGATGGCGGCGCACGCCGTGCCCGTCGAGACCCCCGGGGCGACGGTCACGAGGATCGGCCCGGTCTACACGCCGCCGTCGCGGCGCCGCCACGGGCACGCCGCCGCGCTCACGGGGCAGCTCACCGAGCTCCTGCTCGCGCGGGGCTCGCTCGCGATGCTCTACGCCGACGCGGCGAACGCCACGAGTCGGGGCGTCTACGAGCGCCTCGGCTACGTCGCGGTCGACGAGCTCGTCCGAGCGACGCTCGCACCGCTCTGACGGGCAAGGGTCCGGTAGCCTCGCGGCCCCTATGGTCGACGCACCACCCGACGCCAACCACGACCACTGGGAGAAGCTCGCGCGCTTCCACGGCACCGGCGACGACGACTACTACGACCTCGACCTGTTGCGGGCCGGCGGCTCCCTCATGGGCGAAGAGGAGCTGGAGGCGATCGCGGCGGCGACGAGCGGTCGTGGGCTCGCGGGCGCGGCGGTGCTGCACCTGCAGTGCCACATCGGGTGCGACTCGATCTCGATGGCGAGGGAGGGCGCGACCGTCACGGCCGTCGACTTCTCGCGCTCCGCCCTCGACCGGCTCGAGGTGCTCGCCAAGGAGTGCGGCGTCGCGATCGCCACCGTCGAGGCCGACGCCACGCAGCTCCCCCTCGAGCTCGCCGGTCGGTTCGACTACGTCTACGCCTCGATCGGCGTCCTCTGCTGGATCGACGACCTCGACGCGTGGATGGCCGGGGTCGCGCGCTCGCTGCGAGAGGGCGGTGCGCTCATCCTCGTCGAGCTCCACCCCCTCGTGACCATGGTCGAGTCCCTGGACCCCCTCGTCGTGGACTTCCCGTACGCGTTCGACGGTCCTCGGGTCTACACGGGGACGGGGACCTACGCGAACCGTGACGCCGACATCGAGTGGACGACGGTCCAGTACGCGCACAGCATCGGCGAGGTGGTGACCGCCGCCGTGCGTGTCGGACTGCGCTGCGAGCTCCTCGTCGAGCACACCTCGGGGACGTTCAACATGGGCCAGTTCGAAGAGCCCGAGGACGACGGCCGCTACCGGCTCCGGCTCGGCGAGGGCGCGGCACGGGAGGGCGGCCGCGAGCCCGCCTGCCCGATGCCCGTGCTCTTCACGCTCATCGCGAGGGCCGACCGCGACGCCGCGCGGTGACGTGCGCAGCGAGGTTCGCCGGCTCGGTGGCGACGAGTGGGTCCTCCTGCGCGCCGTGCGGCTCGCCGCCCTCGCCGACGCCCCGTACGCGTTCAACGCCGTGCACGCCGACGAGCTGGCCCACGACGAGGCGACGTGGCGGAGGCGGCTCGCCGAGCAGGCGTGGTTCGTTGCGCTCGACGGCGCCCGGCCCGTCGGGGTCGCCTCGGGCGGCCAGCTGCGCGAGCCGGACCCCGCGGTGCGCACGCTGCGCTCGATGTGGGTCGACCCCGAGCACCGGGGCCATCGCGTCGCTGACGCTCTCGTGGGAGCGGTCGAGGCGTGGGCACGCGAGGACGGCGCGGCCCGGCTCACGCTGTGGGCGCTCGACGCGTCGACGCGCGCCCAGTCGTTCTACCGGCGCGCGGGGTTCGCGGTCGTCGTGGTCGACGATCTCGCGAGCACGCACCCCGCGATGACGCGCTACGACCTGGCGCTCTGAGCGGCCGCCCCGACGCGGGTCCTTGCGCCCGCGAGCAGGTCGGCCGGGCTCGCGGACGGCGCTGTGTGCAGCCCGCGCAGCAGGGCCAGCACGTCGGCGGCGTAGCCCGCGGCGTCGTGGTGCTCGTGGACGAGCGCGCTGCCACGCGCGGCGATCGCCGCCAGCGCGTCAGGCGGCATCGTGAGCGCCCGCTCGAGCGCCTCGATCGCACTCCCGAGGTCGTTCGCGTCGAAGAGCAGCCCTGTCTCGCCGTCGGTGAGCAGCTCGCCGAGGCCGAAGACGGCGGTCGCCACCACGGGCAGCCCGAGGCACATCGCGTCGAGGACGCTGCGGGGGAGCGACTCCACGTCGGAGCCGCACACGAGCGCGTCGGCGGCGCGGTACCAGGTCGCCACGTCGGGCGTGACCGACTCGACGCGCACGCGGTCCGTGAGGCCGGCACGCCCGACGAATGTGCGCAGGGCGGCCGAGTAGGCGGTGTCGAGGTCCCCGACGAAGGCCATCGTCACACCGGGGTGGCGCGCCGCGACGTCGGCGAAGGCCTCGGCGACGAGCGTCTGGCCCTTGCGCGGCTCGATCGTGCCGACCGCGAGGAGGATTCGGCCCTCCTCGGGGAGGCCGAGGGTGCGTCGAGCGTCGGTGCGCGACGTCGACGCGGCGAAGCGGTCGAGCGCCGCGGTGTCGATGCCGTAGGGAACGAACGCGGTGCGGCCGTGCGCACGGTTCTCGTAGAGGCTCCTCGTCGCCGCCGACTCGAAGATGACGGCGCCAGCACGGGCGAGCGCGCTCGACGCGGTGGCACGGACGCGCGGGTCGATCGCGACGCCCGGGTGGTCGAAGGCCCAGATCAGCGACTCGGGCCAGCTCTCGTGCACCGCCCAGACGACGGGGAGGCCGCGGCGCTCGGCGAGGTCGGCGCCAGGGAACGCGCGGAACGTGTTGACCAGTGCGACGGAGTGCGCAGGGCGAAGCCACGCGTCGAGCTCGGCGAGGCGGCCCTCGTAGGCGACCGCATCGTCCACCGGGAGCGGTGAGCTCACGTGGACCTCGATGCCGAGGCGTTCGAGCTCTCCCGCGAGCGGGCCCGCGCCGAACGCGACGAGCGAGCAGGGGAAGTCGCGCCCCGCGCCGATGCGGGCCAGCGCCTCGTGGAGCCAGAGCTGCGCCCCGCCGAAGCCCAGGTCGTGGGTCACGACGAGCAGGTCGAACGCACCGCGGGCGGCGCTCGGCGTCGGGGAGGGCTCCAGCGTCGACGGTCGTACAGGCTGGGTCCTCGCCGGCGTGACCGTGACGTCGACGGCGAACTCGGCCGTCGTCCCGTCGAGCGCGACGGGTGTGGCGACGATCGTCGCCGCCGTCGCCGTCCCGAGCACGCTCAGGTCGACGACCTGCTCGAACCCGCAGAGGGGTGCGTCGAAGGCTGGGTCGGCCGCCGCGACGTCCGCGCGGTCGATGCCGAGACGGGCGCGGCCGAGCGCGACGCCGTTCGCCGTCAGCGCGACGTGACCGATCGGCGAGGACGTGCACCGAGACCAGCCACGCACGAGCACCGCGCCCAGCTCGACCGACGCCCCGTGGGCGGGCACGTCGAGGCGGCCGCGGACCTCGTCGGGCGCGGGGATCGGCGCGCCGTCCTCGAAGAACGTCGGCTCGCCCAGCACGGCGACGGTGATCGGGTCGAGCCGCACCCCGGGGTGGTCGACGCCAGGGTAGACCGTTGCGCGCAGCTCGACGGTCGGCGAGTGGATCGCGCGCAGGTCGATCGCCGCGGCCCAACCCGTCGCGGCGTAGCGGTCGTCACCGCGCTCCTCGGCGATGTCGATCCGTGGTCGTCCGCCCATCCTCGCTCCTCCGACGACCTGCCCGTCCACCTCGATCGCGACGGCGGCGACGGGTCGAACGTCCCATGCGTGCCAGCCCGCGACCTCGGTCAGTCGCTCGACCTCGCCACCGTCCACGGGGAACTCGATGAAGCCCTCGAGCGGAGAGCCGTCGACGTTCGGCGTGGCGAGCTCGCGGTTCCGTCGTCGTTGCCGTGTCGTGCTCGGCCGCTCGAGCCCTGGGGTCACCGCGCTCCCGCGCGGGCGGGTTCAGGCTCCCTCGGCCCGGACCGCACCTCGCGCCACGCGTCGGCGACGCCGTCGAGCAGCGACCTCGGCCGCCACGGCACGAGGGCGGCGAGACGTGCCACGTCCAAGACGACGGCGGTGACGTCGGTGTCGCGGCGGGGCTCGAAGCGCAGCTCGATCCCCGAGCCAGTCACCTCCTCGACGATCGATCGGACGTCGAGGATCCGATGCCCAACGCCGGTGCCCACGTTCACGACCTCGGCCCCTGCGCCCGGAGCCTGGAGGGCGACGAGGGCCGCGGCGACGTCGCGCACGTCGACGTAGTCGCGCACCGCGTCACCGTCGCCGAAGACCGTGACCGGCGCGCCGGTCCTCGCGGCGAGCAGCATTGCCGCGACGATCCCCTGGCCGGTGCGCGGCCGCTGGCGCGGGCCGTAGGCGTTGCCGACGCGCAGGATCCTCGCCCGCAGCCCGTCCTCGTGCGCCGCGGCGAGAATGCAGCGTTCGGCCGCGAGCTTCGCGACGCCGTAGGGGGAGCGCGGGTGGCACTCGGTGGTCTCGCTCACCGGGAGGGAGGGGGCGTCGCCGTAGATCGCGCCCCCCGACGACAGGTACGTGAGGGCCACGCCCGGTCGGTGGCGCAACTCAGCGAGCAGGTTCGTGAGGACGGGGAGCTCGGCGTCGAGCTGTGCACGCGGCGCTGCGGCAGACGCGGCGGGGTGCGGCGCGGCGAGGGTGACGACCACGTGGGTGGCGCCGTCGAGCGCAGCGCGCAGCGATGACGGGGTGGTGGCGTCGCCGAGGACGAGACGGGCCCCGTCGAGGAGCTGCGTCGTCCGCGCGTCGGGACGGTGCCGGGCGAGCGCGGTGACGTCGAGCCCCTCCTCGCGGCACCGGCGGGCGATGGCGGCACCCAGCAGGCCTGTTCCACCCAGGATCGCGACCCTGGGAACCACGCGGCGGTCGCGCCGACCGAGCCGACCGCGGAGGTGCCCGATCGTCGCACCGAAGTGCTCCGACACGGGGTCGAGGCTACTCGGGAGGGATCGAGAATCGGTGGGACACTTCGTGCGTGGCACGCCTCGAGCGACTCGACGTTGCCGACTGGGAGCGCCTGCGCCGCGTCCGGCTGCGCGCGCTTGCCGACGCCCCGGACGCGTTCGGCTCGATCGCCGCGGTCGAGCGGGACCAAGGCGCAGGAGCGTGGCGACGGCTCGCAGGGCTCGGCCCATGGTGGATCGTCGTCGACCTCGACGGCGACGTCGGGCTCGTGGCCGGCGGGCACCGCGAGGGCCACCCGTCGTCACGCTGGGTGTACTCGATGTGGCTGGACCCCGCCTCCCGCGGCCGAGGCATGGCCGAGGACCTGCTCGACGCCGTCGTCGACTGGGCGCGAGACGAGGGCGCGACGACGCTCGGGCTCGACGTGACCGACCGCGTGCCGCGCGCACGCCGCTGCTACGAGCGGTACGGGTTCGTCGCGACCGGGGCCGTCGTGCCGCTCCCGCGTGACCCGACGATCCAGCTCGCCGAGATGGCGATCGACATCACGGCGACGCCTCCGCGCGACCGCGACGCCACGTGACGAGCAGCATGGCTCGGGTCGCGGTCTATCGTCGCCTCGGGAGGTGCAGATGACACCCGATGCAGGACTGCGTTCGATCACGTTGCACGACGGGCGGACGCTCGAGTACGTGGAGGGAGGTGCCGAACAGGGGCCGCTCGTCGTGTTCCACCACGGCTCGCCCGGCGCCGCGTTCGCAGCCCCGCCGCTCCTCGAGGCCGCACAGGCGAGAGGGATGCGCGTGGTCGCAGCGTCCCGCGCGGGCTACGGAGGTTCCTCGCGCGACGAGGGCCGGGCCGTCCTCGCGGCAGCGAGCGACACGGCAGCGCTCATCGATGCCGTCGGCGCGGAGCGATTTGCGACCGCCGGCTGGTCCGGCGGTGGCCCGCACGCCCTCGCGTGCGCTGCGGCACTCCCGGGTCGATGCGTCGCGGCGCTCTCCGTGGCCGGTGTCGCCCCGTACCTGCCCGCCGAGTTCGACTGGACCGAGGGCATGGGCCCCGAGAACGTCGCGGAGTTCCGCCTGGGCCTCGAAGCAGGGCCCGCCTACGACGAGATGCTCGACGGCTACCGCGAGGTGCTCCTCGCGCTGCGCCCCGAGGACGTGGGTTCGGCGCACGACCTGTTCGGCGAGCTCGTGAGCGACGTGGACGAGCGGGCCTCGACGCCCGAGAGCGTGGCGTTCATCCTCGGCAACCTGGCGCACGGGCTCGCGCCGGGCGTCGGCGGGTGGCGGGACGATGACCAGGCCTTCCTGCGGGACTGGGGGATCGACCTCGGCGCGATGACGACACCCGTCGGGGTGTGGTTCGGGGACCAGGATCTGATGGTCCCCGCCCGGCACGGCGTGTGGCTCGCCGAGCACGTCAAGGGCGCCCGTGCGACGCGGTTCGCCGACGAGGGGCACCTCTCGATCGTGGCGGGGCGGTTCCCCGACATGCTCGACGAGCTGGTGGCGCTCGCGGGGGGCACCTGGTGAGGACGGGCAACCTCTACGGGGCCGACGCGACGTTCCTCGGCGTGCCCGCGGCGGACCTCGACGTGCGGGCGAGCTGGGACGAGGCGGCAGCCGTCATCATCGGCGCGCCCTTCGACGGCGGGACGTCGCACCGTGCGGGCTGCCGGTTCGGCCCACTCGCGATCCGCACGACCGACTACCTCCCCCACGACGGGATGCGGCCGCACCTCGCCTTGGGCGTCGACCCCCTCGTCGAGCTCGGCGTCGTCGACGTCGGTGACGTCGAGATGCCCCCCGGCGACATCGAGCGGTCGATCCGACTCCTCGAGGAGGCCGTGGCCATGGTGGCGTCGACGGGGACGATCCCGGTGATCCTGGGGGGCGACCACACGATCGCGCTCCCCGACGTGACCGGGGTCGCGCGCCACGTCGGCTTCGGCAACGTGAGCGTGCTGCACTTCGACGCGCACGCCGACACCGGGGACACCCAGCTCGGCTCGCTCTATGGGCATGGTACGCCGATGCGCCGGCTCATCGAGTCGGGCGCCTGTCGTGGCGACCGCTTCTTCCAGATCGGCCTGCGGGGGTACTGGCCCGAGCCCGAGACGCTCGCGTGGATGGCCGACCAGCAGATGCGCAGCTTCGAGATGACCGAGGTCACCCAGCGAGGCCTCGACGCGGTGCTCGACGAGGCCTTTGCACTCGCCATGGATGACTGCGATGCGGTCTTCGTCTCAGTCGACGTCGACGTCGTCGACCCCGGGGCGGCCCCGGGGACCGGCACCCCGGAACCGGGCGGCCTCTCTGCGCGCCAGCTCCTCGACGCGGTCCGGCGGATCGGGATGGAGCTCCCCGTCATCGGGCTCGACGTCGTCGAGGTCTCCCCGCCCTACGACACCGCGGAGATCACCGCCTACCTCGCGAACCGGATCGTCCTCGAGGCCCTCGCGGGCATCGCGTGGCGCCGACGCGAAGGACGCGGGCTCCCGCAGCGCGATCCAGCCTCGCCGCTGCTCGAGGGCCGCGGGCGCGGTCCCGAGGTCGGCGCGTCCTGAGCGCGCCGAGCCGCCGCAGAGAAGCCCGGCACCGCGGCGCCTCGACCGCGCACCCTCAGCGCATCGACTCGAGGACCTCGGTCACCATCTCCATCGTCGTGTCGGGATGCAGGAAGGCCAAGCGAGCCACGGTCTCGCCCTCCCACTTCGTCGGCGTGACGAGCGCGATCTGGTCGGCGAGCAGCTGGCGCGACCACCGGTGGTAGTCGTCGGGTCCCCACCCGAGGCGGCGGTAGAGCACGATGGAGAGCACTGGCGCACGGCAGAGCTCGACGTAGTCGAACCCGCTGATGAGCGCGGCGGTCTCCTCGGCGTTGGTGATCGCGCGGTCGATCGCGTCGGCGTAGAGGTCCGTCCCGTGCACGGCCAGCGAGAACCACATCGGCAACCCACGCGCCCGTCGAGAGAGGTGGACCGCGTAGTCAGAGGGGTTCCACTCCACGTCGCCCTCGTCGTCGTGCACGTGCAGGACGTCGAGGTAGCTCGCGTGCTGAGTGTGGGTGGCACGGGCGAGCCGCGGCTCGCGATAGATGAGCGCGCAGCAGTCGAGCGGCGCGAACAGCCACTTGTGCGGATCCACGATGAACGAGTCGGCGTGGCGGAGGCCCCCGAACAGGTCGCGACGCGAGCGGCCGAGCATCGCCGCACCGCCGTAGGCGGCGTCGACGTGGTACCACAGCCCGCGGTCCCGAGCGAGCTGGCCGATGCCTTCGAGCTCGTCCACGATGCCCGCGTTGGTCGTGCCGGCGGTCGCGACGACGGCGACGATCGACTCGGGGTGCGCGTCGGCATCGAGCGCGGCGCGGAGCGCGTCGGCGGTCAGCAGGTGGTCGGGCGACGGGACGACGAAGGGGTCCATCCCGAGCAGGTGCAGCGCCGAGCCGATCGAGGAGTGCGCCTCCTGGCTGATCGCACAGCGCAGGTGTCGGCTGTCCACGTCGCGGCGACGTCGACGTCCCTCGTCGCGGGCGACGGCGAGCGCCGAGAGGTTGCCGAGCGAGCCCCCTGACACGAACGTGCCACCGGAGGTCGCGGGCATGCCGGCGCGCTCGGCGAGGAAGGCGAGCAGCTGGTTCTCGGCGACCACGGCACCCGCGGACTCCATGAAGCTGGTGCCGTTGAGCGACGAGCACGAGACGATCATGTCGAAGAGCAGCGACGACTTGGTCGGCGCGTTCGGGATGAAGGCGAGGAACCGGGGGCTGTCGATCGAGATGATGGCCGTCGCGAGCTGGGTGGCGAAGAGGTCGAGCACCTCGGCGGGGTCGTTGCCGTGCTCGCTGATGATGCCCTCGATGAGCGCCGCGGGGTCCTGGCCGATGCCCCCGTAGTCGAGCGGCACTGGGTCGAGCGCCAGTCGGTTGCGGCAGTACTCGAAGATGGCGTCGCCCAGCTTTGGGTCGTACGTGAACATCGGGTGCCCCACGGAGTCCTCCTCGAGGCGCCCACGCCCCCTGTCGCGATCGGTCGTACGCTCGCTGCGTGGAAACCTCGTCCGATGTCGTCCATCGGGGGATCCGAGAGCGTGCGGCGACCATCGTAGGCAACGCCGGCGAGGTGCCGCTCGCACTGTGGACCTCCGAGGACGTGGCGGCGACCGGGCTGGTGCTCGTGGGGCACGGCGGGAGCGGGCACAAGCGTGAGGACTACGTGGTCGCCCTGGCCCGACGCCTCGTGCGCACGACCGGTGCGGCGGTCGCCTCCATCGACGGCCCCGTGCACGGCGGGCGCCGCGGCACCCGAACGATGGACCCGACGGTCGTCCTCATGGAGTTCGCACAGGCCTGGACGAGCGACGAGGGGCTCACCGATCGCGCGGTCGCCGACTGGCGCGCTGCGCTCGATGCGCTCGAGGAGGACGCGGGGCTGGGCGGAGTCCCCGTCGGCTACTGGGGGCTCTCGATGGGCACACTGCTCGGCCTCCCATTCGTCGCCGCGGACGCGCGGGTGCGTGCGTGCGTGCTCGGGCTCGCGGGGCGCACGGGACCGACGGCCGCCCGGCTGCGCGACGACGCGGCGCGGATCGTCGTGCCGACCCTGTTCTTGGTGCAGCTGGACGACGAGCTGTTCTCGACGGCGTCGTCGCTGGAGCTGTTCGGCGACCTCGCGAGCCCGTACAAGCGCCTCTTTGCCGCACCCGGGCGGCACCGTGACGTCCCAACCGACGCGTTCTGGCTGACGGTCGACTTCCTCGCATCGCACCTCGAGCTCGTCGCCTCTCCCACCGAGCTCGTGGAGGAGCCCGGCGCGTGACGCCAGAGCGCGAGCGACGGCGCGACGCGGTGCCCGACGCGGTGCTCGGCGAGCAGGTCGCCTACTACCGGGCGCGCGCACTCGAGTATGACGACTGGTTCAACCGCCGGGGCCGTTACGACCGCGGCGAGGCAGCGACGACGGCGTGGAACCGGGAGCTCGACGAGGTGCGCGCGATGCTGTCGGGCGTAGGCCTGGCCGGCCTCGACGTCTGCGAGCTCGCACCCGGGACGGGGCTGTGGACCGAGGCGGTGCTCGCCGAGGGCGCGTCGTCGGTGACCGCGGTCGACGCGGCACCTGAGATGCTCGCCTCGCTTGAGGAGCGCTGCGGTGGCCCGAGGCTCACGACCGTCCTCGCGGACCTCTTCTCTTGGACGCCGCCGCGCCGCTACGACGCGGTCGTCTCGTGCTTCTTCCTGAGCCACGTGCCCGACGAGCGGCTCGACGTCGTGCTCGCGCTCGTCGCGTCATCGGTCGCACGAGACGGCGCCGTGTTCCTCCTCGACTCGGTGCGAGAGGCGACCTCGACGGCGCGCGACCACGTCCTCGAAGAGGAGGGTCGCCAGACGATGCAGCGCCGGCTCGACGACGGGCGCACCTATGAGATCGTCAAGGTCTTCCGTGACGACGAGGAGCTCGGCGCCGCGTGCGCCCGCGCGGGCCTCGACGTCGAGGTGCGCCGCACGCCGACGTACTTCCAGGTCGCAACGCGTCGTCTCGGGTAATCCGACCGCGTCGACGCGCGGTTCACACGCGTCGATGACGAACGGCGCACGAGATGCACAACGACCGCACAACACGTGGTCAAAGTGTTGTGAATTTGGCCTAGTAGAAGGTTCTTGCACGTACGGTTCCTCCAGCCCGTATGGGCGAGGTCCGCGGACCGACGGACGAGAGGAACGTGTACGTGCCACGCAAGTCGAGAAAGCTCATCGTGGTCGTCGCCATCGTCGGCGGCGTCGCCGCCGCCGGGGTGGCGTACGCCTACTTCACCAACAAGGGACAGGGGACCGCGTCGGCGACGACCGGCTCCGCGTCGCCGTTCACCGTCGCCTCGACGGCCGACACCGCCGGGGACCTCGTGCCCGTCTCGACGATCGGGACCGGCACCAAGGACACGATCAGCTACACCGTGACGAACCCCAGCGGCGGCACCGAGCGGCTGAACACAGTCGTCATCTCCGTTGGCGGGTCGACGGGGGCGTCGCCGAGCGCCACCGAGACCAACTGGACGTCGACCTCGGGCTCGAACCCGGCATGCACGTCGGCGAGCTTCTCGGTCGGCGGCCAGGCAGTCGGCGACGGGGCGACGCCGGGCTCGGGCGCCTACACCATCAGCCCGGGCGTGACCCTCGCGCCTGGCGGGGTCTACAACGGGACCTTCACGCTCCAGATGATCGACAACGGCGCGAACCAGGACAGCTGCGAGGGCGTCACCGTCCCCCTGTTCCTCTCGGCCAGCTAGCGAGCCCCTGGCGGGTCGCGGCCCGTGCCCGCCGCGACCCGCGCCGGCGCGGCCGGGCGCAGCCCGCTTGACGACCCGAGGACCATCCGATGGCTCCAGCAACGAGTGCGGACGACGTGAGCGGCGCAGGGGTGCCCGGCGCCCGCCGCGCCCGACGCGGGCGGCACCGCCGCGGCCGCGCGGTCGGGCTGTTCTGCGTCGTTGCCGCACTCGCGCTCTCCGGGACGGCCTTCGCGTGGGTCACCACGTCGTCGAGCGGCACCGCCGACGCGTCCACGTCGACGATGAGCCCCGTCACGGTCGTCGCCCTTGGTGGTGCCGATGCGACCACCACTGACCTGCAGCCCGACGGCACCGCCGACGTGGTGCTGCGGATCCGCAACCCGAACCCCTATGCGGCGCGCCTCGTCGCCGTCGCCCCCAACGGGGCGGTGACCGCAGCCGGCGGCGTCGGCACCTGTACGACCACGGGCGTGGCACTCGTGGACCAGAGCGGGCTCGCCGTTGCGCTCCCGTCGGACACGACGACGCTCGTGGACCTGCCTGCCGCCGCCTCGATGAGCACGGCGTCGTCGTCGGGGTGCCAGGGTGCCACGTTCTCCATCCCCGTGGCGATCACGGTGCACACACCGTGAGCCGCGCACATGGTGTTCGACGCCTCGTGGTGCTGGCGGCGGTCATTGTCGGCGGCCTCGTCGCGAGTGCCGGCGTCGCGCTCGCGTACTTCACGTTCACCGACGCCTCCAACGCGGCGGGCGCCCGTGCGGCGGCCGCGACGCTCACCGCGCCGACGTCGCCCATCGCGACCGCGGACGGAGGTGGTGCGGTCACGATCGGCTGGAGCGTGCCCGCCGGCCAGCTCGCCGGCGCGCAGTACCAGGTGGTCCAGACGGGACCGGGCGCCCCGAGCACGGTCTGCACCGTCGTCCCGTCGGTGACGTCCTGCGACGACACCGGCCTCACGCCGGGCACGGCGTACACCTTCACCGTCGCCGCGGTCCTCGCGGCCTGGCAGTCCCCCGCGGTCGCAGCGACGGCCACGACGTCGACGCCCACCTTCGTGCTCACCGTGTCGCCCGGTCCCTACGCGGCCGGCACGCCGGCGACGGTGACCCAGATCGAGGCGATGCTGGGCGGGTCCCTCGACACGTCGGTCACCGGTCCGGTCCCGCTCACCTGGTCGGGGCTCGCGGCCAGCCCGACCGGCGTCGCTGCTACCTACCCGGCCCCGACGGCGAGCTTCGCCGGCGGCGTCGCGACGCCGGACGCGTCGTTCACGCCGGCCAGCGCGTCCGCCACGACGCTCACCGCCACCGACGCCGCGTCGACCTCGGTCACCGGGTCGGTCAGCTTCACCGTCGCGCCGGGCGCCGCGGCGGCGCTCGCCGTGACAACGCAGCCGGGCGGCGCGCTCGGCGGGACGGCCTTCAGCACTCAGCCCGTGCTCGACGTGCAGGACGCGGTCGGCAACCTCGTCACCACCGACGCCTCGACGGCAACGCTCGCGATCTCGCCAGGGACGCCGACGAGCGGCGGCCCTGGAGCGCTCTCTGGCTGCGGCGAGTCCGAGACGCTCGGGGTCATCGCCTTCCACGGCTGCACGATCACCACCCAGGGGTCGAACTACCGGCTGACCGCGTCCGACGGCGCGCTCGCCGCCGCGACGACCGCGACGTTCAGCGTGACGGTCGGTCCCGCGGTCCAGCTCGCGGTCGTGACGCAGCCTGGGGGTGCGACCGGCGGCGCGGCGATGACGACCCAGCCCGTCGTCGCCGTCGAGGACGCCGGTGGCAACGTGGTGACGACCGACGCATCCGCGGTCACGCTCGCGATCGCGCCGAGCACCCCTGCGACGGGTGGACCGGGGGTGCTCTCGGGCTGCAGCGGGACTGAGGTGCAAGGCATCGCCACCTTCTCGGGATGCGCGATCACGACGGCGGGCACGGGCTACCGGCTGATCGCCTCCGACGGCGCGCTCGCGCCCGCGACCAGCGCGCCGTTCAACGTCGTGGCCGGGCCCGCGACCCAGCTCGCCTTCACCGCGCAGCCCGGCGCGTCGACCAGCGGCACGGCCTTCAGCACCCAGCCCGTCGTCACCCTCCTCGACGCAGGCGGCAACGTGGCGGCGGGGAGCTCGGCGACAGTGACGCTCGCGATCGTGTCGGGCACCGGCACGCTCGCTTGCACGACCAACCCGGTGCCCACGACGGCGGGGGTCGCCACCTTCGCCGCGTGCAAGGTGACCCTGGGGACCGACGGGAGCTTCGCTGTGCGGGCGACGGCGACAGGGCTCACGGCGGCGACGAGCAGCACCTTCACCGTCTACGGCGCAGCGACGAAGCTCGTCTTTGCGACCCAGCCGACCAACTCGACCGGTGGCGTCGCCCTCAGCACCCAGCCCGTCGTTGCGGTCGAGGACGCCGCCGGCGACGTCGTGCCCTCGAGCACGGCATCGGTCACGCTCTCGATCTCCTCGGGCACCGGGACCCTCGCGTGCGCGACGAACCCACTGACGGCGAGCGCCGGCGTCGCGGCCTACTCGGGATGCGCGATCACCCTCGGCACCCAGGGGAGCTTCAAGCTGGCAGCGAGCGCACCGGGGCTCGCGGCCGCGACGAGCGGCACCTTCGCCGTGGCCGGACCAGCGACCAAGCTGGTGGTCACCACCCAGCCGACGGCCTCGACCGGCGGCGTCGCCCTGTCGAGCCAGCCGGTCGTCGCGGTCGAGGACTCCTCAGGCGACGTCGTCACCGCCGCGAGCGTGCCGGTGAGCCTCGCGATCGCGTCGGGCACCGGCTCGCTCGCCTGCACGACCAACCCGGTGACGCCGACCGCCGGCATCGCCACGTTCTCGGGCTGCACGATCACCCTCGGCACCCAGGGCGCCTTCACGCTGTCGGCGACGGCGTCCGGCGTGACATCGGCGACCACCTCGAGCTTCACGGTCGCAGGCACCGCGGCCAAGCTGGCGTTCAGCACCCAGCCGGGGAGCGGGACGGGCGGCGCGGTGCTGCCCGCCCAGCCGGTGGTGAAGGTCGAGGACTCCTCGGGCGACGTCGTCACGACGAGCACCGCGGCGGTCACGCTCTCGATCGCGACGGGCACGGGCACGCTGGCCTGCACGACGAACCCCGTCACGGCCGTCGCCGGCGCCGCGAGCTTCGCGGGCTGCAAGGTGACGCTCGGCACCCAAGGCAGCTTCTCGCTGTCGGCGACGTCGTCCGGCCTCACGTCGGCGACGAGCTCGGCGTTCACGGTCGCCGGGCCGGCGACCCAGCTCGTGTTCACGACCCAGCCCTCCAACGCGACGGGCGGCACCGCCTTTGCGACCCAGCCCGTGGTCAAGGTCGAGGACAGCTCGGGCGACGTGGTCACGACGAGCACCGCGGCGGTCACGCTCTCGATCGCGACGGGCACCGGCACGCTCGCCTGCACGACCAACCCGGTCACGGCCGCGGCCGGCGTCGCGAGCTTCGCGGGCTGCAAGGTGACGCTCGGCACCCAAGGCAGCTTCTCGCTGTCGGCGGCGTCGTCCGGCCTCACGACGGCGACGAGCTCGACGTTCGCGGTCGCCGGGCCGGCAACCCAGCTCGTGTTCACGACCCAGCCCTCCAACGCGACGGGCGGCACCGCTTTTGCGACCCAGCCCGTGGTCAAGGTCGAGGACAGCTCGGGCGACGTGGTCACGACGAGCACGGTGGCGGTCACGCTCTCGATCGCGACGGGCACCGGCACGCTCGCCTGCACGACGAACCCGGTCACGGCCGCGGCCGGCGTCGCGAGCTTCGCGGGCTGCAAGGTGACCCTCGGCACCGAGGGCGCCTTCACGCTGTCGGCGAGCGCCACCGGCCTCGCGACAGCGACGAGCACCAGCGTCACGGTGGCAGGCGCCGCGAGCCAGCTCGTGTTCACGACGCAGCCGTCCAACGCCACGGGCGGCACGGCACTTGCGACCCAACCGGTCGTCAAGGTCGAGGACGCCGCCGGCGACGTCGTGACCTCGAGCACGGCCTCGGTCTCCCTCGCGATCGCCTCGGGCACCGGCACGCTCGCCTGCACGGCGAACCCCGTGACCGCCGTCGCGGGCGTCGCCACCTTCGCGGGCTGCAAGGTGACCCTCGGCACCCAGGGCAGCTTCTCGCTGTCGGCGACGTCGTCGGGCCTGACGACCGCGACGAGCACGAGCTTCACGGTCGCCGGTGCGGCCGCGAAGCTCGTCTTCGGCGTGGAGCCCGTCGGCTCGGCGCACGCGACACCATTCGGCACCCAGCCCGTCGTCTACGTCGAAGACAGCTCGGGTGATGTCGTCACGAGCTCGTCGCTGTCGGTCACTCTCGCGATCACGGGCGGGACGGGGACCACGGGAGCGACGCTCAGCTGCACGGCGAACCCGATTCCTGCAGTGGGGGGCGTGGCCGGCTTTGCGGGCTGCACGATCAGCCTCGCAGGTTCCGGCTACACGCTCAACGCGACAGGAACCGGCCTCAGCGTGGGGACCAGCACGGCGGTGACGATGACCTGACGCGCCGCCCGTCACCGACACGCACGGCGCGTCGGAGTTCGCAGATTCCGAAGCGAATTAGGTTGACGGCGAGCGACGCCGACCGTAGGTTCCGCATGGGTACGTCGCGACGTGGCCACTCTGGCCGTCGCGCAAAGGGGGTTCCCATGATCCATGCTCTTGGGCGTCAAGCCCGCATCCTTGGTGTCGGCATTGCGACGCTGGGCCTCGGCGTCGCCGGGGTGCTCACCGCGACCAGCACCCCGGCGTCGGCCGGAGCCCGTGTCGTGCGGCCGCACCCGGTGAGCGCGCCACCACCACCGCTCGACCACTTCCTCTGCTACACCGTCAAGGCGACGGGCTTCAAGCCCATCTCCAACGTGCAGCTCAAGAACTTCATCCAGCCCCAGCCGTTCGCGCCGCTGTTCCGCAACGTGTCGGCGCACTGCAACCCCGCCAACAAGACGGTGCAGCTCGTGACGGGCGGCTCGAGGACCTACAAGGTGCAGAACCCACAAGCCCATCTCCTCTGCTGGATCATCTCCTACAAGTACCAGTCGGTGCCCGTCAACATGTCGAACCAGTTCGGCAAGGCAATCATGGAGACGAGCCCCGGGCCGAATTCGCTGTGCCTGCCAACCTGGAAGAAGCGATCGGGGCCGCCTCACAAGTCGCCGAACCAGCCGCCGCGGCTCGACCACTTCACGTGCTACGGGCTGACCGTGATCAAGGGCAGCTACGGCTTCGTAATCCCGCCCTCGGTGAAGGTCGAGGACGAGTTCAGCGCGCCCAAGTTCACCAAGGTGAGGATCGGCATCGCGGATGACCTGTGCGTGCCGACCACCAAGATCTACAAGGGGAAGGTGTTCGCGCCGCAAGGCAAGAACGACCTGAGCCTCGTGTGCTTCCCGTCGACCAAGACGCCCTACTGGAAGTCGTTCTTCGACGAGAACCAGTTCGGCACGGGCAAGGTGTTCCCCACCACCCAGTTCGAGCAGCTCTGCTTGCCCTCGACGGCCATCATCGGGTAGCCGCCGACTGCGCCGTGGGGCCGTCGGTCGTGGTGACCGGCGGCCCCGTCGCGCCTTGGGCGACCGCTCCCCTCGCTGCCGGAAGCTGGCAGCGGAGCCTCGAGAACGGGGACCTGCTCAGGCCCCTGCGGGCCGGTCCACGGCGGAGGGAGTGGGATTTGAACCCACGGTGGGTCGCCCCACGCCGGTTTTCAAGACCGGTCCATTCGTCCGCTCTGGCACCCCTCCGGGCCCCTTTGTGGCAAGCGTGTGGCAGTTCGCCGACCGTTGTTGCCGTGAAGAAGCGTCCGCATGGTACCGGGGCGCTCGTCGAGCGGCCACCGGGCTCGGCACCTGGATGCTTCTCGTGGCCTACGGCAAGGACCGCGTACTGACGCTTTCTGTTGACCGCCCAGGAGCCGTGTTTATCGCTGGCTTCAAGGTCAACTATGAGAGCGCAGGAGCTCAGAGGTCACAGATCCTGAGGTTGCCTCGGGCGTACCTCCCGTATCACCGAGGGGAGATCCGGAACCGCCGCCGACTGGGATTCTCAGGATCGTGCCCTGAGGTCCATTCGACTCGCCGCGAACGGAGTCCTGGCACCTCGGGCGTGCGCATTCGTCCACCCCTGATGTTCCCGAGCTACTGCCACCCCTAACCGCCGGTTGGCGGCGCCACAAGTGACGCGATCGGACTTCTCACTTTGCGAGGAGAACCGGAAAGATGGTGAAGTCCCCAGCGAGCCCCTTCAATCTCATCGTTTCAGGCTCGCCCAGCGGGAACGCGCCGCCAAGAACTGCCTGAACGTCCTGGGAAACGAGGATCTCATTGCCTGACGCCGCACTCGCCACCCTCGCCGCGACGATCACGGTGCGCCCGAAGTAGTCGCCCGCTTCCTGCCTCGCTGGTCCGGTATGGAGACCGATCCGCACCGGAACCGTGATGCCGTTCCATCCTGCGCGCAAGGACTGCTGGACCGCCAGTGCGCACGCGGTTGCTGCGCCCGCGGCGGGGAAGGCGAGCATGAAGCCGTCACCTTGACCTTTCACGACCGTGCCTCCGAAGGTCCTCGTGTGCTGTGTGATCACCTGATCGTGCCAGGCCAGCATGTCGGTCCAAATGTCCTCGGCGAGCGACTCCATGAGCGCGGTCGACCCTTCGATGTCAGTGAAGACCACGGTCACGGTCCCGTCAGCGCCAATCGCTGAGAGCGGTGCTGGCTCATTCTCGACAAGCGCCACGAGATCGTCGAAGGCTGTGGTGAGTGTGCGTCCGAGGACCGCCTCATTCGTCACGGGCACCGAGACGTGCCACGTGACGATTTTCCAGTAGGTGCCCTCCTTGCGGGCGACGATCGTTGAGCGAAACGGCGTGGCCATGCCATCTTCGACCTGGAGGACCCAGCGAGCTGATCCCCACCCGATCGTGCCTTCCTCCCAAGCCTCAACCAGATCAGTCGTGACAAATAACGGGGGCATCTCCTCGAGCTGGATGTTGACAGCCGCCGTGATCACATCGTGGCCTCGCTGCCATTCCTCCGCCTCTGTCCCGATTACGAGGGTCCCGGGATGCTTGGAGAAGGTGTCCACCACGAACCCGGGGCTCCGCGACGCGTAGAGCTGATGGACCTGGGCAATGAATGTCTCGAGATCAGGGGAGCGCTCCACTCAGTGAGGCTACGTCCGACGGTGAGGAGGCGCCCGACTGCGCATGACCGTTCGCGTTCGGTAGGGCGCGCAGCGTTGTGCAGAGTGCCATATCCACAGTGGCGCCCCCGAACGCGTCGCCGGGATTGCGACAGTGCCTCCGAGGATTTCATTTGCTACGGGACGGGAGCAACGTCAATGCGGGCATCCCCAGTGACTTGGTACGTTCCGGCGATGACGAAGAGGTGGAGGCCTCGGTGGCGAAATTCCTCACGATCGGGTACGGCGACAGATCCGGATACGAGCGCACAAGGGCAGAAGTCAGGGATGCCGCCCATACGCACGACGCGTGGCTCCTTGAACGAGGGGCGGTCATGGCGATCGCCGGGACCCCGATCCAAGTCAGGAATCACGATGATGGCGGAGTGACGACAGAGGGAAGTGCGTACATGCGGTCCGATTTGCCGATCGCGGGTTTCGCACTGATCGAGGCGGACAGCCCAGAACAGGCCGTCGATCTCGTGTCTCACACTCCATGCGCGGTCGCGTACGGAGTGGTCGAGGTTTGGCCCCTGATCAATCCATCCGGCGACTAGTGCAGTCGGACGGCGCGGGCGCCCAACTGCGTATCCCAGATCGCCGGGACGTGGGCATGGCTGCGAGATCAACGAGGCCTCCCGAAATCCACTGACTTTGGTCGCCTTCGCGCGTTATTTCGGTGCCGCCTGGAGGGCCCACCTCGTCCCGTTCCACGCCTCGATCAGCGGTATGAAAGCTGAGGGTCCATTGGTCCACCCAGCGGCGACGCAGTAGGTGGTCTCGGGACAGGTGGTGCCCCCGAGACCACCCTCGATAAATCCGACATTCTGATCTTCAAGATTCGCCAAAGACCAGTGGTGTCCATCCCAGATGTCACCCGTGTATGAGTAGGGCTGTCTCGGATATGCCCCTGCACCTACCGCGACGCAGCGCCGAGAGCTGGCGCAGCCGATCGCGCTGAACGTGGTGTACGTGTATTGCTTCCTCATCGCTGCGAGCGTGCCCCAACGTTGCCCATTCCAGTAGGCGGAAAACGTGCCATTGACGATCTTCGCTCCGACAGCTGCGCACCAGTCCGTCGAGACGCAGTCGACGCCCAGCAGCTGGGTTGCTCCCGACGGTGCTCGGACGCCGAGCTGTCGCCAGCCCGACCCGTTCCACTCTTCAACGAGTGGCGTCGAGCTCGACCTCGTCTGGCTAGCACCGGCGGCCATGCAGAAGGTGGGTGCCACACAGCTCACGGACCACAGCTGCCACCGGGCTGCTGTCGACGCTGGTTTTGCAGGAATCATGGTCCAGGTTGTTCCGTTCCACGACGCGATGAAGGCCGCGGGCTCTGCGCTCGCAGGGTAGAGGGATCCAATCGCCTTGCACATCGACTTCGACGTGCACGACACGCTGCCGACGTAGGCAGGAGTCGCACCGGTCACGGTCTTGCGGCTCCACTTCGTTCCGTTCCAAACTTGCGATGAGGCGACGTTGCCGGAGGTCGATCCGACCGCCATGCACCACGAGGTGGTGACGCAGCTCACCGAATCCAGCTGCACCCTCGGAGTCGCGCCCGCGGCATCCCTTGTCCACTTGGAGCCATTCCAGTCATCGACGAGGGCCCCGGTGGTTTGACCGTTGGCGTTCTGCTCATAGCCGACCGCCATGCAGAGGGCCACGGTCGGACACGAGACGTCGTTCATGTAGCCGCTCACATCGGCCGCGACGCGGCCGGATGAAACCTGCGAGGAGGTTGCACCGATGTGACCTGGGACCGTGACCGCCACTGCAAGGACACCGACCGCCATGATCGACCTGATGCCAGGCAATACTGAGCCCACCACGGTGCGATCCTAGGTATCCGATCAGTTCCAGGGCGGTGACGGCCATCGCGGCTTGGCCCTTGTTAGGGACCACCCTTTACCGGGCGCCTTGGAACACGGTCCTTGCTGGAATTCACTGCCCGGAAACGGCACTCTGCCATACGTCAGTCGTCGCCGATCCTCGACGCAAGAGGGCGCTGCACACCACCCACGAGGTCGAGAATCGCGAATCGCTCAGGCAGGGTTTCGTAGTGATCTCGCACGTAGGAGATGAAATCCACCATGTATCCCCTTCCAGAGATTCGAGCTCGAAAGCGATTGGAAGACAACCTGAACTCGTGAGCCACCACCCGGCTCAACAGGCGGCGGTGTGACGATCTCCGCGCTGACTTGCGCATTTCGACTAGTCGCCGCCTCCAGCCATTCGCCGACGGCAATCTCCAGTTCGTTGGTGGATTGCCCCAAACCCAGATCAGAAGAGAACCGCTACGCGGACTGGGGCAGTGCCATACCCAACGGGCCAGAGCGGCATTGCTCAACGATACGGCTCATGCTCACTGGCGCGCCTTGGGGTTGAACACCGAGACGTTGGCGAATCGTCCCCGACCGCCGGGTCGGTGTTGAGCGGCATACGTCACTGCGCGGCTCCAGAACCTTCACCCTGATCGCCAGGCGATCGGATTACTCAGTGACCACCGGAGTTGCTTCGACTCCGACTCTCGCTGCAGCGCTGACGACAACTGCCACGCCCAACAGGGTGGATCCGATGGCAGACGAGAACTCCTGAACCAAGTTCCACGCCGGATTACCGCCAGGCAGGGTGGCCGAGAGTCCCGCGGCAGCGACCCCGGCAAGTCCGCAAGCCACGACAAGAGCGCCGAGCGCCCCATCGGCCCACGTCAAACCAACGCCGGCATGGCGTGAGAGAGGGAACGAGCTGGATCCAGCGAACCAGACGAGTATCAGAGATGCAAGCCCAAGGAAGCCCACAGGGATTGCCTCGACAGAGAGCGACCCAAGCGTTTGAGCGAGGAGCCGGTCGCTCTCTGACCCATAGTTCATTTGAGTGTTCACATAGATGATGTACGCCACCCAGCCCAGCAGCGTCAGTGCTCAGGCTGAGGTGAGGAGGTATGCCGATGCAATCCTTGGATCTCGTCTCTCGCGCGAGTCGACGACCATCGCCACGCTGGGGGGCATTTACGCGGCCTGGCTTCGTGATCGCATGACGTCAGTCCTGGCGACTACCTATAGCTAACCGACGGCCACCCACACGCCCGGAAGTGCCTGATCCGGGGCAGGCTCCCGGAGCGAAACCCCCGGCGGTGCGGACCCTCGGTCTCCTCGTTACCGCGAGCGTTTGGCTGGGTGCCCTGACCCCGGCCGACGTCGACAACGGCTCCAGCGCGTCAGTGAAGGGCCACGAGTTCGGGGCCATTCACGTCACGGGATCGCTCGACACCGAGTCCGGCTGCTGCAGAACCTCATCAAAGCTTCGCGCTCCGATCGCCGGTAGCTCGTGACTCCTGCCGGCACGAGGTTCGCGGTGCGACTAAACGGCAATTTTGAGAACATGGATGGTCGATTGGACACTGCCAATCCCCCTCGTTCATCCTCCGCCCGACAGGAAGGTTAGCGATCGCATTCTCATCTCACAAGGGTCAATTTTGACCAGGTTGATACGCAGGAGTTCGAGGATCTCAACGCCTGGGCAAGGAAAGGCTGCAGGCTTCCTGCGAGCTCCCCAAGACGCCGGAATGATGACGTGGATGCAGCCGCACCTTCTCATCTTCGGATACGCGTGGCAGAGCTTGCTGATCGGTGAGCGAAGCACGTGCCTGCCTGGTCGAGACGTCCATGCATTGCCTCACCTCACATAGCCGGCAGTGGCACGGACGCCTGAGGACGTCCGAAGGGTGCCAGAAGGTCCCCAGACGGAGCGCTCTGATGCGCAAGCAGGCGCACGTCGTTCCACAAGGTTCCCGACTCTCGCCCTGAGCTGTGGAAGTTGACAGGAAGGCCGTGCGCGTTCAGGCACCATGTCGAGATTGATTCGACGCTCCCGAACCCGATCCCAAAGCGCCCGCGCCGGATCGTGCTTCTGAGGCATCGTTCTCGACCGAAGGCCGTGCTCGTTTGCGAAAACAGGGCGACGGCGTTGTAGCTTCCTCGACTCCAACCCCACCCCTGATTCTCGACGGCGGTGTGGAGGTCGGTCATGAAGTGGGTGGGGACAAATGGCAGACCGAGGTAGGAGAATCCGATCGAGGACCAGTTCGTTCCTGCTCCGCAGCTCAACGCACCCGAGGTGAGCCGCTGGGCGATCGCGCCCCCGTCGTTTCGGTAGCAGTCGATGTAGCGCGAACCTCGTTCGATCCATTGGACCGTGCCCGCCTTGCTCGAGCGGAGCACGTACGACCACTGGCCGACGGATCCGCCTCCCGGCCACCGGCCCGCATGTGCAACGGTGACGATCCACTGTGCGCCTCCGTACGGAACGAGGTCACCACGAACGGCATAGGTCGCCTGGAAGGTGCCGCGGCTCCCGAGTTCGCCAACGTGAAGGAACGCAACCTCCGCAGGCGACGGAGACAGTCGCGGCAGGAGCGCGTGCGGACGCAAGGGAGGTCGCCGTATCGCGGGGCCCGAGACGGTCAGCATCAGACCCGCGACGACGACCCCGGCGACGATCATGACGCCGCACGCCACAGCCCGCCTCCGTCGCCGCAGGCGCCTGGCCTCCTTGATGAGCGCCTCGACGTCCTCAGGGCCTCGATCTGAGGACGGGAGTTGCTGCTCGTCGCTCAGGAGGGCCGTCATGCCGTCGCGTCGGTGGATTCGATGGTGCTACATTAACCGGCACAATGGACTTGAGCAAGCTGGAGCCCGAACCCAAGACACCCCTCTATGAGCAGGTCGCCGCGGACATCCGCCGTGCGATCGCCGATGGGGAGGCAAAGCCTGGCGAGCGACTCCCGCTCGCAAAGGACCTCGCCAAGGTGCTGGGGGTCAACACGAACACCGTGCTTCGGGCACTTCACGTGCTGCGCGACGAAGGGCTGCTCGAGTTCCGCAGAGGGCGGGGCATCACGGTCGCGGGCAGCCCGGACCGTGGCGCGCTGCTGACCAAGGTCCACGACCTCGTCGAGTACGCCAAGAAGCATGGGTACCGCCCAGACGAGGTCATCGAGCTCATCCAAGGAGCTTCGTAGGTGACCGGACTGCTGGAGCGGGCGCTGCCCAGCGAGGTGGACCTACCGGAGGTCCTCATCAAGGAGGCCCGACGTCTTCGACGTCGGAGGTGGTTGATCGGACTCATCGCTGTGGTGATCGTCGGTGGGGCGGCGGGTGCGCTTGCGGCGAACGGTGGAACCGGCTCCCATGGCCCAGGCCATCCGCCGCCGCGCCACCCCCATCCCCGAAGCCGGCCGCCGATCCACCGGCTCCCCGGCCCCAGTCCTTCCTTCCTTCGCTTGGCAGCGGCTGGCGCAACACTGGACTTCACAGCGACGTACCTCGTCGATGGGAATCTCTTCCCCGGGATGGCGCCTCCCATCCGGACCGGCTCGTCGTGGCAGGTCACCGTGACGCAGCTGGGACGAGTCTCCTCCGCGCTCGCGGTCTCGAGCTCCGGCATCGAGTCGCAGCTCATTCTCGAACCCTGCGGGATCACCACCTGCCGCCCCGGGGCGACCTTCGCTTCGATCGACTGCCGCCGGCCTGGCCCCTCGGCTGCATGGCAGTGCGGCGCGATCGAGTTGTACCCGAGCAACGGGTCGACCCTGTTCGTGACCCGGATGGTGACGACGCAGTTCTTGTACTCGCTTGACGACGTTGCCCACTCGAGGTCACTGGGCCAGTACCCGCTCGGTCTGGACCCCGTCTTTCACCGTTTCTCAAGGTTGCTGGCCCCGCTCGGCCGGGTCACGTGCATGTCGGCCTCGCAGCTCGCTCCTTCAGGTGCACTGCACCAGCGCATCACGTGGTGCCTGACCCCAGCGGGGGTACCCGCCGCGCTCTACGGAGTGCACGACTCGCCCGGCTGGGTGCAGGCCCTCAGACTGACGTCCCTGTCGCAGGCAGAGCCCGCGCTGCTGCAGCCGTTTGCAACTCCTGCACAGGTCCAGACCTATCCGCCCTACTAGCGCCCGGACTTGAGCGTGGTCATTGCACTCGAGGGGGTGTCTCGGAACCGGGAGGCGTCGGTCCCGGTAGCCGCCGAAGGTGAGGTACGCGAGCTTGGATGGTCAGCCTGACAGGTTGCCTGCCAGCACGTAGGGCGCGTCGAGGTTGTCACTGACCTCGACGCACATGGTTGCCTTCGCGCACGACAGCGCGAGCACGTCAGGGTATGCACCGTTCAGGTGGACGCCTCGAACGACGCTGAGCGGGCTCAGTCGACCGTGGTTGACAATCCCGACGAACATGCCGGTGTCGCTGCCGCCATCGACGACGCACCAACCGGCGAGGAAGCACTGAACGCCGCCTTGAGCGACCAGCCGCTGGTCGGGGCCTGGGAGGCCGCGCCCCAGGGTCTTCCACTCCCTGCCAATCCTGATCTGGCTGACGATGCCGGCGAGGCCCCCCTCGATGTCACCGGACCTGAGCTGCCATGAGAGGTCCTCGGTTGCGACGCACAGGCCCCGTCGAGTGCACGACACGTCTCCGAAGCCACCGCGATAGACCCAAGCGCTCTGGATCTCGGCAGCGCCCCAGTGGGAACCGTTGAAGTGCTCAACGATGCCGGCGCCGCCAGGGCCACCGCCGCCATAGTGGCCCACACCGGTGCAGTCCGTCGACGACACACACGACACTGACGCCATGCCGACGTACGCCTCGATCCCTGGGTGCACAGGGACCTTGCGCCACCTTCCATGAGCGAACGCCCAACTCACGAAGACGCCCGCGCGGGAGTACGACCAGCCCACGGCGACGCATGCTCCTGCGGTCGGACACGCCACAGCCGAAACGTCCTCGCCAACACCGGGCAACAGCCATCGCAGCCAGCGGCCATGGTCGTACATCTCGATCAGCGGATCATCATGTGCATCGGAGCCTCCGACGGCGCAGAAGTCGACCGCAGCGCACGCCACGGTGTCGAAGGTGTCCGCACGTCGTCCGACGAAGAGGCGTTGCCACGAGTGGCCGCGGTAGTCCTCGACGATTCCCTCGACGCGTGACTGGTTGGGGTAGGTCTCCGTGCCCGCGATGAAGCAGAAGGTCGTCGTGGGACAGCTGACGCCCGACAAGTCATAGTCGGCATTGCGTTCACTGCGGATGCCAGCCAGCTCGACGACTCGCCACCTCGTTGGTGAGACGTGCATCGTCGGGGCGACCTGCACCCGTGCAACCTCGGCAGGTGATCCCTGGGCGGGCACCATCAAAAGGACCACGCCGGCAGTGACGCTCCAGATGGCGAGGTGCCGTCGGGACGACCGACTCATGGAGGAGATCCTGCCCATCCGGCCGGGACTCGACAACCCCGCTTTGTGAGGTCCTCGCTCCGGCACCGTTGTGGACTACGGAAGGGGCCAGCTCGGCGATCCTGTGGCGCCTCGACACCTGGCAAGCCGACGGCCCGCCAGGCCCGCGCCCCGCGTCCTCACAACGCCTCGCGTCCCCTTAACGCCCGGACGGTGACGCACGCCACCCTTCACCGATGAGTTCTATCCTCCGCGTGCGTGCAACCCGTTGACGGACCATAGGAGGGAACCGTCGTGCCTCAGCTGCTGAGATTGCAGTGCTTCAACGTGTCGTCAGACGGGTTCGGTGCCGGCGAGGGCCAGACTCTCGAGCACCCCTTCGGGCACGCCAACCCCGCAGACCTGTTCTCGTGGGCCGGCGCCACGGCCAGCTGGGTGAATCGCACGGACCCTGGCGGTAGCCGAGGGCTCGACGACTACTTCACCCGCGACATGACGCGCAACATCGGCGCCGAGATCATGGGTCGCAACAAGTTCAGTCCCCTGCGCGGCCCGTGGGAGAACCACGAATGGAAGGGCTGGTGGGGCGACACCCCGCCGTTCCACACCCCGGTGTTCGTCCTCACCCATCATGAGCGCCCGTCGTTCACATTGTCCGACACCACCTTCCACTTCCTCGCTGCCACACCCGCCGACGCCTTGCGACGAGCACAGGAGGCCGCAAACGACAAGGACGTGCGTCTGGGTGGCGGCGTTGCGACGGTCCGTGAGTTTCTCGACGCCGACCTCGTCGACACGATGCACGTTGCCGTCGCGCCAATCGAGCTCGGCCGCGGTGAACGTCTCTGGCAGTCCCCTCGCGAGCTACTCGACCGCTTCAATCTCGACACCGTTCCAAGTCCCAGCGGCGTGACACATCTACTGTTTTGGCGCAGGTGACCACCTCGCCCGCCCCTCACCGCCGGAATGGGACGATCAACTGAAGGTCATGCATCGCCGCCTGACCCGCGGGTCGCACCGAGCGAGTCACCTGTGTCGTAGGGGATCGCCGAATTACTAGCAGGGGCGCGCGAACCGGCCGAGATGGAGTCCGCGCTGAAGATGGAACTGAGTTACCGTCGGCGCGAGTTCGCGACGGGTCGAAGGCGAGGTGGAACTGCACAGGCCAGACGTCCCCTTGATCGATCGGATGAAGATCCAAGCCGAGGTACTCGTTCCCGGCCCGGTGTGCGACTCAGGCGAGGCCATCTGTGGCGTGGGAGCGGCGGATCATCCTCTGATCGAGGTGGCCGCTGTCGCGATCCTCGGCGTCGAGACCTCAAACAGCTACCGGGGTTGTCGCTATGAGCGAATGTGCTTGCCACCGGTCGAGTGCGGAGGATCGATGCTCGAGCTGGACTTGTGCAGCCGGTAGCGAAGTTGCCAGATGCGCAGTGAGGCCACGAGTCCGGCGAGCAACACGCCACCGATCGCGGCAAGCAGCAGCGCCACGCCGAGTGGCATCTGCCCGCTCAGCGTCAAGAAGGACACCTTCACCGACGCGGTGTTCTGTATGACGAAGACGAGAAGGAACACCAGCACCACGCCGCCGACGATCAAGCCCACCCACAGTCCCGAGAGTCGAGTGCGTCCCGTCGACTCTGGCAGAGCGGGTGTCGCGGTATCCGACCCGCTTGGCGCCTGCTCGCCAGCGTCCTCCGACGCGGGGTATTCGTTGTTCATGCTGACCACCAATCTATGGAGGCTCGAACGACACCACGTGCGCGTCGCACCAAGACTCTCGCCGAGATCGACGGCTTCGGTAGGGGCGAAGGTCCTGAACGGGGTCCGTCGAGTCGAAGCACTGCCCGGCACCCGCTCCCCACAACGGCAACGATGCCCCGAAGGTGCCGCAGCCCGGCACTGGGAGCATCAATCGAAGCTGGTCACCCAGACGCCGTGACCCAGATGGACCGCGACGGGCACAAGGGACTCGAGCGCTGCGGTGCGAGACGTCAGCCGTTCGACACGGCGTCCGAACCAGCGCCCTGCCAGAGCCCGATCGCGGTGTAGTCGCCACCGACACGGGCGACCGACTCCAAGCCCACCGTCTGGGGGACCGGGGTCGCCGTGCCGGGCTTGCCGCTGACGACGGGGATCACGTCTCCCCAGTAGAACGCCTTCGATCCGCTCGGTGCGAGCTGCTTACCGACGGCCGAGCACGACGTCTTGGCGCACGCGATGCCGTAGAGGTCGGCGGAGGTCGGTGCGCTCGAGGTCATGGCGCCGCCGTGTAGCGTGAGCACCACCCCGCCTGTCCGGTTGAATCCGACCGCGTAGCAGACCGTCAACGAGATGCACGAGACGCCGTAGGGAAGGTTGGCGCCGATGGTGTGCAGCGCGAAGTGGTCGCCATCGGTCATGGCCACCGACACGCCGATCGTCGCGCTGGTTCGCTGGACGTAGCCGATGGCATCGCAGGACGTTCGGAAGCAGGCAAGGTTGTTGAGGATCGTGTTGGTCGTCTTCGCAGGGACTCCAACGCTGTGGAGCGTGAGCTTGCCGCCCGCCCACGTCCCGATCTCGTAGGGCGCGGGTCTCTTGAACACGTCGGTGCCGGCGACGACGCAGTCTGCGAGGGTCGAGCACGCGAGCGTCTCGAGGATGACCCCGTCGGGGAGGGTCACGAAGACGTTCTTGGTGACCGCACCCGCGGCATTGATGGTGGCGAATCGCACACCGATGTCGTTGGACGTCCGCAGCAGTGCGACGCAGCCTGTCGCGTTCGGACAGCTCACCTGGTAGACGCCTTGGTTCCCCGCCACGTCGACGATCCGCTTCGCCACGCCGGCGTGCACGGTGATGAGGTTCGCGACGGAGTGGCTGTTGTAGCCACCAACGACGCAGGTCGTCGCCGTCATGCACCCGACCACTCCGTCGATCCCCCCGATCTTGTGGCTGAGAGGAGTGCCGCCGGACGCGCCAGCCGCGACGCTGGCGAGGAGCGCGATGGCGAGGGCGATCGCCGCAGCGCAGGGTCCGAGTGCGCGACCTGGTGTCATTGGCGAGATGGTAACCAACCCCGTGCGAGCACAGAGAGGAAGCAGGCGCGAAGGGCGGGGAACGCGTTGTGGTCCGGACGCTCGCGGCGGTCCGACTCGAGGCTCGCCGCGATCGAGGCGTGCAAGTTGGAGCCCCAGCCGGACAAAGTGCCTGCATGAGCACCCTTTCGGTGAGCCGGGTCACGAGGGTCGTCGCGATCACGCTGATCGTGCTCTCCGGGACGCTGCTGGCATCGTGCGGATCGTCGTTGCCGGGTCGGACGTCCGGGCTCAAGGATCTTCCAAGCTGGATCCCGCTGCACGCGACGTTCTGTGATCTGTGGCCGACGACCGATCGCCTCACGGTCCAACGAGTCGTCGAGCCCTCCGCGAGTGGACGGCACTTCGCGACCCCTGCGACCCATCACGACGCGCACGCGCTGTTGGTGCAGCTGCTCGCCACGACCATCTGCTCGCTCCCTACGGCGCCGAGCCTGCAGCCGTCCTGTCCGGCGGACGTCGGGGTGACCTACCGCCTCACGTTCATCGGTCCGAACGGCTCCTGGGCGGTCCCGATCGAGGCCTCCGGTTGCCAGGACGTCGGCGTGACGCCGACGCGGACGGCCGACCGCTCGCCAGGACTCTTCAAGATCCTCGGCGCCGTGCTCGGCCTGCGCCACGCGACGCGCGCGAGGCTCCTCGGGTCGCTCCACCCCTAGCGCTCCCGTCCCGTTGCCGCGTGGGCACCCTGCACGATGGTCCGGCGGTGGCGGACGTGGAACAGGGGGCCCGGTGCTCTGGGCCGACGCGGTCGCCGTGCGGACGACGCGAGCAGCCGCGGGAGGTCTCCTCGGTATCGTCTTGCGATGCTCGACCTCGCCCGTGGACTCTCCCCCGACGCGCTCTTGGCGTTGGCGGAACTGGAGGCCGACACCGTGTCCGTCGACGGGGGTCGGCTGAAGCTGGAGTGGGGCAGCCTCCGGTCCCGCTCGGGCGACAAGGTCGAGGACGTCCTGTGGTGGGAGGAGGGGCAGCTCGTGGGGTTCGTCGGCCTCTACGCCTTCGGCGCGCCCACGGTCGAGGCGACCGGCATGGTCCATCCGAGCTATCGCCGACGGGGCATCGGGACGAGGCTGCTCGACGAGGTCCTCGGGCTGTGCCGTGCGCGAGCCCATCGTCAGCTGCTGCTCGTGGCCCCGAGGACCTCGGTTGGCGCACGGATCTTGGCCGAGTCGCGCGGCGGCGTGCTCGAGCACTCCGAGCACGCCCTGGACCTGTTCGCGCCGGCCACAGACGGCCCCTCGGATCCGTCCATCACGCTGCGACCCGCCGCGGGCAGCGACATCGCCGACGTCGCTCGGATCCTGACCGAGGCGTTCGGCCACCCGTGGCGGCCGCTGGACCTCGAGGTCCCTCGGGAGCCGACGCTCGTGGCCGAACGCGACGGCTCGGTCATCGCGACGCTGCGCGTGCACCAATCGCCCGAGGCGTGGGGCATCTACGGATTCGCGGTCGAGCCCTCGCTCCAAGGTGCCGGCATCGGGCGAGACCTCCTACGGCGAGTGTGCCGTCAGGCGAACGAGGCGGGTGTGACACGGCTGCACCTCGAGGTGGAAGTCACCAACGACCGGGCCCTTGGCCTCTACACGTCCTTGGGGTTCACCAGGACCGCGACCGAGGACTACTTCGACATACCGCTGTGAGCCCGGGCCGAGGGCGGCCCGGAGCGACCCCGACGTGCACGGTCGCGCTCTCCGTCACGAGGGACCCGCGAGCTTGTGGCGCAAAGGCGAGCAGCGACGACCACGTTGAGAGCGTCGACGAAGGACCACGGACGCCGCGACGTCCGACACCCATGCCGCGCCAGATCGCCGGCGCCACCCCGGTCAGGTCGTCCGCATCGGCACGATCCTGGGGTTCGAGAGGTCGTTGTTGTCGATGACGAGGTCGACCTTGGCCCTTGGCGCCACCTCTGCGACGTAGATCGCCTCGGCTGGTCCGTAGCGCTCTCGACGGACCCTGGTGGCCTCCTCCACCCCCTCTGCGTCGCTGTCCCGTGTGATCCCACGGGCGACGGCGACGGCGGGGGCCACGTCCAGCCAGATGCGGAAGTCCCAGTACGCGTCGTACTCGGGTCGCAGCGCGAACACGGAGTCGACGATCAGGATCGCATCGGGGGGAGCGACGACCGAGGTGGTGCGGTGGTCCACGCCGGTGAGCGGGTCGTGCGCGCAGAGCACGACCGACCCGCTCCCTGCGGGCCCGGCGGGCTCGAGCAGGAGCTCGACGGCCGAGCGGAAGTCGTAGGCGTTGCGGTAGTAGCCCTCGCCGGACGAGCGGTCGTACCCGCGAGCCCGGGCGTCCCGCCAGGGATGCTTGAAGTCGTCGAGGCTGGCCCGCAGCGTGGGGCGCCCGAGTCTCCGGAGCGCCGACGCAAGTTCGTGTCCGAACGAGGTCTTGCCGGCGCCCGTCGGTCCGTCGATGACGACGCGAAGCCGACTCGAAGCGCGCCCACTGATCACCTCGGCGATCCACTCGATGAGCTCTGTCCGGATGGGCGACGCGGCCGGCGGCTCCGGCTGGCGCCAGGTCGAGACCGACTCGAAGGCGTTCACGGCGCCAATTCTCCTCGACGTTGACCGAAGGTCGCACGGGACCCGCGTGGGCGCCGATCGCCGCCTCGTCGCGCCCCGCGGGCACCTACCAGGGGCGGAAGCCGAAGGCGTTGTCGACGAGCGGCGTCGGCGAGAACCGCAGGCCGGCGAGGTCGCGGAAGGACTCGGGCTGCGTCGCGTTGTGGAGGGGGGCGGCGCCGTTGACGACGAGGTCCGAGACCACCGTGCCGTGGGTGGCCGCCATGCGGAAGAGGCTCGAGCCATGCGAGTCGATCGCGACCGGGTCCTCTTCGATCCACTCGGCGAGCGCGTTCGTCGTCGAGGGGTCGTAGGGGACGTGCACGGTGTGCGTCCAGCCCAAGGTGACGTCGGTGAAGCTGACGTCCCATCCCCGGCTCGCGTGCACGAGCATCGCGCGCACCTCGTCGCCCGGTGCGAGAATCCCCATTCGCTGCGGCAGGCCGTTGAGGGGACCGTCGGACCAGAACGCCTCGTACTGCGAGCTTGCCTGCGACACGTACTCGTTGGTGCCCACCTGCAGGAAAAAACTGCCGTCCTGGGTCTGCGCGCCGATCCACACCGCCTCCGCGCCGACCTTGGCGGGGTGGATGAGCTGGGGCACGTCCCACGAGGCGCTGACGTCGTGGACGTTGCAGCACCACAGGTAGCCCGCCTGGTTGGGCGGGACCGCGGCGTGCGAGACCGTCGGCCGCGTGACGGCGATCGCGACGGCCGAGAGGACGACGCACAGGACGAGGGCGACGACCCCGTAGGCGATGGCGCCGGGGTGCGCGCGCACCCAGCTCCGCGTCGCGCCGTGCTCCGCCGGGGTGTGCCACTGCTCGGCGCCCGCCTCGTCGGTGAGCACCCACATGCTTGGTCCCTCGTCCATTCGGACGAAAGTCTCGCAGCCCGGACCGCCTCGCCGCGCAGCGGGCGACCTTGACGAACCTGGGCCGTCGCCGGTGCCATGCTCGACCGGTGCGGATGCCCGCCGCCGAGCACGACGTCGACGAGCGGCTCGTGCGCGACCTCCTCGCCGAGCAGCACCCCGACCTCTCCCACGACGACGTCGCGTTCTTCGCCGAGGGCTGGGACACGACGCTGTGGCGCCTCGGCGACGACCTGCTCGTCCGGCTCCCGCGCCGGGCGCTCGCCGTCGCGGGGCTCCTGGCAGAGCAGCGCTGGCTCCCCGTCCTCGGCCCGTCCCTGCCGCTCCCGGTCCCCGTCCCTGTACGCGTCGGCGTCCCGGGCTGCGGGTTCCCCTGGCGCTGGTCCGTGGTCCCGAACCTCGTCGGCACGCCGGCGCTGGCGCGCCCGCGCCTCGACCCCCCGCGCGCCGCGAGGTCACTCGGGGGGTTCCTGTCGGCCCTGCACCGACCCGCCCCGCAGGACGCGCCGCACAGCGAGTTCCGCGGCGTCCCGTTGGCCGCGCGTGCTGCCACGTTCACCGAGCTGGTCGCCGAGCTCGACACGTCGCTCGACACGTCGTGCGACACGGACGCGGTTCGCCGGACCTGGGCGCGTGCGCTCGACGCCCCGCCGCATCGCGGCCCGGCCACGTGGGTGCACGGCGACCTGCACCCTGGCAACCTCTTGGTCGACCGCGGCGACCTCGTCGGGGTGCTCGACTTCAACGACCTCACCGCGGGCGACCGCGCCACCGACCTGTCGTCGCTGTGGCTGCTCTTCGAGGCGCCGCACGCCGGAGCCGCGCTCGACGCCTACGGCGGCGCGGACCCCGACCTCGTGGCGCGCGCCAAGGGGTGGGCGGTCCTCTTCTCGCTGCTGTTCGTCTCGATCGGCCGCGACGGGCGGGCGGACTACGCCGCCGTGGGCCGCGACGGGCTCCGGCGCGTCACCGCGGACGCCTAGGGCGAGCGTCCGCCCCCGTCGCGTCCGTCACGCAGCGAAGCGGGACCCACAGCTCGATGCGGTCGTGGCGTCGGTAGAACTCGATGAGCGGGCGCGAGGCGTCGACCTCGTCGCCGGCGGCCGCCACGAGCTCGCGCATCCCCGGGGCGATGCGCTCGTAGAGCGCCGGCGGCTCGCCGGCGAGGTGCCCGCGCAGGTACGCCCCGCCCGCGAGCGTGCCGAGGGCCAGGCCGAAGCGGTCGACGGGGTCGTCGTCGCGGACGGGCGTGCACACCGAGTAGGTGCCGGGCGCCACGTCGACCTTCGCGAACATCCGCCGCCCCCGAAGCCCGACGAGCCCCTCGAAGGCGGGCCACGCCGCTTGGATGTGCGCGAGGTCGTCGACCGTGCGGCGCTCCATCACGACGAGCGATCGCCGCTCGATCCGATCCGGCGCGCCCGCGAGCACGGAGCGACCCATCGTCAAAGTGAACCAGGCCGCTCTGACAGGTCAGCAGCGCTGCGCCGGGACCGCTGCGCCGGGACCGCTGCGCCGGGACCGCTGCGCCGGGACCGCTGCGCCGGGACCGCTGCCACCGGGGTCCCCCGGTGCCGCTGACCGAGGTGCGGCTCGCAAGGTGTACAGCTAGGCGCCGCAGGCGAGGACGCCATGGGAGGCGAGCACGTGGGCGGCCGCGGCCTTGAGCGTCGACCTCGCGAGGGCGCCGTGGCTGACGGCGGAGGCGATGGCGGTGGCGACCGAGACGGCCAGCCGCTCGTCGGCGGACGTCGAGCCCGCGTCGCCGAGCAGGACGAGGTCCGCGCCCGCGCGGATCGCCTCGACCGCCGCGGTCGCCGGCGTCCGTCCCGCCGCGCTGATCGCGCCCGCGGTCAGCGAGTCGGTCATGACGAGGCCGGCGAAGCCGAGCTGGCCGCGGAGCACGGTCGTGATGGCCCTGGACGAGAGCGAGGCGGGCAGCGGGGTGAGGCCGGGGATGCGCGCGTTCGACACCATCACCGCGGGCGCGCCCGTCGCGATGGCCGAGGTGAAGGCGTGCAGCGCCGAGGACTCGAGGACCGGCCAGGGGAGCGTGGCCGCCGCGCCGTCGTCGGTGTTGCCCGTCGACCCGCCGAGCCCGGGGAAGTGCTTCACGACGGGCACCACGTGGGCCTCGGTGAGCCCGCGCGCGAACGCCTCGCCGTCGGCGGTGACGACGCCGACCGAGCCCCCGAAGGAGCGGTAGCCGTCCGGGTCGCTCGCGCCGGGCTCCACGTTGCGGCCGTCGACGTCGAGCACCGGCGCGAGGTCCATCGTCACCCCGGCGGCGAGCAGCTGGGCGCCCACGCGGCGTGCGAGCGCGGTGATCTGGGCTGGCGACATGGTCCTCGCCATCGACCTCGCCCACGGGAAGGCGGCCACCAGGTTGTCGAGGCGCAGGACGCCGCCGCCCTCCTCGTCGGTCATCACCAAGAGCCCGAGGCGCTGCGGCGTCGTCGCCTGGAGGCGGCGCAGCGTGGCGCCGAGCGACGGCGGGGCGGACGTGCCGAAGAGCAGGATCCCGCCGTAGCCGGTGCGCACCTCGCGCCCGATGGCGCCCACGTCGGCCGCCTGCACCGGGACCGACACGGTCTGGGCGGCGAGCCTCGCGAGCGACCACGTGGCGAGGTTGACCGCCGGGTCGCAGTCGGCGCGCGCCGAGCCCCGGCGCACGTCCGCGCCGACACGCGAGCCCGTCGCGGCGAGGAGCGACGCCGCGACCAGCACGGCCAGGGCCATGGGGTAGAGGCGCCGTGCGCCGGGTCGATCGGTCGCGCGCCGCGTCGCGGTCCTGGGCCGTGTCGTCGCGGTCATGCGCCATGTATAGGACGAGCGCGCCCCGACGGGGCGTCGGGCCCGACGCTGGCGACGGCGTTCCCGCGCCGCCGCTCGCGTCACACCGTGTGCTTCGACCGCGAGCGGTCCCGACCCCGGACCTGCTGGTCGAGGACGAGCTTGCGGAGGCGGACGGACTTCGGCGTGACCTCGACGCACTCGTCCTCGCTGATGAACTCGAGGGCCTGCTCCAAGGAGAGGTCCCTCGGCGGCGTCATCCGCTCGAGCTCGTCGGAGACCGACGACCGCATGTTCGTGAGCTTCTTCTCCTTCGTCGGGTTGACGTCCATCTCCTCGGTCCTCGCGTTCTCGCCGACGATCATCCCCTCGTAGACCTCGACACCAGGCCCGACGAACAGCTCGCCGCGCTCCTGGAGCGCCTTGAGCGCGAAGGCCGTGGTCGGGCCGGTGCGGTCCGCGACCATCACGCCGCTGCGGCGGGTCCTGATGGACCCGAGCCACGGCGCCCAGCCGTCGGCCACGTGGTTGAGCACGCCGGTCCCGCGCGTCTCGGTCATGAACTCGGTGCGGACACCGACGAGCCCTCGAGCGGGGACGCGCCACTCCATGCGCACCCACCCGGTCCCGTGGTTGACGATGCCGAGCACCTCGCCCTTGCGGGTGGACAGGAGCGTCGTCACCGTGCCCACGTGCGCCTCGGGCACGTCGACGCTGACGTGCTCCATCGGCTCGCAGCGCTTCCCGTCGATCTCCCGCACGACGACGTGCGGCTTGCCCACGGTGAGCTCGAAGCCCTCGCGGCGCATCGTCTCGATCAGGATCGCAAGCTGCAGTTCCCCGCGGCCGTGCACCTCCCAGGCGTCGGGTCGTTCGGTCGGACGCACGCGGAGCGACACGTTGCCGACGAGCTCCTGGTCGAGCCGGGACTTGACGAGCCGCGCGGTGAGCTTCGTGCCCTCGCGCCCGGCCACCGGCGAGGTGTTGATCCCGATCGTCATCGACAGGCTCGGCTCGTCGACGCGGAGCGGCTCGAGGGGCCGCGGGTCGTCGGGGTCTGCCAGGGTCTCACCGATCGTGATCTCCTCGATGCCCGCGATCGCGACGATGTCGCCGGGGCCAGCGGACTGTGCGGGCACGCGATCGAGCGCCTCGGTGATGTAGAGCTCGGTCAGCTTCACGCGCTCGATCGAGCCGTCGAGCCGGCACCACGCGACGTGCTGGCCGCGCTCCAAGGTCCCCGAGACCACGCGCAGGAGGGCGAGCCGCCCGACGTAGGGCGAGGCGTCGAGGTTGCAGACGAGCGCGCGCAGGGGGGCGTCGGGGTCGACGGCCGGCGCGGGCACGTGGTCGCGGATGCCCTCGAAGAGCTCGGTGAGGTCCGTGGCCCCGCTCTCGAGCTTGGCGGACGCCCAGCCCTCCCGCGCGCTCGCGTAGTAGACGGGGAACGAGATCTGGTGCTCGTCGGCGTCGAGGTCCAAGAACAGCTCCTCGACCTCGTGGACGACCTCGGCAGGGCGGGCGTCGGGACGGTCGACCTTGTTCACCACCACGATGACCGGGAGGCGGCGCTCCAGGGTCTTGCGCAGCACGAATCGGGTCTGGGGCAAGGGCCCCTCGGCCGCGTCCACCAAGAGCAGGACGCCGTCGACCATCGCGAGGCCGCGCTCCACCTCGCCGCCGAAGTCGGCGTGCCCGGGGGTGTCGATGATGTTGATCGTCATGTGCTGCCAGTGCACCGAGGTGTTCTTGGCGAGGATCGTGATGCCCTTCTCGCGCTCGAGGTCGCCGGAGTCCATGACCCGGTCCGTGAGCGCGGTGTGCTCGCCGAAGGCCCCCGTCTGGCGGAGCATCTTGTCGACGAGCGTGGTCTTGCCGTGGTCGACGTGGGCGATGATGGCGACGTTCCTGAGACTCCGGGGCTGTTGCATGGGGCCCAGAGAGGCTACTGGGACCCCACCTGCTCGGACCCTCAGGCGGCGAGCACCGCCTCGGTGCGTCGGCCGGGACCCGCGCCAGGCACCGCGGCGCACGCGACCACGAGGCGCGCGGCGTGCCGCACGGCCGTCGCGTCGAGCTCGACGACGAGTGCGACGCCCGCGTCGGGCCACGCGCCGACGACACGCGCCGGCACCGTCGGTGTGCCGCCGGCGATCCCCGCCGCCAGGCCGTCGACGAGCAGCCCGTCCAAGGCCCGGGCACCGGGCGCGCCGTCGCGGAGGCGGAGGAGGCCGCTCGCGGCGGTGGTCCCGGTGGCGTCGCGCCGTCCGTGGAGCGTGGTGCGCGCGCCCGGGACGTCGAACCAGGCGTCGGGGACCCCGACGGCCACACGGTCGGCGTTCGCGTCGAGGTCGAGGAGGTGGCACAGGCCCCATGCCCAGCTCGCCGCCTCGATGGCGCACAGCGCGCGGGCCTCGGCGGGGGCAGCGGCGAGCCACGTCCCGAGCGCACCGCGCCGGGCGAGCCCGCGCTGCGCGCGATCGCAGAGGTCATCGACCTCCTCGTGCGCCGCGCCGAGCAGGTCGCGGGAGGTCCCCGCGACGAGCCGACGCAGCGCGCCGGTGCCGAGCGGTCGGCGCGCGCCCCTCGCGCTCCACCGGAACGCCGTGGTGAACCTGGCGGCGCCGAACTCCGCGACGAAGGCGTCGAGGCGGGTGGGCGAGGTGCGCGACGCGGACGCGAGTCGCGCGCCGAGCACGGCGACGAGGCGGGTGACGGGCAGCGACGGCGCCGTGGGGGGCAAGGCGAGCAGGGCGACGAGCTCGCAAGGGTCCGGGGCGCAGAGGCGGCGGACCGTGCTCACCGGGTGACCATGGTGCCGACGGCCCGCAGCACCCCCTCGACGGCCTCGGCCAGCATGGCCGCGTCGACGTCGCGGACGAGCGCGCTGCCGTCGGCGGTCGACAGGGCCGCGACGCGGAGCGGGGGCTCTCCGCACCGCAGCGTCGCGAGCAGCGCGAGGTACGTGAGCCCGTCCTCGTGGCGCGCCCCGAGCGCGGACGTGGTCACGTCGAGGAGGCAGACGCACGCGGTCGACCCCCCCGGCTCGCCGAGCGTGAGGTCGATCTGGCCGCGCAGCACGACGCCCCCGCCTGCGATGGGCACCTGATGGCGGACGCCGACCCTCGGGGACCATCGCGGCGGAACGGCGGGCAGCCGATCGAAGAGGATCGACGCGTGCGCGGCGACCTCGGCGGCGAGCCGCGCGCGGTCCTCTGCGTCGAGCCCGGCGAGCAGGTCCGCGAGGTCGTCGTCGCGCCCGGACGCCGCGAGCGCGACCGCGGCGGCGCCGAAGGGGTCCACGGGCGTGCAGCCGGCCACGTGGAGGCAAAGGAGCTGGGCGACGAGGGCGCCGCGCAACATCGCCTCGGTGCTCCCCGCGTGCACCGCTCCGACCACGTCGCGGGTCGCCACTCGTATCGAGCCGGCCGACGGCACGCCCACGAGCTCGAAGACGCCGTCGTCGAGCCAGGCGCGCAGCCCGCCGGCAAGCCCGCGATCGACGCTCGGGCGGAGCGACGCCCTGCCCCGCAGCGCGACGACCAGGTCGTCGCTCGGAGCGAGGGTGGTGGGGGTCATCGAGGGAGTCTTCTCGTCCCATGTGACAAACCTCGGGGGTCTCGGCGGCGCCGAGCGCACGCTCGCGACCTAGCCTCCGGGCATGGCGCGCGGCGACACTCGGGCGGTGCGCGCCCGCGTCGGAGACGCCAGCCCCGCGGGTGGGGTGGCCGCCGCTGTGTGCGCCACGCCGCTCGAGGCCGCCCGCTTCCGTGCCGCGGCTCGCGCGGGGGGCTAGGGGTGCTGGCCTCGGCGTTCGTGGTCGTCTTCGTGGTCTTCGTCGTCGCCTTCGTAGTGCTGTGCGCGGTCATCATCACCTGGGCGGTTCGCAGGGATCGCGCCAAGTGGCGCGAGTGGCGGGACCGCCAGGATCGTTGACACTGGGGTCTGCTGGAATGACCGGGTGGCGGACCGCCAGCAGTCCCTCCTGACCTCGCTCGCCCCCGAGGGCGCTGGCGCCCTCGCCGGGTTCCACCCGGCCGTCGCGGCCTGGTTCGACGCGCGGTTCCCCGACGGCGCGACCGAGCCGCAGCGGCGGGCCTGGCCGGCCATCGCGACGGGCCGCGACGTGCTCGTCGCGTCGCCCACCGGGTCCGGCAAGACCCTCACGGGGTTCCTCGTCGCGATCGACGCGGCCTGGCGCGCCCACGACGCTGGGGACCCCTCGCTCGCCGGACCGCGCGTCGTCTACGTCTCCCCGCTGCGCGCCCTCGCCGCCGACGTGACCGAGAACCTCGACGCGCCGCTCGAGGGCATCGCGGCGGCGGCCCGCGAGCTCGGGCTCGAGGGCCCTTCGCTGCGCGTCGGCCTCCGCACCGGGGACTCGACGCCCGCCGAGCGCACGGCGCTCCGAAAGCACCCGCCGGACCTGCTCGTGACGACGCCCGAGTCGCTGTACCTCCTGCTCACCTCGGCGTCGGGCCGCGCGATGTTCACCCACACCGAGACCGTCGTCGTCGACGAGATCCATGCGGTGTGCCGCGACAAGCGCGGCAGCCACCTCGCGCTCAGCCTCGAGCGGCTCGACCGTCTCGTCGCCGACCAGGGGCGGCGCCTCCAGCGCATCGGGCTGTCGGCGACGCAGCGGCCCATCGAGACGGTGGCCGCGATGCTGAGCGGCGTGGCCCCGGGCCGTGCGGGGCCGATCGTCGTGGACTGCTCTGCGCCGCGTGACTTCGACGTCGCGATCGAGCTGCCGAGCGGCGAGCTCGAGACCGCGATCTCGACGGTGCAGATGGGCGAGGTGCTCGACCGCATCGCCGAGCACGTGCTCGACCACCGCACCACGCTCGTGTTCGTCAACAACCGCCGCATGGCCGAGCGCGTGGCGCACCAGCTCGCCGAGCGCCTCTCGCCCGACGACCTCGGCGTCGAGGACGCGAACCTGGTCGTCGCCGCGCACCACGGGAGCCTGTCGACCGCGCGGCGCCGGCACGTCGAGGCACGCCTGCGCGCAGGCGACCTGCGGGCGCTCGTCGCCACGGCCTCGCTCGAGCTCGGGATCGACGTCGGTCCTGTGGAGCTCGTCTGCCAGCTCGGCTCGCCGCGCTCCATGGGCACGTTCCTCCAGCGGGTCGGCCGGGCGAACCACCAGGTCGGGGGCGTGCCGAAGGGACGGCTCTTCCCGCTCAACCGCGACGAGCTCGTCGAGTGCACCGCGCTCCTCGCAGGCGTGCGCGCCGGCGACCTCGACCGGCTGCACCCGCCGACCGCCCCGTTGGACATCCTCGTCCAGCAGCTCGTCGCCGAGGTGGCGGCGCGCGGCGAGGCGACCCTCGACGAGCTCTACTTGATGGTGACGGCCGCCGCCCCCTACGCGACGCTCACGCGCGAGCGCTTCGACGAGGCGGTCGAGCTCGCGTCCAAGGGCATCGTGACGGGCCGGGGCCGCCGTGGCGCGCACCTGCACCTCGACGGCGTCAACGGCGTCGTGCGGCCGCGCCGCTCCGCGGGCCTCGCCGCGCTCCTCGGCGGCGGGGCGATCCCCGAGCTCGGCGAGTACCGCGTGGTGCTCGACCCCGACGACGTGACGGTGGGCTCGGTCCACGAGGACTTCGCCATCGAGGCGGCCGCCGGGGACATCTTCTTGCTCGGGACGCACTCGTGGCGGGTGCTCAAGGTGGAGACGGGCACCGTCCGCGTCGCCGACGCCCAGGGGATGCCGCCCACCACCCCGTTCTGGCTCGGCGAGGCGCCGGCCCGCACCGCAGAGCTGTCCGCACAGGTCTCGTCGCTCCGCACCCTCGTCGAGCGACACCTCGAAGCGGGCGATCCCGACGGCGCGCGCGCGGCCGTCCGCGACGCCGCCGGCGTGGGCGACGACGTGGCGGCGATGGTCGTCGCGTACCTCGAGGCGGGCCGTCGCGCCCTCGGGGTGCTGCCGACGACGGACCGGCTCGTCGTCGAGCGGTTCTTCGACGACAACGAGGCGGCCCAGCTCGTCGTCCACTCGCCGCTCGGCGGCCGGATCAACCGGGCGCTCGGCCTCGCGCTGCGCAAGCGCTTCTGCGTGACCTTCGACTTCGAGCTGCAGGCGGCAGCCAACGACGACGCCGTCACGATCGCGCTCGGGCCGCACCACTCCTTCCCCCTCACCGACGTCGTGAAGATGGTGCCTGCGGGCAAGGCGCGCGAGATCCTCACCCAGGCGGTGCTCCCGCTGCCGATGCTGGGCGCGCGGTGGCGCTGGAACGTCGCCCGCGCGCTCGTCATGCCGAGGGCGACGACGCGGGGGCGACGCCCCATCCACCTCCAGCGGATGGAGGCCGACGACCTGATGGCCGCGACCTGGCCGTCGCTCGCGGCGTGCCAGGAGAACGCGCCCGCGGGCCCGATCCCGGTGCCCGACCACCCCCTCGTCCGCCAGACCGTCGACGACGTGCTGTTCGAGCCGCTCGACGTGGTCGGCCTCGAGGTGCTCTTGGGGCGGATCGCGACCGGCGAGGTCGAGGTCGTGCTCGTCGAGTCCCCCGAGCCGTCGGTCCTCGCCCACGGGATCCTGAACGGCGCGCCGTACACCTTCCTCGACGACGCCCCCCTCGAGGAGCGCCGCAGCCGAGCCGTCGAGCTCCGTCGCGGGCTCGGGCCGTTGGGATCTGACGGGCTCCCCGACGGCCCGACCGCCTCGGACCCGCTCGACGACGCGGTCGTCGCCGACGTGCTCGCGATGGCCGCCCCCAAGGTGCGCTCCGCCGACGAGCTCCACGAGCTGCTCGACGACCTCGTCATCGCCCGGCCCGTCGCCGAGTGGCAGCGCTTCGCTGACGAGCTCGCGGCAGCCGGACGCCTCGGGCTCGTGGACGGCGCGTGGGTCGCCACGGAGCGCCGCGACGCCGCGGCACGGCTCTCCGAGGACGACGAGGCCGCGTCGGACTGCGTGCGCGGCCACCTCCAGTACGCGGGGCCGACGACCGTCGAGGACCTCGTCGGCGACACGATGCTCGGCGCGGGTCCCTTGCTGGGCGCGCCCCTCGGCGTGCCGAGGGCGCGCACCGCCATGGCCGCGCTCGAGGCGCAGGGCTACGCGATCGCCCTGCCCGACGGCCGCTGGTGCGCGAGGCACCTGCTCGTGCGCTGCCACGGCCTCGCGCGGCAGCGCCGCCGGCGCCGCATCGAGCCCGTCAGCCTCGCCGACTACGTGGACTTCCTCTGCGAGTGGCAGCGTGTCGAGCCGTCGTCGAAGTTCGAGGGCCGCGCGGGCGTGCTCGCGGCGATCGCCCAGCTCCAGGGGATCGAGCTGCCGGCTGGCGACTGGGAGGCCCACGTGCTGCCCGCCCGCGTCGCGCACTACGACCCGACGTGGCTCGACGAGCTGTGCCTGTCGGGCGAGGTGGCCTGGGCGAGGCTCACGCCGCGTCCCGTCGACGACGCGGAGCGACGCGGCTCGGCGACGCCGTCGGCCGCGACGCCGCTCGCCTTGGTGTGCCGCGGCGACCTCGGCTGGCTGCTCCACGCCGTGCGGCTCGGCGAGGTGCCCGCAGCACCCCCGCACGGCGCGTCGCGTGACCTCTACGACGCGCTCGTGCGCCACGGCGCCCAGTTCCGCGCGGAGCTCGCCGACTCGTCGCACCGCCTCCCCGTCGAGGTCGACGAGGGGCTGTGGGACCTCGTGGCGAGGGGCATCGCGACGGCCGACGCGTTCTCCGCGGTCCGCTCGCTCCTCGACGCTCGCGCGCGCTTCCGTGCGCGGCAGCGGCGGCTCCCGGTCGCGCGCCTCGCGCGCGCGCCGCGGCGTGCCCTGGCCGGCTCCGGCGTCGGCGAGGGGCGCTGGAGCGTGGTGGCCTCGCCGTCCGGCGAGCCCACGGGCGTCGAGCTCGAGGAGCTCGCCGAGCGCGTCGCGGTGCAGCTGCTCGTCCGCTGGGGCGTCGTCGCCTACGAGCTCTCGAGCCGCGAGAGCGTCAGGGTGCCGTGGCGCCACGTCGTCTGGGCGCTGCGCCGGCTCGAGGCGCGCGGCGAGGTCGTCGGCGGGCGGTTCGTGGCGGGCGTCTCGGGCGAGCAGTACGCGACCCAGGACGCCGCCGAGCTCCTCGGCGAGCGCCGAGGCGGCCGCCGCGGACGCGAGGTCACGCTGTCCGGCTCCGACCCCATCAACCTGACCGGGACCGTGCTGCCGGGCCCCCGCGTGCCGGCGGTCCGGCACCGCCAGGTGACCGTGGCGGCCGGCGACGTGACCGACGCCGCGAGCTGATCGGCGGCGTCGCGCGGCTCGTCAGGCGCCGGTACGGAGCTCCAGCGTCCCGCGATCACTCCCGCACGGCCTTGATGTAGGTGCCCACGAAGGTCTGCCAGGTCGCGTGGTGCACGCCGACCGCGTCGCCGAGCACGTGCCAGAGGTGCTGGTTGGGCGCGCGGACGCGGTCCTTCGTGCCTATCGAGTGCGAGGGGCTCGACACCGACGCGCAACCGGTCGGGTCGATCGCCACGATCGCGACGCCCCCGCCCTTCGTCCGGAAGACGAGCCGGTAGAGGTCGCCGACGTCCGCGGGGCAGAACCGAATGCCCGCATACGCAGCGGGCAGCGAGCAGATCGCGTCGACCACCCGCGCAGCGCCCCGCGCACCCACGTGCACGGTCGCCGGGAACGAGAAGTCGCCGTGGTACCCGGCGCGCCGCGTGACCACGAGCGAGCGCACCGTCGTCCCCGATGTGCACAAAGCGACGACGCCGTGGTGGTGCGGGCGCCCGAGGGCGGTGGGCGCACCCGGTGGCGGCGAGGCGAGAGGCTTGGGCGAGGTCGCGACCGCGCACCCGCTCATCGCGATGCCGGCCGCGAGGCAGCCGAGGAGCAGACGTGGCTTCATGACCTCCTCTGTCCGCCGCGCGGTGTGGCGTACCGCGGGGTGCGGGCTACTCGAGCTCTTCTGGCGCGCCCGCGCGCTCGAGGGCCTCGAGGCGCTGCTCGACGGCCGCGAGCGAGCGGGACACGTCGGCGATCGCCCGCTCGATCGTGGCGAGCCGGTCCGAGACCGCCGCGTCGACCTTCTCGTCGAGCAGCGCGTCGGCGTGCGCCTCGACCTGCTCGCGCAGGCGTGCGTCGAGCGACTCGATCATCGGTGCGGTGAACTGCTTGACGATCCCGCGCAGGTCGAACGCGTCGCCGTCGCGCCCCGCGCCCGCCGCACCCTGCGCGTCCCCGGCGCCCTGTGCGCCCTCGGTGCCGGCGTCGCCTGGGGCCGCGTCGCCGCCGGCCCCGGTGCCGGCCGCGTCGGCGGTCCCAGCCGCCTCGTCGCCCGGTGCGCTCGTCGCGTCGGCCATGGCCGCAACCTATCGCCGCGTCCCGAGGCCGCGCCGCCTACCCGGTCCCGGGTCCGGGCGGGCAGTACCTGCCGGGCGTGATCTGGACGGTGTTGTATGCGCCGTCCCACGGCGCCTCGGTGAGCAGCAGGCGCTCGTTGGTCACCTGGCCACACGTGGGCGTGAACCCCGCGTTGAACATGATGAAGCCGAAGATGTTCGGGCCGAACGCGGTGCGCGTCGGTGCCTGGAGCTGTCGTTTTCCCTTCACGGTGACCTCGGCGAAGGCGCCCGCGACGAACGTCGGCAGCGGCTGGTTGTACAGCGCGTAGGTCATGTACTCGTACTGGTTGGCGTAGAGCCCGGCCTTGAGCGAGGGGTCGACGGCGGCGAGCCCGCGGCGCCAGCCGTTGAGGATCGCGTACCAGTCCGCGACCGAGCGCGCGAGCGCCGGGGCCGGGCGCGTCGGGCCCCACAGGCCCGAGTGGTTGTCGGGGTAGCCCTCGGGGTCGAAGATGACCCAGTCGGGCTTGAGCCCGAGGCCGTCGCGGCGGTAGTGGTCGATCACCGTCGCCACGTAGGCGCCCGCGTCGTAGCCGTGCAGGTAGTAGCTCCGCGGCGTGTACGGCCCCTTCTCCTTCGTGCACGACGCGTCGGGCTGGGTCCCCGGGCCCGACACGGTCCAGAAGCTGAGCCACGTCGCGCGCTGGTGGCTCGCCTGAATCACCTGGCCGACGCCCTCGTCGGCACCGACGGTGCCCGCGGGCGTCGGCAGCGCGGTCCACGGCGCGCAACTGGCCCCGAGCCCGCCCGTCACCCCGAGGATCGGCCAGCCGTCCTTCAGGGCCTTGGCCCACGAGGCGTAGGGGATCGAGTACACCCCCGTGCCCTCGGGCGCGGGGACCGCGACCCCCGCGGCGAACAGCGAGAGCTGCCCGCCCACGAACAGCGCCGCGGGCGTGCCCGCGACCGTGCGGGCCGGGCCGCTGCCGGCGATCGAGACGTCCGTCGCGGTGAAGGGCCCCTTGAGCGACGTCGCCGAGAGCTCGAACAGGTCGCCCCAGCTCGCCGCGACGCCGGCGACCGCGAGGCGGCTGCCCGAGACCGACGCCGACGGCGTCCCGGCGATCTCGGGTGCGCCGGTGGTCGCCGCGGTGAGGTCGCTCGCCGACCAGGTGGTCCTGGACCCCCCGTCGGTGCCCGCGTACTCGGTGAGGTCGCCCGTCGGGCCGGCGCCGAACAGCGTCGCCTGGCCGGCCCAGACGACCGCGGCCAGCCCGGCCGACACGGGAGGGGTGTGGGTCTGCTGGGTGACGTCGTCGACCGACCAGACCCGTCCGCCCACGTCGTCGGGCGTGAACACGATGACGTCGCCGCGGTGCGGGCCGAGCTCGGTCGCCGCCACGCGCACCTGCTGGGTGCGGGGGTCGTAGAACGCGGCGGGGTCAGAGGCGAGCTTCGGCCCCCCGGCGATCGCGCTCAGGTCGTAGCCGTTCCAGCGGTGGCCGTACATGCCGTCGTTCGCGTACTCGACGAGGTCGCCGGCCGCCGTGCGCGTGAACACGTCGGTCGCGCCGGCCTGCACGACGACCGACGGCGTGCCGGCGACGCGGGGGCCGCCGAGCTGGGTGAGGTCGGTGCGCGTCCACAGCGCGTAGCGGTCGACCGGGCCGACGCCGGGCGGGCGCCGTCGGTACGGGTCCCAGGTGAGGACCAAGAGGTGGCCCGAGCGCGTGACGCAGAACACCTCGTCGAGCCCGTGGGGGCTGACCGCGGCCACCGGCTCGCTGAGCAGCGGCGCGATCCCCGTCACGGCGGTCAGGTCGACGGACACGAAGTGCCCGACGGACGCCCCGTCGAGCCAGATCACGTCGCCGGCGGGATTGCGGTAGACGACCTGGGAGCCCCCGTCGGCGTCGGGGGCCGCGCGCGGGCCCGAGGCGGTGAGCGTGAGCGGGTCGCGCCCCGACAGCAGGTGCGCGTTCCACGGCAGCGGCGGCGGGCTGGTCGCGGTGTACTGGACGACGGCGTCCCCCCTGGCGCCAGGTGGCGTCGTGGGCGTCGTGGGCGTCGCGGGCGTCGTGGGCGTCGCCTCGTGACGGGGGGCCACCGCGGCCGACGGGGCGGCGACCGCGGCCAGCGTGGCGGCCAGCACCGCGACGATGAGCGCCCGTCGTGATCTGTGTGTCACCAGCCGGCCCTCTGGGCGGACGTCTCGTGCCCGCCACACCGCTCCGCGGCTGCCAACGCTAGGCGAGCGAGCCGTGTGGCAGGTGTCAGACGGCGCCGCCGGCGATGACGACGAGGCGTCCGCCGACCGCGCACAGCAGGCTGAGCGTGCGTCCGGGCACCGCGACGGCACCCGTCGAGCCCCCGTGGGGGAGTCGTCCGAGCGTGGTCAGGTCGTAGGCCGACCAGGGGTCGGCGACCCCGAGCGAGCTCAGCTCGACGAGCCGCCCCGAGGTCGACTGCACGACGACGTCGGTCGCGGTGTCGGTCGCGACGACGACGGGGTCGCCCTCGAAGGAGGGGAGCGTCGCGTGCCCCGCGGGCGGGCTCGACCCCGCCGCACCGGCGACGATCGCCTCGGCCGTCCAGTTGTCGAACGTGCCGACGAACTCGTCGATGCGCCGGTTCCTCGTCGCGACCGCGACGGTGAATCCGAAGGGCGAGACGACCACCGTCGGGCTGCCCGCGATCGCGTCGCCGCCCGTCACCCCGAGGAACGCGCTCTGCGCGAGATCGTCAGCGGTCCAGCCCGACCGCGCCCTCGCGATCATGAGCACGTGGCCGTCCGTCGTCGCGAACACGAACGCGTCGTCCGGGCCGTTGGGGACCTCGGCCACGTCGCCGGTGGCCGAGGTCGGAAGGGACGCCGCGTCGGTGAGGTCGAGGGTCACGAACCTCGTCGGCGAGCGCAGCGACGCCGTCGTGCGCTCGACGAGGCGCGAGCGCGACACCCACGCGATCGAGAGGCGCGCGCCCGCGCCGTGACCCGCGACGACCGTGCGCGGGTCGCCGAGCACCTCGGTCGCGCGACGCAGCCGCGTCAGGTCCTCGGCGCGCCAGCCGGCGAGGTGGTCGCCACCGCCCTGTCGGAGCACGACGAGGTGGCCAGCGGTCGAGCGGTAGGCCGCGTAGAGCCAACCGCCTGCGTGCACGAGCGACGGCGTGTCCACGGCGAGGGGGACGTCGCGCAGCGCTGCGGCGTCGAGGCGTGCGCCGTGCGGCACGACGACGTCGAGCCCGCCGCCCGCGACGCGCACGAGGCCGACCCACCCCCGGCCGTGGCCCGTGGCCGTCACCGCGGGTGCGCCGAGGACGCGACCGAGCCGGGGCTGGACGCGGAGCGCGTGTGAGCGCCAGGGGTCGGTGAAGGCGACGCCCACCGAGCCGACGGGGGTGCCGCTTGCCGAGACCCTGGCGCGCGAGGTCTCGACGCGGTCGTCGCGGAACGAGAACGCGGCCACGCCCAGGCCGTTGGTGAGGCCGTGCAGCACGAGCGTGCGCCCGTGCCCGGTGGCCGTGGCCGTCACGCGCGCGCCGAGCACCGCGTCGCCCGCGGCGTCGCGGACGGTGGCCGTCACGGTCACGCCCGCGCTCCCGACGCCGGCGCGATGCGTGGTCACGCGGACCGTCGAGGTCACCGACGACGGCGTCGGCGTGGCGAGGCTGAGCGGGGAAGCGACGGCCAGGTGGTCGACCGAGTCGGTGATCGTCACGCTCGCGGTCCCCACCGCCCTCGGGTTCTCGACGCCGACGACCGAGACGGTGACGAGGTCCACCGCCGCGGGCTCGAAGACCGGCGTGAGCGTCGCGACGTTGTCCGTCGTGCTCGACGGCGAGTGGCCGAGGACCACCTTGCTCGGCGCTCCTGACCCCGGGGTGTCGGACACCAGCCACTGGCCGAGCGGTTTCGGCATCGTCGTCCCCGGCGGCGCGGTGACGGTCATGGTCGCGGTAGGCCCGTAGGCCTCCGCACCGGAGTGGTACGTGAGCGTCCAGTCAGAGAGCACGCCCGGCGTGATGGGTCTCGCGGTGGCGGTGCCCGGTCCGTCGCAGAGCGCGGGGAGGAACGTCGAGGGCTTGGGGGAGCCGAGGCCCGACGCCATGTCGTAGCCGGGCGTCGCGTCGTACTGGTGGGCGCGGAACGTCGAGGTCGCGATCGCGTTGTTGCCCTGGGTCACGTCGTCGAAGTCGCCCCCGTGGCGCCCCATGGCGTAGAGGAGCGGGTTGAGGAAGCCCAGGGTGCTCGCCGAGCACGACTGCGCGGCGACGACGTCGAGCGCGGCCATGAGGGGCGCGCCCATGGAGGTGCCGCCGATGCCCTGGTAGGAGCCCTCGTAGTAGATGAGCATCCCCGTCGCGGGGTCGCCGATGACCGACAGGTCGGGGACGAGGCGCGCGTGCGCGCCGGGCGTGCTGCCCGTCGGCGTGCCGGGCGCGACCTGCCACGCGGGCCGCGGGTACGCCGACGAGATCCCGCCACCGCTGGCGTTGGCCATGCAGCCCGGCGTCGCGCTGCAGTCGTTCCAGACGACCTCGCTGAGCGGCGAGATGCTGTTGACGGTCAGCCCGCCCACGCCGGTCACGAGGGGCTGGGACGCCGGGTCGTCGACGGCGGGCGCGACGAGGGGCGCGCCGGACGACGGGGACTGCCCGATGCAGTCCGACGAGCCGCTGTCGCCGGACGCCGCGAAGACGGTCTGGCCCTGGGCGGCCATCTGCTCGAAGATCGGCGTCTCGTCGGCGTGGTCGCTGAACGCCTCGCAGATGCCCCACGAGATGCTCACCGCCTGGGCGGTGTCGTCCGTCGCGATCCGCTGCAGCGTGTCGATCGGGCCCGTGACGTTGTTGGGGCCGAGGTAGGCGAGGACGTTCGCGCTGGGGGCGAGCGCACGGATCTCTTCGATGTCGAGCGTGGGCTCGTCCGACGACGACGCGCTGCCCGGTGACGTGCCCGCGTCGACGTGCACGTTGTGGACGAGCGGGTCCGACGTCGCCGCGGGTGGCAGGAGCCCGAAGCACTTGTCGTAGGCGAGGACGTCGTCGGAGGAGTACGGCGCGAACTCCTCGACGGCCACGGTGCGCCCCGCCCCGTCGTAGCCGTGGCTCCAGGCGCTCTGGAGCCCGTAGGCCTGGCCCTCTTGGATCGGAGAGAAGCTCCCCGAGTTGAAGAGTGCTGCAGCCGCAGCCGAGCAGGGCGCGGACGGTGCGAGCCTCGGCCGCACGGCGTTCCCGACGCGCTGCACGACGGGAAGGCGCAGCGCGAGCGAGCGCTCGCGGACGAGCGAGGACACGCCGATGACGCCGGTCACGTAGCGCGCCACGGCGGCGGGAAGCCGCGCGGCGCGTCCGAGGCGGTAGCCGAGGGCCCCGTTCGGAAGCCGCCAGCGGACGAGCGGCGCGTGCAGCGCGGCGGCGAACCGCGACGCGGCGCCCGAGACCGAGAGCACGAGGTGGCTCGGCGAGAGGGCCGTCACCGCGAGGCCGTCGCGGCGCAGCTGGGCGCGGACCGCCTGGATGGCCTGGCTCGTCGGGCCGAAGCGGCGGGCGAACTGGTCGCGCGCGACGTACCGGCGGAAGCGCGGCGACGACGGCGTCGAGGCCGCGGCGATGAAGCTCGAGAGCGCCGCGGGGTCGCGCGGCGAGAGCACCACGCGCATCGAGAGGTGCTGGCGGCTCGGCACGGCGCCCGCGCGCACCGCCCCGAAGGGGAGCGCCGCGAGCCGCTGGACCGTCTGGAGGCCGTCGACGATCCGGGCCGGTGCGGCGCCCGACGGCTCGCTCGTCGCCACGACGAGCGCGGGGAGCGTCAGCGCCAAGCAGGCGACCGCGACCTGCACCCTGCGCATGGCCCTCATGTCGCTCCCTCTCCGATCAGCACGTGGACTGAGAGGCTACGGCCCCGCCCTAGACCGGCCGCGCCGGGCCCTGCTACCGTCTCGGCGAGGTGGAGGGCCGTTCCGACCGGTGCTGATCGGGTCCAAGGAGGCCGACGTGCCACGCACGTCCAAACCCAATGGTGCGCCGCCCCGCGGCGCCCGGCGGGTCGCACACACAGCTCGCATGGCGGCGGCACGTGGCGCCGTCGGCGCAGCGCTGCTCGTCGCGGGCGCGCTGCTCTGGGGCGTCCCCGCCCAGGCGAGCCCGACCCCACAGGACCCCGCGGGCGTCGGGGGACCCGCGCCGTCGGGGCCCGAGGCCCTGCCGCAGTTCCCGACGGTCTCCTCCCAGGTCCACGGCCACCTCCTCCAGCTGACGCCCTCCGGCCGTGCCGCAAGCCCCTGGGTGGCGACCGACCTCACGACCCTCGAGTCCGCCGCCTCGGTCGTGGGGCCGCCCAGCGTCGCGCAGGGCCCGAACGGCGTGCTCGTGGTCGCGGCGCGGACGACGGCGGGCCACGTCGTCGTGTTCACCTCGGGCGCCGACGCGAAGGGCTGGACCGAGGGCGACGTCACGGTCCTCGGCACCGCGCCGCTCGCCGCGGGCGCCCCGGCCGTCGTCGTCGACCCGTCCGGGGTCACCCGGGTCTTCTTCCGCACTGAGGACGGCAACCTCGACGAGATCGAGAACGACCGCACCACGACGGACCCGTGGTTCGCCTCGGACCTCACCTCGCGCACCTCATCGACCGAGGGGGCGTCCATCGCGAGCGACCCCGCGGTGCTGTCCGAGACCGGGTTCCCGACGTCGGTCTACGCGCGGGCCACGACGGGAGCGCTCGTCTCGTTCACGCTCACCTCGAATCCCGCGCACCCGTGGTACTACGTCGACGTCTCCGCGCTCGCCCAGGGCCCACAGATCGTCGGCACGCCGGCCGTCGTGCCCGCGCCCGACGGGTTCGGGCTGAGCGCGGTCTACGCGCTCGCGCCCAACGGGGACCTCGTGGAGTTCACCGATGACGACGCCGGCTACCACCTGTGGTCGGTGCGCGACGTCTCTGCGTCCCTGCACCTCCCGCAGCTCGGCTCGCCCCCCGCGGCCCTCGCGGGGTTGCCGACCGAGATCGCGACCGTGACGACCACGGACCACCTCGTGGTCGTCTCGATCCCGACCGTCTCGCTCGTGGGCGACTCCTTCCAGGACGTGTCGGCCCTCGCGCACCAAAAGGTCGTGCCCGCCCGTGGCGCCTCGATCGCCGCGGGCGCCGCGGGCTACGTCGTGGCGGCCGTCAGCCCGACCGCCCACGTCGAGCTGTTCCACGTCCCGTCGGCCACGTCCACGACGGCGAGCGTGCAGGACGTGACGATGCAGCCCCTGACCGAGCAGCTCGCCGGCTCGTCGCCCGTCGCCGTCGACGTCGCGGGCGCGACGCACCTGTTCGTCGCCTCGGGCGGGTACGTCGGGCTCATCCCGAGGATCGTGCTCACGGCCGAGTCCCAGGACCAGAGCCATGCCCACGTCCTCGACACCCCGGCGGGGTCGGACTGCAACCCGTTCACTGCGAGCTTCGGCCGCGGGTCGACGGTGGGCTGCGCGAAGGGGACGGCGACCGAGGAGTGGTGCAGCGACTTCGCCCAGTGGGTGTGGGAGAGCGCGGGCGTCGACACGACCGGCATCACGGGCGCGTCGAAGACCTTCGTCACCTGGGGACGCGCGCGCCGCCAGTTCCTGCAGGGCCTGCACGCGACGCCCGCGGTCGGCGACGCCGTCGTGTGGGGCGTGCTGACCCCGCTGTGGGGCGCCCACGTCGGCATCGTCGTCGGGGTCAAGGGCAAGCAGATCGACGTCGTGTCGGGCAACTCGGGCCCCTACGCCGTCGCGAGCGCGGTGTGGGACAGCGGGTACTTCCTGCCGTCGTCGCAGACCGCGCAGGGCGACCCGATCATCGGCTACTCGAGCCCGGTGCCGCTGCCGGGCAAGAAGGCCCCCCCGCCCCCCGTGCCCTCGGTGTGGCCGAGGACCGCCGAGTGGCCCGTCGTCCAAGGACAGGGCGCGCTCGTCGCGCCCGGCACGGGCGGTCGCTGAGGCTGGTGGCGACCTCGCGGTCCGTGCCCGTGCCCGCGCCCACGCGCGACGTGCGTCGCTGGCGCGAGGTCGCTCAGACGCCGGTCTCGGCGGCCAGTCGGCCTGACGCCACGGCGCGGACGAGCGCCTCGTAGTCGCGTTCGTTCTGGTCGGCGTAGGCCGAGGCGAAGTCCGCGATCGAACGGTCGAAGGCGTCACCGCGGCCGAGGTACGACGCGATGGCGATGCGGTCCCCCCAGCGCGCGTGCGCGCGGGCGAGCGTCGCCCCGCAGAGCCGCGCGTAGAGGGTGGCGCCCGGGACGCGCAGCACCTCGGCGTTCGCCGAGCCCTTCCAGTCGTGGAGCTGGCGGACGTAGTAGTCCCGATCGACGCCGTCGAGGCCCGTGATGCGCTGCCAGCCCAAGAAGACGTCCGAGGCGCCCTGCATGAGGCGCTGGCCGGCGACGACGCGCTCGCCGTGGTGGGGGTGCTCGCTCTCGGCGACGAAGCGCTCGAGGACCGACGCCTGGGCCTCCTTCACCTGGAGGATGAGGGGGTCGGCCTCGTCGCGGCCGATGAGCAAGACGATGTAGCACCGCGTCCCGACGCTGCCGACGCCGACGATCTTGCGCGCGGCGTGCACGAACCGGAACTCCTCGAGGGGGTGGTGCTCGACGCCGAGCGTCTCGCGGTACGAAGCGAGGAGCTGCTTGATGAGCGCCTCGGCGTCCTCCCACGCGGTCCCCTTGGCGATCAGGTCCTCGAGAGGGACGATCACGGGGGGCTCGGCCACGATCCGCAGCTCGCCGTCGATCTTGCTCGCGCGCTTGGTGGCGACGCGCTCGCTGTCACGGGTCCTCGCCTTGTCGACGACCGCCTTGGCCTGGCGCGCCTCTTTCTTCGTGAGCTGGCCGTCGCGCATCTCGGCGGCGACCTGGTCGAGGAGCGCGCCGACCTCGAGGTGCTGGTACCACACGTCGAGGGTCTTGCGGCTCGCCGCGTCGGCCATGCGCTGTCGGTAGGCGCGCACGCCCTCGGTCACGACGTCGCGCCGGTCCGCGCGCGAGAAGCCGCGGAAGCGGCCCATCACCTCGAAGCTGGCGGCCAGCCGCTTCACGTCCCACTCCCACGGCCCCGGCAGCGTCTCGTCGAAGTCGTTGAGGTCGAAGATGAGCTGGCGCTCGGGGGTCCCGAACAGCCCGAAGTTCGACAGGTGCGCGTCACCGCACAGCTGCACGGTGACCCCCGAGCGCGGCGTCGCGGCGAGGTCGCTCGCCATGATCAGCGCGGCACCCCGATAGAAGGTGAACGGCGAGGCGAGCATGCGCCCGTAGCGGATCGGGACGAGCTCGGGCACTCGGGACGCGGCTTGCTCCTCGAGGAGCGCGATGGGGTCCGGTCGGTCGCTCGATGGCTCGAACGCGCGATGGCTCGACCGCGGGGCGCTCCTCCTCGCCGCGAGGCCGCGCGCGACGCGGTCCTCGACGCTCAGGCGCTCGCGGCGCCACGACGACGCGAACGCCGGCGTCCGAGCCGTGGTCGCTGGACGTCGGCGGGTTGCTGTCGGCTCCTTCGGCGACGACGCAGGCATCGATCCCCCCTCCCCTGAGAGTCTGCCGCGCCGAGCGCGGTCGCTCCCAGCCGGGGCGAGATGTGCCCGGGGCCGCCGGGGTCAGCTGAGTAGGCGGATGGTCGTCGCCGCACCGATGGCGACGATGAGCGCGCGCAGCCAGATCGGTCGAAGCCGGCGAATCGCCGCGGTGCCGAGCACGCCGCCGATGCCCGTGCCGACCCACAGGCACGCGACGACGTCCCACGCGAGGTGGCCGCGGAGCACGAAGACGAGGGCGGCAACAGCGTTGATGAGGATCGACAGCACGTTGCGCAGCCCCGAGAGCGTGCCGAGATCGTCGGGGAGCGCGAGACCCATGACCGCGAGCAGCATGATGCCGAGCCCCGCGCCGAAGTAGCCCCCGTAGACGGCGATCGCGAAGGTCCCAACCTGCAGCAGCCACCGGCGCGTCGGGTGGTCGTGGGGGACGCCGGCGACGGCCCGGATGACGAGTGGCTGGAGCGCGAAGGCCACCGTCGCCCCGCCGATCAGCCAGGGGACGACCGCACGGAACTGCGCCGGCGTCCCGCCGAGGAGGAGCGCGGTGCCGACGAGCGAGCCCGCCACGCACACCGGGACGAGGGAGGTCAGCAGCGGACGCTTCCCGGCGAGCTCGCCGCGGAACCCCGCGATGCCGCCTACGTAGCTCGGCAGCACGCCGACCGAGGAGGACACGTTGGCGGTGAGCGCAGGCAGCCCGAGAGCGAGCAGGACGGGGAAGGTGATGAACGAGCCGCCCCCGGCGATGCCGTTCGCGATCCCCGCCCCGATCCCTGCGGCGATCACGACGACGGCGCGGAGCACGCCGTGGATCGCCGCGACGGGCATCGCGCAACGATACGCGCGGTGCGTCAAGCAGCAACCGTCCGCGATTCTCCCGGTCGCGACTTGTAGCCTCCTGCCCAATGACCTCGACGCTCGCGCCACAGCTCGAGAGGACCGAAGTCATCCACGCCGCCGGCGGCATCGTGGTGCGCGACGTGCCTGGCGAGGAGCCCACGGTCGCCGTCGTGTGGCGAGAGCTGCGGGGCGACTGGACCTTTCCAAAGGGGAAGCTCGACCCCGGAGAGACCTACGAGCAGGCAGCCTGCCGGGAGGTCCACGAAGAGATCGGCATGGCCTGCCGCGCGGCCAGGTTCATCGGGACCACCGAGTACCTGCACCGAAAGGGACGGCCGAAGGTCGTCGCCTACTTCTTGATGTCCGCGGTCGCGGGCGAGTTCACGCCGAACGACGAGGTCGACGAGCTTCGCTGGTGCACGGTGACCGAGGCGGAGCGCCTCCTCACCTGGGACCGCGACCGCGACCTCTTGGCGCGCGCCGCGCAACTGCCCGAGCTTCGCTCCTAACCTGCGGCGCCGCGCGCCGAACCTAGGCTCGCGATCGTGGCGGGCGACGCGGGAACCTCAGCGACCTCGACCACCGTCGACCGGTACCTCGAGACCATCTACTGCATCGAGGGCGAGGGTGAGATCGTCCGTCCGGGCCGGCTCGCGACATGGCTCGGCGTCTCGGCACCGACGGTGAGCGTGGCGCTGCAACGACTCGCGCGCGACGGGTGGATCGACGTCGCCGGCGATCGCAGCGTGTCGCTGACCGCCGCCGGACGAGAGACCGCCACGGCGATCGTGCGGCGCCACCGCGTGCTCGAGCGGTGGCTCGTCGACGTGCTCGCGTTCGACTGGGCGACCGCCGACGTCGAGGCTGACGGGCTCGCCGTCGCCTTCTCCGACGTGGTCATCGACCGGCTCGACCGCTCGATGGGGCTCCCCTCGACGTGCCCGCACGGCAACCCCATCCCGGGTCGCGCCCCCACCTACGGCACGCTGCTCTCCCTCGCGGAGCTCGACCGCGGCGTCGTCGCGCCCATCCGGCGGATCTCCGAGGTCGCAGAGCACGAGGCGCGCACCTTGCTCACGACGCTCGCGGACCACGGCGTAAAGGAGGGGACCGCCGTCGAGGTGACGCGCGTCGCACCCGACGGCACGTCGCTCTCTGTGCGCTGCGGCGAGCGCACCTTCGAGCTGCCGCTCGCCGCTGCGCAGTGGATCTGGGTGGAGCTGGCGACAGGGGGCTGACCAACGCCCGGCGCGGCCTGTGCGACCCTTGCCGGGGTACCTGGGTTCGGTTAGCCTAACCTAATGAGGGCCTCCGGCAGTTGGCCATACGGCTCCGCTCCGGTGCGCGATCCGGGGTGATCCCGACCTTCGTCATCTTCCTCCGCGAGGGGATCGAGGCGTCGATGATCGTCGCGATCCTCCTCGCCTACCTCGACCGCACCGGGCAGCGCCGGCACTTCCGCGACGTCTTCATGGGTGTTGGCGCGGCGTTCGTGCTCGTCAGCGCGGGCGGGGTGGCCGCGTACCTGCTGATCCACCGCTACGACGGCTCGCGCGCCCAGCTCATCTTCGAGACGGTGACCTACGTGCTCGCCGCCTGCGTGCTCACCTACATGACGTTCTGGATGCAGCGCCACGCCCGTTCGATGTCGAGCGAGCTCGAGCGCCGCAGCGACGAGGCCCTGAGCGGCGGGGCGAGGTTCGGGCTTGGGGTCCTCGCCTTCCAGGCTGTCGGTCGCGAGGGGTTGGAGACCATGGTCTTCACGCTCGCGATCGTCTTCGCGAGCTCCTCGCAGGGCACCTCGAGCACCAGCCACTCGAGGTGGCTGCTGCTCGGTGCGGTGCTGGGCCTCCTCGTCGCGTTCGCGGTGGCGTGGTGGATCTACAAGCTCGGGCATCGCCTCAACGTGGGTCGCTTCTTCCGCGTCCTCGGCGTCGTCCTCATGGTCTTCGCCGCGGGGCTGCTCGCCGACGCCGTCGAGAACATGCAGTCGCTGGGCTGGCTCCCCGCTGGCCACGTGCTGTGGAACTCGAGCCGGCTGGTGTCCGAGTCCTCGAGCGTGGGGGACGTGTTCCACTCGCTCCTCGGCTACGCCGACCACCCCTCGGTGCTCCAGGCCCTCGTCTGGGTCGTCTACCTGTCAGTCAGCGTCACCGCGTTCGTCCTGCTCGCCCGCCGCGCGAGGGGTCCTCGCACCGGCGCCGGCCCGGCGGCCGTGGGGCGCTCTACGAGCACAGCGTGAGCTTGGGGAAGTGCGGCGCCGTCGAGAGGCGCGTGTCCGTGTTGCGGTACGAGTACCCGGGGTGGCCCGCGCCGGCCGCGACGTGCAGCACGGACTTGGCGAACACCGAGGTCGACCTCGTGATCCAGTCGTCCTCGGTCACCAGCTGGTGCCCGACCACGAACTTCGACGTGATCTGGGTGCGCGCACCGTCGGGCTTGGGCTTGAAGAACTGTCCCGCGGGCGTCCACCACGGGGAGCCGACGCCGTAGGGGACGTCACGCAGCGCCTCGCGCACGAAGCACGATGCGGTCGACCCCGACGAGATGAGGCCGTAGTACGCGCGGGTCTTCGTGATCAGGAACTCGATCGGCACCGCCTTGCGGCATCTCGGCGAGTGGCAGCCCGCCGGCGCCGAGGTGAGCGTGTCGTCGATCCACACCGTGTGGCCACCGCGCTGGGCGAGGACGAGGTGCTCGGCGGCCGGGAAGTAGCCCGGCTGGAACTGGTCCCAGCCCCAGGCCCAGTGCGCGACCCGCGTCGGACCGAGGCTGTCCTGGATGCGCACGTAGCCCGTCTGGCTCTGGACGTAGGCCGGGAGGTCGTTGGTCACCCTCACGGCATGGCGGTACATCGCGATCGCCGACGGGTTCCCCGTCGGACCGGCGGCGAGGGCGGCGGACGCGACGAGGAGGCAGGCCAAGAGCGCGACGAGGCCGGTGGCCACCCGTCTCATGCGGGCACCACCGCGGCGACCTCGTCGACGAGGTCGGCGACGGACTCGACGATGCGGCCCGGGCGGTAGGGGAAGCGCTCGACGTCCTCGCGCTTCGTGACGCCGCTCAAGACGAGGATGGTGTCGAGCCCCGCCTCGATGCCCGCCACCACGTCGGTGTCCATGCGGTCGCCCACCATCACCGTCGCCTCGGAGTGGCCCCCGATCTTGTTGAGCCCCTCGCGCACCATCAGCGGGTTCGGCTTGCCGACGAAGTACGGCGCCTTGCCCGTCGCGTGGCGGATGAGCTGAGCGACCGACCCGGTCGCGGGGAGGATCCCCTCCGGCGACGGTCCGGTCGGGTCGGGGTTCGCCGCGAGGAACCGCGCACCCGCGGCGATGAGGCGCACGGCGGTCGTGATCGCCTCGAAGCTGTAGGTCCGGGTCTCGCCGAGGATCACGTAGTCGGGGTTGCGGTCCGTCAGCACGTAGCCGACGGCGTGCAGCGCCGTCGTGAGCCCCGCCTCGCCGAGGACGAAGGCCGTCCCGTAGGGGCGTTGGGACTGCACGAACGCGGCCGTGGCGAGCGCGGCGGTCCACAGCTCTGCCTCTGGGACGTCGAGGCCGAGTGTCGCGAGCCGAGCAGACAGGTCGCGTGGCGTGTAGATCGAGTTGTTGGTGAGCACGAGGATCCGTCGACCGGTCGCTCGAAGCGCGTCGAGGAACTTGTCGGCGCCCGGGACGACCGTCTCCTCGCGAACGAGGACCCCGTCCATGTCCACGAGCCAGTACGCCGGCACGGCAGCCCTGGCCATGCGCTCAGTGTACGGACACGGGATGGGTCCGCACCGGTGCGGGCCGCAGATTTAATCCAGGCGTCGCGTTGACCCGCCCCACCGAGCTCAGGGCTTGATGACGGGGATCGAGTTGTAGATCGCGAGGTACTTCTTCGAGAGCGTCGCCAGCTCGCCCTTCCTCGTGAGCGACGCGATGGCCGAGTCCACGCACGCCGCGATGGGGCTCTTGCGCTGGAAGACGATCGCGTAGTGCTGGTTCGTGGTGTGGAACTGGGCCACCTGCACGCCGTCGGTGAGCTGCTTGGCGATGACCTGGCCGTTCGGGGTCTCCACCACGATCGCATCGATCTTCTTCGACTCGAGGGCCGCCAGCGCGAGGGCCATCGTGGAGAAGACCTGCGGTGCGCGGTTGGGCCGGATCTGGCCCTTGATGAACGCGAGGCCCGCGGACCCCGTCACGTCGCCGTACAGGTAGGTCTTGAGCGCGCTCGGGGAGTGGTGCGCGATGATCGCGTTGCCCTTGACGGTGACGAGCGACTGGTTGACGTTGAAGTAGCTCTTCGAGAACGTGACCTTGGACGTCAGCTTGGCGTCGTAGATGAGCTCATTGATGTCGAAATCGAACCGCTTCTTCCCGGCGGTCTCGCTGAGCCAGTAGGGCTCCGAGTACCAGACGACCTGCGAGGCCTTGAAGCCGAGCTCTGTTGCGATGTGGTACGCGACGGCGGACTCGTAGCCCATCTGGTTGGCGGGGTCGTTGTTCATGAACCAGGGCTCGAGCGCCGGGCTGTCCGTGGCGACGGTCAGCTTGCCGTGGGTCTTCACCTCGGACTTGACCAGCGTCTTGCACTTGGAGATGGGCGGCGGCACGGGGATGTCACTCGCCGCACCCGAGCGTGCGCTCACGCCGACCGTGAGGGCGACGACGCACACGAGTGCGGCGAGCGCGGCTCTCTGGGGCCCCATCTTCATCACACGCACTTCCCCGACTCTCGCAGGGGTCAATCGTACAGAGGTGCACCGACTTCCTTACGTCACCAACGGGCTCGATTCGTCGCGTGACGGGCGTGTGACTGCACCATCGAGCATGGTTGCGTCGCTGAAGACGCTTCCGCGCTCGATGGACGATTCGCCATCGTGCGCCTGCGGTGACGCGAGCGAGAAGGTGCAGCGTCGCTCCGCGCGCCATGAATCAGACGACGTGGCGGTGCTGCACGGCGAGGACGACGGCGGCACCGGTTACCCTTCCGACAGTGGTCGAGGTGACGATGGAGCGCTTCGAGTCCTTCGTCGCCGACGCGATCGACTCGATCCCCGACGAGTTCGCCCACCAGGTGGAGAACGTCGCGTTCCTGGTCGAGGAGGACTCCGCCCGGGGAAACCTGCTGGGGCTGTACGAGGGTGTGCCCGCCACCAAGCGCGGGACCTACGCGGGTGCGATGCCCGACCGCATCACGATCTTCAAAGACCCGATCTGCAGGATGTGCTCGACAGAAGACGAGGTGCGCGAGCAGGTGCGCGAGACCGTCGTCCACGAGCTCGGCCACTACTTCGGCCTCGGTGACGCGCGACTCCGAGAGCTCGGCTGGTAGCGGGTCGCGCTAGCTCGACACCGGCGCCGCGACGAGCACCGGGATCGTCCGCGACGTCTTTTCTTGGTACTCCGCATAGGGAGGGTACGCCGCGACGGCGCGCTTCCACCAGGCGTCACGCTCCGCTCCCGACACCTCGCGCACGGTGACGGCGAAGGGCTCGGGCCCGTCCTGGATCGCCACGTGCTCGGGATCCGCGACGAGGTTGAAGTACCACTCAGGGTGCGTCGGCGCGCCGCCCTTCGACGCGACGAGCGCGTACTCGCCGGCGTGCTCCACGCGCATGACGGGGGCCTTTCGGATCCCGCCCGACTTGTTGCCGCGCATCGTGACGATGACGATCGGAAGCCCCGTGTCGGCGAGTGTGTTGGCCTCGGACCCACCCGTGCGCTCGTAGGTCTCGACTTGGTCCCTCACCCACTGCGATGGGCTCGGCTCATAGGTGCCCTTTGGAGTCATGGTCCGTACGGTAGCGAGCGAGTCGGCCGAGTGCGTCGCCCGCGTCGACCGGTCCGCCCAGTTAGACGGGATCGCTCGACCGGCGTCGCGACCTGTCATGCGGGTGCGCACGGCGCGAAGGTCCGGCCCTGCCGGTCCAGCCCGGTCCCCATGGACGCCCCGGTCCCAGAACCTCGGAGCACCCGCGCACGCCGCGACGTCCGACGTCGCGCACCCACGCCGCCACAGCCTTACGGAGCTTCACGACGTCGGCGTCGATGCAGGGCCTGCACCCCGGTCGCGCGTCGACAGTGTGTGCACACTCGATCACCATGCGCACTCGATCGCGCACTCGGCCATGTGCGCATCCGTTCACGCGCGCGCACGCTCGATCACTCGTGCACGCTTCACCTCACACACGCACTGCGACGTGATGCGCGTTGTGATGCAGCACGGTGCGTGACGCGCACGTGCGTCGTCTCGCATCAATGCGTTCGAACTTTGGAGAAGACTCAAGCATCCAGTGGCGAAGCTGCTGCCACTGCTATCGAGCCCCTCCGCAGGAACTTGCTCGTTGAAATGACTTTATCGGACATCGGCGCGAGTGTTCGGTAGGGTGTGTGTTGTACAGGACCTGCGGGTATTTCGCGGTGTCGTACCCCTCACCACCAATGGACCTCTCCATGAACACATCCCGTACCAAGGTGGGACGCGTTCGTCAGCGCACTCGTCGATTCGCGACGGTGGCTGCAGCACTCGTCGCGCTGAGCGCGGTCGTCGTCGCGACGCCGAGCGGTGCGACACCTCGACGTCATGCGAGCGACGCTGCGCACCGTGGGGTGCACGCACGTCGCGCGCGTCGCGCATCTCGCATCGCGTTCCCCTTCGGCGTGCGTGACGAGCGCGAGCCGTCTGGCCTCGCGCCGCCCCCCGCGAACGCGCTGCGCGGGTACCGGCTCACCTACAAGACCGACTTCGGTGGCCGGTCCCTCCCCACCGGGTGGGGGACGTTCGACGGTCTCCCGCAGGGCGACAACCAGAGCCGGTGGCTGCCTTCCCACGTCGTCGTCTCGGGTGGCGTCGTGCGCCTCATCGCATCGAGGGATGCCGCGCTCGGTGGCAAGTGGGTGACCGGCGGCATCAGCCAGTACAGCGTCCACCGCACCTACGGCGCGTACTTCATCCGCTCACGGGTGACCGGGCCCGGGCCGGACCAGAACGAGATGCTCTGGCCCGCCGCCCCGGTCTGGCCCCCCGAGGTCGACATCAACGAGATGGGCAACTCCACGTCATCGACGTCGTGGACCGTGCACTACGGGCGCGGCTCGGCGTTCGTGCAGACGACCCGGCGCTTCAACATGGAGCGCTGGCACACCTGGGGCGTGATCTGGACGCCACACTCGATGATCTTCACCATCGACGGCCGCTCCTGGGGAACGCTCACCAGCTGGGCCGCGATCCCTCACCAGCAGATGATGCTCGACGTCCAACAGCAGGTCTGGTGCCAGCCGCGCCTCGCCTGTCCAACCCGCGCCTCGGCCATCGAGGTCGACTGGGTCGCGGAGTACGCCCGGGGCTGACCTGTGGCGCCGTGTCGGCGGCGCCCCTCGCTCAGGACCTCGCGGACGGCACCGTGAGCAGCTCTTCTGGCGTCGTGGTGGGCACCACGTCAGCGCTCGGCCACCCGAGCACGCCGATCGGTTTGCCGAGGCCGCCGGGCGGACCTCGTCGTCAGCGCGCCCTCGCCCGTGCCGACCGCGACGTGAGGTAGTCCTCGAGCTGGGTCGTGGAGTACGGGCAGGCGACGAAGTAGCCCTGGGCGACGTCGACGCCGAGCTCGGTGACCGCGTGCAGGCTCGTCGAGCTCTCGATCCCCTCGGCGACGACGGTGAGCCCGAGCGCCCTCGCGAGCTCGATCGTGGCGGTGACGACGGCGCGGGCCCGCGCGTCCACGCCGAGGGCGAGGACGAAGGACTTGTCGATCTTGAGCTCGTCGACGGGGAGCTCCAAGAGCTGGGACAGCGATGAGTAGCCAACCCCGAAGTCATCGATCGAGATCCGCATGCCACGCTCGCGCAGGTGCACGATGCTCGCCAGCGCGTGCTGCGGGTCCTTGCTGATGGACGTCTCGGTGATCTCGAGCGTGAGGCGCTCGGGTGCGACGCGGTGGTGGGCCAGCACGACGTCGACGTAGCCGGGCAGCTCCTCGTCGAGCAGGTCGAGCCTCGAGATGTTCACGCTCATCTGCAGTGACCACCCCTGGCGATCGAGGCTGGCGAGCTGGGCGACGGCCAGCTCGATGACCGTGCGCGTCAGCGTGCGGATCATGCCCACCCGCTCGCAGAGCGACACGAAGTCGTCGGGGTACAGCAGTCCGAACGTGGGATGCCGCCATCGCACGAGTGCCTCGACGCCCACCAGCTCGCCGGAGCGCAGGTCGAGCGTCGGCTGGTAGTGCATGACGAGCTGCTGCTCCCACGACGTCGTGCGAAGGTCGTCGATGAGCGTGAGTCGGTCACGGGTGTGGACGTCGTCCTCGGGGCGGTAGAGGCGGATCGCCATGTGCTCGCCCTTCGCCTCGTACATCGCGATGTCGGCGCAGCGGAGGAGGTCGGCCTGGGTGAGGCCGTGCTCCGGGCACAGGGCCACGCCGATGCTTCCCCCGACGCGCACCGTCATGCCGTCGATCGAGATCGGGTCCGAGAACATGGCGGCGGTCTCCTGGGCGATCGCGATGATCTCGGCGACCGACTCGATCTCGAAGGTCCCTGCGAACTCGTCGCCGCCGATCCGCGCGATCTGGCCCCGTCCATCCGCTCGGCTCGCGAACCTCCGCGACACGATGCGGAGGAGCTCGTCGCCCGCGGCGTGGCCGAGGGTGTCGTTGATCTCCTTGAAGCCGTCGAGGTCGATCACGATGACGCCGAGCCGCTGGTCCTCACCTCGGTCCGCGAAGCGTCCCTCACCGTCCTCGAAGAAGGCACGCCGATTGCTGAGCCCCGTGAGCTCGTCGACGCGCGCGACCCTGAAGGTGTCCTTCTCGACGTCCCGCACCGCTCCGAGGGTGACCGCCATGCGGACAATGACGAGGCCGAGCGCGCCGAGGGCCATCAGCGAGACGACCCGTGAGGTGTGGTGGACGAGCGACGCGGAGAGGACGAGCACCGACAAGGCCCCGAAGATGACCGGGATGTGCGAGATGCCGTTCGGCACGGGGGATGACTCGACGCGGGGGATCGAGCGTCGGTCCTCGCGCGGCCATGCGGCGATGCCCATGAGCCAGATCCCGATCACCCAGGTCGCGTCGAGGAGGGTCCCCTGGACGTAGGTGTCGGCGGCGACCTGGTTGAGGTAGATGACGTCGCCGATGACGAACGCGCTGACGCCGAGCATCAGCAGCAACGTCGAGCGGTTGGGCCGGTAGTGCAGGGGCGCGAGCGCGGACAGCAGCAGCACGAGGATCACGAGGTCGAGCAATGGGTAGGCCATCCCGACGGCGACCTGGAGCGGCTTGCCGCTGACGGCGAGCACGTGGTCGAACCACACCATGCCAGCCGTCGCGCCGATCGCAAGCCCGGTGATGGCGCCGTCAAGGCGCGTGATCATCGCCACGGCGCCGAAATTGCGCTGGGTGAGCATGACGACGCCGATCGCGAAGCACACGTAGGCCGCGAGGTAGGCCGCGTCGCTCGGTGCGGGGCTCGGGATGGGGTTGAGGTTCTGGTCGTGCCAGAGGTAGATCAGGTTGCCGGCGTTGTAGAGGGCGATGCCCGTCGCCATCGCGATCCACGCGCCGCGGAACCGCTTCGTGCTCGAGATCCGCAGGGCGATGGGCACGAGGGGCAGGATCGAGGCGATGTTGCCGATCCAGCCGTCCCAGATCGAGTCGTAGCCGTTGGGCCGGGCGACGAGCAGCGTCGAGGCCGTGTAGACGAGGACGACCGCGCCGACGGCGAGCTGGGACCAGAACTGCGCGGGGGACGAGGCCGCCAGCTCCCGGAGCCGCTGGGTGAACGGAGCACCCGACGTCGTGACGTGCCAGGGCGCCGTGGCGGGGTGCCGCAGCGAGTCGCGAACCCGCGCGGGCACGGGCTCCGCCGCGACCGCGGCGCCGCGGCGAGGCAGGACCTCGGAAGGAGTCCGAAGCGCCATGGCCGCTCAGCCGGGAGCCTCGCCGCACGGGGCGCCGTGACGGCTCGGAGGGGGGGCCGCTGACACACCGCAACGATTGCGGACCGCGGTCAATCCGCGCGCTGTGGCCGCACAACTTCCGCGCAACTCGGAACGACGTTCCAGCGCCGACGCGCGCGCGCACCGTCAGACACAATGTCCGTCGCCGCAGGGCGCCCAGCAGACGAGGAGGAGCCGTGGCCGAGAAGGCAGACGTCATCGTGGTCGGACTCGGGCCGGGGGGTGAGGACGCCGCGGGTCGCCTCGCCGAGGCGGGGCTCGACGTGGTCGCCGTGGAGGCCGAACTCGTGGGGGGCGAGTGCCCCTACTGGGGCTGCGTCCCGTCCAAGATGATGGTGCGCGCGGCCGACCTCCTCGCCGAGGCCCGGCGCCTCGAGGGCATGGCGGGCACCTGCGACGTCCGCCCCGACTGGGCGCCCGTGGCGTCGCGCATCAGGGTCGAGGCGACCGACGACTGGGACGACACCGTTGCTGCCGAGCGCCTCGAGGGCAAGGGTGCGCGGCTCGTGCGGGGGTGGGGCCGCCTCGACGGCCCCGGCCGCGTCGTCGTCGGCGAGGTCGTGCTCGAGGCGGCCCGCGCGGTCGTCGTGAACATCGGGACCAGGTCGTGGACGCCGCCCATCGACGGGCTCGCCGACACGCCGTACTGGACGAACCGCGAGGCGATCGAGGCGACGGAGGTGCCCGCGACGATGGCGGTGATCGGCGGCGGCTCGATCGGCGTCGAGCTCGGCCAGGTCTTCTCGCGCTTCGGGGCGCACGTGACGATCCTCGAGGCGGGCCCGCGCATCGTCGCACCCGAGGAGCCCGAGGCGAGCGAGCTGCTCACGACGGTGCTGCGACGCGAGGGTATCGAGGTCGTGGACTCGGCGAGGATCGCGTCGGTTCGTCACGCCGACGGCGCCTTCACCCTCGCCGTGCAAGGACGTGAGCCGCTCGTCGTCGAGCGACTCCTCGTCGCGACGGGTCGTCGCAGCGACCTCCGCGGGCTCGGCGCCACGACGATCGGCGTCGCAGAGGATGCCCACGCCCTGCCCGTCGACGACCACCTCCGCGTCGTCGGCGCGGAGCGGACCTGGGCGATCGGCGACGTCACGGGCAAGGGCGCGTTCACGCACGTCTCGATGTACCAGGCCGACATCGTCGTGCGCGACGTGCTCGGACAGACGGTGGTCCCCGCCGAGTACCGCGCGGTGCCCCGCGTGACCTTCACCGACCCAGAGATCGGCTCGGTCGGGCTCAGCGAGGCCGACGCGCGAGCCTCGGGAGCGACGGTGCGGACCGGTGCTGCACCCGTCCCCACGTCCACGCGGGGGTGGATCCACAAGGCGGGCAACGACGGGTTCGTGAAGCTCGTCGAGGACGCCGATCGCAGGGTGCTCATCGGGGCGACCTCGATGGGGCCCTGGGGCGGCGAGGTGCTCGGGCTCCTGTCGCTCGCCGTGCACGCCGAGGTGCCGACCGAGCGCCTCGAGCACATGATCTACGCCTACCCGACGTTCCACCGCGTGATCGAGGCGGCGGTCAAGGACCTCGTCGGCGACCCGTGACGTGGCCTCGTGCGCTACCCCATCGGGGTCGAGCGCGCGTACCAGTGCAGCGAGGCGTAGCAGAGCGCGTGGTCGCGGTCGGGCAGCGTGCAGGTCATCTCGTAGCTCCCCTGGGGCTCGCCGGGATGGGGGACCGGGAAGTACCCGACCTCGCCGAGCGCGGCGTAGGCGCCGCCGGACGGGAGGTCGTTGCCGAGGACGAGCGGCGGGTCGACGACGGCCATCAGGGTGGGAGCGAGCTCGGTGACGCGCTCGCCGTGCGGGATCCGGCACGTCCTGGTCGCCGCGCGCGACCAGTAGCCCCACTCGTGCATGAGGTGGCGGGCATGCGCGAAGTACGGGCAGGCCTGGGTGAGCACGCACGACACGCACGAGGGATTCGACTGGACGACGAGCTCGCGCAGGTCGCTGCGTCGCGGTGGCCAGAGCTTGGGGAAGAAGCCCGGCGACCGCTCACCCGGCGCGTAGATGAAAAAGACACTGCCCCCGTCGGCGTAGTACGAGACGACGCACTGCCATCCCCTCGGTCCGAGGACCGAGGTCGCTGAGTACTGGTCGGTGTAGAGCGCGACCTGCTCGGCGATCGACGCGGAGACCGCGACGCGCCGGTTGCGAGGGATCTTCGGACCTCGCTGCCAGGTGGCGGCGGTCTTCGTCCGACATGCGCGCACGGGGACGACGTAGGTCGCGGGGCTGTGGCGCCGGGCGACGCCGCGCGGGTGCGTCGCGGCGGCCGCGGCTGGTGTCGCCACGGCAACGGCGACGATCGCCCCCGCCAGGCACCAGGTGGCCGCCGTGCGTCGTTGCCTCACGCGTCGAGGGTACAGAGGCGCGGCCCCCAGTTGGGTGACGTGTGCGTGGCGGGTGGGGGTCCCGGGGTCGCTCAGCAGTACGGGTGGGACAGGGTGAGGAGGAACTCGCCGTCGTCGGCGCCGAACTGGCGGTCGACCACAAAGCCTCCTCGGTCGAGCTCGTCGCGGATCCCCTCGGGGGTGAACTTGGTGCTGATCTCGGTGCGGAGCTCCTCGCCCGCCTCGAAGGCCAGCTCGATCCCGAGCCCGGGCACGGTCACCTTCTGGGCGGTGGTGGCTCGGAGCCGCATCTCGATCCACTGGTGGTCCTCGTCGAAGCGGACGACGTGCTCGAAGGCCTCCACGTCGAAGTCCGCCCCGAGCTCGCGATGCAGGACGCGGAGCACGTTGCGGTTGAACGCCGCGGTCACGCCGCTCGCGTCGTCGTAGGCCGCGAGGAGCCGGCCCCGGTCCTTCACGAGGTCGGTGCCGAGCAGGAACGAGTCGAAGTGGTCGAGCTGCGCGTCGAGCCCGACGAGGAATCGGGCTCGCTCCTCGGGCTCGAGGTTCCCGATGGTCCCCCCCAAGAAGGCCGCGAGCGTCGGGCCCTCGCCTTCGAAGAGCCCCTCGAGGTGGTGGAAGTCTGCGATGGTGGCCGTCACCTCGAGGCCGGGGTACTCGTGGGCGAGCTGCTCGGTCGCGGTGACGAGCGTGCTCTCGGCCACGTCGACCGCGACGTAGCGGCGCAGGGTCCCCGTCGCCATGAAGGCGTCGAGCAGGATCCGGGTCTTGGTGCAGGTGCCCGCCCCGAGCTCGACGAGCGCCACGGCCCCCGTCGCCTCGGCGACGTCGCGGGCGTGCGCCTCGAGCAGGGCCCGCTCGGCCCGTGTGGGGTAGTACTCGGGGAGCTTCGTGATCTCGTCGAAGAGCTCGCTCCCGACCTCGTCGTAGAACCAGACCGGCGGGAGCGTCTTGGGCGACGACAGCAGCCCCTTGCGGGCGTCGTGCTCGAGGGCCGCGCGCATCGCGGGGCCGTCGAGACGGACGTCGATCGTGACCGGGCGTGCGGTCATGTCGCGTCGTGCGCGAGGCGGAACCCCGTGTAGGGCCACCGCGACGACGCAGCGTAGAAGTTGCGGTAGGTGGGTCTCGAGTGACCCTCGGGAGTGATCGAGGCGCCGCCTCTCAGGACCTGCTGGTTGACCATGAACTTGCCGTTGTACTCGCCGACGGCCCCCTCGGCGACACGGAAGCCCGGATAGGGGGCGTACGCGCTCTGGGTCCACTGCCAGACCGAGCCGAAGAACCCCGGGCCATCGCTCACCGGCGGCGGCTCGAGCCCGAAGGGCACGTCGATGGGCTGCCCCGACGCGGCGAGCTCCCACTCGAACTCGGTCGGCAGCCGCGCCCCGCGCCATCGCGCGAAGGCGTCCGCCTCGAAGTAGCTCACGTGGCTCACCGGGTCGTCGCCAGCCAGGTCCTCGGTGCCGTGCAGCGTGAAGCGCTGCCAGCACCCGTCCTGTTGGCTCCAGTAGAGCGGTGCCTTCCAGCCGTTGGCGCGCACGGTCGCCCAGCCCTCCGAGAGCCACAGCTCGGGCCGGGCGTAGCCCCCGTCGTCCATGAACTCGAGGTACGCCTCGCAGCTGACGAGGCACGCGTCGACGCGAGACGGAACGACGAGCGCCGCATGCCGTGGCAGCTCGTTGTCGAAGCAGAAGGTCGTGCCGTCCGCCCCGACCTCGACGACGCCGCCAGGCAGCTCGATCGGTCGGTCCGGCGCGGGACGCGCGACGCGTGGGCGGCGCGGGGCCGCCCGCTCGGCGTACGCGACGCGCTGGGGGTGCCCAGAGAGGACGTGCTTGATGTCCATGAGCAGCAGCTCTTGGTGCTGCTGTTCGTGGTGGAGCCCGAGCTCGAGGAGCTCGGCGTGACGGCGGTCGAGCCCGTCGGAGATGAGGTCGCGCACCCGCGCGTCGACAGCCAGGCGGTACCGGCCGATCTCGGTCGCACCGGGCCTCGACAGCATCCCTCGCTGCGCGCGCTCGAACTTCGGGCCGACGAGCTCGTAGTACGAGTTGAACAGGTAGTCGAACGACGCGTCGTAGGCCTCGTTGTGCTTCGTGTCGGCGAGGACAAAGGTCTCGAAGAACCACGTGGTGTGGGCGCGATGCCACTTCGTCGGGCTCACGTCTGGCATCGACTGGACCGTCTGGTCCTCGCCCGACAACGGTGCGGCCAACGTCTCGGTGCGGGTTCGGACCACGCCGTACCGGTCGCCGATCGAGCTGTTGCTCACGTCAGCCCCTAGCGCGGGCGGTCCAGCCGAGCGGGTCCACCGACGAATGTTGCCACTGCCATGTCATACCGGTCCCCTCCCATGGCCCCAGCGGCACCCAGCGGACGGCGACGCGGCACCCGATCCGGGCGCTGATCAGGCCCTCGAGCGTCGGGTGGCCTTTGAGCCAGCGCGGCCGAGCGAGCCGTCCGACGAGCGACAACGTGCGTCGCGCGCAGCGCGCGACGCCGCGACGGCGATCCAGCGTGACGACCCGGGTGCTCGCGACGTTCTGCGCACGACCATTCGATACCCCGATCGGCACCTGCCGAACCCGGTGCTCCGGGCGGTGCACGCCCCCACCGCTTGGCCGGCCGCGCGCAGCCTCGCTGCCGCGGCCAGGCCGCGCGGTAGCACGTCGCCGTCCGATGAGCACGACGCTTCCGGCGAGGCGGCGGACGAGCTCCGAGGTGTGCGGTGCGTGACACGTGGGTAGTTGAATGGTGCCTCTCTACGAGGAGGACATCGACGATGACGACCCGTGACCACGCACCTGCCGGCGCACCCTGCTGGATCGACCTGTGGACCTCGGACGTGGAGGGCAGCAGGCGGTTCTACAGCGAGCTCTTCGGGTGGGAGGCGCTGGAGCCGAGCGAGGAGTTCGGCGGCTACTTCATGTTCGCTCGCAACGGGATGCCGACGGCGGGCGGCATGGGTGACATGGGCGACATGAAGGCGGACAACACCTGGAAGGTGTACTTCCAGACCGACGACATCGAGCGGACCGTGAAGGACGTCGCGATGCAGGGCGGCGAGGTGAGGTCACCGGCCATGGCCGTCGCCGACCTCGGCAGCCAGGCGGTGTTCACGGACCCGTCCGGGGCGGCGCTCGGCGCGTGGCAGCCCGGGACGTTCCCCGGGTTCTTGGTGCTCGGCGAGCCGGGGGCACCGAGCTGGTTCGAGCTGCACACGAGCAACTTCGCCAAGGCGCTCGACTTCTACCAGTCGGTGCTGCACTGGGAGACGACGCAGTTCAGCGACACCGACGAGTTCCGCTACGCGGTCATGCGCAACCCCGAGGGCGACGGCGAGCTCGCCGGCATCATGGACAGCTCGTCGGCCCCCGGGTCGCCGCCGTCGGCGTGGTCGGTGTACTGGTACGTCGAGGACATCAACGCCGGCCTCGAGAAGGTCAAGCAGCTCGGCGGCACGGTCCTCGAGGACGCCGCAGACACCCCCTACGGCTGGCTGGCGACCGCGAAGGACCCTGCGGGCGCGGTCTTTAGGCTCCAGATGCCCTCGTAGCAGCAGGCCCCACGGCGCCGCTGGGCGGGCGCCCGGAAGGAGAGGCGTGGCACGACTGACGGACGCGGGGCTCGAGGCGTTCGATGCGTGCACGGCGCGCCACGTCGAGACGGGCAGCGTGCCGGGGGCCGTCGCCCTCGTCGCGCACGGCGAGCAGGTGCACGCCGTGGCCAAGGGCTCGCTCTCGATCGGCGGGCCTCCCGTCTTGCGAGACTCGCTCTTCCGCATCGCCTCGATGACAAAGCCGGTGACCGGCGCGGCCACGCTCGCCCTCGTCGGCGAGGGCCTGGTGGACCTCGACGAGCCGGTCGACCGGCTCCTCCCCGAGCTCGCCGAGCGCCGAGTGCTGCGGCGCGTGGACGGCCCCCTCGACGACACGGTGCCGGCCACGCGTCCGATCACCGCGAGGGACCTGCTCACCTTCACGTTCGGCTTCGGCGTCGACGTGCGGATGTTCGCCGCGGAGACCCCCTGGCCGATCGTCGTCGCGGAGCACGAGGCCAACCTGCACACCTTGGGCCCGCCCCATCCCGAGCTCCAGCCCCCACCCGACGAGTGGATCGCCTCGCTTGGCGCGATGCCGATGCTCGCCCAGGCCGGGGAGCGATGGCTGTACAACACCGGGGCCTCCGTGCTCGGCGTGCTGTGCGCGAGGGCCGCCGGTGCGCCGCTCGACGACGTGCTCGCGACGCGGATCCTCGAGCCGCTGGGCATGCACCAGACCGCGATGTGGACCAAAGAGGTCGACCGGCTCGCGACGGCCTACGCCGAGGTGGACGGCGAGCTCACGGTCGCTGACCCCGCCGACGGCGCCTGGAGCCGGCCCCCGGTCTTCGCGGACGGTGCGGCGGGCCTCGTCTCGACGGTCGACGACATGCTCGCGTTCGCGAACCTGCTGCTGCGACGCGGCGACCCGTTGCTGTCCGAGGCCGCGGTCCGCGAGATGACGACCGACCACCTCTCGAAGGAGCAGCGCGAGCGCGACGGGGGTCCGATCCTCGGGGGCCAGGGCTGGGGGTTCTGCCAAGCTGTTGTCGTGGACGGGCCGCGTGCCGGTGCCTTCGGCTGGGCCGGGGGGCTCGGGACCACCTGGCTCGTCGACCCCATCCGTGGGCTCGTCGTGATCGTGCTCACCCAGCGGATGTTCACGTCACCCACGCCCCCCGCGATCCACGCCGACCTCCAGGAGGCCGCGTATGCCGCGCTCGGATAGGTCGTCGCTCGCAGGGTCATCGGGTGCCTCGCGTTGGCCGCGCGGTGTCGCGCGAGCGGGCGCGACGGCGCAGCCCTCGATGCGCGCGGCCGGGCGATGAAACAGGTGCGCCCTCTCGGGGCCAACGGCCTGGTCGACCACGCCCTGCTGGCTCGTGCGCGGTGGGGACCGGTCATCCCGGACGACCTCGAGACGAACTTCCCCCAGATCGCCGACTACGCCTTCCTCTCGGACTGCGAGAACTCGTGCCTCGTGGCCCCGACCGGCGCCGTCGAGTGGCTCTGCCTGCCGCGCCCGCACGACGCCAGCGTCTTCGGGACGATCCTCGACCGAGCCGCCGGGTCCTTCCGCTTCGCGCCCGAGGACAGCGCGGTGCCCGCGCACCGCCAGTACGTCCCCGGGACGATGGTGCTCGCGACGACCTGGCAGACGCGGAGCGGCTGGCTCGTCGTGAACGACTTCCTCGCCGTCGGTCCTTGGTACCGCGACGGCGCGCGCTCTGCGCGGCACCGACGGACGCCCGGCGACGCCGACGCCCGCCACGTGCTGATCCGCCAGGCCACCTGCCTGCACGGCAGCGTCGACGTCCTCTTGAGCTGCGAGCCGTCCTTCGACTACGGCCAGGACGACGCGCAGTGGGCGTACGTCGGCGACGGCTACGACCAGGTGGCGACCGTCAACGAGGGCGAGCTGCACCTCTCGCTCACCGGAGCGCTGCGGATGGGGATCGAAGGACGCGCGGTCCACGCCCGCCACCGGCTCTCCGAGGGCGAGTCGACCTTCGTCGCGCTGAGCTGGTCCGACGCGCCGGCACCGACCACGAGCGCGGAGGTCGACGCATGGCGGGCAGAGACGAATCGCTTCTGGCGTGGCTGGATCGACCGCGGCCGGTTCCCCGACCACCCCTGGCGCGAGCACGTCCAGCGCAGCGCCCTCACGCTCAAGGGCCTCACCTACGTGCCCACGGGTGCCTTGCTCGCCGCCCCCACGACGTCGCTCCCCGAGCACCCCGGCGGCCAGCGCAACTGGGACTACCGCTACACGTGGGTGCGCGACTCGGCGTTCACCCTCTGGGCGCTGCACGCGCTCGGCTTCGAGACCGAGGCGGACGACTTCCTCGCGTTCCTCGGCGACGTGCTCGAGCCGCACCACATGGGCGCCGGCCCACGGCCGCCGCGCCAGCGGCTGCAGATCCTCTACCCCGTCGACGGCACGCCGCTGCCCCCGGAAGTCGAGCTCAGCCACCTCTCGGGCTACGCCGGAAGCCGACCGGTCCGTGTGTCCAACGCCGCGGCGAACCAGGACCAGTTCGACATCCTCGGTGCGATCGTCGACTGCGTGTTCCAGCACACGAAGTCGCGCGACACGCTCTCCGAGCGTGCCTGGCGGATCGTGGTCCAGGCCGTCGACACCGCACTCGAGTGCTGGACCCTCAAGGACCACAGCATCTGGGAGAGCCGCGGCGAGACCCTCCACTACACGTTCTCCAAGGTGATGTGCTGGGTCGCCGCGGATCGCGGCGCGCGCCTCGCCGCGCTGCGCGGCGAGACCGAGCGGGCCGCGCGCTGGTGGGACGTCGCCCGAGAGATCCACGCCGACGTGTGCGAGCACGCGCTGCGCGCCGACGGCGCCTTTGCGCAGTCCTACGGGTCTGATGAGCTCGACGCGGTCCTCCTCTTGCTCCCGCTGCTTCGATTCCTCCCCGGCGACGACCCCCGCGTGCGTGCCACGGTCCTCGCGATCGCCGACGAGCTCGCCGACGGCCCGTTCGTCTACCGCTACCGCTCCGAGTCGGGCGTCGACGGCATCCACGGCGAGCCCGAGGGGAGCTTCACGGTGTGCTCGTTCTGGCTCGTCTCTGCTCTCGTCGAGATCGGGGAGCTGGACCGCGCGCGGGCGAACTGCGAGCGGCTCATCGCCTCTGCGAGCACGCTCGGCCTCTACGGCGAGGAGATCGACCCGGCGACCACCCGGCACCTCGGCAACTTCCCCCAGGCGCTCACGCACCTGTCGCTCATCAACGCGGTCCTCCACGTCATCGAGGCCGACCAGCAGGCGACGCTCGCCAACATCGGCCAGGCGGGGTCGTCCAGCTGGTGGAACGCCGCGGGGCGCGACGACCGCCCGCACACGACGACATGACGCCGTTCGCCACGACGACGCCAGGCGGCGCGAGGCCGAACGGCGAGGCGTCCGCGACGAGCTCGCCGCTCGTGGTCGTCGCCAACCGCCTGCCGGTGCAGCGCACCCCGGACGGCTGGCGCACGAGCCCCGGGGGGCTGGCCTCGGCCCTGACCGCCGTGCTGGGCGACCACGACGGCATCTGGGTCGGGTGGACCGGTGAGACCGGGCCGCGCAGCGCGCCCAGCGAGGTCGACGGCATCCGGGTGAAGTCGGTGCACCTGACCGAGCGCGACTACGAGGAGTTCTACCTCGGCTTCTCGAACGCCACGCTGTGGCCGCTGTACCACGACGCGGTGCGCTCACCGGCCTACCACCGCGAGTGGTGGCACGCCTACGTCGAGGTGAACGAGCGCTTCGCGGCCGCCGCCGCCAGCGTCGCAGCCCCCGGGGGGACCGTGTGGGTGCACGACTACCAGCTCCAGCTCGTCCCCCGCCTGCTGCGAGAGCTGCGACCGGACCTCACGATCGGCTTCTTTCTGCACATCCCCTTCCCGCCGCGAGAGCTCTTCTTGCAGCTGCCATGGCGACGAGAGCTGATCGCCGGCCTGCTCGGCGCGGACGTGGTCGGGTTCCAGGTGCGGGGGGCGGCGTCGAACTTCTCGCGGCTCGCGAGGCGCCTGTCGACCGCACGCGGGACGAATGCCGAGATCGAGATCGAGGGCAGGACCGTGCTCGTCGGCGCCTTCCCGATCTCAGTCGACTCCGACCAGCTCGCCGCCCTCGCGGCCACCCCCGAGGTGCGTGACGCGGCGGCGCGCATCCGCGCGGACCTGGGCGATCCCGAGTGCGTGCTCCTCGGCGTCGACCGGCTCGACTACACGAAGGGCATCGACCAGCGGATCCGCGCGGTCGCCGAGCTGTTCGATGACGGGACGCTGGACCCCTCGCGGCACGTGATGGTCCAGGTCGCCGTCCCGAGCCGCGAGGACGACCCCCACTACGTGAGCGAGCGGCACCAGCTCGAGCAGATCGTGAGCCAGGTGAACGGGGAGCACGCCCGGGTCGGGCACCCCGTCGTGCACTACCACCACCAGTCGCTCCCCATCGACGAGCTCGTGGCGATGTACCTCGCCGCCGACGTGATGCTCGTGACCCCCTTCAGGGACGGGATGAACCTGGTGGCCAAGGAGTACGTGGTGTGCCGCGCGGACCTGTCCGGGGCGCTCGTGCTCAGCGAGTTCGCGGGCGCCGCGGCCGAGCTCAAGGGCGCGTTCATGGTGAACCCCCACGACCTCGAGGGCATGAAGGACGCCATCCGCGACGCGGTCCGCGTGGACCAGAAGCAGGGGCGCGCGAGGATGCTGCGGATGCGCCGCGCGGTGCTGCGCCACGACGTGCACGCCTGGGCGGCGACGTTCCTCGGGGCGCTCGAGCGGCACGCCGG
>Ga0182024_10000471_pt1 | contig 103466 bp, 91 predicted proteins | sample P32metaG_FD_120480 | JGI IMG/M metagenome (GOLD analysis project Ga0182024, IMG submission 120480) | Permafrost microbial communities from Stordalen Mire, Sweden - P3-2 metaG (Illumina Assembly) | ecosystem: Environmental > Terrestrial > Soil > Wetlands > Permafrost | place: Sweden: Stordalen... | reverse complement strand
GATGAACTCCGAGATGATGGAGGCGCTCGAGAACATCGAGCGCGAGAAGGGCATCTCGATCGAGATCATGCTCGAGGCGCTCGCCAACGCGCTCGTCACCGCCTACAAGCGGATGCCGAACGCCGCCGAAGAGGCGCTCGTGGAGATCGACATCGAGACCGGCGACATCCACGTCATCGCCCAAGAGCTCGACGAGGACGGCCAGGTCGTCCGCGAGTGGGACGACACGCCGAACGACTTCGGGCGCATCGCCGCCCAGACCGCCAAGCAAGTGATCCTGCAGCGAATCCGCGACGTCGAACGCGAGAGCAAGTACGAGGAGTACGCCGGGAAAGAAGGCGAGCTCGTCACGGGGATCATCCAGCAGACCGACCAGCGCTACACGCTCTTGGACCTCGGCCGGGTCGAGGCGCTCCTGCCCCAGGCCGAGCAGGTCCAAAACGAGCGCTACGAGCACGGCAGTCGGCTCAAGGCCTACATCGTCGAAGTCCGCAAGACCGCGAAAGGCCCCCAGATCGTGGTGTCCCGCACCCACCCCGGCCTGGTGAAGCGCCTCTTCGAGCTCGAGGTCCCCGAGATCGTCGACAGCGTCGTGGAGATCCGCGCCATCGCCCGGGAGCCGGGGCATCGCACCAAGCTCGCCGTCATCTCGAACGACAACAACGTCGACCCGGTCGGGGCCTGCGTGGGCGCCCGCGGGTCGCGGGTCCGCATGGTCGTCAACGAGCTGCGAGGCGAGAAGGTCGACATCGTCCCCTACAACGAAGGGCCTTCCGAGTTCGTGATGAAGGCCCTCGCCCCGGCGCGGGTCCGTGAGGTCCGCATCCACGAGGACACCGGCACCGCCGAAGTCATCGTCCCCGACTTCCAGCTCTCGCTCGCCATCGGCAAAGAGGGCCAAAACGCTCGCCTCGCGGCTCGCTTGACTGGCTGGCGGGTCGACATCAAGAGCGAGACCCAACTCCAAGAAGAAGAGACCGGCGGCGGCGTCGAGTACGCCGAAGGCGAATGGGTCCAGGGCACCAGCGGCGACCTGGTCTGGCAGCCGGCCGGCGGCGGCGACGCGATCTCCGCCGCGGAGGCTGGCTACGCATCCCCCGCGGCCGCGACCGGCGCCGCCGGCGTCGCAGCCCCACCCGCGCCTCCCGAACCCCCGGCCGAACCCCCGGCCGCCGAGTCGCCCCCGAGCGAGCCGGGCGTGACGCCCGAGCCCGCACCCGCCGAGCCGGGAGCGAACGAGCCGGCCGCGGCGACACCGGCCGAACCTGCCCCGGCGGCGACGTCGGACGGGCCGGCATGACCCCGCCATGCTCCGGACCTGCGTGGGGTGCCGTCGCGTCACCGACCCGGCGAACCTGGTCCGCGTCTTCCTCGACGCTGACGGCCGGCCCGGGCTGGGTGCCGGACCCGGCCGCGGCGCCTGGCTGTGCCGTGCGCCCGACGCGCTCGCCTGCCTCGACACTGCGCTGCGACGACGCGCGCTCGACCGCGCCCTGCGGGGCACGGTCGCAACCCCCGACGTCGACGCGCTCCGCGCGAAACTCCAAGGTCTGAACGGCTGAGCCGGCACCGCCGGCCGCCGCGGAAGGAACCACCGCACCTTGCCCACCAAGAAGATCCGCATCTACGAGCTGGCCCGCGAGCTCGGCGTCGAGAACCAGGTTGTGCTCGACCTCGCCGACGAGCTGAAGATGGGCGTCAAGAGCCATTCCTCGAGCATCGAGGAGCCGATGGCGGACCGCGTCCGGCGCCTGGCCGACGCGAAAGGGCTTCGCCACGACGAGCCGCCCGAACCTGAGCCCGTCCCGGAACCGCCCGCGGCTCCCGAGCCCGTGCTGGCCCCGCCGGGCCCGGCCACGCCGACCCCGACGCCAGCCGCCGATCAGCTCGCCGAGGCGCGCCCCGCCGCGACGCACCGCGTGGTGCGCTCCACCGGCGGGATCCCCGAACCGCCGCCCCTGCCTGCGCCTGCGCCGCGTGTGGTGCGCTCCACCGGCGGGATTCCCGAACCGGCCCCGTTCCGAGAGCCGGTCCCGGCCCGACCCGCCGCGGCGGGCCCCCGCCCCGCCCCGCCGAGTCCCGGCGCGGCCCGCGCCGCGGCCGCCGCCGCGGGCGCCCCACCCGACGCTCCGCCCGCTCCCGACTCCCCGGCGCTGCGGTCACCGACCACCGGCAAGCCGATCCCGCCGCCGCCCGGGGCGCGGAAACTTCCACCCCCCGGCCCTCGGGTCTTCACGCCCAGCTCCAGCGGCGCGCCCCGCGGGGGCGGCGGTGCCGGCCCAGGCGGTGGTGGCGGCGCCGGTGCACCCGGTCGTCCTCGCACCGGCGGCGGTCCCTTCCCGGGCCGCGGCGCTGGTGGACCCGGGGGAGGACCAGGCGGTCCCGGAGGGGGTCGCGGTGGCCCGCCGGGTCGGCGCTCCGGACCCCAGGGTCAGCGACCCCGACGCAAGAAGCGTCGTCGTCGCGACTTCGAGGACCTCGGTCCGGCGGCACCGACCGCGCTCACGCCGCTCGACGCGCCAGTCCCCGAGGGTGAGATCGTCGTGTCTCGCGGCATCACCATCCAAGAGCTCGCCCCGAAGCTGAACCGCAACACCGCCGACTTGGTTCGGCTGCTCTTTGACGCCGGCGAGATGGTGACCGGCACCCAGACGCTGGCCGACGAGATGGTCGAGCTGATCGGCGAGACGCTCGGCGCCGAGGTGCTCCTCGTCGAGCCCGGCTCGGAGCAGGAGCTCGAGCTGCAGGCCCTGCTCGGCGACGAGGAGGACGACGACGAGGCGTTCCTCGAGCCGCGCCCACCGATCGTGACCGTGATGGGTCACGTTGACCACGGCAAGACGACGCTGCTCGACGCGATCCGGTCGACCAACGTCGCGGCCGGCGAGGCGGGTGGGATCACCCAGCGCATCGGCGCCTACCAGGCCGACTGGAACGACCGACGCATCACGTTCATCGACACGCCCGGCCACGAGGCGTTCACCGCCATGCGGGCCCGAGGCGCGCAGGCCACCGACATCGCGGTCCTGGTCGTCGCCGCCGACGACGGCGTCATGCCCCAGACGATCGAGGCGATCAACCACGCCCGCGCCGCCGAGGTGCCGACCATCGTCGCGATCACCAAGGTCGACCGCGACGACGCCGACACCCAGCGGGTCCGCCAACAGCTCGTCGAGCAAGGGCTCGTACCCGAGGAATGGGGCGGCGAGGCCATCGTGGTCGAAGTCGCGGCCCCCGCCGGTCTCGGCGTCGAGGACCTGCTCGAGGCGATCGCGCTCGTCGCCGACGTCGAGGAGCTCACCGCCAACCCCAAAGCCCCCGCCCGGGCGTTCGTGCTCGAGTCGAACCTCGACCAGGGTCGCGGCCCGGTCGTCACCGCCCTCGTCGAAACCGGCACGCTGCGAGTCGGCGAGCCGTTCGTCGCCGGCAACGGCTGGGGCCGCGTGCGCGCCATGTTCGACGACCACGGCCGCGACGTGAAAGAAGCGATCCCCTCGATGCCCGTCGAGGTCCTCGGACTCGACGCGGTGCCCCTCGCCGGCGACGAGCTGCGCGTCGCCCCCAACGACAAGACCGCCCGCACCGTCGCCGAGGCTCGAGCTCGACGCCGCCGCGCCGCGGGCATGGCCCACCCCATGACCCTCGCCGGCGGGGCCCGCCTCGAGGACATCTTCGCCATGGTCCAGCGCGGCGAGGTCGCCACGCTCAACCTCGTCTTGAAGTCCGACGCCCAAGGGTCGCTCGAAGCCGTCACCGACTCGCTCCGCAAGCTCGACCAGGACCACGAGGAGGTCCGGCTCTCGTTCGTCCATCGCGGCGTCGGCGGGATCACCGAATCGGACATCAACCTCGCCGCGGTGTCCAACGCCACCGTCGTCGGGTTCAACGTCCGACCCGACCGCAAAGCGCGCGAGCTCGCGGCGACCGAGGACGTCGAGCTTCGCCTCTACGAGGTCATCTACCAGGTCCTCGAGGACGTGACCGCCGCGCTCGTCGGCCTCCTGCAACCCGAGTTCGAAGAGATCGTCACCGGCGACGCCGAGGTCCGCGAGGTGTTCTCGGTACCCCGAGTCGGCAAGGTTGCCGGCTGCTACGTCCAGAACGGCACGATCACCCGCGGGTCGAGGGTGCGGTTCCTACGCGACAGCGTCGTCATCTGGAACGGGACGATCACGTCGCTGAAGCGGTTCAAGGACGACGCCCGCGAGGTCCAGGCGGGCTTCGAGTGCGGCATCGGACTCTCTGACTTCCAGGACCTCAAGAGCGGCGACGTCATCGAGACCTACGAGCTCAAAGAGATCGCCCGCACCCTGTCCTGACCCGCGCCGCCCGGCCCGCGCCACCCGGCCAGGATGATGGCATCCACCCGCTTCCGGCCACGAGGTGATGCTCGATGCCTGACCCGCCGGCGCCGTTCGACCAGGTGAACCTGGTCGCCGAGGACCTCAACGCCACGCTGGACTTCTACCGTCGTCTCGGCCTGACCATCCCCGACGAGCCGATGGAATGGCCACCCGGCTCGGGTGCCCACCACGTGGGGGTGAGCATGCCCGGGGTCAGCTTCGAATTCGACGACCCGGCGATGGCCAAGATCTGGCACGCCGGGGTCCGAGCGGGACGCCCCGGCGCCGGGACCGTGCTCGGCTTCTCGTTGTCCTCGCGTGATGCCGTCGACGCGAAGTACGCCGAGCTGATCGCGGCCGGATACGCCAGCCGACAACCCCCCTACGACGCGTTCTGGGGAGCCCGCTACGCCATCGTCGAGGACCCCGACCGCCGCGACGTCGGCCTCATGAGCCCGATCGATCCGGACCGCAGATACACCCCCGAGCCCTGACCGCGCGGGGACCGCGACGCGCCCGCCTCGCTCCGAACGTCGCTGGACGATCGTGCCGCGGACCTCAGCGAGGGCTGATGGTGGCGAGTGGGTCCCAGCCGGGGCGTCCGAGGCCCGGTGCCGCCCCCGGTCCTCACCCCCGGCTCAGATCCGCAGGGCCGGTTACGCGGGGAGCGCCTCGACTGCCGGGGTGTCCTCGGCGAGCCCGTCGACGAACGCGACGTGGCGCGCCCGAATGGCGGGGACCGTGCTTCCGGGGACGATGACCCCGATGAGGTTGAGTGGGTCGGCGGCGTTCACGACGATCCGCTCGCCGGTCCTCGGGAGCCGGCGCACGTGGGCGAGCTGCTCGACCGCGCTCGGCAGCGCGTATTGCTCGCCGCTGAAGCCGGTCACGAACCGGCCGCCCTGGACGAGCCCCCGGTCCTCGAGGCGTCGCAGCGCCCACTGGACGTCGCGCCACGGGAACGGGATCGAGTCGTGGAGGGCGAGATCGCGACACACGACCCCCCAGCGGTTCAAGAGCAGCTCCGCGACGGCTTCGGCGAGTTCGTCTCGGTCCAGGTCGGCGCCCGTGGCGGGGACGAGCGACCAGCGGCCCGCGGCCGAGCGGGCCAGGTCGGCGCTGCGCCGCAGCCGCGAGAGGCGGCGCGGGTCGCGGCGTGCGATGCCGCCGACCCGGGCCCGGATCGCCTCGAAGCCGTCCGAGGTGACGAGACCGCGGGCGACGCCGTCCCACAGGGCCCGGTCCACGTCGTCGGGCAGGCGCCGCGTCGCGGCGGCCAGATCCGCGGCGAAGCACGCGCCCCGGTCGCGCAGCACGTCGAGCACCTCGGCGGTCGCGCCGATGGTCGGCTCGACCGGATCGCCACCCCCGCGTGCCGCGGCGAGCAGCCAGCCCAGGTCCTGGCGGAACACCACCGAGATCGGCGTCGCCTTCGACGGTGCCGCACCCGGGCTGTCGGGGTCGTCCCGGGGTCGGGGAGTGAGGCGAAGCCAGCCGACTTCCCCGTCGTGGCACAGCCGATCGAGCCAGCCCGGCCGGTAGTCCTGCACTCGTCGGGCGAGCAGCTCGGGCTCCCACGCCGCCGCCGCCGTGACACTGCCCTGGAGCTGCTCGATCACCGCGCGCAGGCCGGCCTCCCCGGCGAGCTGGGTCCCCGGCGCGGCGTGCTGCCAGCGGAGGAGGAAGCGCATGAAGTCCCGCGCGGTGACCGCCTGCACGCTGTGTCGGCGACTCCGCCGCGAGTACGAGTGCATGCGGGCCAGCAATCGACGGGCGACCCACTCCGGTTCCGTGCCGCCCGTGTAGTGGCCCTGGAGCACGAACCCGTCACGTTCGAGGACGGCGAGCCCGGCCACGACCCGCGCCCGCGCCAACGTCGTCACCGACGCGAGCGCCTCGACCGTCGTGACCGCGAGGAGCTCGAGATGACCGCGCAGCACGGCCGCGCCGGCCTGGTCGTCACCGTCGAGCGCCCGCCCGGCCGTCTCCCGCTGCTCGGTCGCGCACCACAGTTCCTGGCCGCCGTGCTCGATGACCTGCCCGCGTCCCCGAGTGGACAGCTCGTCCCAGAGGGCGCGCCACTCGTCCCGGGCGGGGGTCACCACGACGGAGCACAGCAGGTCGTGGAGGTCGTCGTCGCTGGTCGGCTCCGGGGCCACCTCGACCCGGACCCGCTCGATCGCGGCGGGCTCGAGCGCGCCGATGGCGGTGAGGTCCACGGCCAGCCCGCGGCGCAGGGTCACCGCGTTGGTGCGGCGGTCCTGGAGCTCGGCGTCGTCGAGGAACGCGTAGGGACGGGCGGTGAGGATCTCGTGCGCCAGCACCGACGGCTCGGTCGTCTCGACGCAATGCACGGCCACCGTCCCCGCCTCGAGGTCGGCGAGCAACGCCCGGACCCCGTCGACGTCGAGCGCTTCGTGCAGCGTGTCGGTGATCGTCTGGCGCACTAGGAGGTGATCGGGGATCTCGATCGGGCCGGTCACGTTCTCCTGGCAGGCGGCCGCCTGGGGAAACACCGCGGCCAGGAGGTCGTCGGCCTCCATGCGCTGGATCGGCGGCGGGTTCCGACGCCCGTTCCGGAACCGCAGCACGATCAGCGCCCGGTTGAGATTCCAGCGCCACCGGGCGAGGAACATCGGCGAGTCGAGGATCGCCTGGCGCAGCGTCTCCTCCACCGTCGCGCTGCTCACGTACCGCGCCACGTCCTCGAGCGGGAAGCTGTGGTGCGGGCCGAGGGAGAGAACCACCGCGTCGTCGTTCGCGGCGGCCTGCAACTCGAAGTTGAACGCGCGACAGAACTTCTTGCGCAGCGCGAGGCCCAGCGCCCGGTTGATCCGCCCGCCGTAGGGGGAGTGCACGACGAGCTGCATGCCGCCCGCCTCGTCGAAGAACCGTTCGAGGACCAGCTGGTGCTGCGTGGGCACCGCCCCGAGCGTGGCGCGCCCCACCGCCACGTAGTCGACGATCATCGCCGCCGCTTCGTCGCTGAGACCGCCGGTGTCGGCGACGAACCGTCGGGCGCCGTCCGGGTCGCTGCTCGCCAGGTACTCGTCGACCGTGGCCCGCAGCGTCGAGACCTCCGCGGAGAGCTCGGCGGTGCGGGCCGGCGCCTCGCCGGTCCAGAACGGCACGGTCGGCGGCGCGCCGGCCGCGTCGCGTACCCGCACGACACCCGCCTCGATCCTGCGGATCTGCCAGGCGTGCGTCCCGAGCAAGAAGATGTCACCCGCCATCGATTCCACGGCCCAGTCCTCGTTGACGGTGCCGATGAACGTGTCGTCGGGTTCGGTGACCACCCGATAGTCGCCGATCTCGGGGATGGCCCCCCCAGAGGTCAACGCGGCCAGTGCCGCCCCCTTGCGCCCCCGGACCTCGCCGTTCACCGAGTCGAGGTGGACGTGGGCGCCCCGCCGGCCCCGCCCGGTCTGGATCCCGTGCGCGACCAGGTCGAGGACCTCGTCAAACTGGGCCCGGGTCAAGTCGGTGTAGGGCGCGGCGCGCCGGACGAGCTCGTAGAGATCGTCGGTGCGCCACTCGGTCGTGGCGGTCTCGGCGACGACGTGTTGCGCCACGATGTCGAGGGGCAGGTGGGGCGGGTGGATGGCGTCGAGGCGCCCAGCCCGCACCGCGACGAGCAACGCCGCGCACTCCACCAGCTCGTCGCGGGTGAGCGGATAGAGGCGCCCCTTCGGCGTCCCAGCCCGGCTGTGGTTCGACCGGCCGACCCGCTGCAAGAACGTGGCGATGCTGCGGGGCGAGCCGATCTGGCACACGAGCTCGACCGGGCCGATGTCGATGCCCAGCTCGAGCGACGCGGTCGCGACGAGGGCCTTGAGGTCACCGGCCCGCAAGCGGGTCTCGACCCGGTGGCGGCGGTCCTTCGACAGGCTCCCGTGATGGGCGGCCACGACGTCGTCGCCGAGCCGCTCCCCGAGCAGATGCGCGAGCCGTTCGGCGAGGCGCCGCGTGTTCACGAACACCAGCGTCGTGCGATGCTGGCGGACGAGCTCGGCGATGCGGTCGAGCACGTCGCTCATCTGCTCGGCGGAGGTCACCGCCTCGAGCTCACCCTCGGGGAGTTCGAGCGCGAGGTCCAGGTCGCGCTGGTGGCCGACGTCGACGATCGCCGGCGCGGGCCGATCGCCGACCAGCAGCCGCGCGACGGTCTCGATCGGGCGTTGCGTCGCCGACAGCCCGATCCGGCTGGGCCGCTGCTCGCACAGCGCCTCGAGTCGCTCCAGCGTGAGGGCCAGGTGCGAGCCGCGCTTGTCGCGTGCCACGGCGTGGATCTCGTCGACGATGACCGTCTCGACGGTGCGGAGCACCTCGCGGCTCCGGGCGCTGGTCACCAGCAGATACAGCGACTCGGGGGTCGTCACGACGAAGCTGGGCGGCCGGCGCAGCATCGCGGCGCGCTGCGAGCTGGGCGTGTCGCCGGTGCGGACCGCGACGCGCACCGCCGGTGCCAGAAGCCCGAGCTCCGCTGCGATCGCCGCGATCTCCGCCAGCGGCCGTTCGAGGTTCTCCGCGATGTCGACCGCGAGCGCCTTCAACGGCGAGACGTACACCACCCGGGTGACGCCCTCGACGGGCTCCCCCGCGTCGTGAGCCCGGTACAGACGATCGATGCCGACGAGGAACCCGGCGAGGGTCTTGCCCGACCCGGTCGGCGCCGCGATGAGCGTGTCGAGCCCCGCCGCGATGTGCTGCCATCCCTCACGTTGCGGCGCGGTCGGGCCGCCCGGGAACCGGCGCCGGAACCATTCCGCCACCGCGGGATGGAAGCCGTCCCCGGCGGCGCCCGGCAGGTGCAGCTGACCCGGGGTCGCCGTGCCGCGCGCGCGGTCGGGACGCGCCGCGACGGTGGTCACCGCCGCTCGGGCGCGACAGCGGCCGGACGGCCCGGCTCGATGGTGGCTGCCAACGTGGATCCCTCTCGTGTGCCGCCCGGCCCATTCTGGCCCGAGGCTGTGACGTCCCCAACGGCCATCCGCGGTGCGCCGCGGCCCTACCAGCAGCCCATCACCGCGACGACCGCAGCGAACGCCAGGTCGGACTTGCCGATCGGCGGGGGCACGGCCGAGGGGTCGGCGTCGAGCACGAACTGGTCCTTCCAGACCTCGAGGATCCCGTCGCGGGCCTGGAAGGCCCGGTCGCCGATCCCGTTCAGCCGGGTCGAGCCCCGCGCGGCCCGGGCGAGACGGGTGAAGGCCAGATGGGCCCGCTGCTTGGAGGCGAACTGGTTCACGCGCAGCACGAACTGGCCGCCGGGCAGGGGATAGAGACAGGTGAAGACGTTGCCCGCCCAGGAGCCCTGCTGCGCGCCGGGCAGCTGGGTGCCGAGGCTCGCCGCGAGGGCGTTGCGGACCATGTCCTCGCAGACCTCGGCGGCGAGCGTCCTCGCCGAGGGACGCCGGACACCACCCGCCACGCCGGCCTGGGCGACCCCGGCGAGCCCGGGAGCCAGCACCAGCGCGGCGCTCAGGGCCAGGATCGCCACCGGCCGTCGCATCGCCTCGACGGTAGCCCCGGCACAATGGGGGTCATGCATGCAGCCGCGCTGCGCTTCGAGCTCTGGATTCCCGACAGCCGATCCCTGAAGTCCAAACGCGCCGCCGTCCGCCCCATCGTCGACGGGCTGCGTCACAAACTGCGCGTCTCGGTCGCCGAGGTCGACCACCAGGACACCTGGCAGCGGGCCGCGCTAGGCGTGGCCGCGGTCGCCGAGAGCGACGGTCACCTCCGCGAGGTGCTCGCCACCGTCGAGCGCTTCGTGGACCGGGCCGCCGGTGTCGAGCTCCTGGGCGTGGAACGAGCCGAGCTGGTCCCGCCCGACGGCGGGCTCCAGGAGTGGTGATGGTCCAGCCCCGGCGCCGTTTCGCCCGCACCCTGCGAGTCAACGAGGTCGTCCACGAGAGCCTGGCCGACGAGCTCGAGCGGCTCTCCGACCCGCGCCTCGCGATGGTCACGCTCACCGGGGTCGACGTGAGCCCGGACCTGCGTCACGCCACCGTCTACTACTCGGCCCTCGGCCGCCAAGACGAGGCGACCCTCGCCGCGCTCCAAGCCGCGGCGCCGCACCTGCGGCGCGTGCTGGGCCGCGAGGTTCGCCTGAAGTACCTTCCGCTCCTGCACTTCCGGGAGGATCCGGCCATCGAGCGGGGGCAGCGGGTGGAGGAGATCCTGCGGGGGCTGCACCGTCACGACCGGGCCCCCGGGGAGCACCAGCAATGACCGACACGGACCTGACCCGCGCCGCGCAGCTGGTCCGCGACGCGCGCCAGGTGGCCCTCGCCTGCCACGTGAACCCCGACGGCGACGCGCTCGGGTCGATGCTCGGCCTGTTCCACGTCTTGCGCGCCGCGGACGTCGATGTCGTCGCGTCGTTCCCCTCCCCGTTCGTCGTCGCGCCGCACTACCGCGAGCTGCCCGGCCTGGAACTCCTCAGCAAGCCCGAAGACTTCCCCTCCGAGCCCGACGTGATGCTCACCTTCGACTGCGGGTCGCTCGACCGACTCGGCGACCTCGAGCCGGCCGCCACCTCGGCACGCGAGCTGATCGTCATCGACCATCACATCTCGAACGACCGATACGGCACGGTGAACGTCATCGAGCCGCAGGCCGCGGCGAGCGGCTGGGTCGTGCAGCGCCTCGTCGACACGCTCGGCCTGCCCCTGTGCCGAGACGCCGCGGTGTGCCTCTACGCGGCGATCGTCTGCGACACCGGCCGATTCCAGTACGACACCACCACCCCGGCGGTGTTCGACCTGGCCCGCCGACTCACCGAGTTCGACGTGCCGGTCGCCCGCCTGTCGCGGACCCTCTTCGAGGAGCATCGCTTCGCGTACCTGCAGCTCCTCGCCGAGGCGCTCGCCAACGCCGAGCTGGTGCGCGAACAGCGCTTCGTGTGGACCGCGGTGACCCAGGACATGCTCCAACGCCATCAGGTCACGATCGACGAGGTCGAAGGCCTCATCGACATCCTCCGCCGGGCCGAGGAGGCCGAGGTGACCTGCGTCCTCAAAGAGGAACCGGACGGGACGGTGCGGGTCAGCCTCCGGTCGCTGGGCGGCACCGACGTGTGCCGGATCGCGCAGGCCCACGGCGGGGGCGGCCACCAGTACGCCGCCGGCTTCACCTCCGAGCTGGACGTCCCAACCACCGTCGCGCGCATCCGCGCCGCCCTCTGATCCGGCGCCGGCGCCGTGCGCGACGGCCTCGTCGTGGTCGACAAACCCCCCGGGTGCACCTCCCACGACGTCGTGGCGCGCCTACGCCACGTCTACGGCCAGCGCCGCGTCGGACACGCCGGCACCCTCGATCCGGACGCCACCGGGGTTCTGCTCGTCGGCCTCGGCCGCGTCACGCGCCTCTTGCGCTTCCTCGCCGACACCGGCAAGGCCTACCGGGGTGACGTGATGTTCGGCGTCGCCACCACCACCCTCGACGCGGCCGGCGACGTCCTCGACCGCCGACCGCTCCCCGTCACCCGCGACGAGGTCGAGGTCGCCACCCGGCGCTTCATCGGCCCGATCCAGCAGATCCCCCCCATGGTCAGCGCGGTGAAAGTGGGAGGCCGCCGCCTCCACGACCTCGCCCGCGAGGGCGAGACCGTCGAACGGGCGCCCCGCCCCGTCCGTGTCGACCGGTTCGACATCGAGGCGTTCCAACCCGGCCCCTACCCGGTGGCGACGGTGCTGGTCGAGTGCAGCAGCGGCACCTACGTCCGCTCGCTCGCCGCCGACCTCGGCGCCGCCCTCGGTGGACCCGCGCATCTCGCGCGGCTGCGACGCCTGCGGGTCGGCTCGTTCACCGTCGACGAAGCCCGACCGCTCGACACCGTCGCCGACGACCCCGACACCGCGCTGCTCTCCCCGCTGGTCGCGATGCGAGACCTCGAACCTATCGACGTCAACGAGGAGCAGGCGCGAGCGGTCCGTCACGGCGTCACCTTCCCGTGCTCGGCGTTGGAGGAGCCCCTCGGACCGGGCCCGTTCGCGCTCATCGACGCCGGCGGCGAGCTGCTCGCCGTCTACGAGCGACGCAACGCCGGGATCAAGCCCGCGGTCGTCGTGGCGAAACCCGGCGCGGAGGTCTGAACGTGCGCGTCGTGCATGACCTCGTCGCCTACGAACCGAACCCCCGCGGGTCGGTCGTCACGATCGGTGCGTACGACGGTGTCCACCTGGGCCACCAGGCGGTGCTTCGCTTCGTGCGCGACCTCGCCGCGGCCCGCGACCACGAGGCGATCTGTCTTACCTTCGACCGGCATCCCGCTGAAGTGGTTCGACCAGAATCTGCGCCCTGCACGCTCACCTTCCTCGACCAGAAGCTCGAGCTGCTTGACGCCACCGGCTTCGTCGACACCACCTCCGTGCTTGCCTTCGACGAGGCCCGCAGTCACGAGACCGCCGAGGACTTCATCCGCGAGGTGCTCGTCGCCGGACTCGGCGCTCGCCTCGTCGTGGTCGGCGCCGACTTCCATTTCGGCTATCGCCGCCACGGCACCGTGCACCTCCTCGAACAGATGGGCGCCGAGCTGGGCTTTGAGGTTGTCGGCGTCGGGCTCGTCCCGGTCGAGGGCGACCCGAGCGGCGCGCCCTACTCGTCGACCGCGATTCGGGCGCTGCTCGCCCAGGGCCGCGTCGGCGACGCGGCCCGCATGCTTGGACGGCCAGCTCGACCCCACGAGGTGCGCGGCACCGTCGTCGTCGGCGACCGGCGCGGCCGCACGCTCGGCTTCCCCACCGCGAACGTCGCCGTCCCCGCCCGCAGCTGCCTCCCCGCCGATGGGATCTACGCCGGCACGTTCGTGGCCCAAGACGGCGTCGAACGGGTCGGCGCCATCTCTTGGGGGCGCCGCCCCACGTTCTACGACGACGCGGCCGCCTCGGTGCTCGAGGTGCACGTGCTGGACTTCGACGACGATCTCTACGGCCAAACGGTCAAGGTTCGCATCGCGAAGTGGCTGCACGGCGAGGAGCGCTTCGAGTCGGTCGACGACCTCGTCGCGCAGATGCAACGCGACGTCGCGGCGACTCGGGAAGCCGTGAAGATCTGAGCCCTCGGCAATTCGAGCGCCGCCCCGCCCGCCGGTGTCGCCGCGCCCGGGCGTTGCGGGCAGCGACCGACCGCCCCCGCGACCAGATTCCACTGCTCCAGGACCGCTTCGGGGCCAGCGACCGAGGTCTGGTAGCCTGAGCGCTTCCGCACACAGGTTCTGAGCCCAACGTATGCCCGACACTTCCGCCACCATCGCTGAGCATCGCCTCCACGAGACCGATACCGGCTCGCCCGAGGTTCAGATCTCGCTCCTCACGGAGCGCATCAATCACCTGACGGAGCACCTGAAGGTCCATTCCAAGGACCATCACTCCCGTCGGGGTCTGCTCACGATGGTTGGCCGTCGGCGTCGGTTGCTCGACTACCTCCGGCGTAACAACGTCGAGCGGTACCGGGCGCTCATCGCCAAGCTCGGACTGCGTCGGTAATCGAGCGCCGGTTGTCAGTCGCCAGTGCCCGGCCGGGCTTCCCCCCGAGGAAGCATCCCGTCCGGACCCTGACCACTGGGAACCGCCGCTTCTTGTAACGAGAGGAGCACGTTCCCGTGCCATCACCCACCCGAGTTTCGGGCCCTGTCTCGGATGACGGCAAACTGCTGTCGTTCGAAACCGGTCGTCTTGCCAACCTCGCCGACGGCGCCGTCTTCGTCCAGCTCGGTGACACCACCTTGTTGTCGACGGTCGTCACCAGCAAGCCCCGCGAGGGCATCGATTTCTTCCCACTCACCGTCGACGTTGAAGAGCGCATGTACGCGGCCGGGAAGATCCCCGGCTCGTTCTTCCGGCGGGAGGGCCGCCCCGGTGAGCAAGCGGTCCTCACCTGCCGCCTGACCGACCGCCCGCTGCGACCGTCGTTCCCCGAGGGATTCCGCAACGAGGTGCAGGTCATCGCCACCATCCTCGGCGCGGACCTCGAAAACCCCCACGACATCGCGTCGATCAACGGCGCGTCCGCGGCGCTCATGGTGTCGGGAATCCCCTTCAACGGCCCGATCGGCGCCGTGCGCATCGCCCACCGCGACGGCGAATGGATCGCCCACCCCACCTACCAGCAGGGCGACGAATCGACGTTCGAGATGGTCGTCGCTGGTCGACGCCTCGCCGACGGCGACGTCGCGATCATGATGGTCGAAGCCGGAGGCACCGAAGCCACCTGGCGCCTCTACGAGGACGGCGCACCCAAGATCACCGAGGACCTGATTGCCGACGGGCTCGAGTGGTGCAAGCGCTGGATCAACGCCTCGATCGACCTCCAGCTCCAACTCGTCCACCAGGTCCAAGAAGCGTCGGGCCCGATCAAGACGATCGAATACGAGCCGCGCTTCGACTACGACTCGGACGTCTTTGACGCCGTCGCGGACGCCGTACGGGCCGACACCGCCGAGGCGATGGCCATCGCCGACAAGACCGCCCGCAACCACCGCCTCGACGAGCTCGACTCGGCGGTCACCGCCGAGCTGGCCGGAAGCGACGCCGCCCCCTACGCCGACCGCGCCGGGCAGGTCCGCAAGGCCTTCCGGGCCCTGCAGAAGCAAGTCGTGCGCAAGCGCATCGTCGACGAGGGCGTCCGCATCGACGGCCGGTCGACCACCGACATCCGTCCGCTCTCCGCCGAGGTCGGCATCATCCCCACCGCCCACGGCACCGGCCTGTTCCAGCGGGGCGAGACGCAGGTGCTCTCGGTCACCACGCTCGGCATGCCCCGCATGGAGCAGATGCTCGACACCATCGGCATCGACGACCGCAAGCGGTACATGCACCACTACAACTTCCCGCCGTTCTCGACCGGAGAGACGGGCCGGGTCGGGTCCCCGAAGCGCCGCGAGATCGGCCACGGCGCGTTGGCCGAGCGGGCCCTCGTGCCGGTGATCCCAAGCAAGGAGGAGTGGCCCTACACGCTGCGCGTCGTCTCGGACGTCCTGTCCTCGAACGGTTCGACGTCAATGGCGTCGGTGTGCGGCTCGTCGTTGTGTCTGATGGACGCCGGCGTCCCGATCAAGGCGCCGGTGGCTGGGATCGCGATGGGGTTGGTGTACGCCGAGGGCAAGTACACGACGCTCACCGACATTCTCGGCACCGAGGACGCCTTCGGCGACATGGACTTCAAAGTCGCCGGAACCCGCGACTTCGTGACGGCCATGCAGCTCGACACCAAGATCGACGGTCTCCCCGCCGACGTGCTCACCCGAGCGCTACACCAAGCCAAAGAGGCGCGATTGGCGATCCTCGACGTGATGGCGGGCGCGATCGGCGCCCCCCGTGACGACGTGCGGCCGACTGCCCCCAAGATCATCAGCTTCGAGATCCCGATCGACAAGATCGGCGAGGTCATCGGGCCGAAGGGCAAGGTCATCAACACCATCACCCAGGAGACCGGGGCCGACGTCTCGGTGTCCGACGACGGCACGGTGGGGACGGTCACGGTCGGTTCGAAGGAATCGTCCGCCGTCGAGGAAGCCCGCCGGCGGATCGAGCTGATCCTCGACCCGCCGACCGCGGATCTCGGCGCCGAGTACACCGGCCGGGTCGTGAACGTCACGAAGTTCGGGGCGTTTGTCAACGTGCTGCCCGGCAAGGACGGCCTGCTCCACATCTCCAAGCTCGGTCGGGGCAAACGCATCGACCGGGTGGAGGACGTCTTGAACCTCGGCGACGAGGTCACCGTGCGCGTCGACGACATCGACAACGCGGGCAAGCTCTCGCTGGTCCTGGTCGGAGACGACGACGAGGCCGGCGGTGCCGCACCCGGCGGGGACGGCGGCGACGGCCCGAGCCGGAGCGCCGCACGACCCCGACGCGACGACCGGGGTGATCGGGACCGGGGTGATCGGGACCGGGGTGACCGGGACCGGGGTGACCGGGACCGGGGTGACCGGGATCGGGGTGATCGGAACGGGGGTGACCGGGCCCGGCCGGAGCGCGCTCCCGAGCGCGCCGAGGGGGACGGTGACCGCGAGGTCGCCTCGTTCGAGGACCAGTGGGAAACGCAAGCTCGCGCTGAGTTCGGCGACCTGGGACCGGCCGAGGCGGCTCGCACCGGTGGTCCCAGCCGTAGCGGAGGTGGCGGTGACGGAGGTGGACAGCGCCGTCGCCGGCGTCGTTGATCACCTCAACTCGGTGGGAGGCCATGCCGATCAGGGTCACATGATCGGGCGGACCCAACTCGCGTCGGGACTGCGCGTCGTGACCGAGTCTCTTCCCCATCTGCGCTCGGTGGCGATGGGGTTCTGGGTCGGCACCGGGTCCCGCGACGAACCCGCGTCGCGCGCCGGCGTCAGCCACTTCCTCGAGCATCTGCTCTTCAAGGGCACCGAGGACCGCGACGCGGCGACGATCGCCGAGGCGATCGAATCGAGCGGCGGCGACATGAACGCGTTCACCGCCCAAGAGCTCACCACCTACTACGTGCGGGTCCCCGACGACCGCCTCGAGCTCGCCGCCGACATCCTCTCCGACATCGTGTGGCGCCCCGCACTGCGCACCGAAGACATCGAGTGCGAACGCCAAGTGATCCTCGAAGAGCTCCGCATGCACGACGACGAGCCCGAGGATCTCGTGCAGGACGTGTTCACCGAGGCGGTGTTCCCGGAGCATCCGATCGGGCGCGAGGTGATCGGCTCGACCGACACCATCGAGGCGATGCACCGCCCCGAGATCGCCGAGTTCCACGCCAGCCACTACCACCCCAGCAACGTGGTCGTTGCCGTCGCCGGCAACCTCGAGCACGAGCGGGTCCTCGAGCTCCTCGAGGCCGGCCTCGACACCGCCCGCGGGACCCGCCCGCCCCGCGAGGGGTACTCGGGGAACCCGCCGCCCCGTCCGCTCGCCATCCTCGAACGCCCGACCGAGCAGGCCCACGTCGTCCTCGGCATGCGCGCGCTGCGCCACGACGACCCCGACCGGTACGCCCTGACCCTCCTCAACGAGGTGCTCGGCGGCGGCATGTCCTCGCGCCTCTTCCAGGAGGTGCGCGAGAAGCGCGGGCTGGCGTACTCGGTGTACTCCTACCGGGCCGCGCTCGAGGAGACCGGCGTGTTGGCGGTCTCGGCCGGAACCTCCCCCGAACGGGTCGACGAGCTGCTCGACGTGCTCGACACCGAACTGCGCCGCATCGTCGAGGACGGCGGGGTCACGGACCGGGAGCTCGAATCGGCCCGCGGTCACCTACGCGGCTCGCTCGCCTTGTCGCTGGAGAGCTCGGGCGCGCGGATGCACCGCCTCGGCCGCAGCGAGATCACCGTCGGTGAGGTCCCCAGCCTCGACGAGCTCGTGGCCCGCGTCGACGCGGTCACACCCGCCGACGTGACCCGGGTCGTCGAGCGCGTCCTTGCCGCCCCGGACCGCACCCTCGCCGCGGTCGGACCGTTCGACGAGCAGCGCTTCGCGGCACGCGCGCCTAGCCTCCAGGCGTGACGCGCGTCGGAGTGTTCGGAGCGGGCGGCCGCATGGGCCGCACGGTCTGCGCCGCCATCGCCGCCGAACCCGCCGTCGAGCTCGTCGCGGCCGTCGACCCCTACCACGCCGGGATCGATCTCCATCAGCTCGGCATCCCGGACACCGGCCTGCAAGTTGCTGGATCAGCGGACGCGCTCGTCGACGCGAACGCCGACGTCGCCGTGGACTTCACGGTCGTCGACGCGGCCCGCAAGAATCTCGACTGGTGCGCCGACCACGGGGTCCACGCCGTCGTGGGAACGACTGGCTTCGGGGCCGACGAGCTCGACGCCCTGCGGATCCGCTTCGAAGCGTCGAAAGCCAACGCCGTGCTTGCCCCGAACTTCTCGATCGGTGCCGTGCTCATGATGCGATTCGCGGAGCTCGCGGCCCCCTTCTTCGATTCGGCGGAGATCATCGAACTCCACCACGACGAAAAGGTCGACGCCCCGTCGGGCACCGCGCTGCTCACCGCGCAACGCATGGCCGCCGCCTCATCGGAGTGGGCCCCCGACCCGACCCGCCAGGTCGTCCTCGAGGGGGCCCGGGGGGGCGAAGGGCCAGCCGGGATCCGGGTCCATTCGCTGCGGCTCCGAGGTCTGGTCGCCCACCAGGAGGTTCTCTTGGGCGCGGCGGGCCAGACCCTGACCATCCGCCACGACAGCCTGGACCGATCGTCGTTCATGCCCGGCGTTGTCCTTGCAGTGCGCGCGGTGGCCGACCGGCCCGGACTCACGGTCGGCCTGGACCCCCTGCTCGGCCTCTAAGCCGCGGCTGTGGCGGCTCCCGCCGAGCCTCGCGACGCGGTCCTCGCCGGCGCCTACGCGTGCATCGCGCACGCCGGACTCGCCAAAACCACCCTCGACGACGTCGCCAAGGCGTCCCGCGTCTCTCGGGCGACCATCTACCGGATGTTCCCCGGCGGGCGCGACCAGCTCCTCCGCGAGGCGGTCGGCTGGGAGATGACCCGGTTCTTCGCCCGCCTCGCCGACGCTGTCGCCGCCGCCCCCGACCTCGCGGCCCGCTTCGAGACGGCGCTGCACTACGCCCACCAGGCCGTCCGCGACCACGCCGTCCTCCAGCGGGTCCTCGCCACCGAACCCGAAGCCCTGCTGCCCCTCATGACCGTCGAGCAGCACCGGGTGCTGCGCTACATCACCGACTATCTGCGGCCCCTCCTGGCCGTCGAAGCCGAAGCCGGCCGCCTGCGCCCCGGGGTCGACGTCGACCAGGCCGCCGACTACCTCGCCCGCATGGGCCTCTCGCTCATCGGCACCCCGGGCCGCTGGGACCTCGAAGACCCCGCCGCCCTCCACACCCTCGTCGCGACCGAGCTCCTCGGGGGCATCCTCGCCCCCGAACCCGGGTCCCCGGCAGCTGAGTAGCGGTTACTCAGGACCCGGAGGCGACGGGCGGCCACAATGGTGTGCAGGTGACCGGCACCGGCCGGTCCTACACGTCGAGGAGCGCGGTCGGCATGGGAATGTTCAAGGACATCAAGAAGATGAAAGACCAAGGCAAGGAAATCCAAAAGGCGCAGGGCAAGCGCACCGGCATGATCGGCATGATGCGCGACATGCCCAGCTCGATCAGCCGGGCCAGCTCCGCGGTCGACGACGCCATGGCCATGCAGGCCGACATCCAGAAGTCCCAGGCCCTGCTCCAGACCGGCACCCCCGGGCGGGCCACGGTCACGAACGTCGCCCAAACCGGCACGCTGGTGAACTTCAACCCGCAGGTCGTCCTCGACCTCCAGGTCACCGTTCCCGGCCAGGCCCCGTACGCGGCGAAGCTCACCGACGCGGTGCCCCAGGTGTACCTCGCCCGTCTCCAGCCGGGTGCAGAGATCGGCGTTCGGGTCGACCCGAGCGACCCGTCCACGCTCGCCCTCGACTGGGCTGCGGTCTAGACCACTCGATCGGCGCACGACCGGGGCGGTCCCACGGGCCGCCCCGGTCGTGGCGTCGTCGAACACCGGCCCGCACCCCGGCGCCGGCCCCCCACGGGCTTGGGCCCCCGGCCAGCCGAGCCGGCCGGCGCGGGCGGCGCAGCGCCACGAGCCCTGCCCGAATTGTCCGAGACGCGAGGGCGGGGAGGCGGGGAGTGGGGGCTCGTCGCGGCTGCGCTCCGCCCATGATGGGTACGGGGGTCCTCGATCCATTCGTTGACGCTGAGACGAAAAGAGTCGTATCGTCTCAAGTGTGACCACGGTGCTCACCGAGCGTGAACCCGACGCACGGCGCGACCTGGAGGGGCGGGCCATCGCCGCGGTGCTGGCTTGCGTCGCCCGTCAGGGCATCCGCAAGACCACGCTCGACGACATCGCCCGAGAGGCCGGCTGCTCTCGCGCCACCCTCTACCGCTACTTCCCGAGCAAGCAGGCGGTCCTCGACGCCGCGGTGCTCGCCGAACGGGAACGCGTCGTCGACGCGCTGCGCGCCGCCGCCGCCGACGCCCCCACCCTCGAGGACGCCGTCGTCGCGCTCCTCGGCACCGCGGGCACCGAGCTCGGCCAGCACCCGGCGCTGCGCTTCGTCGCCGACTTCGAACCCGAGCGGCTCTTGCCCCAGCTCTGCTTCGCCGGCGGTGACCGCCTCCTCGGCGCGGCAGCCCACGCGCTCGCCCCCGGCCTCGCTCCCTTCGTCGGTGAGCTCGACGCCACCCGCGCCGCCGAGTGGGTCGCCCGCGTCGCGCTCTGCCTGCTCTGCGCCCCGGCCCCGCCCGTCGATCTGCGCGACGAGGCAACCGTGCGTGCCTACGCGCGCAAGTTCATCGTTCCTGCTCTCCACCAAGCCCCGATACTCCAATCCAATCCCCCCAACTCCCGGAGGTGACCTCATGTCGAGCACCGAAGAGATGATCGGCCGTCAGGACGTCGACGACCTCGACGCCATCTTGGCGGTCACGAACACCGAAGTCACCGAAACCGCGCACGCGGTCCGGGCGAACGCCGAGGCCATCTTCACCTGGGATTACGAGCAGAGCCGAAAACCGCTCCAGCGGCTCTACGACAAGGCCAAGACGTCCCAGTGGAACGCCCGAGACTTGCCCTGGGACACCGACGTCGACCAGGAAGCGGTCGCGGTCGCGAACCAGATCCAGAACGGCTGGGGCGACGAACGCATGGACCTCACCGGAACGCCCTTCCAGAACTGGGGCGACAAGGAATGGCTCGCCTACAACATCGAGGCGCAGAACTGGACGCTCTCCCAGTTCTTGCACGGCGAGCAAGGCGCGCTCATCTGCACCGCGCAGATCGTCGAAACCGTGCCCTGGATCGACGCCAAGTACTACGCGTCGACGCAGGTCATGGACGAGGCGCGCCATGTCGAGGTGTTCAGCCGGTACCTCTCCGAGAAGCTGTCGGGCTTCTACCCGATCAACGCGCACCTCAAGATGCTCCTCGACGACATCGTCGCCGATAACCGTTGGGACATGACCTACCTCGGCATGCAGATCATGGTCGAGGGCCTCGCGCTCGCCGCGTTCGGGTTCATGCAACAGATGACCACCGAGCCGCTCCTCAAGAAGCTGCTCCGCTACGTCATGAGCGACGAGGCCCGCCACGTCGCGTTCGGGGTGCTGTCACTCAAGGAGTACTACGCCGAGCTCTCCGCGGCCGAGATCCGCGAGCGCCAGGAGTTCGCCTTCGAAGCCGCGGTCCGGATGCGAGACCGATTCCTCCAACAGGAGGTCTGGGAGCGCCTAGGGGTCGACGTGAAGGAGGCCTTGAAGGTCGTCGTGCACGACCCCGACCGGCCCCTGTTCACCTCGATGCTGTTCTCGAAGATCGTCCCGAACTGCAAGAAGCTCGGACTGCTCGACGCCGCCGACGGCTGGCTCCGCAAACGATTCACCGAGATCGAGGTCATCCAGTTCGAGGACTGGGTCGACACCGGCGAGGAGTACGCCACACTCGACGAGGTGGCCAAAGACCGGGCCGGAGCATCTGCCTGAGCGACACGCTCCCGACAACCGGCGCGCCGCGGGCTGAATCGCGCCGGTCCAGGGCGCGCCCGGCGTCCCGCGCCGCAGTAACTTCGTCGACATGAGCGCCCCGGTCCGGATCGTCTTCCTCGGCGGTCTCGGCGAGATCGGGCGGAACTGCTTCTGCCTCGAGGTCAGCGGGCGACTCGTCGTCGTCGACTGCGGCTTGATGTTCCCCGAAGCCGACATGCCCGGCGTCGACCTGGTCCTGCCCGACTTCACGTTCCTGCGCGAGCACGCCGACCAGGTGGACGGGATCGTCGTCACCCACGGCCACGAGGACCACGTCGGGGGCCTCGCCTATCTCCTCCGCGACGTCTCGGCCCCCATCTACGGCTCACCGCTCTCCCTGGGCTTGGCCCGCAACCGAATCGAGGAAGCCGGACTCCTCGGCCGGACCAAGCTCGTGCCCGTCGCCGACGGGGAAACGCGCCGGATCGGCCCGATCGACTGCGAGTTCATCCCCGTCGCCCACTCGGTGCCCCAGGCCTTCGCGGTCGCCTACTCCACCCCGGCGGGGACGATCCTGCACACCGGCGACTTCAAGCTCGACCTCACCCCGGTCGACGGGCGACGCACCGACCTCGCCCGCCTCGGTGAGCTCGGACGAGCCGGCGTCCGCGTCCTGCTCTCGGACTCCACGAACGCGGAACGGCCCGGGTTCACCGAGTCGGAGTCGACGATCGGCGTCGCGATGCGGGCCCTGTTCCGTGAGCACACCGACCGTCGCTTCATCATCGCGTCGTTCGCCTCGCACCTGCACCGCGTCGAACAGCTCGCCCGGGAGGCGATCGCGGCCGGTCGACGCGTCGCGTTCCTCGGCCGCTCGATGACCCAAAACGTGACCCTCGGACGAGAGATGGGACTCCTCGACCTACCCGTCGACCGAATTATCGACGCCGAGGACGTCTCGCGCTACGCGCCGGGCGAGGTCTGCCTGATCTGCACCGGCTCGCAAGGCGAGCCCATGAGCGCACTCGCCCTCATGGCCAGCCACGAACACAAACTGTTCAAAGTCAGCAGCGACGACATCGTGGTGCTCTCCGCCCATGCGATCCCCGGCAACGAGCCGAGCGTGCACCGAGTGATCGACGGCCTCCACCGCGCCGGCGCGCTCGTCCTGCACGACGACACCTCGCACGTGCACGTCTCGGGCCATGCCTCGCGCGAGGAGCTGAAATTCGTCCTCGGGATCGTCGAACCTGAATGGTTCATCCCCGTGCACGGCGAGTACCGCCACCTCGTCCACCACGCCGGCCTCGCCGAGGAGATGGGCGTCGCCGCCGAGCACATCCTGATCTGCGAAGACGGCGACGCCGTCACACTCGACCGGTCCGGCCTGGAGGTCGAACGCCGCGCGGTGCCCGCCGGCTACCAATACGTCGACGGGATCGTCGGCGACATCGGCCACGGGGTCCTGCGCGACCGGCGCAGCCTCGCCGAGGAGGGCTTCGTCGTCGTCATCATCACCGTCGACGGCACCACCGGCGAGCTCGTCACCGAACCCGAGATCGTGACCCGCGGCTGGGTGTACGAGGCGGAGGCCGAAGAGCTCCTGGAGGAGGCCAAAGCCGCGGTGCGCGCCGCGGTCACCCCACCCGACGAGGACGGCACCGTCGACTTCGAGGGCTTGCGTCGCAGCGCCCGTCGTGCGCTCGGCCGGCTCATCAACGAACGCACCCGGCGCCGGCCGGCGGTGATCCCCGTCGTCATGGAGGTCTGATGGAGACGACCGGGTGACCATTCGGGACTGGTCCAACTTCATCGGCGGTCGGAGAGCGCTCGTCACCGGCGCCGGGGCAGGGATCGGGCGTGCCATCGCCATCCAGATGGCCCGGGCCGGCGCCGAGCTCTGGATCAACGACCTGTCGGGGGAGCGCGCCGAGGAGGCGTGCGCCGAGATCATCGCCGAGGGCGGAACGGCCCGGCCCGTCGTCGCCGACGTCTGCGAGGGCGACTCGGTCGCCGCCATGTTCGAGACCACCGGACCCCTCGACATCCTGGTCAACAACGCGGGCAGCGGGGTGCGCTCCTGGGCCGACGGCGCGCTGCTGGTGCCCTTCATCGAGACCGATCCCGCCGACTGGGATCCCGTCCTTCGCGTGAACCTCGCCGGTGTCCTCCACGTCACCCGCGCCTACCTCCCCGCGATGATCGAACGACGCTGGGGGCGGGTCCTCGTCATCGTCTCCGACGCGGGACGCCGCGGCGAGCGCCGCCAGGTCGTCTACGGCGCCGCGAAAGCGGCCGCGATGGGCTTCGCGCGCGGCCTCGCCGCCGAAGTCGGACGCGACGGCGTCACGGTCAACTGCATCTCGCTGGGGTCGATGAAGCACGCCGGGCTCGCCGACGCAATCGCGGCCGACCCGGCGCTCGAGACCAAACTCGCTCGCAACTACCCGGTGGGCCGCCTGGGCCGGGTCGACGATCCCGCCCCGCTCGCCGTCCTGCTCTGCAGCGACGCCGCGGAGTGGATCACCGGCCAGGTCTACCCCGTCGACGGCGGCTACGCCCCCGCCCTCTAACCCCCTCACCGGAGCCACTCCGGTGGCCCAAGCGGCCAGTGTGTCCGCTGACACTTTTGAGGCTGGTGTTAGCGTGACCGGGTGGCGTCCCGTACTACCACCAAGTCCCGTTCCGCGCGCGACCGGACTCCCCGCGCCCGTGCCGCCCCCAACGCGGGACGCGGTCGACGCTCGGCGCCCGAGCCGCCCCGCCACGAGTTCGCCAACGCGGCCCGCCGCCAGCTTGGAGGCCACCGGGGCGACGCCGCCGGGGTCGGCCTCCTCGTCCTCGGCGTCCTCACCGCGCTCGGCTTGGCGTCGAACCTCGCCGGCTCGGTCGGCCAGGGCCTCGCCGACGCGCTCGGCGCCCTCGTCGGCCAAGCCCGCTATGCCGTCCCCGCGGTGTGCATCCTCGGAGGGCTCGCCTGCCTGCTCGCCCGCCCGGCCGCCGCCCGCCGCGCCGCCTCCGCCGCCGATGCCGCTACCGCGCTCGACGTCGACGTCGACGAGCCAGCCGCACCGGAGCCCGCCCCCCTGCGGGTCGGAGTCGGCAGCGCGCTCCTCGCCCTCTCGGTCGTCGGGCTCTTGCACCTTGCGCACGGAGCACCCACGATCACCGGCCCCGTCGCCACGCTGCGCAGCGCCGGCGGATACCTCGGGGCAGCCGCCGGCGGAGCGTTGCGCGACGCGGCCGGCACCGTCGGTGCGTCGGTCGTGCTCGTCGGGCTCGGCGTGCTCGGCGCGCTCCTCGCCCCGGGCGTCTCCGCGCGACGAGTGAGCACGGTCCTCGGCCGGGCCGCCCAGGCCGGGACGGCTGGCGTCCGTCGCCTCACCGACCAGCGATCCGTCGACCAGCCGACGAGCGACGCGAGCGACGACGTCACACCCGACCCAGGCGACGAGGACTCGCCGTCCGACGACGTCCCGCCCCACCCCGAGCTCGACCCCGCGCTCGACTCGGCCGTGGACCGAGCGGCAGCCATCGCGGATCTCTATGACCTCGAACGCGACCTGCCCGCCGACACCCCAACCCCCGCCGAGACCACCCAGCCCGACTTGCCCCCCGTGTCCGTCGTCGAGGAAGCCGGCGGCCAGATGGCGCTCGACGTCGCGCGCCGCGGCCGGCCCGGGGCCTGGAAGCTGCCACCCGCCAAGCTGCTCGGACGCTCCGGGGCCGCCAAGAGCGACCGGCGCTCCGCCGAGCAAGCCGGCGCAGTCCTCGAACAGGCGCTCCACCAGCACGGCGTCGACGCCCACCTGGTCGGCATGACGATCGGCCCCACCGTCACCCGCTACGAGCTCGAGCTCGCGCCGGGCGTGAAAGTCAACCGAGTCACGAGCCTCGCCCACGACGTCGCCTACGCGATGGCGTCCCCCGACGTGCGGATCCTCGCCCCCATCCCGGGACGCAGCGCCATCGGCGTCGAAGTGCCCAACACCGTGCGCCAGCTCGTCACGCTCGGCGACATCCTCGCCTCACCCGAAGCCAAGGCCACGCCCGAACCCCTCGCGGTCGGACTCGGCCGCGACATCGCGGGCCGGGCCGTCATGCTCGACCTGGCGACACTCCCGCACGTCCTCATCGCCGGCGCCACCGGCGCGGGCAAGTCGAGCAGCATCAACTCGCTGGTCACCTCGCTGCTCATGCGAAACACCCCCGACCAGGTGCGACTCATCCTCGTCGACCCCAAGCGCGTCGAGCTCGGTGCGTACAACGACGTACCCCACCTCCTCACCGCGGTCGTCACGAACCCGAAGAAAGCAGCCAACGCGCTCAACTGGGCAGTACGCGAGATGGACCTGCGCTACGAGCTCCTCGCCGAGGTCGGTGTGCGCGACCTCGCAGGCTTCAACGCCGCGTTCGACCGGGGCGAACTCCCCACCCGCGACGAGCCCGACCCGATCACCGGCCGCGGCTACGAACGCCTCCCCTACATCGTGGTCGTCGTCGACGAACTCAACGACTTGATGATGGTCGCCCCCCGCGACGTCGAAGCCAGCATCTGCCGCCTCGCCCAGATGGCCCGCGCGGTCGGCGTCCACCTCGTCATCGCCACCCAACGGCCCTCGGTCGACGTGATCACCGGCGTGATCAAAGCCAACGTCCCGAGCCGCATGGCCTTCTCAGTCACCAGCCTCGCCGACTCGCGCGTCATCCTTGACCAGTCGGGCGCCGAGAAGCTCGTCGGGCAAGGCGACATGCTCCTCATCACCGCCTCCGAATCGCGGGCCCGGCGGATCCAGGGCGCCTGGGTCGACGAGGCCTGCGTCCACCAGGTCACCGCCCACTGGCGACGCCAGACCACCGAACCCGCCTACGTGGACGGCGTCGCCGAGGAGACCCCCGGCGCCGGCCGCTCGGGGGTCGACTCCGACGGCGGCGACGACCTCCTGGCCGAGGCGATGGAGCTCGTGGTGCGCTCGGGTCTGGGCTCCACCTCGATGCTCCAGCGCAAGCTCCGGGTCGGGTTCGCCCGCGCCGGGCGCCTCATGGACCTCCTCGAGCGCCGAGGCATCGTGGGCCCCTCCGAAGGCTCGAAGGCCCGCAACGTCCTCATGACGGTCGACGAGTTCGAGGCCCGCCCCGCCGGGGACTGACCCCGCCCAGCGGCCCTCAAGGCGCGGCGAAGCCCTGCCGTAAACCCTCATCGGGGTGGGCATGCGCCTCGGGGGTTGCATGCTCCGCAAACTGCCGTTCCGGACCAAGCTCATCTTGGTGGTGAGCGTGCCGCTCTTCGCGCTCATCGGCTTTGCCGGGATCATCATCAACGGACGGTTCACCGCGCTCTCCAACGAGCAGCAGTACGGCCACGTCGTCACCGGATTCGAGGCCCTCGCCCGGGTCGGACGCAGCGTCGCCGACGAAGGTGTCGCCTCCCAGTGGTACGCCGCCACGACCCAACCCAACCCGCCGGCCGACAAATCCCTCATCCTCGACACTCGCAACGCCACCGACGCCGCCGCCACGTCGCTCTACCAGGCGCTCCCGTCCTTCGCCGGCCAAGTCAGCCCCGCCACCCGCCGAGACGTCGACGACATCGCCACCCGCCTGCGCGCCCTCCAGGTCTCCACCCGCGCCCTCGTCGACGAGGGCGGCAACTTCGGCAACACCTTCAACGACCTGTCGGCCAGCTCGCTCACCGCCGCCGCCGCCGTCGCCCGCGACATCCAAGACCGCGACCTCTCCACCAGCCTCCTCGGCGTCGTCGACCTGCGCCGCGGTCAGGCGTCGACCGCCGACGAGGCATCGATCGTCATGACCTGGCTGCTCGGCGACCGCGGCGACGTCGCCGCCTGGGACGCCGCCATCCACGACCAAGACACCGCGACGAGCGCCTTCATTGAGACCGCGACCACCGCCGAGGCACACGCGTACCGCGCCGCGACGGGTTCGCCGCCACCCGACCCTGTCCGCTCGACCGTCCCCGGCGCGCTCCCCAGCGCCTTCCCGGCGACCCGCGTCGATATCTACACCTACCTGCGCACGTTCCTCGCCCGACAGTCCAACAGCGACAACGGCGTCGACGCCGTCCAAACCGTCGTGGACCACACCGCGGCGGTCAAGGAGTCGAGCGCCCGCAACGACCTCGAGCTCGCCGCCGGCGGCACCGCCCTGCTGATCGCCCTCGTCCTCGCGCTCGCCTGGGCGCTCGTGCAGGCCCTCAACCGACCGTTGCGGGCGCTGACGCGCGCGGCACGCAACGTCTCCGAGCGTCGCCTGCCCCAACTCATCGACACCGTCCGCCGCGGCGGACAGGTGTCAGCCGAGCAGCTCGAGCACCTCGCCCCGATCGCCGTGCAGTCGAACGACGAAATCGGCGAGCTCGCCACCGCGTTCGGCAACATCCAACAAGCCGCCGTCGCCGTCGCCCGGGAGCAGGCCGCGCTGCTCCGCAAAGGCATCGGAGACCTCTACGTCAACCTCGCGCGCCGCAACCAGAGCCTCCTCGACCGCCAGCTCGCGCTCCTCGACGACCTCGAACGCGACGCCGACGAACCCGACGATCTCGCCGCGCTCTTCGAGCTCGACCATCTCTCCACCCGCATGCGCCGCAACGCCGAGAGCCTGCTGGTCCTCTCGGGCTCGGAGCAGCCCCGTCAGTGGCGCACCGCCATCCCCATCGTGGACGTCGTGCGGGCCGCCGGAGCTGAAATCGCCGACTTCGCGCGGGTCAACTACCTCGGGTTCGGCGACGACCTCGCCGTCGCGGGCAACGCCGTCGCCGACGTCACCCACCTGCTCGCCGAGCTGTTCGAAAACGCCGCCGCGTTCTCGCCACCCAGCACCCCCGTCGTCGTCGCCGGCGCCCCCAACGAGGCGCGCTACGTGATCAGCATCACCGACGAGGGCCTCGGCATCGACGAGGAACGACTGGCCCGCATCAACGCGCTGCTCGCCCGACCGCCGGCCCCCGGCCTCGCGCTGTCGCGCACCCTCGGCCTCTTCGTCGTCGCGCACCTCGCCGCCCGCCACGGCATCCTCGTCCAGCTGCGCCCCGCCAACCCGGTCGGCACCATGGCGCTCGTCGCGCTCCCCGCCACCATCCTCGCCCGGGGCGAGCCGCGATCCGAGCCACCCGAGGCGGCACCACCGTCCCCGCCCCCGCCCGCCGACGGGCCCGCGCTCGTGCTCGAGCCGATCGCGACCGCGCCCACCTCGCGGCGCGCCACGGCACCCACCCCGCCCGCCGAAGCACCCGCCACCGGACCACCTCCCCGAGTCCCAGCCGGAGGGCCACCCGGGTCCGCACCCCAGCCCGAACCCGCGCCCGAGCCCGCCCGAGCCGCCGCGGCGACCGGCGATGGACTGCCCCGACGCGTCATGCGACCCGTCAACGGACGCGTCGGCGAAGCCCTCGTCACCCGCGTCCCCGGCCAGAACCTCTCGCACCGCCCCGAACCCGACGGCCCCCCCACGGGCGAGACGCGGCCCCGACCCGAGCGCGTCCACGACCTCCTCACCCGCCACACCCGCGGCGTCCAAGACGGCCGCAACCACCAGGAGGACGAGTGATCCGCCTGAGCGCCGAGGCACGCAACCTGAACTGGCTGGTGTCGAACTTCGTCGCCGGCGTCCCGGGGGTCACCCAGGCGGCCGTCGTCTCCTCCGACGGACTCCTCATCGCCATGTCCGACGGGCTCGACCGGGTTGCCGCCGACCGGCTCTCGGCCGTCGCGGCCGGCATCCAGAGCATCGCCCGGGGCGCCGCCGGCCCCCTGCGCGGCGGAGCGGTCCACGAGACCATCGTCGAGTTCGAACACGCCATCTTGTTCGTGATGAGCGTGAGCGAGACCTCCGCGCTCGCAGTCACCGCCAGCCGACCCTGCGACGCCGGACTCGTCGGCTACGAGATGGCCGTCCTCGTCGAGCGCTGCGCCGACGCGCTGACCCCGCCGGTCGTGGCGGAGCTCCAAACGACGCTCCCGCAGTAGCGCGTCGTGGCCACCCGCGGACCCGCGCCCCGGCTTCCCCGCGTCGTGCGGCCCTACGTCCTCACTGGCGGCCGCACGAGACCGGTCGGGCCCATCCTCGCCCTCGACACCACGGTGCGCACGACCACCACCGACTCCCACCTCGACCCCCAAACCCCCGAGTCCAGCCGCATCCTCGAGCTCTGCGACGCCCCCACCTCGATCGCCGAGCTCGCCGGCCGACTCACCATCCCGGTCGGGGTCGTGCGCGTCCTCGTCGACGACCTCGGCACCCTCGGTGCCGTGACCGTGAACCCGCCGACCCCCGCCGCCGCAACCGACGCCGGGCTCCTCGAGAGGCTGCTCGATGGCATCCGTGCTCTTTGACCAGCGGGCCCGGCCCGCCGCCGCGCCCACGACCATGAAGATCGTCATCGCGGGCGGATTCGCGGTGGGCAAGACCACCTTCGTCGGTTCCATCTCCGAGATCGAGCCGCTCCGGACCGAGGCCGAGATGACCGTCGAAAGCCTCGGCGTCGACCACGCCGGCCCGCTCGGCGGCGCCAAGCGGGGCACGACGGTGGCCATGGACTTCGGGCGGATCACCATCGACACCGACATGGCCCTCTACCTGTTCGGAACCCCAGGTCAGGACCGCTTCTGGTTCCTCTGGGACGAACTCGTGCGGGGCGCCGTCGGGGCCGTCGTCCTCGTCGACACCCGCCGGCTCCAGGAATGCTTCGCGGCCGTTGACTACTTCGAGCACCTCGGGTTGCCGTTCGTCGTCGCCGTCAACCTCTTCGACGGAGTCGCGACCCACCATCCTCGAGACGTCCGCGAGGCGCTCGCCGTGCCCGCCAACGTGCCCGTAGTGCTCTGCGACGCCCGGCGCCGCACCCACGTGCAAGAGACGCTGATCCTGCTCGTGGAAGGCGCGCTGCGCCGCGTGGCGGGCGCAGCCTGAGCCGGCGCCGCCCCGGCCGGGGACCGTGGCCGCGCGCCACGGTGGACCACAGGAGCCGACGAGCCACGAACCCGAACCGCTACGCCGAGTCGTCGGGACCCTCGCCCTCGTCGAGCTGGGTTCGCAGCTCGTCGAGCAGCTCGGCGACCACCGAAAGATGCTCCTCGATCCGGGCCACGTAGGCCACCGGCGAGGTGTCAGGCACCTCATCGTCGACGTCGATCTCGTGGACGACCGCGCCCGCAAACTCGGCCTGGTCGGCCAGTACGACCAGGGTCGCGCGGGGCCCGTCGAGCGGGTCGGCCCACTGGGCGAAGACGCTGATCCCCGCGGTCTCCAACCGGGCTCGAAGGATCTGCGCGGTGAGGCGAGGCCACGTCCCCAGCGACACGAGATCCGCCGCGCCGAGGGCACCCGGGTCGCCACCATCGTGGGGTGGACGGAGGACCAACGCCGCCCCGCACGCGGGGCACGACTCAGCCCCCGCCTCGTAGTTCTCACCGCACGAGGGACACCACCGGGTCGCAGCCACCGAGGCGAAGTGTCGCACGCCGGTAGCATCGCTGGTGTGGCAGAGCGATTTTGGGTCGAAACGCTCGGCTGCCCGAAGAACGCCGTCGATTCCGACAAGGTGCGGGCCTCACTGCTCGACGACGGACTCGAGCCCGCCGCCGGACCCGACCAGGCTGACCTGGTGGTCGTCAACACGTGCGCGTTCATCGACGCCGCCCGTCGCGAATCGATCGACACCATCCTCTCGCTCGCCGACGCCCGGGCGCCCGGGGCCCGTCTCGTCGTCACCGGCTGTCTCGCCGAACGAGCCGGGGACGAGCTCGCCGCCGCGCTGCCCGAGGTCGACGCGGTCGTCGGCTTCGCGGGGGAGGCGGACCTCGCCTCGGTGGCCGTCGACGGACCCCGCCGCCGCCCCCGCGGGGTCCGGGACCTCCTCGAGCTGCCCCGAGCCGCGCCGCTCGCACCCTGGGCGTACGTCAAGGTCGCCGAGGGCTGCGACCGGGCCTGTCGCTTCTGCGCCATCCCGTCGTTTCGCGGTGCGCAGCGCTCCCGACACCCCGACGCGCTCCTCACCGAGTGCCGGGGCCTGGTCGAAGCCGGCGCCGCCGAGCTCGTCCTCGTGGCTCAGGACCTGGCCTGGTACGGACGCGACATCGGGGAGCCCGGATCACTCGCCCCGCTCGTCGCCCGCCTGGACCGGGAGCTGACGCCCCTCGGTCTCCGCCGCCTCCGGCTCCTCTATCTCTACCCGAGCGAGGTGCGCGGCCCGCTCGTCGACACCATGCTCGACACCGCCAGCGTCGTGCCGTACTTCGACCTCTCCCTCCAGCACGCCGACCGAGCGCTGCTCGCCCGCATGGCCCGGTGGGGCAGCGGTGAGCGGTTCCTCTCCATCATCGACGGCATCCGAGACCGCGAACCCGACGCCGCGTTCCGGTCGTCGTTCATCGTCGGGTTCCCCGGCGAAACCGAAGCCGCCCACGAGCAGCTCCTCGACTTCCTCGCCGCCGCGCACCTCGACTGGGCCGGGTTCTTCGCCTACTCGCCCGAGACCGGCACGCCCGCCGCCACGATGGACGGCCGCGTGCCCGACACCGTCGTCCGCGAATGGCTCGCCGAATGCGACGAGGTCCAAGCGCCCATCACCGCTGCGGGCCGCGACCAGCTCGTGGGCGCCGAACTCGCCGTGCTCGTCGACGGCGTCGACCCCGACACCGGCGAGCTGGTCGGACGCACCCACCGCGAAGCACCCGAGATCGACGGCACCATCCGCCTCGTCGGAGCCAGCGCCCGGCCCGGCGTCATCGTTCGAGCGAAAGCCACGGAAGCGCTCGGCACGGACCTCGTCGCCGAACCGATCGAGGTGTTGGCGTGACCGACGCGCCGACTCCCGCCGAGCGCGCCCGCCGCTTCGGCGAGACCGCCATCAAGACCCCCGCCAACGCCGTGACCTTCGTCCGGCTGCTCTTCGCCGTGCCCGTCCTGGCCTGGATCCTCGACCAGCACCACGGCCACAGCAACTGGGGGACGTTTGCCGGCTGGCTCGTGCTCTGGATCACCGACTGGCTCGACGGCTGGCTCGCGCGACGCGACGGCACCACCCGCTCCGGCGCCTTCCTCGACCCGCTCGCCGACAAGCTCCTCGTCACCGGCGGGCTCGTCGCGCTTGCGATCCGAGGCGACTACGCGTGGCTGCCGGTCCTCATCATCGTCGCCCGAGAGGTCAGCGTCTCGGCGTGGCGAGCTCTGGCCGGTCGGCGCGGCGTGTCCGTCCCAGCCCGCCGGCTCGGAAAATGGAAAGCCAACGTGCAGTTCCTCGCCGTGGCCTTCGTGCTGTTCCCGCCGACCGAGCACCTGCACACCGTCGCGAACATCGCGCTGTGGGCCTCGGTGGTGTTCTCGCTCGTCTCCGCAGTCGACCTCGTCCTCGCTGCCCGGCGGGGCACACCGACACCCTCCACCGACGTGCTCCACCCCGCCCCCCGCCCCCAGTGACCACCAACCGCGGGGAGTGAGCGCCAGCCGTGAGATGTGACGTCCTCGCGATCGGCACCGAGCTGCTCCTCGGCCAGATCGTCGACACGAACAGCGCCTGGATCGGAGAGCAGCTCGCCACCGCCGGCATCGACACCTTCGACCACCGCAAGGTCGGCGACAACCTCCCCCGCATGGTCACCGCGTTACGTGACCTGCTGCGCGGCGCCGACGCAGTCATCGTCTGCGGCGGGCTCGGACCCACCCCCGACGACGTCACCCGCGACGCGATCGCGCAAGTGATGGGCACGACGCTCGAGCGCCGCCCCGAGCTCATCGAGCACATCGCCTCGCTCTTCGGCACCCGGGGACGCGACATGCCCGCCAACAACCTGCGCCAAGCCGACGTTCCCGTCGGCGGCGACGTGATCCCCAACCCGATCGGCACCGCCCCCGGACTGCAGTGTGAGGTGACCATCGACGGCGCCACCCGAGTGGTCTACGCGGTCCCCGGCGTCCCCTACGAGATGCAGCAAATGGTGACCGACCATGTCCTGCCCGACCTGCTCGAACGGTCAGGGGAACGGGCCGTCATCCTGTCGCGCTCCTTGAAGACCTGGGGCACCTCGGAATCCGGACTCGCCGAGATGATCGCCGACCGGGTCGACGCGCAGACCAACCCGACGATCGCGTTCCTCGCCCGCGGGATCGAAGGCCTCTACGTACGCGTCACCGCCAAAGGCCAGACCGAGGAAGAAGCTCGCGAGCTGATCGAGACCGAAGAGCGCGCCTTGCGCGGCGTGCTGGGCGACCTGGTGTTCGGCATCGACGACGAGACGATGGAGCACGCAGTGCTCACGCGCCTCCACGCCCGCGGCTGGACGCTCGGCATCGCCGAATCGCTCACCGGCGGGCTGGTCGGCGCCCGGATCGCCGACGTCCCCGGAGCGAGCGCGACGTTCCGCGGCTCGCTCGCGTCGTACGCGACCGAGGTCAAGCGCGACGTCCTCGGCGTCACCGCCGAGCACGTCGTGAGCCGCGAGTGCGCCGAAGAGATGGCGACCGGAGCCCAACGCGTGCTCGGCGCCGACGTCGGCATCTCGGCCACCGGCGTCGCCGGACCGACCCCCCAGGACGGCCAGCCCATCGGCACCGTATGGTTCGCGATGGCGCTCCCCGGCCTCCCCGTCGAATCGGTCCAGACCCGGCTCCCCGGCGACCGGTTCCGGGTCCGCCAGTTCGCCACCATCTCGCTCCTCAACCTGTTGCGCCTACGGCTCGACGCCATGCAGTGACGCGCCTCGAGCGCGCCTTCCTCGCCGTCGTCCCACCCCCCGCGGTCCTCGACGCCATCGACCAACGCCTCGAGCCGATCGCAGCCACCGAACCTCGCCTGCGCTGGCTTCCCCGCCCGCAATGGCACGTCACCCTCCAGTTCCTCGGCACGGTCGACGACGCCGAGGCGCTCGCCGCCGCGGCCGGCGCGGCGCTCGCCCGCCGCGCGCCGTTCACCCACCAGCTCGCCGCAGCCGGAGGGTTCCCGTCGACCCGCCGCGCCACCGTGCTCTGGATCGGCGTCGAGCCCGACCAGGCGCTCGCCGACCTCGCCGCCACGGTCACCGCCGCCACCACCGCGCTCGGTCACGTCCCCGAGCCGCGCCGGTACCACCCCCACCTGAGCGTGGCCCGAGCGGCCCGGCCCCGCCCGGTGACCCGGGCCGTCGAAGCCATCGGCCCCGAGCCCGTCGGGCCGGCCTGGACCGTGACCGAGGTCGCCCTCGTCCGCAGCGATCTTCGCCCCGAGGGGGCCCTCCACACGCCGTGGTGCCAGCTGGCGCTCGAGAATGCTTGATTACGAACGTCTGTTCGAATACGGTTGGGTTCGAATTACACGCCTGTAATCACGCCGGTACGCTCCCGGGGGTAGGCGTGTCACACCCCTCGTAGAAGGTCTGAGCACCCCACGCACGGCGGGCCATCGCCGGCAACGCAGGAGGAACCACGTTGGAACGGCAGCAGGCGCTCGAGATGGCAGTCGGTCAGATCGAGAAGCAGTACGGCAAGGGCGCGATCATGCGCCTCGGCGAGCGCGGCCACGTCGGCGTGGAGGCGATCTCCACCGGCGCGCTCGCGCTCGACATCGCGCTCGGCATCGGCGGTCTCCCCCGCGGTCGGGTCGTCGAGATCTTCGGCCCGGAAGCCTCCGGGAAGTCGACGCTCGCCATGCACGTCGTCGCCGAAGCCCAACGCAACGGCGGCGTATGCGCCTACATCGACGCCGAGCACGCCATGGACCCCGTGTACGCCGCGAACATCGGCGTCAACGTCGACGAGCTCTACATCTCCCAACCCGACACCGGGGAGCAAGGCCTCGAGATCGCCGACATGCTCATCCGATCCAGCGCCCTCGACGTCGTCGTGATCGACTCGGTCGCCGCGCTCGTCCCCCGAGCCGAGATCGAAGGCGAGATGGGCGACACGCACGTCGGGCTCCAAGCGCGGCTCATGAGCCAAGCGCTCCGCAAGCTCACCGCCAACCTCAACCGCTCCCGCACCATCTGCGTCTTCATCAACCAGCTCCGGGAAAAGATCGGCGTTATGTTCGGATGTTGCTCATTTGAGACCCGGATCACGCTGGCCGACGGGACCCAGGAGCAGATCGGCAAGATCGTGAACCAGCGGCTGCCGGTCGAGGTCCTCTCCTACGACCCCGACCAGGGGGCGATGGTCCCGAGAAAGGTGACGAACTGGTTCGACAACGGACTCACCGAACAGTTTCTCCAGTTCACCGTTGCAAACCCGGGCAAGCCCAGCCAAACTCGGTTCGGGGTTACGGCGAACCACCTCATCCGGACACCAGGCGGTTGGCGAGAGGCACAGGACCTTCGGCCCGGGGACCGCGTGCTCCAAGCCGTGCCCGCCCGCCTATCCGTTTTCCAGTGGGAGGTCATCCTCGGTTCCCTCATGGGAGACGGGGCACTCTCGCCCACTCGGTCCGGTAACAGCGCCCGGTTCCGCTTCGGCCATGGAGCGAAGCAGGCGGCGTACTGCGAGTGGAAGGCATCACTTCTCGAGAACGTCGGCGTGTATCGGTCGACCCGGCGCGATGGTGGCGCGTCCTTCGTCGATACCCGGCCGCTCCCCGAGCTCGCCGAACTGCGCCGAGCGGTCTACGTCCACGGTAAGAAGGTGTTCAACCACGACTACCTGAAGCAGCTCACCCCCCTCGCCCTCGCCCTCTGGTACATGGACGACGGATGTTTCACGCTCCGGGCCAAGGGGGTCCAGGCGCGCACCCGGGACGGCAGCGGTCGATCCGAAATCTGCGTGGAGGCGATGGAAGCGACCACCCGACAGCGTCTGCTCGAGCATCTTCGCGACACCTGGGGGATCGCCCCCAAGCTGATCGACCGGGCGGGGAAGGCCGTCCTCCAGTTCCCGAAGGACGAGACTGCCAAGCTCCACGCCCTCATCGCGCCGTTCGTGCACCCCTCGATGGAGTACAAGTTGCTGCCCCGGTACCGGAGTCGGTTCGCTGTCACCCCACAGTTCGTGGCGCCCCGTCACGAACTGATGCCTGTCCCGATCCGGGGAATCACCGTGAAGACCCCCACCCGGTCGAAGCACCGTTTCGATCTCGAGGTCGAGGGAAGCCACAACTACGTCGCGGGTGGCGTAGTCGTGCACAACAGCCCCGAGACGACCCCCGGAGGTCGGGCTCTGAAGTTCTATTCGTCGGTCCGGCTCGACATTCGCCGCGTGGAAGCGATCAAGGACGGCGCCGAGGTCGTCGGGAACCGAACCCGGGTCAAGGTCGTCAAGAACAAGGTCAGCGCACCGTTCAAACAAGCCGAGTTCGACATCATGTACGGGCGGGGCATCAGCCGGGAAGGCTCGTTGGTCGATGTGGGGGTGGAACTCGGAATCGTCAAGAAGTCCGGGGCCTGGTTCACCTACGAAGGCGAGCAGCTCGGCCAAGGGCGTGAGAACGCCAAGCAGTTCTTGGCTGACAACCTCGACATGATGCTGGAGATCAGCGAGAAGGTCCGCGCCGCGGTCGGCATCGACGACGACGAGACGGTCGACCTGACTGAGGAGCCCACGGCCGACGCCGCCGAGGCGGACGAGCCCGCGGAGGTCGAGTCCTAGATCTGCCCCCTGCCTGCCCAGGCTGATGGTGGCGGGGGCTTCGGCTCCCGCCACCATCGCGTCCGGGCCCGTTACAGCACGGCGTGGAGGATCGCGATGGCGCCCGCGACCGCCGAGAGGGCCAACACCGCGGGGCGAAGCCAGCCGGCGTCGACGAGGCCGTGGAGGTGCCGGCTCACCCACAGGCCGCCGACCATGAAGGGGACCAGCGTCAGCGCGAACACCAGCTGGTCGAGCGTGATATTGCCCGTCGCGACGTAGCCGAGGAGCGCGAGGACCGCGGTGGCGGCGAAGAAGGCGCTCAGCGTGGAGCGGGCGACGGAGCCGCGGTGATGCTGGAACAGGAGCGCGACCGGTGGGCCGCCAACCGAGGACGCCGTCCCGAAGACTGTGGACGCGAAGCCGGCCACCAGCGACGTGGCCGGGTTGATCACGATGGGCGGCGAGATGATGCTCAGCACCACCCCGACGAGGGTGATGCCACCGACCACGATCGCCAGGTCCGTCGCGCTGACGTGGCCCACGATCAGGAGGCCGACCAGCGTCCCGGGCACCGCGGCGAGCAGCATCCACCCCAGCGCCTCCCGCTCGACGGCGTGATGGTCGCGGCGAAGGGTCCCGACGGCCAGGGGCAGCGCGACCAGCACCAGCGTTGCGGGCAGCGCCTCGGGAACCACGATGGCCACGAGCGGTGCCGCCAGCAGGTTCAAGCCGAAGCCGACCGAGCCCTGCACGATCGAGCCGGCGGACACCGCGGTTGCCGCCACCACGAACGCCCCGACGGTGACGTGCACGCCCGGCGATCCTGGCAGAGATCCCCCCATAGACTCCAACGCGTATGACCCGGCGCTTCCATGTGCGCACCTTCGGGTGCCAGATGAACGAGCACGACTCCGAACGCCTCGCCGGCCTGCTGGTGGCCGAGGGGATGGAGCCCACCGACGACGTCGAAGCCGCGGACGTGGTCGTGCTCAACACCTGCTGCATCCGCGAGAACGCCGACAACAAGCTCTACGGGCACCTGGGCCACCTCAAGGCCCTCAAGGAACGCCGGCCGGGCCTCCAGATCGCCGTCGGGGGCTGCCTGGCCCAAAAGGACCGGGAACGGGTCCTGGAGCGGGCCGGGCACGTCGACGTCGTCTTCGGGACCCACAACCTCGCCCGCGCTCCCGCCCTCCTCGACCAGGCCCGGGACGGGCAGCCCGTCGTGGAGATCCTCGAGGAGCACGTCGCCGACCCGGCCGTCCTGCCGGCCCAACGGGCCTCGGGGCACTCCGCGTGGGTGACGATCCAGCTCGGGTGCGACAACGCCTGCACCTTCTGCATCGTCCCGATCGTGCGCGGATCGGAGGTCAGCCGCCGCCTCGGGGACGTCGTGCGCGAGGTCGAGCAGCTCGCCGCCGACGGGGTCAGCGAGGTGACGCTCCTCGGTCAGAACGTGAACTCGTACGGCCGCGACCTTGGCGCCGGCCAGTACCGCCCCCGCTTCGCTGACCTGCTCCGCGCCATCGACGCCGTCGACGGGATGCGCCGAATCCGTTTTACCTCCCCCCACCCAAAGGATCTCCGCCCCGAGACCATCGCGGCGATGGCCGAATGCGACGCGGTCTGTGAGCAGCTGCACCTCCCGCTCCAAGCCGGCAGCGACCGGACCCTGGCCCGCATGCACCGCGGCTACACCGCGGCGCGCTACCTGACCCGCCTCGACGCCGCCCGCCAGAGCATCCCGGACCTGGCCGTCACGACCGACCTCATCGTCGGCTTCCCTGGTGAGACCGACGCCGACTTCGAAGCGACCCTCGCGGTCGTCGACACCGCGGCCTTCGACGCCGCCTACACGTTCGTCTACTCGCCGCGCCCCGGGACGCCGGCCGCCGAGATGACCGACCAGCTCGTCCCCGCGGCGGTGACCCGGGACCGCATGCGCCGGCTGACCGACGTCGTCGAGCGCCACGCCCTCGCGCGCAACCAGGCCCGTATCGGACGGGTCGAGGAGATCCTCGTCGACGGGCCCTCGAAGCGGGACCCCACCCGGCTCAGCGGCCGCACCCGGCAAGGCAAGCTGGTCCACACGCCCACCCAGGACCACCTCGCCCCGGGCGACTACACCCGAGTCCGAGTCACCGACGCCGCGCCCCACTGGCTGGCCGGCCAACTCGTGGCGCACATCCCCGTGGCTGCCGGCTGAGCGCGGAGACGTCCACCGTCAGCCACCTGGCGCTGGTCGGACCCACCGCGTCGGGCAAGTCAGCCCTCGCGCTCGAAGTCGCCGCGGCGCTCGGCGACGTCGAGATCGTGTCCCTCGACTCCATGCAGGTCTACCGGGGCCTCGACATCGGGACCGCCAAGCCGACCGTCGCGCAGCGCCGCGCCGTACGCCACCATCTCCTCGACGTCGTCGCGCCGAACGAGGACTGGTCCGCGGCGCGCACCCAGCAGCTCGGCCGGGCGGCGGTGCGCGAGATCGAGGCCCGCGGCCATCGGGCACTCCTCGTCGGCGGCACCGGCCTCTATGTGCAGGCCGTCGTCGACGACCTCCAGTTCCCCGGCGAGGACCTGACGCTGCGAGCCGAGCTCGACGCCAGAACCCGCCAGCCCGGGGGCGTGGCCGCCGCGTACACCGAGCTGACCGCCCGGGATCCCGACGCCGCGGCGCGAATCGACCCGCACAACGCCCGCCGGATCGTTCGCGCCCTCGAGGTCATCGAGTTGACCGGCCGACCCTTCTCGTCGTTCGGTCCGGGCGTGCGCGCACCCGGACCGACCGCGTTTGCGGTCAGGCTGGCCGGCGTGTGGCTACCCCGCGACGTCCTCGCCCAGCGCATCGCGACCCGGGTCGCCGCCATGCGACACGCCGGGCTCGTCGCCGAAATCGTCGACGCGCGAGAGACCCCCGGGTTTGGGCGGACCGCCGCGCAGGGGATCGGCTACCAGGAAGTGGGGGAGGCCCTCGAGGCGGGCCGCGACCCGGGCGCCGACGTCTTCGATGCCATCGTGCGCCACACGCGATCGTTCGCCCGCCGCCAGCGCATGTGGTTCCGTCGCGACCCCCGAATCACCTGGTACGGGACCGGGACTAATCCGTGCGCCCTCCTCACCGCCCTACTGGCAGCCTGGGGTCCGTGACCGTGCGACTCACGAAGCTCCATGCGACCGGGAACGACTTCCTCGTGGCCGAGGCCCCAGGTCTCAACGCGGGCACCGCGGCTCGGCTCTGCGACCGCCACCGCGGGGTCGGCGCCGACGGGCTCCTCGTGCTCACTCCCGGGACTGACGGAGCCGACTGCACGATGCGCCTCTTCAACGCCGACGGTCGCCCCGCCGAGATGAGCGGCAACGGGATCCGCTGCCTCGCCTGGGTCGCCGTCGCCCGAGGACTGGCACGCGGTGACCAGCTCCTCGTCGACACCGCGGCTGGTCGGCGCCGCGTCGACCTCGACCGGGACCCGACGACCGGAAGCCTGCGCCGCGCCACCGTAGACATGGGCCCGGTCACCTTCGATCCCCCCGCCATCCCGTTCACCGGACCCAGCGCGCTCGACCTCGACGTCACCTTCCACGGCGTGACCTACCAGGGCGACGCCGCCGGGGTGGGCAACCCGCACCTCGTCCTCCTCGTCGACGACGTGGAGCGAGCACGAGTCACCCAGCACGGCCCGCACCTGGAACACGACGCCCGCTTCCCGAACGGGACGAACGTCGAGTTCGTCACCCCCGACGGGTTAGACGCGCTCCACATGCGGGTCTGGGAACGCGGGGTCGGCGAGACGCTGTCGTGTGGGACGGGAGCCTGCGCCGCCGCAGCGGTCGGGCACCGTCGGGGCCTGGTCGGCTCGCGGGTCACCGTCCACGTTCCGGGGGGTGAGCTCAGCGTGGAGCTGGGACCGACCGTCCGCCTCGGCGGCTCCGTCACGCACCTGTTCGACGTGGACCTCGAGCTCGGCGAGGAGGACTGGTGAGCAGTCGCGACGGGCGGGGTCGTCGTCGACTCAGCGCAACCGAGGTCGACTTCGACGTTGTCCGACAGCGGGCCCTCCTCGTCGGTACCGGAGTCGGATCCCGCACCGTCGCCGACGCGCAGGCCTCCCTGGAGGAGCTCGCCCTGCTCGCAGACACCGCCGGTGCCGACCCCGTCGAATCGGTGCTCCAGCGTCGTGACCGACCCGACCCGGCGACGTACGTCGGGCCGGGCAAGGCCGAGGAGCTGCGGACCCTGGCCGACGCGCTCGACATCGACGTCGTCGTGTTCGACGACGGGTTGACGCCGGCCCAGCAGCGCAACCTCGAGCAGCGGTTCGAGTGCGACGTCGTCGACCGCGTCGCGCTGATCCTCGACATCTTCGCCCAGCACGCCACGAGCCAGGCCGGCATGGTCCAAGTGGAGCTCGCGCAGCTGCGGTATCGGCTACCGCGCCTGCGGGGCCGTGGCGGCGTCCTGAGCCAGCAGGGCGGCGGCATCGGGACCCGTGGGCCGGGCGAGACCCAGCTCGAGGTCGATCGGCGCCAGATTCAGCGCCGGATCACCCGGCGCGAGCAGGACCTCCAGCGGCTCTCCCGGACCCGCGCCACCCAGGGCAAGGCCCGTCAGCGACGCGGGCTCCCCACCCTCGCGCTCGTCGGGTACACGAACGCCGGCAAGTCGACCCTCCTCAACCGCATCACCGACGCCCACACCCGGGTCGAAGACCGCCTCTTCTCGACGCTCGACCCGACCACACGCCGGTTGCGGCTCCCCGGCGGCGAGACCGTCTTGTGCTCTGACACCGTCGGGTTCGTCCGTCGCCTGCCCCACGAGCTCGTCGAGGCCTTCCGATCGACGCTGGAGGTCGTCACCGCCGCCGATCTCATCCTCCACGTGGTCGACGGCGCAGCATCCGACGCGGACGGCCAGATCGACGCCGTACGGTCGGTCCTCGCCGAGATCGGCGCGGAGGAGCGACCCGAGCTGCTCGTCGTCAACAAGCTCGACCGCGCCGACCCGGCCGCGGTCCGCGAGCTCTGCGAAGGTGAAGCGGCCGTCGCGGCGTCGGCGCGCACGGGCGAGGGCATCGACAAGGTGCTCTCCACCATCGGCGACCGGCTCCGCGAGCTGGGCGCGGTGATCGAGCTCGTCGTCCCGTACGACCGCGGCGACGTCCTCGCCGCGCTGCACCGAGACGGCGAGGTACTCGTCGAGGTGCACGCCGACATCGGCACGCGGGTCCGAGCCCGAATCGACGAGACCGACCTCGGCCGCTACCGCGAGTTCGTCACCGGCTAAAGGACCGGACGGCGGGGATAGCCTGCTCGCGTGTCGACGCCGCGTCCGAGGAGTGGCTTCGTCCCCCCGCCCTACCCCCACGACCGCCTCGGTGACCTCCGAGCGGTCGCGCAAGCCGTTCCGGGCGGCATCGTCGACTGCTCCGTCGGCACCCCGATCGACCCGCTCCCCGACCTGGTCCGCCGGGCCCTCGACGACGCGATGGGCGCCGCGCGCGGCTATCCGCCGACCATCGGCACCCCCGAGTACCGAGGGGCCGCCGCCGACTGGCTGACCCGACGGTTCGGCGTGACCCTGGACCCCGCCGCGGTGCTCGCCTGCGTCGGGACCAAGGAGTTCGTGGCCTCGTTGCCGCGATCGCTGTCGCTGCGCGACCCGAGCCGCGACACGGTGCTCTACCCCGGCGTCGCCTACCCCACCTACGCGATGGGAGCGACCCTGGCCGGCCTGCGGGCGGTGCCGGTCCCGGTGGACGAGCACTGGCAGCCCGACTGGAGCCGCGTCGACGCCGCCGACGTCGAGCGGGCGCTGCTGGTCTGGCTCAACGACCCCGCCAACCCGACCGGTGTGACCTCGACCGCCGACGCGCTCGCCCAGAGCGTCGCGTGGGCCCGCGCTCGCGGCGTCCTCGTCGCCAGCGACGAGTGCTACGCCGAGTTCACCGCCGACGGTCACGGCCAGCCGGCCAAGCCGGTCACCGCCCTGACGTCGGGACCCGACGGCGTCCTCGCGGTGCACTCGCTGTCTAAGCGCTCCAACATGGCCGGTCTGCGGGTCGGCTTCGTCGCCGGGGACGCCGACCTCGTGCATTACCTCGGCGAGGTTCGCAAGCACGCGGGGCTGATGGTCCCCGGACCCATCCAGGCGGCCGCCGCCGCGGCGCTGAGCGACGAAGCGCACGTCGACGAGCAGCGGACCCGGTACGCGACGCGACGGGCGCAGATCCTTCCGGCCCTGGAGCGGCGAGGCATCGTGCACGTCGGCGGTCCCTCCACGTTCTACCTGTGGCTCGCCGCACCCGAGGTCGGCGACGGCTGGGCGCTCGCCGCCGAGCTGGCCCGGATGGGCATCCTCGTCGCTCCCGGCGATCTCTACGGCGAGGCCGGCTCGCGCGAGGCGCGCCTCGCGCTCACGGTGACCGACGCGCAGGTCGGGGTGATGGTGGAGCGACTCTCCCCGGCGTGAGGCGCGGCCAAACCGGGTGGAACGTCACACCGGAAGCCGCCGCCGGAAACAGTGCCGGCCTCTAGGGTGGGCCAGATGAGTGAGTTGGAGCAGCAGATTCACGAGCTCTGGGAGCACCGCGACGACCTCGCGAGCGTGATGCCCGAGCCGGAGGCCCGCCGCGTGATCAGCGCGGCGATCGACCTGCTCGACCGGGGCGAAGCCCGAGTGGCCGAAGTGGTCGACGACCAGGTCGTGGTCCACGAATGGCTCAAGCAGGCCATCTTGTTGCTGTTCGCGATCTCGAAGATGGAGACGACCGAGCTCGGGCCGTTCGAGTACGCCGACAAGATCCCCCTGAAGCACCACTACGAGGAGGCCGGCGTCCGCGTCGTCCCCGGCGGCTCAGCCCGTTGGGGGTCCTACGTGGGTCGCGGGGCGATCCTGATGCCCAGCTACGTCAACATCGGTGCGCACGTCGGGCCCGAGACGATGGTCGACACCTGGGCGACGGTCGGGTCGTGCGCGCAGATCGGAGCCCGCGTGCACCTCTCCGGAGGAGTCGGCATCGGGGGAGTCCTCGAGCCGCCCCAGGCGGCCCCCGTCGTGATCGGCGATGACTCGCTCGTGGGCAGCCGCAGCATGATCACCCAAGGCGCCCGAATCGGAACGGGCTGCGTGCTCGGTGAAGGGGTCCTGTTGAACCCGGGGATCCCGGTGATCGACGCCGAGACGGGGGCCGAGCTGAGCCGGGGCGTCGTCCCGGACTGGAGTGTCGCCATCAGCGCCACCCGGCCCCGCCGATACCCGGGCGGCGAGTTCGGCCTGCCCTGCGTCCTCGTGGTCCGCCACCTCAGCGCGGGCGAACGACACGAGAAATCACGCCTGAACGAGATCCTCCGGGAGCACGGCGTCGCCACCTGAGCCGCGGGCCGGTGGCTCGGGCTCAGAAACGGCGGAGCAGCGAGACGACCTTGCCGTAGATCGTGACGTCGTCAGGCTCGAAGACGAGTTCGTCCATCGCCGGGTTCTCGGGACGCAGGACGATCTTGGTGCGCCGGCGGAGGAAGGTCTTGACCGTGGCCTCCTCACCGGGGATCCCGGCGACGACGATCTCGCCTGGCTCGGCGGTGGGCTGCTGGCGCACGACGACGTAGTCGCCGTCGAGGATTCCGGCTTCGAGCATCGACTCGCCCCGCACGCGGAGCATGAACAGCTGGCCGGCGCCGGTGAAGTCCTCCGGCATCGGAATGCTCTCCTCGATGTTCTCGGCGGCCAGCACTCCCGTCCCGGCCGCGACGTCGCCGACGAGCGGCACGTGGCGGACCGGGCGGCGCTCCAGCGCGGTCCCCGATCCCGAGTCGAAATGCAGCTCGAGCGCCCGAGGCTTCGTCGGGTCTCGGACCAGAAAGCCCTTGTCCTGGAGGGCGGCGAGGTGGGCGTGCACCGTGGAGCTCGAGGAGAGGCCGACTGCCTCGCCGATCTCCCGGACACTCGGCGGATAGCCCCGAGATCGAACCTCGTCGTCGATGAACTCGAGGACCTGGCGCTGGCGGGCAGTGAGGTCAGGCACCGAGGGACCGTACCACGATCATGCGTTCGTGGCAAACACCTGTTCGGGAAATCCCTTGACGGGGAACGCATGTTCTGGTTCACTGCGAACAGGCGTTCGTCACGCAGTCGGCGAGCGCCCTCGGCCCCGAGTCGGTGTCACACCCCCGTGGTGTGCTGGGTCTGGACCGAACACCACACGAGGAAGACCAGAAGGTATGGCCGCTGTCACGACCGTCTCCGGACCCGACGCTTGGGCGCTTTCCACGAGGCGCCCCATGTCACCGCGTGTCGCCACCCCACGCGGCCGGCGGACGTCCCACACGACCTTCCTACGCCGACGCATCGCGATCGCGGTGCTCGCGCTTGGGGTCGTGGTCGTGGCGGGGCAGGCGGGTGCCGCGCTCGGGAGCTCTCCCCTCACAGCTCCCGGGCGCCGCCCGACCGCCTCCTCGGTTGGAACGATCGTCGTGCAGCCGGGCGACACGCTCTGGGCGATCGCCGAGCGCCTCGCTCCGGGTCAGGATCCTCGTCCAGTCGTCGACCAGCTCGCCGCCGTGTACGGGGCCGGCCCGCTGGTCCCTGGTGAGACCCTCCACTGGTCGCGCTGATCGCCGACGGTGCTGGAGCGCCGCGGGATCGCCGGGGTTACCGTGACTGGGTGCGCTGCCCGTATTGTCAGACCGACGACGACAAGGTCGTCGACTCCCGCTCCGCCGACGATGCGGCCGCGGTCCGACGTCGCCGAGAGTGCCTCTCGTGCGGTCGGCGCTTCACGACCCAGGAGCGTGTGGTCGAGCTTCCCCTCATGGTCGTCAAGCGATCGGGTCAGCGCGAGCCCTTCGACCGGGCCAAGCTGGCTGGCGGCATCAAGCAGGCCGTGGCCGGCAGTCCCGTGGAGCCCAGCGCCGTCGAGGCCCTGGCGGCCGAGATCGAGGAAGAGGCCCGGGCGGCCGGCGCCGAGGTCTCGAGCCAGTGGCTCGGCGTGGCCGTCCTGGAGCGGCTCCGGGCGCTCGACCCCGTCTCGTACCTCCGATTCGCCTCGGTGTACCAGGGATTCGAATCCCCAGCCGACTTCGAGCGGGCCGCCCTCGAGCTGCGCAAGACCACCAAGCCCAAGCGGGGCCACGCCAAGATTTTGGGCTGACACCCCGAATCGCCATTGACGGGGCGTAATTCCAGTGCTGTAATTCACCCCGCATCTCGTGTCGGGAGTCTTTGAACCACAAGATATTGTGGTTCAAAGACTCCCGGGACCGGCCGCCACCGGGGCGGCGAGCACCGAGGGGGAGGTCGCAATCGATGGCGATGGCGCCGGAGCAGATCGGGATCGGGGTCCGTCGGTACTTCACCCAGGCGGGGGAGCATCCCTACGACACCGTCGAGTGGGAGCACCGCGACGCCCGCATCCAGAACTACCGAGACGGCACCGACGCCTTCTTCCAGCCCGACGTCGAGTTCCCGGTCACCTGGTCCCAGAACTCCACGAACATCGTCGCCCAGAAGTACTTCCGCGGGACCCTCGGGACGCCCGAGCGCGAGTCGTCGCTGAAGCAGGTCATCGACCGGGTCGTCGACACGATCACCGCGTGGGGGGTCCAGGACGGCTACTTCGTCGATGAGCAGGAAGGCGCCGCCTTCCGCAACGAGCTCAAGTACATCCTCGTGCACCAGCGCGCCGCCTTCAACAGCCCGGTGTGGTTCAACATCGGCGTCGAAGGTGTCCCGAACCAGGCCTCTGCCTGCTTCATCTTGGCCGTCGAAGACACGATGGACGGGATCCTCAACTGGTACCGGGAGGAGGGGATCATCTTCAAAGGCGGGTCCGGCTCCGGGATCAACCTCTCGCGCATCCGGTCGTCTCAGGAGCATCTCGCCGGTGGCGGGACCGCCAGCGGGCCCGTCAGCTTCATGCGCGGCGCCGACGCGTCAGCCGGGACCATCAAGAGCGGCGGGAAGACCAGGCGGGCCGCCAAGATGGTCATCCTCAACGTCGACCACCCCGACGTCGAAGAGTTCATCTGGTGCAAGGCACGCGAAGAGCGCAAGGCGCGCGCGTTGCGTGACGCCGGCTTCGACATGGACCTCGACGGAATCGATTCGCACTCGATCCAGTACCAGAACGCCAACAACTCGGTGCGGATCACCGACGAGTTCATGCGCGCCGTCGAGGAAGACCAGGACTGGGAGCTCACGGCGGTCAACTCCGGCGAGGCCGTGCGCACCCTGAAGGCGCGGGACCTGATGCGCCAGATCTCCGACGCCGCCTGGGAATGCGCTGACCCGGGCATGCAGTACGACACCACCATCAACCGCTGGCATACCGCGCCGAAGACCGGGCGCATCAACGCCAGCAATCCGTGCTCGGAGTACATGCACCTCGACAACTCGGCGTGCAACCTCGCCAGCATCAACCTGCTCCGCTACCTCAACGACGACGGCAGCTTCGACGTGGAAGCGTTCGAACACACCATCGAGGTCGTGTTCACCGCACAGGAAATCCTGGTCGGCAACGCCGACTACCCGACCGAGCGGATCGCCGAGAACAGCCGCCGCTTCCGCCAGCTCGGCCTCGGCTACGCGAACCTCGGTGCGCTGCTCATGGCGCAAGGCCTTCCGTACGACTCGGATGGGGGTCGCGCGTGGGCCGGAGCGATCACCTCGCTCATGACCGGCCACGCGTACGCGACGAGCGCCCGGACCGCGGGCCGCATGGGGCCCTTCGCTGGCTACGCCGACAACCGCGACCCCATGCTCAACGTGCTGCGGATGCACCGTGCCGAGACCGCGAAGATCAACGAAGAACTCGTGCCCCCCGACCTGCTCAGCGCGGCACAACGCGCCTGGGATGAAGCGGTCGAGGTCGGCGAGGCGTACGGGGTTCGCAACTCCCAGGCGACAGTGCTCGCCCCGACCGGCACGATCGGTCTCATGATGGATTGCGACACCACGGGGATCGAGCCCGACCTCGCACTCACCAAAGCCAAGAAGCTCGTCGGTGGCGGCACGATGCTCATCGTCAACCAGACGGTGCCCCGCGCCCTCACCAAGCTTGGCTATTCAGACGGACAGCTCGCCGGGATCGCGCAGCACATCGAGGAGCACAAAACCATCGTGGGCGCCCCGGCGCTCAAGGCCGAGCACCTTCCGGTCTTTGCGTGCTCGATGGGCGACAACACCATCCATTACATGGGCCACATCAAGATGATGGCGGCCGCGCAGCCGTTCATCAGCGGGGCGATCTCGAAGACCGCGAACGTGCCCGAAGACACCACCGTCGAGGAGATCGAACAGCTCTACCTCGACGCCTGGAAGCTGGGTCTCAAGGCAGTCGCGCTCTACCGAGACAACTGCAAGGTGGCGCAGCCACTCGCAACCCAGAAGAAGGCAGCCGCGGGCCAGACCAGCGGCGACTCGCTGACCCAACAGGTCGAGCGGGTCGTCGAGACCGTCATCGTCCAGCGGCCCGTCCGTCAGAAGCTGCCCCGCACCCGCATGTCGAAGACGTTCTCGTTCCGGGTCGCGGACTGCCACGGCTACGCGACCGTCGGCGAGTTCGAGGATGGGCGTCCTGGCGAGGTGTTCCTCAAGGTCGCCAAGCAGGGCTCGACGCTGTCCGGAATCATGGACGCGTTCGCGATCGCGGTGAGCCTGGGTCTCCAGTACGGCGTGCCGATGCGCGCCTTCATCGAGAAGTTCACCAACATGCGGTTCGAACCCGCCGGCATGACCGACGATCCCGACATCCGGTTCGCGACGAGCCTGGTCGACTACATCTTTCGCCGCATGGCAGTCGAGTATCTGACCCTCGAAGAACGCACCGAGCTCGGGATCTTCACCATCCACGAGCGGATGCAGCCGACCCTGCCCGGCGTCGAGGAGGCAACCACACCGAACCAGCCCGGCCGCGACATGCTCCCGCTCGAAGATCAAGCCCCGTCGGCATCGGTCGCCCCACCCGACGTCGTGCCGCCCGGCCCGGCCCGCGAGGTCGAAGTTGTCCTCTGCTACGTCTGCGGAGACATTATGCAGCGGGCCGGCTCATGCTTTGCCTGCCCAAGTTGCGGCGCCACCAGCGGATGCTCATGATGTTGACGCACGAGGTGCCCTCGCACTGAACCCAGTCGCCGATGCTGTTGAGGTGCGGCCCGGATCAGATCGACTGACTGATCGGCCCGGACGGAATGTCACCGCGGAGTGTGACGCGATGCATGACGCGGCGAGCTGCTCCGTAGTCGTTGACTCCGTAATGCATCGTGGCCCGGTTGTCCCAGAAGACGAGGGAACCGGGCTCCCACCGGTGCCGGAAGAGGAACTCCGGTTGGGTGGCGTGCTTGTACAGCAGCCGAAGGAGGTCGGCCGACTGTCGTCCCGCAAAATCCTTGATCCCGGCCGTGAAGCCGGGATTCACGAACAGGGCGCTCCGGCCAGTCTCTGGGTGTAGCCGGACGACCGGGTGCTCGACCGGCACCATCTTTTCGACCGGAGACCCGTCCCATTCCTTCCCTTCTCCGTTCGCGACCGCCTGCGCGTATGGGGCTGCGTAGTGGTACGCGACGAGCTCGTCGCACATCCGGCGCAGGGGCTCGGCCAACGTCTCGTACGCGAGACGCATGTTGGCGAACATCGTGTCTCCGCCCGCGTCTGGCAGGACGACCGCATACAGCATGGACGCCATCGGTGGACGGGCCATGAAGGTGACGTCGGTGTGCCAGAAGTCGGTGCGCTCCCTCGTGCTGTCGACTGGGAGGACCTGTGGGTGACCATCGAGGGCTGGGTCAACCGGATGCGCCGCAGTCGCTTCCCCGAATTGGCTCGCGAACGCCAACTGTCGCTCAGGGCTCAGGTTCTGATCCGGGAAGACCAAGACGAGATGTTCAAGCCACGCGGCGCGGATCGCGGCGATCGTGTCGTCGCCGAGGTCTCGGTCGAGGTCCAACCCGCGTACTTCAGCCCCGAGAGCCCCGCTCACCCTGCGGATGTCGCAGCTGGTTGACGTCGGCATCGCTCACCTCCGAGGCGAATTTGCGGGAATCGGGGGCCGGTGGGGCGCTTGCAGCCGTCGTTGACTCCACGCCGCCCTCGTCAGCGTAGATTACGGGCGCGACCCAGATTCGAAGACGGGAGCGCAGTCGGAGCCACCAGCCGCCAGATCGTGCTCACTGGGGGTGGCCGGGCGGTGCAACACCGCACGGGTGGGGCGCGCGGTGATCGAGTTGTCACCTCGGCCGGTCCCGCGAGTCGCGGTCACGGTGGCGTCGACGATCAGGCTGAACCCGCCCCGAGTGGCCGGTGACCACAGCAAGCTGATCGATGGCCGCGCGGTCGCGTTCGCCAGGGTGCGGTTTCCGGCAGCCATGAGCAGCTCGTCGTCGGTCCATGAGACGACAACCGCAGTGCAGTGCGGGCAATCGTCGTCGGACACCGTGAGAAGGTACGGGTCGAACTTGAAGTTCTCGATCTCAGCTCGAAGACGATCTAGGCCCACCGGGATGCTCATGCCGCCGAGCGTGTCATGACTCGTTCAGCGTGTCGAGGGTGTTTGTGCCTCGCCGGTTCCGTCGGCCTCGGCGTCGGCTCCGATGAGGGCGGGGGCGGGTTGGTCGGCGAACACCGGTGGAACCCCAGCGAGGCCGAACTCGGCGGCGTTCTCAGCTGCCTCCCGGGCTCCGTGCATCGCGCTGTCGTGGTCGACAGTCCGGGGGAGGTAGCGCATGACGATGATCGCCGACACGACCGAAAGAACGGCGCCGGCCAACACCGCGAGGTGGATGCCGTCGACGAAGGATGACTTCGAGCCGAGGATGAGCGCCTGCCGGGCGATGGTCGGGAGGCCCCCCGCGACCCGCAAGGCGCCCGCTAGGGATCCCCGGGCGGCGGTCTGAGCCGAGTGAGGCAGTCCGCTCAGCAGATGCCCGAGGCTCGAGCTGTACCGCGAGGCGGCGACGCTTCCGAGTATGGCGATGCCGAGGGCCGCCCCGAGCTCTCGGGTCGCGTCATTGGTCGCGGACCCGGCGCCGGCTCGCCGAGGTGGCACGGCGGACATGATCGAGGCGGTCATCGGGCCCATGGCGAGGGCGATGCCCGAGATCAAGAAGAAGAGGCAGATCAGGACGTAGCCGTAGCCGGTGTGGAGCCCAATGCCATGGAACGTCAAGAAGCCGATGGCGAGCAGCACCATGCCGAAGGCCACCGTCCGATGGGTGCCGAAGCGTTGCGAGAGGCGCGGGGTCAGCGGGGAGACGATCATCATGATCGGGGCCATGGGCAGGATCCGTAACGCGGCGGCGAGCGGGCTGAGGCTCAGCACCAGTTGGAAGTACTGCGTAATGAGGAACATGACGCCGTACATGGCTAGGAACAGCAGGATCATCCCGCCGGTGCCGGTGCTGAAGGCGGCGTTGCGGAAGTAGCTCATGTCGAGCATTGGTTCCTTGACTCGGCGTTCCCACATGACGAAGGCGACGAGGACGAGCGCGCCGACGATGAAGGCAACCAAGGTTGAGAAGCTCGCCCAACCTTGCTCGGGTGCCTCGATGAGGGCGTAGACGAGTGCGCTGATCGCGACGATCGAGAGGAGCGCGCCGCCTGGGTCGAGGCGTGCTTGTTCGGGATCTTTCGATTTCGGTATCAGGTATCGGCCGCCGATGAGTGCCAGGAGGACGATGGGGACGTTGATCAGGAAGATGGAGCCGTACCAGAAATGTCCGAGCAGGAAGCCGCTTCCGACCGGGCCGATGGCTCCGGCTGCTCCAGTGAAGCTGGCCCAGATCGCGATGGCCTTCGTGCGCTCATGGGGCGGGAACACGTTGATCAGGATCGACAACGTGGACGGCATGATGAACGCGGCGGCTGCGCCCATGATCGCCCGACATGCGATCAGCTCCGACATCGCGGTCGATTGAGAAGCGAGCGCCGCGCCGATCAGGAAGAGCACCAAGCCGGCTTGGAGCGCCCCTTTGCGACCGAACCGATCTCCCAACGCCCCGGTCGAGAACAGCAAACCCGCGAACACGAGAGAGTAGATCGCGACGACCCACTGCAGTTCGGAGTTCGTCGCGTGCAGCACTCGGGAGAGGGTGGGGATCACGACGTTCAGACTCGAGTTTCCGACGAAGACGATCACGATGCTCAGGCACAGCACCGCCAGGGTCCACCAACGGCGCGGATAGAGGTCCGCCTCGTTGACCGTGGCTGGCGGTGCGCTCATCGGTGGGGCTGTCCCTTCAGTTTCACGCTCGTTGGGTCGGGCTACTATAAGCGGAACTATGCTCCCGGTTGTGCGACGATGAACCTCGGTTCCGGTCGTCCGGGGGGAAGTCCATGACCGGTGCGGTCACTCGACCGATGCGTGCGGACGGGCGCCGAAACCGCCAACGGGTCCTCGAAGCGGCCGCGGCCCTGCTGGCCGAGCGCGGCCTGAAGGTCCAGATCGAGGAGATCGCGCAGCGAGCCGGCGTTGGTGTCGGAACGGTGTGCCGCAACTTCTCGACCAAGGAAGCGCTCATCGACACGGTCCTCGCCGGCATGTGCGAGGAGATGCTGGAGCAGGCACGAGTGGCCCAGGCGGACCCCGACGCGGGGCACGCCTTCACCAGCTTCGTGGCCAATGTCGCCGATTTCCAGGCTCGCCACCGGGTCCTCGCGGAGGAGATGGCCACCACCGTCGACATGCCCACGGGCGCGGTCAAGATCAAGCGCGCGCTCCGTCACGCGGTGGAAGACCTCGTCGCACGGGCGCAGGACGCCGGCGCGCTCCGTGCAGACATCGGACCCGCCGACCTGGCGATGCTGTTTGCGGGCATTGGCCATGCCGCGGCCCTCGCGGGCGTCGATTCGGTCCTGCGCCAGCGTTATCTCACGGTCGTCCTCGACGGGTTGCGTCCAATCCATCCGACTCCCCTCCCGGGGATTCCGCTCGGCTTCGAAGAGCTGGATCGGCTCCGGGCGCGTGGCCGGAGGACGGCGGCGCGCGTGGGTGGTCATCGTGGCGACGCGCTGGAAGGCCCGACCTAGCGAATCGAGGGTGAGCCGGTCCGTGGCCGGCTTGGACTTCCCGCGGCATCGTTGGCCAGGGCGTTCGACGGTCCATCGGCCACGCAGGTCTAGCGAAGACCCAGGCGCTCAGACAGGATGAGGCGATGGCGCAGGACAGCCGACCGACGGCCGGGCTGATGCCCGCGGTGTTCTTCGGGCACGGCAGCCCGATGAATGCCCTCGAGACGAACCAGTACACCGAGGCGTGGTCCGACTTCGGCGCCGCGGTTCCCAAACCCCGGGCGATCCTGGCCATCTCCGCGCACTGGTTCACCAACGCCAGCGCGGTCACGGCCATGGCCCGGCCCCGGACCATCCATGACTTCTTCGGGTTCCCACAGGACCTGTTCGACGTCGAGTACCCAGCGCCCGGGTTGCCGTCGCTCGCCGACGAGGTCGCCGAGGTCGCGGATCCCGTCTGGGTCGGCCGTGACCTCGACAGCTGGGGTCTCGATCATGGGACCTGGTCGGTGCTGCGCCACGCGTACCCAGCGGCCGATGTGCCCGTCGTGCAACTGGCGATCAACGCCAACCAGCCGACTGCCTACCATTTCGACCTGGGCCGACGCCTCGCGCCGCTCCGGCGGCAGGGCGTCCTGATCGCCGCATCCGGCAACGTGGTGCACAACCTCCGTCGCCTCGATCCCTCACGACCGACCGAAGGATTCGACTGGGCCCAGCGCTTCGAGACCGCGGCCCGCGAAGCACTCACCGGAGATCCGGCGCGTGTGGTCGAGCTCGCGGCGCACCCGGATTACGACCTCGCCGTACCGACACCAGACCATTTCCTGCCGGTCGTCTACCTCGCCGGTTTGGCCGCAGCGGCCGGCGAACGATGCGACGCGCTGATCGATGGCTATGCCCTCGGTTCGCTCTCGATGACGACCTACACGATCGGGACGAGGCTGACCGAGCCGACCTCAGCTCTGGGCGGACCCACCGCCGGCCTTCCCGATCCACAGGACGTCCCACCGGAGGACACCAACCTGTGAATGAGCCGAGGCCGATCCCCGGACGCGGCGATCGGGTGGCGCCGTTCGTGCTGAGAGCGCGAGACCATGTCGCGCGTCGGCCCGCGATGACTGCCCCGAGCGTCGCGAGCTGCTCATCGATGACCGCACGGTTGCTGCCGGTCGCGGTGGACCCACCCCGGCCTGCGGGTCTCGGGGAATACCACGCCATCGTTGGGCGCTGGACCCAATGGCATTGATCTTCGTGGAGGTGGATGGATCGTGGCCGTCAAGGAGCTTGGGCACCTCGTCCTGTACGTTCGCGACCTCGATCGCTCGGAAGCCTTCTACCGAGACGTCCTCGGCTGGCATGAGCTCACTCGTCCCTCGACGATGCGGGCCGCTGCCTTCTCATCGGGCCGGACTCATCATGAGCTCCTGCTGATCGAAGTGGGCTCCGACGCCCAGCCAATCCCGGCCGGTCGCCGCGTGGGGCTGTATCACTTCGGCCTCAGAGTCGGGGACACCGACGACGAGCTGCGCGAAGCACTGGCTCGCGTTCAAGCCTCCGGCGCCGAGGTCGTGGGCGCCTCGGACCACACGGTCACGCACAGCCTCTACCTCCTCGACCCGGATGGGAACGAGATCGAGCTGTACATCGACGTCCCAGGCACCGACTGGGATGATCCCGCGGCCGTCCTCGCCCCGGTCAAACCACTCCGCCTCTAGAGGAGATCGTCGTGAACGTCGAGATCTGGTCCGACATTGTCTGTCCTTGGTGCTACATCGGCAAGCGTCGCTTCGAGACGGCCGTGTCCACGTTTCCGCACGGCGACGACGTCGAGATCACCTGGCGGAGCTTCGAGCTCGATCCAGACGCACCACGTCGACGCGACGGCGATCTCGTCGGACATCTCGCTCGCAAGTACGGCATCGCGCCCGAGCAGGCTCGCGCCAAGCAGGGGCAGCTCACCGAGCTCGCCGCCCATGAGGGCCTCGACTTCCGGTTCGACCTCGCCCAGCCCGGAAACACCCTCGATGCTCACCGCCTTCTCCACCTGGCAGCCGACCACGACCTCCAAGCGGGATTGAAGGAACGACTCTTGGCCGCCTACCTCACCGACGGGGCCCCGATCGGCGAACCGGGCACGCTGGCCCGTGTGGGTCAAGACGCCGGACTCGACCCCGCGGACGTTCGCCGGGTGCTCGACTCCGACACCTATCTCGCCGAGGTACGAGCCGACGAACGCCGCGCCGCTGAGCTGGGGATCACCGGGGTGCCGTTCTTCGTCTTCGACCGCAAGTACGCGGTGTCTGGCGCTCAGTCGCCCGAGGTGCTGCTCGGGGCACTCGAGCAGGCATGGAGCGAATCGGGATCCTTGGTGGTCGCGGGGGGCGGCGCAGCGTCCTGCGAGGGGGACCGCTGCTCGACCTGACTCGACGCCCGGTCGATCCGGCCGCTGCGAAGCCGACTCAACGGGTTGCCGGCACCCGCGGCGGGGCCGCTGCTCTAGGCTGGGTTTGTGGATCTCGACTACCAGGCCTTCGACGCAGACAACCACTACTACGAAGCGCTCGACGCGTTCACCCGGCACCTCGATCCTCGACTCGGTCCCCGGGTCGTGCAGTGGGCTGAGGTCAACGGCCGTCAATACCACGTGGTCGGTGGCCAGGTAAGCCACGCCGTGGTCAACCCCACCTTCAACCCGGTGGCCAAGGCCGGGGCGCTCCACGACTATTTCCGTGGGAACCCGAACTCGAAGTCTCCGCTCGAGTTCCTGCGCGAACGGGAGCCGATCCGCCCCGAGTACCGCGACCGTGACGCTCGTGTCCAAACGCTCGACGAGTTCGGCCTCGAGTCGGTCTGGCTCTTCCCCACCCTCGGGATCCTCTACGAGGAGCTGCTCAAGCACGACCCGGTCGCCGTGACCCTCATGTTCACCGCGTTCAACCGGTGGCTCGACGAAGACTGGGGTTGCAACTACCACGACCGGATCTACGCGTCCCCGTACATCTCACTGTGCGACGTCGACTGGGCGGTCAGCGAGCTCGAGTGGGCGCTCGACCATGACGCTCGGACCGTCGTGCTGCGACCAGCCGCGCCGACGACCGCGACCGGACAGCTCCCACCGACCGATCCCACCTTCGACCCGTTCTGGGCGCGCGTCAACGAGGCGGGGATCACCGTCGTCGTCCACGCCGGCGACAGCGGCTACTCGTCGCAGGGCTACGCGAAAGACGGGTTTGCCGCCACGTTCGAAGGGGCGGGGCGCCCGTCGATCAAGATGCTCGCCATCGAACGAGCCGCGCACGATTTCCTGCTGACCCTCGTGTTCGACCGGCTCTTCGACCGTTTCCCGAACCTCCGGATCGCCTCGGTCGAGAATGGTTCGGAGTTCCTGCCCGATCTGCTCAAGAAGCTGACCTCGACGACTCGCAAGATGCCGGGGTACTTCACCCAGGACCCGATCGAGTCCTTCCGCGAGCACGTCTGGATCAACCCGTTCTGGGAGGACGACCCGTACCAGATCGTCGACCTCATGGGAGCCGACCGGGTGATCTTCGGATCGGACTGGCCCCACATCGAAGGCATGCCCAAGCCGCTCGACTACGTGACCGAGCTCAAGGAGCTCGACGACGCGGACCGCCTCCTCGTGCTGCGAGACAACGCACGCCAACTCACGACCCGGCAGCCCGTGTGAGTGAGGCGGCGGTCTCGCCCAGCTCTCGCGAGCGCGAATGGGCCGACCTGCGGCAACGATTCCTACAGCCTCGGGAGGATCGGCCCCCGACCACGGCTCGAGGGGTGCATCACGTCGCGCTGTTGAGCCAGGACGTCGAGCGAACCATCCGCTTCTACCAGGATGTCCTCGGGTTCCCGCTCACCGACCTGTTCGAGAACCGCGACTACCCGGGTTCCACCCACTTCTTCTTCGACATCGGCAATGGCAACGCGCTGGCCTTCTTCGACCTGCCGGGCCTCGATCTCGGTCCCTACGCGGAGGTCCTCGGCGGGCTGCACCACCTCGCCATCTCCGTGCCTCCCGACGAGTGGGCCGAGCGGCGTCAGCGTCTCGACGAGGCGGGAGTGTCGACCGAGTGCATCTCGTCGTCGCTGTACTTTCGTGATCCCGATGGGGCGCGGATCGAGCTCATCAGCGACCCGCTCGGCGAGATGTACGGGCATCCGGTCTTCTAGTTAACCGCCAGCGAGCACCACGCCGAGGAACAGCGCGCCGAGCGCGGCTACGCCGCTCACTGCCCCCCACACCGCCAATCCCGTTCGGGACCGAGCGCGAGCGTGGACGAAGGCAGCCAGGCCCGAGAGTCCGACCACGCCGAGCTTCAGCATGAGCGTGGTGCCGTACGGACTCGACCAATCGACGTGCACGGCCAGCACGTTCCAAATGCCCGTGACGACGAGCACCCCGTACGCCGGCCACGCGATCGTCCCGAAACGCTGCGCGACGGCTCGCGGCGCATTAGCCGAGAGCCGCCGCAGCCCGGGGACCAACCCGGCGAGCGTCAGCTGTCCACCCACCCACACGGTGGCCGCGGTCACGTGGAGGAATAGGCGGATCGCTGTCCAGGAGATCGGGAGCACCGATCGGAACGTTAACGCCGAGTAGGGTCGCCGACGTGGCTGCTGAGGACCCCGTCGAGCGAATCCTTGTCATCACCGCACATCCCGATGACGTCGACTTCGGCGTCGCCGGAAGTGTCGCGACGTGGACCGACCTCGGGACCGAGGTCACGTACTGCATCGTGACCGACGGCGACGCGGGCGGGTTCGATCGCAGCGTGCCTCGGTCCGAGATGGCCGAGATTCGTCGCGTGGAGCAGACCGCCGCCGCGAAGACGGTTGGGGTCACCGATCTTGCGTTCGTCGGGTATCCCGACGGCCGCCTCGAGCCCACGATCGAGCTGCGCCGCGACCTGAGTCGCGTGATTCGCCAGACCCGACCGCAGCGGGTCGTCACCCAGTCACCCGAGCGCAACTACGAGCGCATCTACGCCAGCCATCCGGACCACCTCGCCGCCGGCGAGGCGGCGTTGTGTGCCGTCTATCCAGACGCCCGGAACCCGTTCGCGCACCCCGAGCTGCTCGACGACGAGGGCCTCGAACCGTGGACGGTCGGTGAGGTGTGGCTGATGGCCGCGACTTCCCCGAACCGGTTCGTGGACGTGACCGAGACCTTCGACCGCAAGCTGGAGGCCCTGCGCTGCCACGTCAGCCAGCACCCCGACCCGGAGCATCTCGGACCGATGCTGCGAGCGTGGGCCGGCGGGACAGCGAAGGCCGCGGACTGGCCCGACGGTCGCCTCGCCGAGGGCTTCTACGCGCTCCAGACCGGCTGAACGTCCGGTCCAGCGTCAGTTGATGACGCTGCGGATCACCTCGCCGGCCTGCATGGCCTTGAACGCGTCGTTGATGTCGTCGAGGTGCATCCGCCGCGTCACCATGTCGCCCAGGTCGAGTCTGCCCTGTTCGACGAGCCCGATCAGGCGGGGAAAGTCCCGGTTGACCTGCGCGGAGCCGTAGACGGTGCCGAGGACCCGCTTCTCTTGCAGCACGAGCGACATGCTGGGCAGCTCGATGGTCTGGTCGAATCGGGGGACGCCGACGACGATGCACGCGCCGCCCGACCGGGTCATGTCGAAGGCCTGTTGGACCGTCTTGGGGTTCCCGATCACCTCGAAGGCGTAGTCGGCTCCCCGTCCGCCGGTGAGGGCTTGGACTTGGGCGAGCGCGCCACCGTCGGACGGGTCGATCGTGTCGGTGGCGCCGAACTGGAGCGCGGTGGTGCGCTTGAGCTCGACCGGGTCGATGGCGATGATCCGGGCGGCGCCGGCGATGCGCGCGCCCTGGATGACCGCCTGGCCGACACCCCCGCAGCCGATGACGGCCACGGTCGAGCCGGGTACGACCTGCGCGGTGTTGAGCGCCGCGCCGACCCCGGTGGTGACGCCGCAGCCGATCAGCGCGAGCTGCTCGTCGGGCAGGTCGGTCTCGACCTTCACCAGCGAGATCTCGTTGCAGGTCATGACGTCGGCGAAGGTCCCAAGGCCGGTCATCGCCATGAGCGGCGTGCCGTCGCTGCGGGTGGCGCGGGGGCTTCCCATGACGGCGTAGGTCTGCTCACAGAGATTGGACTGGTGGTTGCGGCAGAACCAGCACACGCCGCAGGCCGGAATGAACGACCCGATCACCCGATCGCCCTTCTTGACCCGCGACACCTCAGATCCCACCGACTCGACGATGCCGGTCCCTTCGTGGCCGAGGATGGCCGGGGGCGGCATGGGGAGGGTGCCGTTGATGACCGACAGGTCGGAGTGGCACACCCCGCTCGCGGTGATCTGCACCACCACGTCGCGGGGTCCCGGGTCCGCGGCGGTGACGTCCTCGACCACGAGGTCGCTGTCTTGCTCCAGGAAGATTGCTGCGCGCATGCGGTTGCCCCTTCGGTCCGTCGGGTGTGGTCCGGGTGCTCGCCCGGAAGGTATCAGGGGCCAGGCCAGGGCTGCAGGGGAAGGCCGGCCGTGGGCATGCCCTCCCAGGCGAGCACCTGGCCGGGGAGCCCGTCGGTGGCGAAGAGGGTCCGGCCGTCTGCCCCGCCGAAGCAGCAGTTCGTCGTCACCCCGGTGCCCTCGATGGCGAGGAAGTCGATCTCGGAGCCGTCAGGATCCACGACGCGCACGCCGTGGGCGGCGGTGTTCGCGACGTAGAACCGGCCGTCGACGTCGACGCAGAAACCATCCCCGGCGCCGCCCGGGAGATGCTCGATGATCCACGCGCGGGCGCCGCCGGCGCCGAGCCGGAGCAGCCCCTGGGCCTCGACGATGACAGGGGTGCCGTCCGGCTCGAGCGCGATGCCGTTGCAGTAGGAGAACCCGCCGGCCACGACCTGCGTCTCGCCGTCGGGTCGCATGGTGTGGACCCGGCCGAGTGGCTCGGCGGGTGGCGGGAAGTGCGGCGGGTCGGTGAACCACACCGTGCCGTCCGATCCCACGACGAGGTCGTTCGGTGCAAGGAAGCCGCGGTCGCTCACGTACGTGACAACGCCATCGGGCGTGACCCGCTGGATCCCCGGGGTGATCGGCTGGTAGAGCGGCGGGTCGTCGGGGAAGAGGCGCGTGCTGGCGAAGTCGATTCCACCGTTCTGGGTGACGAGAAACCCGCCGTCGAGAGCCGGCGCCGCGCCGTTCGCGCCGCCGCCGACCGTGGCGACCCGCTCGACGCGCCCGGTACCCAGGTGGACGCGCTCAAGTGCACCGTCGGCCACGCTCGTGCACACCAGCGTCCCGGGGCCGCCCGCGGGATCAGGGCACCAGACCGGCCCTTCGGGGAACCTGATCCCCGTGGCCACAACCTCGGCCGTCATGCACCGTACCCGGGGCGTCCGGCGGCCTCCCAGGACTCATAGAAGTCGAAGAACGCCTGACCGAACGGGTCCTCGCCGCGCAATGGCATCGACCCCCGCTGAATCGTCCAGTCGTTGGGGGCCAGCGCGAGCGCCGCGCCCAGATGTTCCCGGGCGCGGTCATCCTGACCGCGACGCAGGAGATGAACCGCGAGTCGTCGCTCGGCGCGTGCTTGCTGGACGTCGGCGTCGGGCAGCTCTTGGCGGTCGTGGATCTCGGCGTCACTGAGGGGCACGACCCCATCGAGCACCCACCGTCGCAACGCGGCGTGGTGCAGCGACGAGTCGACCTTGGTGAAGTCTCGGAACCTGTCGTCGGCGGGCGCGATCGCGGGTGGTCGCACCACTCGGCCGTGTTCGTCGATCCAGACCGTCGTCGGGATGTTCACGATCCCGTAATGCTCAGCCAAGAGATGGTCGCGGTCCATGAGCACCGGATAGGTGAGCGTGACGGGTGACTCCTCGCGGGCACACTGTCGAATCGTGTCAAGATTCTCGTCGAGCGCGACCGCCACAATGACCAGACCCTGCGGTGCGAGCTCTTCGTGCAGCGCCTGCCACACGGGCAGGTCCCAGCGGCATCCTCACCAGGATGCCCAGGCGAACAGCAGCCGCTTGCGTCCGTCGAAATCAGACAGCGAGACCGGGTGACCGTCCAGATCCGGGAGCGTGAACGGCGGCGCGACGAGAGAGTCCAAGTTTCCTCGGAGCGTCGCTGGGGCTTCGCCGAGCACCGCGAGCCCGGCCTCGGGCTCCACCGCGACGGGCCGGCCGAGTGCACGCGCGAACGCACGCAGGTCGATGCCGCCCCCGGCGGCGAGCGCGTCGCGGTTCCGCACCGGCACACACACCCCGTCTCGGCACAGCCCCTCAGGCTTCAACGCCCAGCCGGTCGCACCTTCGAGCTCGTCGGCGGTGACCATGAACGTGTCCGGCCCGGTGGTGGCATGCACCACGACCTCACGGTCGTCGTCGATGAGGGTGGCGAGAGCGCTCATGGGGCTCAACCTACTGGCGCCATCGGCCCGGCGCACGGCCCTCCTAGACGACACGACAGCGATCGCGACCGGCGTCACCGGCACCACGGTGCACGCCGACGGGGGAACCGTCGCCGCCGGCGACTGGTCCGCACCGAGGACGGCGGCTGGACCAACCGGCCCCGTCGTCTGCAGCTGTTCCGACCGGCCCGCGGGGTCAAGACAGGTCATGCTGCGCACTAGCGTCCGAGCGGTGCCCACGACGGCGACGCGCTTGTTGCTGGTCCGCCACGGCGAGTCGACGTGGAACGCCGAGGGACGGTGGCAGGGCCAAGCCGATCCGCCCCTCAGTCCCACCGGGGAACGCCAGGCGCGCGCCGCGGCCGCCGCGCTGCTCGGTGTCGAGCTCGACGCGGTGCGGTCATCGGACCTGGCACGCGCGGCCCGCACCGCGGCGATCCTCGCCGGTCCGGACGGGTCGGTGCGCCTCGAACCTCGGCTGCGGGAGCGCGACGTCGGCGCCTGGGCCGGCCTGACCCGCGACGAGCTCGACGCCTCCCATCCCGGCTGGGTCACCGACGGCTGGCGGCCGGTGGGCTGGGAGGACGACCGCGCGGTGGCCGCCCGCGCCTTCCCGGCACTCGAGGGGCTCGCCGCCGCGCTCGGGGCAGGCGCGGCCGCGCTGGCGGTCTCGCACGGGGGGCTGATCCGCGCGGTCGAAGCCCAGCTTGGAGGTGCCTCCCGCCCGGTGCCGAACCTCGGCGGCGTGTGGCTCCACTGGGTCGGCGACGGGTTTGAGCTCGGGGACCGTGTCGCGCTCCTCGAGGTCGAGACGCTCGCCGTCGACGTGGCACCCGCGGTCCCCGCCGACTGAGCCGACCCCGGAGGAGCCCCTCCGATCGCGGGCCGGGTGGCCGGTAAGATGGCCAGCCCCCTGTTGTCGAGTGAAGGCAGTCGCGCGCCCTCGTGTCTGCTCCCCATCCCGAGCTCGCTGCTGAGCAGCGCTATGTCGATCGCGCCTACGGGCGACTCGACGCCATGCGCGAGGCGGCCCGGCGCGTCGCCAGTGGATACTCCGAGGTGGGCGCCGGGGGCACCCACCAGGCACGCCTGGAGCGGGAGGCCGCCGAGGAGCTCACCCGACGCCGGCTATCGGCCCTCGATCTCGGCTCGGCGCCGTTGTGCTTCGGCCGTCTCGATCTCGAGCCGGGTGCGGCGTCGGGGAGCGCCATCTTCTACGTCGGCCGGCTGGCGGTCACCGACGAGGACCAGGCGCCCCTGATCGTGGACTGGCGGGCTCCGGTCGCCGAGCCCTTCTACCGGGCCACCGCGATCGAGCCGATGGGAGTGGTGCGGCGGCGCCATTTCCTGACCCGACCCGGCGACGGCCGCCAGATCGTCGGACTCGACGACGAGGTCTTCGACCGCGCCGCGGCGTCGTCCTCGGGCTTCACGGTCGTCGGAGAGGGCGCGCTCCTCGCCGCGCTCGACCGGACCCGCACCGGTCGGATGGGCGACATCGTCGCCACCATCCAGGCCGAGCAGGACGAGGCGATCCGGGCGCCACTGAACGGCGTCCTCGTCGTGGCCGGCGGGCCGGGTACCGGCAAGACCGCCGTGGCCCTCCACCGGGCCGCGTACCTCCTCTATACGCACCGCCGACACCTCGCCGCCCGAGGTGTGCTGCTGATCGGCCCCAACGCGCTGTTCCTGCGCTACATCGACGAGGTGCTGCCGTCCTTGGGTGAAAGCGACGCGCAGCTCTCGACGATTGCCGCGCTCAAGCCGGCCTACCGCGTCGTAGTGGGGGAGAGCCGCGAGGCGGCGCGCATCAAGGGCGACGCCCGCATGGCGCAAGTGATCCGCCGGGCACTGCGCGACCGCGAACACCCGCTGCCCCGGCCCCTCGTCGTGATGGTCGACGGCAACGTGTTGCGCCTGACCCGTGAGACCTCGACCCAGATCGTCGAACGCACCCGGCGGCGGGCGGGCTCGCATAACGCGAAGCGGCCGAGCGTCGTGCGGGCCATCGTCGATCACCTCCGTGACCAGTACCGTCGCGCCCTCGGCGTCACCGCCCCCGACGATGCCGACTGGGACCGCGAGCTCGACGATCGGCTCCGCCGGCTGCCCGACGTCCGCGCCGCGCTCGAGCGAATGTGGCCCGTGCTGAGCGGCGGCGACCTGATCCACGACCTGTTCTCGTTCCCGGCGCTGGTCCACTCGGCCGCGGACGGGATCCTCGCTCGTGACGACCAAGCGCTCTTGGCGCGGGACCGCTCGGCGAGCCTGCGCGAGGTGCGCTGGAGCGAGGCGGACATGCCCCTGATCGACGAGGCCGACGCGTTGCTCGGCCCGCCTGAAGCGGCGCGCCCGCGTCGTCGACGGTCCCGCCGGAGCGGCGATGACGCCGGCGCGCGGGTCGTCTCGGAACTCGGGGTCGGTGGGTTCATCACGGCGTCCGAGCTGGCTCGCCGATACCGCGGTGACGTGGCGTCCGACGAGGCAGTGGAGGAGCCCCGCACGTTTGGTCACGTGGTCGTCGACGAGGCCCAGGATCTGTCAGCGATGCAGTGGCGCATGCTCGCTCGCCGGTGTCCGTCGGGATCCATGACCGTGGTCGGCGACTTCGGGCAAGCCAGCCTCCCCGGGGCTCTCCACGACTGGGACCAGGTTCTTCGCCAACTCCCCCAGCGCGCCGAACCTCGCGTCGTGACCCTGACCGTGAACTACCGCACCCCCGCCGAGATCATGGCCGTGGCGCAGCGGGTCCTGGCGGCCGCCGCGCCGCGTGTCGAGCCCACCCGGGCCGTCCGCCACACCGGCGACCGGCCCCGGTTCGTGAGGGTCAGCCACGACGCGCTGGCCGACGCGGTCGCCGACGAGGCCCGCCGGGCGGTCGCCGCGACCGGGACCGTGGCGGTGCTTGCCCCCGCGGCGCGCCATGAGTTGCTCGCCGCTCGCCTCGCCGGCCTCGGCGCCCGGGCCGGAACCGGAGACGCGCTCGACGCCCCCGTGGCGATCTTGACCGCGGGGCAGGCCAAAGGCCTCGAGTTCGACCACGTGGTCCTCGTCGAGCCGCGGGACCTCGTGACCAGCGACCCGCCGGGACTGCGGCTGCTGTACGTGGCGATGACCCGGGCGACGCGAGGCCTCGCGATCGTCCACGCCGATCCCCTGCCGGAGGTCCTCGCCGCCGCGGCGCTGCCGGGCGCCCCGCTCGCTGCCTCGTAGGATCGGCGCCGTGACCAGCACCATCGACGCGGACCGCACCGGCGCCGACGTGGCGTGGGACCTCGAGCCCCTCGTCGAGGGACGTGGCGAGGCCGGCGCGATCGCGCAGCTCGACGAGGCCCAGCGCCGAGCCGGCGAGCTCGAGTCCTACCGGGGCCGGCTCGGCGACCTTGACCCGTCGGGACTCGCCGAGCTGATGCGGGCGGTCGCCGCGATCACCGAGCTGCTGGGTCGCGCGGGCTCGTACGCGGCGCTGCGGTTCTCGGTCGACACCAGCGATCCGACTCGGGGTGCCCTGCTCGCACAAGTCGAGGAGCGCGCCACCGCCATCTCCAACGAGCTGCTCTTCGTCGAGCTGGAGTGGGCTGCCCTCCCCGACGACGCCGTCGCGACGCTCTTCGCCGCACCCGAGCTTGACTTTTGCCGCCACTACCTACGCTCGGTGCGCCGCTACCGGCCACATCTGCGCAGCGAGCCCGAGGAGCGCATCCTCGCCGACAAGGCCGTCACCGGCTCGAGCGCCTGGTCGCGGCTCTTCAGCGAGGTGACGTCGGCGATCACCGTCGACCTCGACGCTGGCCCGGTCAGCCTGGAGCAGGCCCTATCGACCCTCCAAACCCCCGACCGCGGCACCCGACGGGCCGCGGCCGAGGCGGTCAGCGCGGCGCTCGAGCCGGGCCTGCGCACCCGGGCGTTCATCTTCAACACCCTGCTCGCGGACAAGGCCAGCGACGACCGCATCCGCCACTACGACGGCTGGCTGGCGAGCCGGAACCTCGACAACGAGGCCAGCGACGAATCGGTCCAGGCGTTGGTGTCCGCGGTCGAGCACCGATCCGACATCCCCCAGCGCTGGTACGCGCTGAAGGCGCAGCTCCTCGGCCTCGACCGCATCGCGGACTACGACCGCATGGCGTCGATCGCGACCGAGGACACTGAGTTCGGCTGGACCGAGGCGCGGCGGCTCGTCCTCGACGCGTACGGCTCGTTCTCGCCGGAGCTGGCCGACGTGGCCCGCCGGTTCTTCGAGGAGTCCTGGATCGACGCGCCCGTCCGGCCCGGGAAGCGTCCCGGCGCGTTCTGCGCGTACACCGTCCCGTCCCTGCACCCGTATGTGCTGCTCAACTGGACGGCGCGACGGCGCGACGTGCTCACGTTGGCCCACGAGCTCGGCCACGGCCTCCACGCCTATCTGGCCCGAAGCCAGGGCATCTTCCACCAGTCGACGCCGCTGACGCTCGCCGAAACCGCGTCGGTGTTCGGTGAGACGGTGACGTTCGGTCGCCTCCTCGCCGACACGACCGAGCCCGACGCTCGCTTGGCGCTGCTCGCCGAGAGCCTCGAGGGCCAGATCGCCACCGTGTTCCGCCAGATCGCCATGAACCGCTTCGAGGACCAGGTGCACACCGAGCGGCGCGAACGCGGCGAGCTCAGCGTCGAGCGCTTCGGGGATTGCTGGATCGAGACGCAGGCGGAGATGCTCGGCGACGCGGTGGAGCTCACGCCCGGCTACCGGAACTGGTGGTCCTACATTCCGCACTTCATCGGCACGCCGGGTTACGTGTATGCCTACGCCTACGGTCAGCTGCTCGCCCTGTCGGTCTACCGCCAGTACGAGGAGCAAGGCGCCGCCTTCGTCCCCGCGTACCTGGAGCTGCTCAGCCGCGGCGGCTCCGAGCCGCCCGAGGTGCTGGGCCGGATCGTGGGCGTCGATCTTGCCGACCCGGGCTTCTGGGACGGGGGTCTGGCCATCGTCGACGAGCAGCTCGCCGCCGCCGAGGACGCGGCGCGAGCCGCGGGTCGGATCCCGTCCTCCTAGCCGCTCGTTTCCGCACCCGGCGGCGAGCGCGGGGGAGTGTCCTAGTAGCGGGCCAGTTCGGCGGCGAGCTGGTCGAGGCCCATCGGACCCAAGCCGAGCGCGTAGGCGTGGAAGGCCTTCAGGTCGAAGCTGTGGCCGTGCCGGGCCCGGGCCGCGTCGCGGCCTCCCAGCCACACCCGCTCGCCGACCTTGTACGAGATCGCTTGGCCGGGAAGGCCGAGGTAGCGGTCGACCTCGCTCGCCATGAAGTCGGCCGGGAAGTGACTGCGCTCGATCACGAACGGCAACGCCAAGTCCGGCGTCCAGCGTTCCCCGGGGTGGTAGCGCTCGTCGTCGGGGATCGCCAGCTCGAGGTGCAACCCGATGTCGACGACGACCCGGACCGCGCGCATCGCCTGGGCGCGCAGCATGCCGAGCTCGAACGCGGGGTCGTCGAGGTATCCCAGCTCGCCCATGAGACGCTCCGCGTAGAGCGCCCAGCCCTCAGCGTGCCCCGAGTTGCCAGCCAGCGTCCGCTGGAACCGGTTGAGGGTCGCGGCGAGGTAGCGGACCATCCCGATCTGGAGATGATGGCCGGGGACGCCCTCGTGGTAGCAGATGCTGACCTCGCCCCAGAGCGGGAACCGGGTGCGACCCAACGTCGGGTACCAGGTCCGGCCCGGGCGGCTCAGATCCTCGGAGGGACCGGTGTAGTACATGGCGGCGGCACCGCCGGGGGGCGCGATCATCGCCTCGACGCGCCGCACGGGTCCGGGGATCTCGAAGTGCACGCCGTCGAGCTCGTCGACCGTGCGGTCGAGGAGGTTCTGGAGCCACCCGCGGAACGCGTCGACACCCTCCACGGTGCGGGTGGGGTCCCGCTCGAGATGCTCGATGACCGCCGGGATCGACTCGCCGGGCAGGATCCGCTCGGCGACGTCGCGCAAGGCGCGCTCGATGCGGTGCAGCTCATCCCATCCCCAGGCGTACGTCTCGCGCAGATCCAGGGTGGTCCCGTTGAACGCGCGGGCCATCCGGGCGTACCGCTCCTCGCCCACCGCGTCGCGTTCCGTGGCGTTCGGCAAGTACTCCTCGACGAGGAAGCGCCCGAGCGACGCGTACGCGGCGGTCGCGCGGCCGGCCACGTCGGCGAGGCGGGCTCGCAGCGCGGGCTGATCAATCCCCGTGGAGTCGAAGGCGTCGACGAGCCCCAAGAAGAATGGCGGGTCGGCGGTGTCGAGCTGGCCGCCCCAAGTGTCGGCCTGCCGCGCGCACGCCACCGCCTGACGTCGCGCCGCGACCAGCCCCTCACCGACACCCTCGCTGAGCGCGGCCTGAAACGACGAGAGCGCCTGGGGGACCACCGCGGCTCGGGCCGTGATCGCGTCCCAATCCGTCTCGGTGTCGCGCGGCATCAGGTCAAAGACCATGCGAATGCTCGACACGGGGCTCTCCAACACTCGGAGGGCACGGAGTGCCTCACCGCTCTCGCCCAGCTCGACGCCGATCTCCAGGTAGCGGCGGAGTACCTCCGCCGCGACGCGGTCAGCCTCATCGGCGACCGGTGCGCGGTCGAGCTCGGCGAGGGTGTGGCGCTCGTGGGCGAAGCGCTCCGCGATCCCGTCGGGGGAGTAGTCGGTGAGCTCGTCGTCGTGGCCGGGGAGACCTTCGAAGGTCGCCGCTACCGGGTCGAGCGCCGCGGCGCGCTCGACGTAGCGGTCTGCGAGGTCGGCGATCGCAGTCGTCATGGTCCCTCCGGGAACTGAGTTCGTGCCGGGTCGGCTGACCGGGCGGGCATCGAGGGGAAGCGGGGTCTCGAGGTGCCGGTGGGGTCCCCGGGGCGATACGGGGGCAGGCCGTCCCGGGCCACCCTGCAACGTAACCGGGGTGGCGGACGCCTGTGGCACCATCCTCGGCCATGACTCGGCTTCAAGACGCGCATGTGCTCGTGACCGGCGGATCGAGCGGGATCGGGCTCGAGACCGCTCGCCGAGCGCTGGCCCGAGGGGCGCGCGTGTCGATCGTGGCTCGAGACACCGACCGCCTGGCCGGGGCCCTCGACGACCTCGAGCGTGACGTCGGTGACCGGACCCGCGTCGCGGCGGAACCCGCCGACGTGACCGACCCCGCGCATCTCGAAGCTGCGCTGACGCTGCTCATCGCCCAGTTCGGCCCGGTCGACGTGCTGGTCACCTGCGCGGGTGCGGCCCGCCCGGGTCACTTCGAACGTCTGGCCAGCTCGATCTTCGAGGAGCAGATGGCGCTGGACTACTTCGGCACGTTGCACGCGATCCGCAGTGTCGTGCCATCGATGATCGAACGGCACCGGGGTCACCTGCTGCTCGTGTCGTCAACGGCAGGAATCATCGGCGTCTACGGCTACTCCGCGTATTCGCCGGCCAAGTTCGCGGTGCGGGGGCTCGCCGAGACGCTGCGAGCCGAGCTCAAGCCCTACGGGATCGTGGTGTCGTGCGCCTACCCGCCCGACACCGACACGCCCGGACTCGCCCGGGAGAACGTCGAGAAGCCCGACGCGACCGCCCGGATCTCGGCCGCGGTGAAGGTCCGCCAGGCGCCGGCGGTCGCGCGGGCGATGGTGCGCGGCGTCGAGCGGGACCGGCTCGTGATCACCGCCGATCCCGGCACCGCGGTGCTGACCCGCGCCGCGGGGATGCTCGGACCGTACCTTCGAACGTCGTTCGACCGGCAGGTGCGCCGAGCCGCGGCATCGAGTGAGGACGGTGGCGACGGGTAGCGTCGGGGTCGATGGCTGACGCCCTGACCCGCACCGAGACCGACAGCATGGGCCCGATCGAGGTCCCCGCCGACCGGTACTGGGGGGCGCAGACGCAGCGGTCCCTGCACCATTTCTCGATCGGCGCCGACCGGGTGCCCACGCCGGTGATCCGCGGCATGGCGATCCTCAAGAAGGCCGCGGCGCGCACCAACCGTGAGCTCGGCAAGCTCTCCGACGACCGGGCCGAGCTCATCGTCAGGGCAGCCGACGAGATCATCGCCGGCGACTTCGCCGACGAGTTCCCCCTCTTTGTCTGGCAGACCGGCAGCGGCACCCAGACCAACATGAACGTCAACGAGGTGATCGCCAACCGGGCCATCGAGCTCGCGGGTGGCAACAAGGGGACCAAGGACCCCATCCACCCCAACGACCACGTGAACATGTCGCAGTCGTCGAACGACACGTTCCCCACCGCGATGCACATCGCCGCCGCGGAGGAGGTCGTCCACCGTCTGGTCCCCGCCATCTCGGCGTTGCGCGACGCGCTCGACGCCAAAGCCACCCAGTTTGCCGACATCGTCAAGATCGGGCGGACCCACCTCCAAGACGCGGTACCCCTGACCCTCGGCCAGGAATTCTCCGGGTACGTCGCCCAGCTCGACGCCGACCTCGAGCGGATCCAGACGACGCTGCCCGGGCTCTACGAGCTCGCCCTTGGTGGCACCGCGGTGGGCACCGGCCTGAACGCGCCATCCGAGTTCGCCGACCGGGTCGCGGCGGAGATCGCCACGCTGACCGGGCTGCCCTTCGTGTCGGCGCCGAACAAGTTCGCCGCGCTCGCCGCGCACGACGCGCTCGTCCAGGCGAGCGGAACGGTCCGGACCCTGGCCGTGTCCTTGATGAAGATCGCCAACGACGTCCGCTGGCTCGCCTCCGGGCCGCGAGCCGGCCTCGGCGAGCTGGTCCTCCCCGAGAATGAGCCCGGATCCTCGATCATGCCCGGAAAGGTCAACCCGACCCAGAGCGAGGCGCTCACCATGGTGTGCGTGCAGGTCTTCGGCAACGACGCCACCGTCGGCATCGCCGGATCGCAAGGCAACTTCGAGCTGAACGTGTTCAAGCCCGTCATGATCTTGAACTTCTTGCACTCCGTGGAGCTCCTCACCGATTCGACGACGAACTTTCGCCGCTTCGCGATCGAAGGGGTCGAGGCGAACACCGAGCGGATCGCCGAGCACGTCGCCAACTCGCTCATGGTCGTCACCGCCCTGACCCCCCACCTCGGCTACGACAAGGCGGGCGAGATCGCGAAGCACGCGCACCACCACCACACCTCGCTGCGCGAGGCCGCGGTGTCCCTGGGCCACGTCACCGCCGAGGAGTTCGACCGCCTGGTCCGCCCCGAGCGGATGACGCGGCCCGGCTGACCCGGATCGGGCTGGCGCGGCGCCTCACCGCCCCGGGCCGACCTTGGCCTGGACTGGGGCAGCGTCCTCGCCGGCCATTCCTGAGACGTCTGGTCGGGAATGGGCGGGCCGGCCACGCGGTTATTGGTAGTCGTAATCCTGTAATCAAGCCTGAAGGGGTCACGATGGCCGAGCCGAGCGTGGCGGTGGACGAGCGACTCGTCCTGCCCCTGGTGTCCCTGTCTAGCGGCGTGGTGCTGCCCCAGATGGTGGTCACGTTGGCCCTCGAGACCGACGAGGCCCGCGCCGCGGGCCAGGCTGCCGAGGCGGCCGACGAGAGCGAGCGCCTCGTGCTGCTCGTCCCGAAGGTCGAGGGCCGCTACGCCCGGGTGGGCACGGTGGCCCGGATCGAAAGCGCCGGCGACCTGCCCAACGGCGTGCGGGCCTTGGTGCTGCGCGGCTTGCACCGGGCGGTGGTCGGCGCCGGCGTGGCCGGCACTGGCGCCGCCTTGTGGGTGGAGGCCGAGCCCGTCGGGGAGGTCGGCGACGTGTCGGCCCACGCCCAGGAGCTGGTCACCCAGTACCGGGCGATCGTGGGCGAAATCGCGACCCGGCTGCGGGCCGACCGCCTCGCCGAGGCGCTCCAGGGCGTGACCGACCCCGGCGCGTTGGCCGACACCGCGGGTTGGTGGCCTGACTTGGCCCTCGACCGCAAGGTGGAGCTGCTCGAGACCCTCGACGTCGAGGCTCGCCTCGAAGCCGTCGTCGGTTGGGCCCGCGACGCGTTGGGTGAGCTCGAGGTCGCCGAACGCATCCGCTCAGAAGTCACCGACGGCATGGAGACCCAGCAGCGCGAGTTCCTGCTGCGCCGCCAGCTCGACGCGATCCACAAGGAGCTCGGAGACGGCGACGAGAACGTCGTCGGCGAATACCGACGCGCCCTCGAGGAGCGCGACCTGCCCGAGGGCATCCGCGCCGCGGCGACCCGCGAGATCGACCGGCTCGAGCGCACCAGCGACCAGAGCCCCGAGCACGGCTGGATCCGCACCTGGCTCGACACCCTGTTCGAGGTCCCGTGGGGCGAGCGCTCCGAGGACAACCTCGACGTGGGCGACGCCCGCCGAGTTCTCGACGACGACCACACCGGTCTCGAGGACGTCAAGGACCGCATTGTGGAGTTCCTCGCCGTGCGGAAGCTGCGCGCCGAACGGGGACTCGGGGAGCCCACCGGACGCGGCGCGGGCGCGATCCTGGCGCTCGTCGGCCCGCCCGGCGTGGGCAAGACGTCGCTGGGCGAGTCGGTGGCCCGCGCCCTGGGCCGCCAGTTCACTCGCGTCGCGCTCGGCGGTGTCCACGACGAGGCGGAGATCCGCGGCCATCGACGCACCTACGTCGGTGCCCGGCCGGGTCGCGTCGTGCGTGCCCTCACCGAGTCGGGCACCATGAATCCGGTCATCGTCCTCGACGAGGTCGACAAGCTCGGCGCGGACTGGCGGGGCGACCCGTCGTCGGCGCTGCTCGAAGTGCTCGACCCGGCACAAAACCACACGTTTCGTGACCATTATCTCGATGTCGACCTCGACCTCTCGCAGGTGCTGTTCCTCGCGACCGCCAACCTGGCCGAGATGATCCCCGGCCCGCTGCTGGACCGCCTCGAGGTGATCCGCCTCGACGGCTACACCGAGGACGAGAAGGTGGTCATTGCCCGCGAGCACCTGCTGGGCCGCCAGCTCGAGCGCAACGGCCTCAACGGTGACGACGTGCAGATCGGCGACGACGCGCTGCGTCGCATCGTGGCCGACTACACCCGCGAGGCCGGGGTCCGCAGTCTCGAACGAGAGCTGGGCAAGCTGCTGCGCAAGGTGGCGGCCAACCTGGTGCAGGGCTCGGCGACCGCGCCGGTGGTGATCGACGCGGCGGCGGTCCCGGACGCGCTGGGACGGCCCCGCTTCTTTCCCGAGCTGGCTGGGCGCACCGCCGTCCCCGGCGTGGCGACCGGCCTGGCCGTGACCGGCACCGGCGGCGATGTCCTCTTCATCGAGGCGACCGGGATGGAAGGCGACGCTGGCTTGACCCTGACCGGTCAGCTCGGCGACGTCATGAAGGAGTCGGCCCAGATCGCCCTGTCCTACGTGCAGGGCCACGCCCGCGAGCTCGGTGTCGACCCGACGCAAGCCCCTAAGCGTTTCCATGTGCACGTCCCGGCGGGTGCGATCCCGAAGGATGGCCCGTCGGCGGGCGTGACGATGACGACCGCGTTGGCGAGCCTGCTCACCGGCCGGCCGGCCCGGGCCGACCTCGCCATGACCGGCGAGGTGACGCTGCAGGGTCGAGTGCTGCCCATCGGCGGCGTGAAGCAGAAGGTCCTCGCTGCGCAACGGGCCGGGCTGACCACGGTGATCCTGCCCGCCCGCAACGGCCCCGACCTCGAGGATGTGCCGGCCGCGGTGCGCGACCAGCTCACGTTCCATCTGGTCGAGGACGTCACTGAGGTGCTCGACCTCGCGTTGACCCAGCCCGAGGAGCAGGCCGAGGCGGCCTGAGCGGCCGCCACGCTGCGGGGGGGGGGGTCGGGCGCCTCGGCGATGAGATGCCGGCACGCTGATCAGGGCGTCGAGCCGTCCCCGTCGCTCGCCACGTCGATGCTGGCGCCGATGCCGACTCGGGCGAAGTCGATCTGCTCGCCGGCCTCGAGTGGGAAATGGCAGGCCACGTACTGGCTTGGTTCCACCTCGCGCAGCACCGGTTCTTCGAGCGCGCATCGCTCCTGAGACTTGGGGCATCGGGTGCGGAACCGGCAACCCGTGGGCGGATGGATCGGCGAGGGCACTTCACCGCCGAGGACCCGCTCCTCGTCGGGATGCTGCGTCGGGTCGGGGACGGGGATGGCGGCGAGCAGCGCGCCGGTGTAGGGATGCTTGGGATGTTCGTAGAGATCGTCGGGTGACGCGATCTCACACGCCTTGCCGAGGTACATGACCAGCACTCGGTCGCTCACGTTCTTCACCACGGCGAGGTCGTGGGCGATGAACACGACGGTGAGTCCGTAGCGGTGCTTCATGTCCTCGAGGAGGTTCAGGATCTGGGCCTGCACCGACACGTCGAGGGCGGAGACCGGCTCGTCGCAGATGATCAGCTTCGGCTCGGTGACCACCGCCCGCGCGATCGAGATCCGCTGGCACTGGCCGCCGGAGAACTCGTGGGGGCGACGAGCCCCGTTGGCGGGATCCATCCCGACCGCGTCGAGGACCTCGTCGACCTTCGCGTTGCGGGCGTCCTTGTCGCCCATCTCCCAGATGTCGAGGCCTTCGCGCACGATCTCGCGCACCCGTCGGCGGGGATTCAGCGACGAGATGGGGTCCTGAAAGATCATCTGGAGCCGGGGGCGCACCCGGCGGAGCGCTTCTCCGTGCAGCGACGTCAGCTCGACACCGTCGAAGCGGACGCTGCCCGACTTCGGCGCGGGGAGCTGCATCACCGCCCGTCCGGTGGTCGACTTGCCACAGCCCGACTCGCCGACGATGCCGAGCGTCTCGCCATCGAGCACATCGAGGCTGATGCCCGACACGGCGTGGACCGCTTCGCCGCCGTGCCCGATCGGGAACTCGACGACGAGGTCCTCGACCCGCAGTAGCGCCCCGTCCCCGGCCCGCAGGTGGATGCTTCCCGTGCCGGCCATCAGGCGTGCCCCGCCAACGCAGCCGCTTGGGGGACGCGACCCTCGCGCTCGTTGCGAGCCAGCGCCTCGTTGCCTTCGGGGGTCCCGACCGGGAACCAGCAGCGAAACTCGTGACCCGGCGCGGCGCCGGCGGTCAGCGGCGGCTCTTCTTGGACGCAGCGCTCCTGGACGTAGCGGCAGCGGGGCGCGAACTTGCAGCCCGGCGGGGGGATGACCAGGTCGGGCGGCCGGCCCGGGATGGTCGCGAGGCGGGTATGGCTGTGCTCGTCGAGCTTGGGGATGGAGGCGAGCAGCGCCTCGGTGTAGGGCATCTTCATGTTGGCGAACAGCACGCCGGTGGGAGCGTGCTCGACGATCCGACCGGCGTACATCACCGCGATCTCGTCGGCTCGGCCGGCGACGACGCCGAGGTCGTGGGTGACGAGGACCATCGCCATGAACCGCTCAGCTTGCTGGTGGGCGATGAGGTCGAGCACCTGAGCTTGCACGGTCACGTCGAGGGCGGTCGTGGGCTCGTCCGCGAACAACAGCTTCGGGCCACACGCCAAGGCGATGGCGATGCAGATCCGCTGACGCATCCCGCCCGAGAGCTGGTGCGGGTACTCCTTGAGGCGGGCGTGCGGTTCGGGGATGCGGACCGAGGCGAGCAGCGACTCGGCGAGCTCGTTGGCGTATTGGCGTGTCACGTCGAGATGCTGGCGGACCGCTTCGGTGATCTGCTTGCCGATCTTCATGACCGGGTTCAGCGACGTCATGGGATCCTGGAAGATCATGGCCATCTGGGCGCCCCAGTAGCGGCGCATCTCCTTGGCCGAGAGGGGCAGGATCTCGTTGCCTTCGAGACGCACCGAGCCGCTTCGAACCACGCCTCGTTTTGGTAACAGGTTCATGATCGAGCGGGACAGCACGGTCTTGCCCGATCCGGATTCGCCGACGATGCCGAGTGTCTTGCCTCGATCGAGGGTCAGCGAGACTCCATCGACCGCACGGACCAAGCCCCGGCTGGTCTCGAAGTGGGTCGAGAGGTCGGCGACTTCGAGCAGAGGGCCCGAGGGTTGGGCGGCGGCCACGTCGGTCAAATCCCCGACTCCCGGACCTCGAAGCGGGTCCGCACCACGTCGCCGAGGTAGTTCAGTGCGAGCGCGGTGAGGAAGATGAGGATCGACGGTTCGAACACGATGTGGGGAGAGGTCAACAGCAGGCCTCGGTCGAGGGCGATGATGTTGCCCCACGACGGAGTGGGCGGCCGGACCCCGACTCCGAGGATGGCGAGCGTGCCCTCCGCCACGATCGCGATGGCGATGCCGAGCAGCGCGATCGAGAACATCGCCGGCGCCACGTTCGGGAGCAGCTCGCGGATCATGATCCGGCCGCTCTTGGCCCCCTGGGCTCGGGCGGCCAGGACGAATTCGCGCTGACTCCAGCTCAGCGCACTGGCCCGAGAGATTCGTCCGACCAGGGGGATCGACACGATCCCGATGGCGAGGATCAGGACGAACCAGTCGGGCAGGGTGCTGTTGGCGGCGTTCTCGGGGCTGCCTTGCAAGAAGGCGACTAGGGCCAAGGCGAGCACGATGGCCGGTACCGACAACAACACGTTGAACATGCCGGACAACACGGTGTCGACGAAGCCGCCGAAGTAGCCGGCGATGATCCCGAGTCCACCGCCGATCACGAAGCCGACCGTGATCGCCCCGACCGACACGAGCAGGGATTCCCACGCGCCCAACGCGAGGCGGGCGATCATGTCGCGACCGATGCTGTCGCAGCCGAGCAGATGGCCGGGCGCGCTGCCGCCCTGAGCGAAGGGACCCTTGCTGGCGCACGAGGCGATCGAGTTCTGGGGGTCGCCCCAGGTGACGAGCCCGGTCTTGGCCAGCACCGCGATGAGCACGATGAAGGCCATCCAGGCGATCGCGACCCAGGCGGTCACGTTCAGGCCCTGCCCGAGGCGTCGGCGCCCACCCTCGGGGCCGGCGGCGACCGCGTCGACCTGGAGCAGCCCCGCGTCGCCTTCGAAGGCGAGGGACGACGGGTCGGCCTCGTCGCGCCGTATGGCGTCGGCAGGCGCGCCGGGGCCGCCAAAGCCGCCGGTGCCGGGACCGGGGGCGCCCCCGCGAGGGCTAGGCCGGCGTTCGGGCACGACGAATCCGGGGATCGAGCACGGCATAGAGGAAGTCGACGAGGAAGTTCACGACCACGAACAGCACCGCGATCACCACCACGTAGCTTTGGAGCTCGACATACGAGCGGGACTCGACCGCTTGGAAGATCTTCTCACCCATTCCAGGGAGGTCATAGATGACCTCCACGACGATCGCGCCGCCGATGAGCGTGCCGACGTTGAGTCCCGCCACGGTCAGCATGGTGAGGCTGGACGGGCGCAGCGCGTGGCGCCAGAGGATACGGCGGTTCGTGATCCCCTTCGCTTTGGCGAGGGTGATGAAGTTCTCCTGGAGGGTGGCGATCATGTCGCTGCGCAGGAGCCGCATGTACACGGCGATCTGGCCGACGGCGAGCGTCACCGAGGGCAGGATCATGTCGGTGAGGTGCTGGCCGAGCTGCATGTGCTGGCTGCCGTCGAAGAACTGATCGAGCCAGCCCGGCGCATACCCAGCGGTCGGTAACCAATGCAGCTTCGCTCCGATGAGGAACGAGAGGAACAGGGCCAGCACGAAGTTCGGCAACGCCAGCAGGGCGAACGACGAGGTGTTGATCGCGCTGTCGGTCTTCGTCCCGGCCCGGTAGGCGGCCAGGATGCCGAGCGGGATCGCGAAGACCAGCGAGATCACCTGGGCGTAGATCATGAGCTGCAACGAGACGGGCAGCGACTGGTCCACGAGCGTGCTCACCGGCAGACCCGATGAGTACTGGTGGCCCAGGTGGCCCTGCAACAACCCGATCACGTAGGACCAGTACTGGCCGAGGAGGCTCTTATTGAGCCCCAGGTCGCGGCGGAGCTGGGCCCGCTCCTTGGCGAACTGCGGTCCCTTGGCGAACGGGATGATCGTCTGGACGGGATCGCCCGGCAGGAGCCGGATCAACAAGAAGGTGAAGATGCTCACGACGAACAGCACGATCACCAGCTGTACGAGGCGACGCGCGATGAATCGGAGGAGCTCCGTTCGCATCCCGGTGGTCCGTTAACTCCTGGTTGGCGTGGCGGCTCAGCTCTTGCTCAGCCCCAGGACGGGGATCCGCCCGTAGACGAACGCTGGTGTGCCCTCTCCGTTCGGCAACGGCGGGAAGGTGAGATGCACGCTCGGCTGGTACCCGATGGTCCAGTTCACGTACCAGTCCGGGAGGATGTACGCACCCTTGGCCATCGCCCGGTTGAACTGCTGGTAGATCGAGTTGATCTGCGCCGGGCTGCTCGCCGCGCGGCCCTGGTCGAGGAGCGACTGCACGGTCGGGTCGCTAAAGGCGCCGAAGTTCGTCGGGTAGCCCTCGGCGAACCACACGTACGTGCTCTGGTCAGCGTCCCCGGAGTACTCGCCGTGCAGGTTGCGCCAGACCAGCACGTCGATGTCGCCCTGGAGCGCCTTGTTGATCAGGGTCGCCTGGTCGAACTGCGCGATGGTCACGTTGATCCCAGCTTTGCCGACCTGCTCCTTCACGAGCTGCGCCTCGGCGCTGGCCTCCGGGTCGGTGGTCGTACCCAGCGTGATGTTGAACTGGCCGCCGTTCTGCGCCTTGACCTGGTTGACCAGGGCGATGGCCTTCTTGAGGTTGTACGAGGGATAGCCCGCGTTGGCCAGATAGCCCGGCGAGCTCTTGTCCATGATGCTGTTCGCGACCTGGAACAGGCCCTTGTTCTGGATCAGGTTCAACGAGTTGCGGTCCACCGCGTCGGCGAACGCCTGGCGAGCGGCGAGGCTGTTGAACGGCGCCTTGTTCGCGCGCAGGTAGTAGTAGTGGATCTCGCGGTAGCCGGGCTGCTGGAGCAAGAGCTTGAGGTTGCTCTGGCTCTTCAGGGCGCTCAGCTGCTGCGCGCTGGACGTGTGCAGCAAGTCGAGCTGGCCACCCTCCAGTTGGTTCGTCCGGGCCGACTCGTCCGGCACCGGGACGAACGTGATCGAGGCCGCCTTCGGGAAGCCCGCCTGCCAGTAGTTCGGGTTCCGCACGACAACGGTCTTCTGGTTCTGCTGGTAGGACTGCAACTTGAAGGGGCCGGTGCCGATCATGTCGGTCTCGCAGCCCTGCCCGGGCGCGTTGAGCTGGGCGGGGGCCATGATCCCCATCCGTCCGGTCGAGTACAGGTAATCGGGGAAGTCCGGCACCGCCGTGCTCAGCTGCACCTGGAGGGTCATCGGGTCGACGACCGTGACGTTCGAGATGAACTTCAGGTAGATCGGGAACAGGGAGCCAAAGTCGGCGCTCACCCCACCCGGCGCGGCGCGGTAGGTGTCGAGGTTCAGTTTCACCGCGTTGGCATCGAGGGTCTCGCCGTCTTGGAACTTGATGCCCGGGCGCAGCGTGATCGTCCACAGCGTGTTGGCGGCGTTCGGCGTCACCGACTTGGCGAGATACGGAACCGCGACGCCCTTGCTGTTCGGAACCGTGAGCGTGTCGTAGACCGCGGCCACGACCTGGATCCCCGAGATGGCGAGCTGCGCGCTGGTCAGGCAGTAATTGTCGGTCTCGGCTTCGAGCCCGAAGTTGAGGTTGCCGCCCGAGCCGGCCCCGCCCTTCTGCGCGGTCGGCGCGGGAGCGTGTGCCGGGCCGGCCTGGGTCGTCGAAGCCCCCGCCGCGGTCCCGAGTCCCGCCAGTGTCATGACGGTGACGCCGATCAGAGCGACGACTCGGTTGAGACGACGAGATGCGTGCCGGTGCGGATCGGCCACTGGTTCCCCCCAGAAGCTGGCGGGGCTCTCGCCCCGTACTGCCCGTGCTGTCCACCGTGACTGTGGTGTGACCACCGTCACGGTGCCGCCACTCTAGAAGCCCTCTGGGGGCTGTCAATGGCGGACGCCCGGGACTCTACCGGTGAGTAATGGACCCGTGCCGCGGTCGCCGCGTCTACCGTCGCCTTGATGGCGTCTCGGTGGCTGCGGGTCAGCCCGTCGTGCCGGATCGAGCGGTCGGAGGTCACGCTCCGGGCGAGCCGGTCCGGAGGTCCGGGCGGTCAGCACGCCAACACCTCGGACACCGCGGTGGAGGCCGCGTTCGACGTGACCGCGTCACGCTCGCTCGGTCCTCGCCAGCGGGCCCGGCTCGTGAGTCGGCTCGGCCCGGTAGTGCGGGCCCGGGCTGCGGACACCCGCTCCCAGGCCCGCAACCGCGACCTCGCCCTCGAACGGCTCGCGGCGCGTCTCGCCGCTGGGCTCCGCACGACCCGGCCGCGCCGGCCGACCGCGCCCTCGAAGACGGCCCGGCGGTCGCGCTTGGACGACAAGCGTCGCCGCGGGGACCTCAAGCGGGGCCGGGGCCGCCCGCGCCCCGGCGAGGACTGACAGGCTTCGGACCATGCACATCGTCGCGGACGTCATCTACGTCATGGTCGGGGCCGCGGTCGTCCTGGTCGTCTTCGACTCGGCGCTGCGAACCTTCGTGTTGCCGCGCGGGGTCATCACCGTCCTGAGCCGCATCGTGTTCGTCCAGGCCCGTCACGTCTTCGACCTCTTCGCCCGCGAGGGACGGACCTACGCGGCCCGCGACCGCGTGATGGCGCTCTACGGCCCGGTCAGCCTCTTCGGCCTCGTCTTCGTCTGGATGGCGATGGTCATCTTCGGGTTTACCTGCATCTATCGGGGTGCGCTCGACGTCAGCAGCTGGACGCGGGCGTTCGAGCTGAGCGGCTCCGCGTTCTTCACCCTCGGATTCGCCTCGGTCACGACCGGCGTGCCGAGCTACGTGCTGGTGTTCATCGAGGCCGCCACGGGCTTGGGGCTCCTGACCTTGCTGATCGCGTACCTGCCCACGATCTACGGCGCGTTCTCACGCCGTGAGCTCGCCGTCTCGAAGCTCGCCACCCGCGCCGGGACGCCGCCCAGCGCGGTCGAGCTGCTGCAGCGCTACCACGCCATCAACTGGATCGCTGACCTGCCGGTGCTGTGGGCCGACTGGGAGGACTGGTTCACCGACGTGGCCGAGACCCACACCTCCCTGTCGGTGTTGGTCTTCTTTCGCTCCCCGAACCCGGACCGCTCGTGGATCACGGCCGCGGGGGCGCTCCTCGACGCCGCCTCCCTCGCCCAATCGACCCTGTCGATTCCACAGTCACCCCAGGCCGGGCTCTGCATCCGGGCCGGCACGCTGGCCCTGCGCGAGATCGCCGATTTCTACCGGATCCCCTACGACCCCGACCCGCCCCCCGACGGTCCCATCAGCATCGCCCGGTCCGAGTTCGACGAGGCCTATCAGAGCCTCGGCGGAGCCGGGGTCGCGGTCCGCCCCGACCGGGAGCGATGCTGGCGGAACTTCGCGGGCTGGCGGGTCAACTACGACTCGGTGCTGGTCGGGCTCGCCGGGGTCACGATGGCGCCGTACGCGCCGTGGTCGTCGGACCGGTCGCTGCGACACCGTCCCCGGGTCGTTCGCCGGCGGCCGCGGGCAACGCCCAGGTGAGGAACCGCTCGACGCCCTCGAGCGCGGCGGCGGTGCGGACCGAGCGCACCACGTCGAAGGCGTGCGGGGCGCCGGGCAGCTCGACGTAGACCACCGTGTCGGGTTGGGCGGCTTCGCGGAGCGCCAGCACGAAGGCGCGGGCCTGCACCACGGGCACCAGGTTGTCGCCCGTCCCGTGACACACCAAGAACGGCGGCGCGCCCGGGTGGATCGCGCCGAGCGGTGACGCCGCCTCGTAGCCGGCCCCGCCGCGGCGCTCGTCGACGCCGGCCACGACGCGTCCCATCCACGCCCCGAACCGTCGACCCCACCCGGTCAGGGCGAACAGCTCGCCCAGCGCATACGCGCCGTACATCGACACGCACGCCAGCACCGAGGTGTCGACGGTCTCGAAGCCCGGCTGGAAGGCCGGGTTGTTCGCGGTGAGGGCGAGGAGGGCGGCGAGGTGCGCGCCGGCCGAGCCGCCCGTCACCGAGACCCGGGCAGGGTCGCCGCCGAACTCGGCGACGTGGTCTCGGACCCAGGCCAGGGCCCGCTTGCAGTCGATCAGGTGCTCGGGATGCCGCACGCGGGGGCTCAGCCGGTAGTTGATCGCGACGCACACCCAGCCCGACCGGGCCAGCCGGTTCATCAGCGACCGGCCCTGGGTCCGCTTGTTGCCGGTCATCCAGGCCCCGCCGTGGATCTGGATCAGCACCGGAGCGTCGCGGGTCCCGCCGCGGGGCGTGTAGACGTCGAGGAGGTGGTGGCGGCCCCCGGCGGGCGCGTACCGCAGGTCGGCGTGGCGCACGACGGCCCGGTCGCCCAGGCGAAAGGGAGCGAGGCGGTCCAGCAGCCGCCGGCGCGACCGCGGCGCGTGGCGGCCGTCGAGCGGGGAGAGGTTCTCGTCGACGAGGCCTGCGGCGCGGTGGGCCAGGACGACCTGACGGGCGAAGGCGCCCGCGGCGCCGAGCGCCAGGGCCAGCCCCACCCACCCCGGGGGCGCGGCGGCTCCGCCGGCCGCCGCCACCCCGCCCGCCGCGCCCACCACGACGACCAGCCAGACCCCGGCGAGCTCAGCGCCGACCAGCCCGAACGCGAAGCCGGGGAGGAGGAGGAACCACGCCCGGATGGGACGCACGGTGGGCACGGCGAGGACCGCGGCGCCGAGCCCGACCCCGGCCAGGGCCCAGGTCACCGGGTCCCCCCGGCGCACGTGGCCAGGCGCGGCGGGGCCATGGCGGCGACGGTACCTGGACCCGGCCGGCTCGCTCGAGGGTCATCGCGGGGGTGGGCGCGGCGCCCGGGCCGGAGGGGGCAGCAGCGGCGGGCGCGGTCCCGGCGCGGACCTGACGTGAGCGTCAGCCCGTTCGTGGCTAGAGTGCGCGCCGAGTCGGTCCGACTTGGGGGGAGAGCCGATGCGCGCAAGGACTGTCATCTCGGCCGTGGCGGTGGTGCTCACGGCCACGATGGGCGTGGCGGTGGCGGGAGTGGGCGTCGCCAGCGCCCAGACCGGGGGCTCACCCGGGGTGACCAAGACGACGATCAGCGTCGGTGGTGTCGCGGCCGTCACCAACCAGCTGGGCCAGCCGTACGCGGACGGCTTCAACGGCGTCCAGGCCTACTTCAACTACATCAATGCCAAGGGCGGGGTGTACGGCCACAAGTTCAAGCTGGTGGCGCGCCTCGACGACCAGGACCGCGCCTCGGGAGACGTCGAGGCCGTGCGGGAGCTGGTCGAACAGGACAAGGTCTTCGCCGTCATGCCGGTCGTGACCGACATCTTCGACGGCGCGTCGTACCTCGCGTCGAAAGGCGTGCCCACCTTCGGGTGGAACATCAACTCCCAGTGGAACGACGGGCCGAACCTCTTCGGCGAGAAGGGCTCCTATCTCTGCTTCACGTGCCCCGAGGCGGCACCGCCGTACCTCGCCCAGCAGCTCGGCGTGAAGAACGTCGCGATCCTTGCCTACACCGCGGCCCAGTCCCAGACCTGCGCGTCCGGGATGGAGGCGGGCTTCAAGCAGTACGGCTTCAACGTCGTCCTCGTCGACGACAGCATCTCGTTCGGGTTCACCGACCTGGGCTCGGACGTCGACACGATGAAGGCGAAGAACGTCCAGTTCGTCGGCACCTGTATGGACATCGCCGGGGAGGTCAACGCCGCCCAAGCGATCCGACGAGCCGGCCTGCCCAACGTGAAGTACTACGCGCCCGAGGGCTATGCCCCGAGCACCCTCACGAAATACGGCAACGAGCTCAACGGGGTCTACTTCGGGATCGACTTCTGGCCCTTCGAGGACGCGAAGCACTCACCCGAGCTGACGCTGTTCGTCAAGGAGATGAACGCGATCCACGAGCCGATCACCGAGCAGGCCCTCTCCGGCTGGATCAACGCCGATCTCTTGTACAAGGGGATCAAGCTGGCCGGCCCGAACTTCACCCAGAAGTCGGTCATCGACGCCATCAACACCAAGATCAACGGCTACACCGCGAACGGTCTGCGTCCGCCGGTCGACTGGGCCTTCGACGGCCACGGGCCGCCGGGAGCGAACGGCACCCAGCCCAACACCGACCACGAGACCTGCACCGCCTACGAGCTGTTCGAGAACGGCAAGTTCGTCCCGCAGTTCGGCAAGCCGGGCCAGCCGTTCGTGTGCAACACCGAGAACCCGTTGCCGCCGGTGTTGAACTCGACGACGCTGTACTACCGCCCGCCGAAGCCGAGTGAGCAGCTTCCGACGACCGCCACGGTGCCGACCACGTCTCCCGCGGTGCCATAAACCGCCGGGGACGCCGATTCGAGGAAACTCGGAGGCCCTAGACCGTCGTGGTCGCCAACTGGCTCATCGAAGGTATCCCCTTCGGGTGCGTCTACGCGCTGATCGCTATCGGCATCGTCTTGACGTACAAGACGACCGGGGTGTTCAACTTCGCGTATGCCGCCCAGGCGTTCGTGGGCGGCGCCGTGTACGTCCAGATGGTGGAGGTCGACGGCGATCCTCGCTGGCTGGGCCTGGTGGTGGCGGTGCTCATCGTGTCGCCCCTCCTCGGCCTCGCGCTGGACCGGGTCCTGTTCCGCGCCATGCGCACCGCAAGCTGGCAGGTCAAGCTCGTCTCGGTACTCGGGTTATTCATCGCGTTGCCGATGATCGCCCAGGACATCATCACCGGCCAGGCGCCGGTGCCGACGACCGTGCGGTCAAGCATCCCGCCCATGCTCGGGATCACGGCGACCGGATTCAACATCGGGACCCACTTCGTGGCGTGGGACTTCTTGATGGCCGCGATCCTCACCGTGCTGGTCGTCCTCGTGCTCGGCTTCATCTTCCGGTTCACCGCGATCGGTCTCCAGATGCGGGCGGTGGTGGAGAGTCCCCGCATGGTCGAGCTGGCCGGCGTCGACTCCGAGCGGGTCAGCGCAGTGGCCTGGATGCTCTCGAGCACGCTGGCCGGCCTCGCCGGCGTCATCCTGGCGACGCTGGCTCAGACGCTCGACGTCAACATCTTCACGCTGCTGGTCATCGTCTGCATCGCCGCCGCCGCCGTCGGCCGGCTCCAGAGCATCCCCCTCACCTTCGCCGCCGGCGTCCTCCTCGGAATCGGTGAGCGGGCCCTCCCCGACATCCTCCAGCACGGGTTCGGGGTCAGCTCCCAAAGCACCCTCTCGACCGACCTCATCCCGACCCTGCCGTTCATCGTCTTGTTCTTGGTGCTGGTGGGGGTGCGCTCGATCCGCAACCGCCGAGAATCGGCCGATCCATTGGCGGGCGTCGACCCGCCACCGCCGGCCATCGCTGCGACCTACAAGACTCCCGAGCTCGAACGGGTGACGAAGATCGTCTTTCCGATCTTCCTCGCTGGGTTCCTCCTCGTCATGGTGACGCTCGTCAGCGGGCTGTGGGTGTTTCGCATCACCGATGGCCTCACGTTGGCGGTCGCGTTCTTGTCGATCACCATCATCACCGGGTTCGCCGGCCAGATCTCGCTCGCGCAAGCGACCTTTGCTGGCGTCGGCGGATTCACCGCCGCCGACCTGGCGGTCGACCACGGGATCCCGATCCTGCTCGGGTTGGTCATCGGCGCGCTGGTGGCCGCCGTCGTCGGCGCGCTGTTCGCGCTGCCCGCCTTGCGCCTCGGTGGCATCTACCTGACACTCGCCACGCTCGCCTTTGGGCTCATGGTCGAGAACGTCGTGTTCAACCAGAAAGGGATCTCCAACGGCCAGGACGGAATCCACGTCCCGCGGCCGTCGTTCGCGACCACGGACCGGACCTTCTTCGTATTGACCTTCGTCATCTTCGCCATCGTGGCGTTCGCCGTGATTCTCATACGCAACGGCACGACCGGCCGATTTCTCGCCGCGGTCCGAGGGAGTGAGAATGCCGCGGCATCTATTGGAATCAACGCGACCGCGTTGCGCGTCACCTCGTTCGCGCTGTCCGCGGGCGTGGCGGGCGTCGGCGGGGCGTTGATCGCCATGGTCGGCCAAGACGCCCGGGTGGGTCAGACACCGACCTTCCCGACCATCCTGGGCATCGCCTGGGTCGTCCTCGTCGTGACGCTGGGCTCGCGCACCGTCGACGGGGCGGTGAACGCCGGGTTGAGCTTCGTGCTGTTCCAGTGGCTGCTCGAGGACGGGTTGCACCTGACCCCCGGTCTGTTCCTCATCTTGTTCGGGCTCGGCGCGATCACCTACGCCCGACACCCGGAAGGAATCGTCGAATACCAGACCCGCAAGAGCGTGCTCGACATGGCCCGAGCCCGGGCCTTGGCTGGGCGCGCCAAGGCGTTCGCGGCGAGCGGGCAGCTTCCGGAGTCGTACACGCGGGTGGCGAAGGTCGTCGTGCCGTGCGCCATCGGTCCGGTGCTCTACCTTGCGTACGTCCTCGGCCGCACCGCGACGCAGCTCAACGCCCACTTCGCCGGCACCCCACCGTTCGTTCGCCTCAGTGGCCAGTGGGTGACGATCCACAGCGCGATGCTGCTCTGGTTCGTCGTGCCGAGCGTCGTCTTCTTGATGGTCTGGATGCTGCGCGCCGATGGCGTGCTGCGACGCCGAGGCGCTGACGCCCGCGGCGCCCTCGTCATGGCCGCCGCGATGGCGCTCGGGGCGGGGTTCGGGCTCGCGCTCCACGCGCTGGGCGACCTGCCCGGCAGCGCGCTCGACTGCGCCCTGGTCGGGATCCCCGCCGGCGCCGCGGTGGCCATGTTCGTCTGGCTCCCCATCCAGGTCGAGCGCGTCGCCAAAGCGAAGGGCTGGCTGGAGCCGCCACTGACCTGGCGAGACGGCCGGATCCCCGCCATCTTCGTGATCGTGGGCGTGTACCTCTTCTCGCGGCTCGAGACCCCGGCTCCTCCGGCCAAGTGGCCGGTGGCCCTCGTCGTCATCGCCTTCACCGTGCTGTGGCTCCAGTCGGTCGCCGGAATCCAGGGCGGCATCAACGAGCTGGCGATCGGCAGCGAGGGCGAAGCCCGCCGGATGGCGGAGCGGGGGCTGGGCGGCGGGATCGAGGCCGCGGTGGCGGCCGTCGCGGCTCCGGCGAGTGAGAGCCCATGAGCACCACCGCGGGGATCGACGCCGGGCCGTCCACGACGCGCCCGGCCATCCTCGAGGCGCGCGGCATCACGAAGCGGTTCTCGGGCATCAGCGCCCTCGACGACATCACCCTGGACGTCGCGCCGGGTGAAGTGGTCGGCCTCATCGGTCCGAACGGCGCCGGCAAGACGACGTTCTTCAACTGCCTCCTCGGGATGCTGCGCCCCGACGCCGGCTCGGTGCACTTCGACGGCCGCGACGTCACCCGCCTCCCGGTCTACAAGCGGGCCCGACTGGGGATCGGGCGGACCTTTCAGCGCCTCGAGCTGTTCTCGGGCATGACGGTGCGCGAGCACTTCCTCGTCACCGAACGGGCTCGCAGCGGCACCGGGCGGCTCTGGAAGGATCTCCTGAACCGGTCGAAGCCCACCGCCGACGAGCACGCCCTCGCGGAGCGGATGCTCGACATCGTCGGCCTTCAGACCGAGGCCGACCAGCCGGTGGAGTCGCTGTCGCTCGGTCGGGGTCGCCTCGTCGAGCTGGGACGGGCCCTCATGACCCAGCCCAAGCTCCTGCTCCTCGACGAGCCGTCCTCGGGCCTCGACGTCAAAGAGACCGCCGGGCTTGCCGACAAGCTCGCCACCGTGCAGGCCGAGCACGAGTTCGCCGTCCTCCTCGTCGAACACGACGTCGAGATGGTCTCGAACCTCGTCACCCGCCTCTACGTGTTCGACTTCGGCGAGCTCATCGCCGGTGGACCCACCGCCGCCGTCCTCGGCGACGAAGCGGTCCGCAAGGCCTACCTCGGGGACATGGTGTGAGCGTCTCCAACGTCCCGGGCGCCCCGCCGCCCCCGCCGCCGCCGCCGATCCTCGAGCTGCGCGACGTCGAGGCCAGCTACGGACCGTTCCGGTCGCTCTTCGGGATCTCGTTCGCGATCGCCGAGCGTGGCGTGACCGCGCTGCTCGGCAGCAACGGTTCGGGCAAGACGACGGTGGTGCGGATCTGCTCGGGTCTGCTGCACCCCACCGGCGGACAGCTCCTCTACCAGGGCGAGGACGTCACCCAGCGGCGCGCCTTTCGCCTCGCCCGCATGGGCGTGGTGCACGCGCCCGAAGGCCGCTCGGTGTTCGCCACCTTGACCGTCGAGGAGAACCTGGTCTTGACGTTCCGTCAGGTCTTCGGGCGGCGGGGGAGCCGCGCGGCGCTCGAGAAGTCCTACGAGCTGTTCCCCCGTCTGGGCGAGCGGCGCCGCCAGCTCGCCGGCACCCTCTCGGGCGGCGAGCAGCGCATGCTGTCCCTCGCCCGGGTGCTGGTGCGGGCCCCCGACCTGCTCATCACCGACGAGCTCTCCCTCGGGCTCGCCCCCCTCATCATCGACGAGGTCTACGCGACCCTCGCGACGATCCACAGCGCCGGCACCGCGCTGCTCATCGTCGAGCAGCACGTCCACCAGGCCCTCACCCTCGCCGACCACGTCGTCGTCATGGGCAAGGGTCGGGTCAGCCTCTCGGGGCTCACCGCGGAGCTCGGCGACATCAGCGAGCGCATCCTGCCCGCCATGCAGGGTGAGACCACCGCGGGCACCCGCGGCGCGGGGGCGTAACCGGCCCGGACGCGACGACGCCGCCCCGGCCCGAAGGCCAGGGCGGCGCACGTCACGTGCTGGTGTTTGGGGCTATGACGCCGGTGGCAATGTCTGGCCGATGGCGGTGTAGCACGCCGTCGCCGCCGCCGTGACCTGGGCCAGTTGGGCGGGGGGAGCTGAGCTGATCCCCGAGTCCACAAGGTCACAGACCGTCGACGCCGACACGTACCACACACCCTTCTTGATGAGCGCGTTCCCGGACGCGTTCAGCCCGAGGGGCGCGGTGGTCGTGCCCGTGGTCAGGTCCTTGAGGTACAAGTCGTAGGTGAAGTTGGCCTTCGTCTTGCCCGTGCACTGGGCCTTGACGCTGATGGGATAGGTGGGCTTGGTCGGAGATGTCAGGCCAGCCGCGGTGTCCGCCGCCTTACTCGACTCGTAGGCCGCGCCGATCTTGGCGCCCTGGTCGATGTACTTCATGGCAACGGTTACGGCCCCGCCGGTCAAGAAGGCGGTCATCGCCTGGGTGATCCCCAGCTGGGCCGTCTTGACCTGGCAACTCGTGACTTTCGGTACCTTCGGTGTGCTCTTGCTCCCGCCCCCGCCCTTGGCAACGGCCGTGCCCGTAAGGGCGACGGTCATGGTGCCTGTGAGCGCGATGACGGCGAGCACCGACAACGGCTTCCTCATGCTCCCCCCCTGACGTCAGTCTCTCTGACGCTGACGTCAGGAACGTAGCACCGGGGCAGCCGGGGGGGCAGTCACCTCCCGGGCCGCAGCGCCGAACAGCCCGGCGTGGGTGACCGCGGCGAGGGTCACCACCATCTCCTCACGCCCGGCCCGGATCTGGCGGCTCTGGAGGTAGTAGTTGGCCCGCTCGATCATCGCCACCAGGGCCAGCGCCCCGACCCGGGCGTCCAGGTCGGGGGCGGCCGCCCGCAGGCGGGTGGCGAGCTCGAGCGCGAACTGGCCGACCAGGTCCACCCCGACCTGCCCCAGCTCACTGTCGACGATCTCGGCCTCGGTCCAGGTGCACAGCAGCGCACCGTGATGCTCATAGAGATCGGTGAAGCGCCGCAGCCAGTCGGCGAGCGCCTCGTAGCCGTCCCGGTCCGGGGTCAGCGGCGGCAGCTCACGCGCGAGGTCCACCATCGAGGCCGCCAGGTCCTCGGCCAGGGTCCGGAACAGATCCTCCTTGCTCGAGAAGTACAAGTAGAACGTGCCGTGCGAGGTCTGCGCCGCCTTGACGATGTCGTCGACCCGCGCCGCGTGGAAGCCCCGCTCCGCGAAGACCGCCGCGCCGGCGTCGAGGAGCCGGGCGAGGGTCCGCCGACCGCGGGCACGCAACTCCCGACCCTGGCCCGGGCCCACCCCGTCCCGACCAGCGGGGCGCGGCGCGACACCGTCCCGGCGACTCATCTGGCGGCGAGCGTAGAGGCGCCTGACGACCGTGTCACCTTTCGGCAGGTCCGCGATACGCTCCCGCGCCATGACGACCACCGCCCCCGCGTACGACGCGCTGCACGTCGGCGACACCGCCCCGCCGCTGGTCGTCGAGCGCCTCACCCGCACCAACTTCGTCCGCTACGCCGGCGCCTCGGGCGACTTCAACCCGATGCACCACGACGACACCATCGCCACCTCGGTTGGGAACCCGTCGGTGTTCGGCCACGGGATGCTCACCGCCGGCCTCATGGCCCGGGTCGTGAAGGACTGGTTCGGACCGACCGCCCTGCGCCGATTCCAGGTTCGCTTCTCGAAGCAGGTCTGGCCCGGCGACCAGCTCACCTGCACCGCGGCGGTCATCGCCAAGCGCGAGGAGGACGGAGAACGCCTCATCGACGTCGCCTGCTCGGTCACCAACCAGGATGGCGTCGAGGTGCTCTCCGGAACCGCCACCGCGGTCGCGGCCTGAGCCGTGGGACTCCTCGACGGCCGCGCCGCCGTCGTCACCGGCTCGGGGCGAGGCATCGGACGCGAGTTCGCCCTCGCCCTCGCGCACGCCGGCGCGCAGGTGGTCGTGAACGACGTCGGGGCGTCCCTCGACGGGAAGGGCACCGGCGAAGACCCGGCCGCCGCGGTGTGCGCCGAGATCGAAGCCCAGGGAGGCACGGCCATCCCGAACCACGACTCGGTCACCGACTTCGACGCGGCGAGTCGGATCGCCGCCAGCGCGGTCGACGCGTTCGGACGCCTCGACATCCTCGTCAACAACGCCGGGATCGTCCGCGACCGCACCCTGGTCAAGATGACCGAGGAGGACTTCGACGCGGTCCTTGCCGTCCACCTCAAGGGCTCGTTCAACTGCGCCCGCCACGCCGCACCCATCATGCGCGAAGCCGGCTACGGGCGGATCATCAACATCACGTCGTCCGCCGGTCTGCGAGGCAACTTCGGCCAGACCAACTACGGGGCAGCGAAAGCAGCCCTGATGGGCCTCACCTTCATCTGGGCGCTCGAGTTGGGCCGCTCGGGGATCACCGTCAACGCGGTCGCGCCCGCCGGGGCGACCCGGATGACCGCCGGGCTCTTCGAACGCTCCGGGAACGCCCCGCCACCCGAGCAGGACCCGGCGCTGAACGCCCCGCTCGTGGTGTTCCTCGCCTCCGAACGCGCCGGCCACGTCAACGGCCAGATCCTGGGCCGGACCGACTACGCGTACACGCTGTTTCAGCACCCGAAGCAGATCGCGTTCATGTGGCGCGACGGCGGGTGGACACCCGAGCTGGTCGCCGAACACTTCGACCAGGTGCTGGGCCAGCACCTCCAGACCCCGGGCATGGTCATGCCCGGCGGCATGGAGTTCCTGGGCGGCGGCCAGTAGGCCGGACGCGTTGGTGCGGTACCCGCTCGGCGTCCTCGATCTGGCGTTTCGTCCCGCGTCACCCGTCGAGAGCGCGCGCCAAGCCGCCGAGCTGGGCTTCGAGCACGTCGACGTGCTCACCGACGTCGACCCCGCGACCCTCGCCCTGCCGGTCGGCTGCCCAACCGCGTTCCCGAAACCGCAGCCGGGCTGGTCCTCGACGCCGGCTCCCGCCGACGGGCCCGGCGCGTGGGAGCGCACCGTGCGCTGGTTCCGGGCCGCGCCCGGCGCGCTGCTCGAGCCGTGGGCCGGCGCGACCGTGCATTCGATCGAGACGGTGCGCGCCATGCAGGCCGAGGTTCCCGGGCTGCGCCTCCTCGTCGACACCGGCCACGTCGCTGATTGGGGTGGCGACCCGGCCGAGCTGCTCGAGCATGCCGACCACGTCCAGCTCCGCCAGGGCCGGCCCGGCTCGACCCAGCTCCACGTCGACGACCCGAGCGGCGTCGTCGACTTCGCGGCGATCCTGGGCGGCTTGGAGCGGGTCGGGTACCGGGGGCGGCTCTCGGTCGAGTACTTCGACCTGCCCGAGTACGGCTGGCCGCTGGACGACCCGCGCGGGTGGGCGGTGGCGCTCGCCGACCACGTGCGCGGCCTGATGGACGGACCGGGCTGAGACGCCCGGCGGGAGGGGAACACCATGACGATCAACGGATGGACCAGCGCCGGCTTCGAGGCTGTGCGCGACGTCTTCGAGAAGAACTTCGCCGACGGGCTCGAGGTGGGCGCCGCGTTCACCGCGTACCACCGCGGCCAGCCCGTCGCGGATCTCTGGGGCGGCGTCGCCGATGCGCGCGCCGGGCGCTCCTGGGACGAGGACACGCTCGAGGTCGTGTTCTCGACCACGAAGGGCGCGGCGGCGATCTGCGCGCACCAGCTCGCCGAGGCGGGACGCCTCGACCTCGACGCGCCGGTCGTCGAGTACTGGCCCGAGTTCGGCCAGGCCGGCAAGGAGCACATCCCGGTCAGCTTCCTGCTCACCCACCAAGCCGGGCTGGCCTGGGTCGATGAGCCGCTCACCCTCGAGGAGGCGCTCGCCTGGGAGCCGATGATCCACGCCCTCGAGCACCAGGCCCCCGCCTGGGAGCCCGGCACCGCGCAGGGGTACCACGCGATCACCTACGGCTACCTGGTCGGCGAGGTCGTCCGACGCGTGACCGGGCGCAGCATCGGCACCTACTTCCGCGACGAGGTGGCCGTCCCACTCGGCTTGGACTTCTGGATCGGGCTACCCGAGGAGCACGAGCCGCGCGTCGGACGCCTGATCGGCGGCATCGTGCCCGACGACGCCGAGGTCGACGACGAGACCCGCACGGCCATGGCCGAGTTCCTCGGACCCGACACGATGCTCGGCAAGGCGCTGACCGGCGGCGGGGCGTTCAGCGGATCTGGTATCTGGAACACCCGCCCCCTCCACGCCGCCGAGGTCCCCGCCGCGTCGGGCATCAGCGACGCGCGCTCGATCGCCCGCATGTACTCGGCCTGCCTCACCGACGTCGACGGCGTCCGCCTGCTCAGCGCCGACCAGGTGCGCGAGGCAACCATCCAGCGCACCACGGGGCCCAACATCGTGCTGTTGGACCTCGACTTGCAGTTCGGGCTCGGCTTCGTCGTCCCCTCCACCCTCGTGCAGCTCGGCGGCCCCCACTCGTTCGGCCACTTTGGCGCGGGCGGCTCGGCGGGCTGGGCCGATCCCGACGCCGACCTCGCCTTCGGCTACGTCATGAACCGCATGGACATGGGCCTCGCCGGCGACCAACGCAGCTTCGGACTCATCAACGCGTGCTACGACGCACTCCGCTGAGCCACCCTGCCCACCCACCCGACCCGCCGAGCGCGCCCCGCTCGCCCACCGGCGGTCGAGGCGGCTCTCACGACCCGGTCGACTGGCCGAGGCGGGCCTCGAGGATCTCCAGCACGTCGAGATCCTCGATCGCGGCCGTCGCGCGCGCCATGCCCCCCAACGCCACCTCGGCGCGCTGGAACCGCTCCCCGACCCCGGCGGTCGACGTCGCCGACACCCACGCGTAGACCGCGAAGAGCCGATACTGATCCCAGGCCGCGGCCTCGTCCAGGACCACGCCGCCGCGCGCCAGCGCCGCGCAGTACCGACGGATCCACTCCCGCTCGTGCGCGCGGCGCAGCCCGCGGGGAACGGACCCGCACAGGACATACGCCACGTCCCACATTCCGGCGCGGGGCATGACCATCGCCCAGTCGAAGAAGCCCGGCCGCTCACCGTCGACGAAGAGGTTGCCGAGGTGCGGGTCGCCGTGAGCGAGGGTGCGCGGCTCGAGCTCCCAGAGCGCCGCGATCTCGGGTGCCCGTTCGCCGTACAGGGCCCCGAGCCGCGCGAACATCGGCGGCATGTCAGGCGCGAAGCGTTCCACCGCCTTCCCGATGAAGCCCCCACCGGCGCCGAAGGCGAGCCGAGCGCCCGCGCCCACGAACGCCAGCGGACCTTCGAGCAGGGTGGGGGATCCCCAGGTCGGGGCGTGGAGTCGGGCCAGCTCGTCGACGAGCGCGCCGATCAGGTGGTCCAGGTCGGGGTCGTCGGGGCGCGGGAACCGGGCTCCGCTCGCGGTCAGATCCTCGAGCACCATGATGTAGCGGTCGCCGTCGAGCGCGGCGTGCCACACCGTCGGGACACGCACCGCCAGGGTGGCGGCCACGTCACGGTAGAAGCGGGCTTCGGCGATCCCCAGCCCCACCGCGTCGACGAAACGTCGCTGCCGCTCGTCGAACGGCGCAAGCTTCACGAACACCGACTCCGGCCCGGTATCGCCACCCCGGGAGATGAGGCGCAGACGGGCCCGCCCCGTCGTCCCCGAGTGGGCGGCCAGCACCTCCACGCCCGTCACGTCGACGTCGAGCACCTCGGACAGCCAGGCGGGCGTGACGTCGGCGACGCTCAGGGGAATCGGGGTGGCACTCACGGCGCGGCGAGCGCGTCCCCCAACAGCGCGGCGGTGTTCCCGCTCAGGATGCACTCCCGGGCGGCGGGGTCGAGCGGCGCGAGCGCAGCGGCGAAATCGGCGGGCTCCGCCAGACCTTCGGGGTGCGGATAGTCCGACCCGAACACGACCCGCTGCGCCCCGAGGACACCGGCCAACGCCACGATGTCCTCCTCGTGATACGGCGAGACGTAGACGTGGCGCTTGAACACCTCGCTGGGACGCTCGGTCAACCGCCCGCCCAGGCACGGCCCGTTGCGGCCCATCCCGTACATCTTGTCCATCACCTTCAGGAGGTACGCGACCCACAGCGAGCCGTTCTCGACGCTCAAGCAGCGCACGTTCGGGAACCGGCCGAAGAGGTTGTGGAGCACCAGCGCCGAGAAGGTGTCCATGATCGGCCGGTCGCCGTAGAAGCTCGCCCACTGGAACGCCGACTGGCGATGCGACGACGGGTTCGGTTCCTCACCCCAAAACGGGCCCAGCATCTCGTTGTAACCGGACTCGCCGATATGGAACGCCACGACGACGCGGGCCTCGTTCACCCGCGCCCAGAACGGATCGAAATGCGGGTCGGCGGGGGATCGGCCGTAGGCCGGACCGGGGCGCAATCCGATCACGCGGGCTCCTGCGCCGAGGACCCGGTCGAGCTCGACGACGGCCCGGTCGACGTCGCGAAGGGACAGCATCGGCGCGGCGAAGATCCGACCCCGGTACGCGAAGCCCCAGTCTTCGGCCAGCCAGCGGTTGAAGGCCCGAAAGCTCGCGTCGAGCAGCCCCGGGTCGTCCTGAAGGAAGTGCTCGACGCATACGCCGAGCGTCGGGAACAGCACCGCCGCCTGCAGGCCCTGCGCGTCCATTCGAGCCAGGCGTGGCTCGCGTTCCAGATACGCGGGCTGGACCGGCTCGACCGCCCCCGACTGGGTGACGCTGCCCGTGCCCATGGTGCGCAAGAGCTCGCGCAGCGCCCCCGGTTTGACCTTGCGCTCGCTGAACGGATCGTCGAGGAACGTGAAAGGTCGATCGCCGACCAGCACGACGTCGCGCCCGCCGTCGCCCGGCGCGACTCGCACGGTGCGCTCCCGGTAGCCCGGCTCGATGCACCGGGTGAAGCAGTCCCGCGACTCGTAGTAATGGTTGTCAGCGTCGATGAGACGCTCGGCGCGACGCGGTCCCTGCGGCACACTCCCGTCGGCTGTCGACATGAGCTTCCCTTCGCGTCCGGATCGCCATGATGGCAGGGCCCCCGCACCCGTGCCGCCGGGCGGGTCGCCGGCGATCGGGTGCTGCGCCGCCCGCTCGTGGGCGCGGCACCGCCGGTGGCCGGGACCGCGGACTGCTGCGCCGCGCGGCCACCGGTACGATCCGCTCGTCCCAGCCGGCCCCGACGAGGAACCAGGTGTGATGGCGCGGCGACGAGCGGCGACAGTCAACGACCCGACCCGGGGTCAATCCTGAGCGGGCCGGGAGCCGTGGTGGTGGGGACCGGATTCGGTACCCGCGTCCACGTGCCGGCCCTGCGGGCCGCGGGTTTCGACGTGATCGGCCTCGTCGGGCGCGACCCTGAGCGGACCCAACGGCGCGCCGAACGGCTCGCCGTTCCCCTGGCGCTGACGGACCTCGACGTCGCCTTGGCGCGACCCGACGTCGCCGCGGTCTCGGTCGCGACACCACCCCACACCCACGCCGCGGTGGTCGTCGCCGCCGCGCAGGCCGGCAAGCACGTGCTCTGCGAGAAACCTTTCGCCCTCAACTCCGGTGAAGCGACCCAGATGCTCGCCGCCGCTGACCAGGCCGGGGTGACCCACCTGGTCGGCAACGAGTTCCGGTTCGCTCCCGAACGGGCAGTCATCGGGCGCGCCATCGACGAGGGCCGACTCGGCGACGTCCGGATCCTGTCGTTGGTGCAGTTCGTCCCGCTCGTCGCCGACCCGGGGGCCCGCACACCGCCGTGGTGGTTCGACCCCGCGGCCGGCGGCGGGTGGCTCGGCGCGTCCGGCTCCCACGTTGTGGACCAGGTCCGGGCCTGGCTCGGCGACTTCGAGGAGGTGAGCGCGAACCTCAGTGTCGTGTCCGATCGGGTCGGCGTCGCCGAGGATTCCTTCACGGTGCGGTTCCGGCTCCGCCGCGGCGCCGACGGGGTGCTCCAGCAGACCGCGGCGGCATGGGGTCCGATGAGCGGGGTGACGCGCCTCGCCGGCACGCAGGCGAGCGCGTGGATCGACGGCTCGGAGGCCTGGCTCGCCGACGCCGACGGGGTCCGGCGCCTCGAGGTACCACCCGACCTCGTCCTGCCCGAACCGCCAGCGGCGAGCGACGACCCCCGCCAGCGTTTCACCCACCTCGAGCTCGGCCCGTTCACCCGCCTCTGCGAAGCCCTGCGCGCCGGAGTCGAAGGACGCCCACCTCCGGTGGGAGTGCCACTGCCGACGTTCGTTGACGGCGTCGCCGCCATGCGGGTCCTGGACGCGATCCGGGCCTCGGCGAGCGCCGGTGGCGAGACGCGGAGCTGCTGAGCCGGCCGGCCCCTACCAGGGGACGCCGAAGCGGTCGCGGTGGGTGTGACCCGCGAATCCCTCGCGGCGAGGCGGGCCGAGCGGACGCGCCGGGTAGCCGAGCGGCACGACGGCCTGCGCGACGACCGTGTCGGGCAAGTCGACCAGCGTGGCGAGCTCGGCGGCGAAGGTGGTGGTGATCGTGGTGAGCGCGGAGCCCAGCCCGGACGCCTGGGCGGCCAGACACAGGTTCTGCACCGCCGGGAAGATCGACGCCGGGATCGTCGCCGGGTGGCAACGTTTCGTGTCGGCGGCCACGACGATGACCACCGGCGCGGCCCGGTAGCCGCCCCCGGCGATGCCGTGCTCCACGTCGGCGAGGAGCCCGGCGCTGAGGCGCCCCGCGGCGAAGTCGCGCCCGCCCGCATCCCAGGCCCGCTGGGCGAGGTCATGGAGCTGGGCGCGCCGCGCCGCGTCGCGCACGACGACGAACACCCACGGCTGGCGGTTCTCGGCGCTCGGCGCGAACGTCGCCGCGTCGAGCACCCGGGCGATGACGTCATCGTCGAGCCCAGTCGGCGCGAAGTCGCGACAGGCCCGCTGGGCGTGGACGACGGTGAAGAAGTCGCTCACGCGGCCCGCTCGCCGACGCGCCGGAAACTGTTCACGTACATGATGCGCAGCGACTCGTGACCGGCCCAGCGGCGGAACGCCTCCCGGTCGTCGAGCCGTTCGCGAACCAGCGGAGTCATGGCCTGAAACGAACGCTCCGGGTCGTCGGTGTCCATCTCATAGAAATGAAGGAACCGCGGGTCGCCCTCCTCGGCGTGCTCGTAGGGGGTGACCATCGTGTAGCCGGGCACGCCGACCTCCGCGATGTGACGCAGGTGCACGAAATCGGCCCAGTCGCGCAGCGCTTGGGCCTGCGCCGGCTGCTGCGGGCTGATGAGCACCAGCGACAGCCCGATCGTCGCCTCCCCGGTGAGGCGCCCCTGACCCGGCCGGGGGGTGCGCCGATAGTGGTAGCCGGCGACGCCGCCGGGGCACGGTGGCGCCACGAAGCCGTCGTCGACCTCGTAGACGCCGAGCAGCCCGAACTCGGGGAGCACCCGGGGCAGGTCATCGCGGTTGCGACGCACGTTCTCCCACCACGTGGCTCGCGACACGCCCCGCTCGCCCAGCACCGTGGGGACACGCGCCGCCGCGTAGCGCGCCGCTGCGTCGTCGGTCATCTCGAGGTACAAGCCCGGGGTTCGGCGATCCTCCACGCCGGCTGAGTCTACGGAGGCTCGGCAGTAACCTGACCGGCGTGTCAGGTCCTGGGGGCTCGCTGCGGAGTCGGTCCGTGCCCGCCCCTGGCGAGGCGCCGATGCCGGCCCCGAACGCCGCCGCCTTGCTGCGGGCCAACGCCACCGACCCCGAGCGTGCCAGCCGCCCCGCCGTGCGCTTCGGGGAGCGCGTGTGGACCCACGCCGAGTTCGTCGCCGAGTCGTGCCGGTTCGCCGCTCTGTTCCACGACCGCCTCGACCCGGCCCGCCCGCCCCACGTCGGGGTCCTCCTCGACAACACGCCCGACTACTTGTTCGCGCTCGGGGGCGCGGCGCTGGCCGGCGCCACCGTGGTGGGCCTCAACCACACCCGCCGCGACGAGCACCTGCTGCGCGACGCCACCCACACCCACTGCGGTCTGCTCATCACCGAGCCGCGCCACGTCGAGCTGCTCGATCCCATCGCCGACCGGCTCCCCCCGGTCCTCACCAGCCGACGATTCGCCGACCGCGACGACCCTGACCGCGACCTCGGCGAGGACCTCGGCGGGGCCCTCGGCCGCGTCGGCGACGACGACCCGGGCGTCGAACCCGACCCCGACACCCTCTGGGCGCTGATCTTCACCTCCGGGACCTCCGACGCGCCGAAAGCGGTCATCTGCACCCAGCGGCGCTTCCTCGTCACCGGAACCCGGATGGGAATCATCATGGACCTGGGGCGCGACGACGTCGGCTACGTCTGCATGCCCCTGTTCCACTCGAACGCGCTGATGGTCGGATGGGCGCCCTCAATCGTCGCCGGCGCGTCGGTCGGTCTGGCCCGACGGTTCAGCGCCTCGCGGTGGCTGCCCGACGTCCGCCATTACGGCGCGACGTACTTCAACTACACCGGCAAGCCGTTGGCCTACATCCTCTCGACCCCCGAACTGCCCGAGGACGCCGACAACCCGATGCGGGTCGCGTTCGGGAACGAGGGCTCCCCCGAGATCGTCGACACCTTCGCCCGCCGGTTCGGTGTCGACGTCATCGACGCCTACGGCGCCACCGAGGGTGGGGTGGCGGTCAACCGCGACGTCGAAGAGCGAGCCGGTGCGCTCGGCCAGGTCGGCGACCACATCCAGGTCGTCGACGAGGACGGCCACGAGCTGACCCGAGCTCGGTTCGCGCCCGACGGCCGTCTCCTCAACGCTGACGAGTGCGTCGGCGAGATTGTCAACACCGCCGGCGCGGGACCCTTTGAGGGCTACTACAACAACACTGCCGCGAACGAGCACACGCTGCGCAACGGCTGGTACTGGACCGGCGACCTGGGCTACCTCGACGACGATCGCTACTTGTACTTCGCGGGTCGCAACGCCGACTGGCTGCGCGTCGACGGCGAGAACTTCCCCGCCCAACCCATCGAGAGTGCCATCGCCGGGTATCCCGGCGTCGTCCTCGCCGCCGTCTACGGCGTGCCCGACGACCAGGCCGGTGACCAAGTGATGGCGGGACTGGTGCTCGCCGAGGACGCAGGGTTCGACCCCGACGACTTCGCCGGCTGGCTCGACGCCCAACCCGCCATCGGGCCCAAATGGCGTCCCCGGTACTTGCGGCTGGTGTCCGACCCGCCGACCACCGGGACCAACAAGATCGTCAAGCGCACCCTCGTGCACCAGAAATGGCGCGCGGACCGGGTCGGCGACGACCTCGTCTACACGCGAGGTCGCGGCGAGGCGACCTACCGGCGCTTCGAGCCCGCCGACGAGGCCGCCCTCCGCGACTCCTTCGTCCAGTACGGGCGCGAGCGGTTCTGGGACCTGTGAACCTCGCCTTCAGCGACGAGGAGCGTGCCTTCGCTGACGAGGTCCGATCCTGGCTGGCGGACAACCTCGAGACGCCACCCGCGTTCGCGTCGCTCGACGAGGAAGTGGCGTGGGGTCGCGACTGGCAGGCCAAGCTGGCCCGCGACCGCTGGGTCGGCATTCACTGGCCCGTCGAGTACGGGGGCCGCGCTGCCACGCCCGTGCAAGTGGCCCTCTTGAACATGGAGTACGCCCGGGCCCGGGCGCCCCAACCGGTGAACCGGGTCGGGGTCAACAACGTCGGACCCACCGTCCTCGCCTTCGGCACCGACGACCAGAAACGGCGGTGGCTGCCCTCGATCCTCGACGCCAGCGAGCTGTGGTGTCAGCTGTTCTCGGAGCCCGGCGCGGGCTCCGACCTCGCCGCGCTCTCGACGCGCGCCACCCCGGTCGAGGGCGGGTGGATGGTCTCAGGCCAGAAGGTGTGGACGAGCTACGCGCAATGGTCCCGGTGGGGCATCTGCCTGGCCCGCACCGACCCCGACGCGCCCCCGCACCGGGGCATCTCGTACCTCGTCGTGGACATGGAAACCCCCGGCGTCGACGTGCGACCCCTCGTCCAACTGACCGGCGAGGCCGAATTCAACGAGGTGTTCCTCGACGACGTCTTCGTGCCATCCGATCAGCTCCTGGGCGGCCTCCACCAGGGCTGGGCAGTCGCCAGCACCACCTTGTCTCACGAGCGGGGCACGATCTTCGCCTTCAAGGAGCAGGTCGTGCACGAGGTGTACCTCGACGAGTTGTTCACGCTCGCCCAAACCAGCGGCACCTTCGACGACGTCGAGGTCGCCGACGGTCTCGCCCAGTCCTTCGTCGACCTGCAGATCCTGCGGCTCCACAACTGGCGGACCTTGTCGCGCCTGGCCCGCGGCATCGAGCCCGGCCCCGAGACCAGCTGGGTGAAGCTCGCCTGGACCGACATGACGCAGCGACTGTCGGCGCTCGGCGTCGAGCTCTGCGGCGCCGCCGCGCCGCTGTGGCGAGGCGCGCACGGCGTGGCCGGCCACGGCAAATGGCAACGACAATGGCTGTGGAGCGGGGCGGCGTCGATCGCCGGTGGCACCTCCGAAATCCAAAAGAACATCGTCGCCGAACGCATCCTCGGCTTGCCGCGCGGGTAGCCGATCGTGATGCGGATCACCGACCTCGACCACCTCGTCATCAACTGCGCCGACGTGGAACGCTCCCTGCGCTGGTACACCGAAACGCTGGGCCTCGAGCCCGTCCGGGTCGAGGAATGGCGGGCGGGGACCGCCCCCTTCCCATCCGTGCGGATCCATGAGCGGACCATCATCGACCTCTTCGCCGTGCCCCGCTCCGGCCTGAACGTCGACCATGTGTGCCTCGTCGTCGAGCCGACCGACCTGCGCGGTCTCGCCACCTCGGGCCGTTTCGACGTGGTCGGGGACGGCCCAGTCGACGGGCTCTTCGGCGCCCAAGGCCTCGCGACGAGCCTCTACGTGCGCGACCCGGACGGCAACACGATCGAGCTGCGCTGCTACCGCTGAGGGCGACCCCGTCGCTCAGAGAAAGCGGCGCAGCAGCCGCTCCTTGCGGGCGGTGTAGGGCGGGTACGCGAGGTCAGGGTCCGGCTTGGGCCCCTTGCGCAGCACTGCCTTCGCGTGGCTGAACGTCAAGAAGCTCGCCTTGCCGTGGTAGGCGCCCATGCCGCTCGGCCCGACACCGCCGAACGGAAGCGCCGGTACCGCGACCTGGAACATCGTGGCGTTCACCGCCACGCCCCCCGACGTCGTCCCGGACAGCACCCGATCCCGCACCGAGCGCGACGCGGTGAACAAGTAGAGCGCCAGCGGTCGCTCGCAGCCATTGACGAACTCGACTGCCGCGTCGATCCCATCGACCGGCACGACGGGCAGGATCGGCCCGAAGATCTCGTCACGCATGACCGCCGCGTCGGCGGGCACCGCCTGCAGCACCGTTGGAGCGACGTAGCGCTCAGCCTCGTCGACCGCGCCGCCGATCGTGGCGTGCCCGTCGCCGAGAAGCCCAGCAAGTCGCTGCACGTGCGCTTGGTTTACGATGCGGCCGTAGTCGGAGCTGGCCTTCGGATCGGAGCCGTAGAAGTCGAACACGGCCCGCCGGATCTCCTCGACGAACCGGTCCTCGAGGCCGGCAGACACCAGCACGTAGTCAGGTGCGATGCAGGTCTGGCCCGCGTTGAGATACTTACCCCAGGCGATTCGGCGGGCCGCGACGTGAAGGTCGGCGCTCTCCTCGACGATCACCGGGCTCTTCCCTCCGAGCTCGAGCGTTACCGGGGTGAGGTGCTGGGCGGCGGCTTCCATCACGATCCGGCCGACCCGTCCGTTGCCGGTGTAGAAGACGTAATCGAAACGCTCCGCGAGCAGCGCCTGGGTCTCGGCGACGCCACCCTCGACAACGGCCACCGCGTCGGTGTCCACATACTTGGGCACGAGTCGGGCGAGCGCCGCTGACGTGCTAGCCGCCACCTCGGAAGGCTTGGCGACCACGCAGTTCCCGGCTGCCAACGCGCCGACCATCGGTGACACCAGCAGCTGGATCGGGTAGTTCCACGGTGCGATGACCAGCGCCACCCCGAATGGCTCGCGCACGATCCGGGCTTTCGCCGGGCGCGTGACCAGGGGAGCCCACACCCGCTCCGGGCGCGCCCACGACCGCAGGTGGCGCAGCACATGGTCGATCTCGCTGATGACGAACCCGACATCGGTCGCCCACGCCTCGGCTCGAGGTTTCCCGAGATCGGTGGCCAGCGCGGCCAACAGCTCGGATTCGCGTTCGACGAGCATCCGGCGCAGCCCCTGGAGCTGCTCGCGCCGCCACTCGAGCGGTCGAGTACGACCCGATTCGTAGGTGACACGCAGCGCGGCGACAACGGCCGAGACGTCACGAGGTGCGGTTGGTGCTTCGGCGGTGGCAGTCACGCTGCTTCCTCCACGAGGTCGAGGATGGCGGCCAAGTCGGCGGCCACGATCACGCCCGCCGAGCCGGGATCCGCCGGGGCGCCGTTGTCGGCCCAGTGATCACGACGCCGAAGGTACAGCGGCGTCATCCCCAGCGCCTGGGGCCCGACCACGTCAGGCCCCCACGTGTCCCCGACGAACACGGCACCCGCGGGCTGGATGCCCAGCTGGCCCAACGTGTGCTCGAAGATCCGGGGGTGGGGCTTGCGGGCCCCCGCCCACGCCGAGGACACCACGACGTCGAAATGGTCGCCGAGCCCGACCTCGGTGAGTGCCTCGGCGAGATCCCAGTCCCAGTTGGAACAGACCGCGAGCGCCACGTCTCGCCGGCGCAGCAGCTCGAGAACCTCGGGGACCTCCGGGTATGCCTCCAAGACCCGGGTCTCATTTCCTCGCCGCAGCTGCCCGAGGATCTCCTCGTACTCGCCGGGGTGCACGTCCGTCTCGGCGAGCATCCCGAGCAGCCGGTCGCGCTGCCAGGCCTGGTAGGTCTCGCGGCTCTGCGAGTGCTCGAGATGCTCGACCCCGTCGATGCCATCGTTCCACCAGCGGTCGTGCACCGCCTTGGGCAACTCATAGCCGTGCTCGGCCAACAGGACATCAATCGACATCCACTGGGTCGCCCGAGCGAGCGTGCCGTAGAAGTCAAAGAGGACGGCAGTTACCATGTTCCTTTAATCGTAAGGTCACGCAGGCCTTCGCGGTGGCAGGTCAAGGAGGCGTGAGCGTGTGTCGAAGATTGATGGTGTGGACGGGCATCTCCCCCTAGACGCGGCAGCGATTCAGGCCCAGCTGGACGCGTTGTTGGAATTGCATCCCAAGTCGCTCGTCGCGGCGATCGGGGCGGACGGG